>JGI24023J19991_10003015_pt1 | contig 11990 bp, 13 predicted proteins | sample Cruoilmetagenom1_FD_19991 | JGI IMG/M metagenome (IMG submission 19991)
GAAAACAGCCCTTTGGGCCAACCATCCATCAAAGTGTCTATTTTCATGAACGTCTTTAATGTTCATGTCAACCGAATACCGATTAAAGGAACCATCAAGGAAATTTCCTACCACCCGGGAAAATTTCTTTCAGCGGACCTGGATAAAGCATCCGAGCAGAATGAAAACAACCGAATCACACTGGAAACAGTTGATTCACGTGAAATTATGGTCATCCAGATCGCCGGTTTGATCGCAAGACGCATCGCCTGCTGGATTGATAAAGGGGACACCGTTAAAACCGGTCAAAGATTCGGCCTTATCCGCTTTGGTTCCAGGCTTGAGGTTTTTCTTCCTGCGGACAGCAAAATTATTGCTCAGGTTCAACAAAAGGTCAAAGCCGGGGAGACGGTTATCGGGTATCTGACATGAAATGAGAGTCACCGGTGGCCAAATAAGGGGGAGGGTTTTAGCAGCACCCAAAAATCTTGAAATTCGCCCCAGCAGCAACAAGGTCAGGGAAGCGATCTTCAACATCATCGGACAGGATCTCTCCGGTTCAAGGGTACTGGACCTATTCTCCGGAACGGGGCTTCTCGGTATAGAAGCATTGAGCAGAGGCGCTGTCCTTGCTGATTTTGTCGATCATGCAAAACAATCCCTTGCCCTCATCAAGAAGAACCTTGCGCTGTGTGGATACGAACATTCAGGACAAATATGCAAATGGGACCTCTCAAAAGGGCTTCCAAAGAACCCGCCCTTCCTCGATGCAACATATGATCTGGTGTTTCTCGATCCACCCTATCGAAGCCATCCGGCATCGGGGTTAATCGAAGCGCTATCCGTTTCATCACGGTTGGCGCCCGGCGCCCTTATTGTTTTGGAAACCGGAAAAACCGCAGAGACAAAACATGTTTTGCCTCTACAGTTGATCAAAACCCGAATCTATGGAGATACCAAACTCAGTATTTATAAAAAAAAGGACCCTTTATGAAAAAAAGTATCGCTGTTTATCCCGGATTTTTTGATCCCATAACCAATGGACACCTCAGCATTGTTTCGAGGGGGCTGGAGATATTCGACAAATTGATTATCGCCATTTTGAACAACCCCAAAAAAGTCCCCCTGTTTTCCATCGAAGAGAGAATCGAAATGATTGAAAATGCGGTCCATCAGAATTCAAAGATAGAAGTGGATACCTTTGATGGGCTTCTGGTGGACTACGCGATCCACAAGAATTCAAATGTGGTTCTGCGGGGATTACGCGCGCTTTCGGATTTCGAATATGAATTTCAGATGGCTCTCATGAATCGAAAGCTCAATCGAGATGTTCAATCCATTTTTCTAATGACGGATTATAAATGGTTTTATATCAGCTCAACGATTATCAAGGAAGCCGCAAGCTTTGGCGGAGATGTGGGCGGCCTGGTTCCTGAGATCGTCAACCAAAACCTGAAAGAAAAATTCAAAAAGATAAATAATACTTGACACTCTTTTCGGCATAAGCCATATTGATTGCTCATAAAATTGGCAATCAGCCAGTATTTTATTTGGGTACGGAAATAGAAAAATAAAACGACAAATTTCTGAAGTCTCTTTTACGAGACCATTGCAGGAGGTTTAATGGTGGCCCTTACCAAAGAAAAAATTATTGATAATATTTATCACCAGGTCGGACTCGGCAAAAGCCAATCGCGTGCGGCTACGGAAGGGCTCCTTGAAATCATCAAGGAAACCCTCGAAAGTGGAGAAGATCTTTTAATCAGCGGTTTTGGAAAATTTTTGGTGAAAGAAAAAGCGTCAAGACGCGGCAGAAACCCACAGACCACGAAAGATTTGCAACTGAGGGCGAGAAGGGTTGTGGTATTCAAAACATCGGGAGTTCTTCGAGATAAAATTAATGCAAACTAGCGTTTAACCGCTGTCGGCAGATCTGTTGGAAGGGGCCGATTCAACCCTGGCTCCGTGCTGTGTTTCCAGGTCTTGTTGCGAATCGGCGGTAAACATCAGAGCGGGATTGGGGTTTTGTGGGTATGTCATCCCGATTTAGCCTCATATGGCTCACCAAAAAATTTCCCTGTAAGTACTGTCCCGACCGGCGGCAACTCCCTTTTGATTTTTTTCCTATTCTTCTCTGTCATTTCAGGCTCTCTTTTTGGATTTAAGGTGGCAATCCATAATTCCAGGGATGTATCTCCTTCATATCTATTCCTGTTTATGGCTTTGCTTGCTCTTTCAAGTATGTGATCTCAAAGGCCTTGCATGATCGGTATTTCTGCATGCGATTGTTTATGGAAAAGGCCTGGTTCATGTCGTAGTGTTGAAAGATATCCAGGCCTCGATCCAAGATGATTTTCCAGCCGGTATCCGTAATGATATGCCTGGCATGGAGGGAGTTTGTTTTATCAAATTCCCAATCGAATCTGATGCCGGCGCCCCAGATGCTTTCCTGCATCTGCATCAGATATTCTTTTTGCCGGTCTCCCTTGAATTCATCTTCTACGGTCAAGAGATGAACCTCTATCTCTTCGTCATCAGATTTCAATTTTGCCAAGGTTTCCAGGAATTCCATCAGATTTCTGGTCTGGTAGAATAGCCTGATATAGGGATCGGTGATGGTGATTTTACCGGCACCTTTCAGGTGAGGCCCAAAGAGGTCGTCATAACTGACGCCGCGCCGGTTTTCCTGAAAAACGAGATGCTGCTCCTTGGGTATACGGGCCTCAGACGGGCTACCGTTTGATAATTCCCCTTCCTCTTGAACATGGGGGAGTCCTTCTTCTTCCATTTCTCCGGGTCGATCCTGATGATGATGTTGAGGATACTGTTTTTCCTCGATGGTCTGCACAAGGGTAGATTCTTCTTGCCCGGCTCGTCTATAGCCAAATCGGACCGTTTCATAGGTCTGATCAATGCGCATGAGCTGGTCTTTAATGCGTTTGCGACCTTCAATGGCAAACTGGAGAATCTCCTCAATTTCCGCTACAGTTGCTTCTCTGTGAGGAAAGAGAATCTTCATGAGGCCGGAAAAGGTCTTGTTCACGGCATCCCGATCCCTGGTGGAAATATCGCTGAGCAATTCAAAATGGTCGGCATACTGTTGGGAAAAATCATCATTTCGAAGGGTTCGAAGGATTTCGGCCAGATAATCAACAACGAACCCATACCCTTCAGAGAACATTTCTCCTGATTATAACGGATTTGGGGGAGGAGCTCTCTTTTTTCTCTTGAATGGAATGCGAACTATTACCTCCTTAACTATAGAAAACATGCAAAATCAACAAGTTGAAGAAGAAGCCGCAAATTATCAGGCCCAATCGAGCTATTGAGCGGCCTTGAAAATATGTACTATAAGTTCAGGTAGTTATATTGGCGCCCCCAAATCCGTTATAATCAGAAAAAATATCCCGTTCATTAACTTTGAAATGTCCCATCGCTTCACCTGCCTTAGCCCAATAATTGATCCCCTATACGGGTCGATTTCCCTGCTTTCTCTTGGGACGGGGGCTTACGCGATCCTTTATGGTTCTACCCAATCTCAAGGCATTTATAATTGTCTCTCTTGTTTTCCTGGGATCAATGATGTCATCGAAAAAATCCCAGCGAAGATTGGCCGCGGTTTTGATAGTATCCACATACTCATCAAAATATTCCTTTTTTTTCTGTTCGGCAAAGGCCTGACGCTCTTCCGTGGTGGCCAATTCCTTGATCTTCCGGTCATACATGACTGCCACAGCGCCGTCAGCACCCATGGGCGCATACTCGCCCGTGGGCCAGACATAAACAAAATCCGCCGCGTGGGGCTTGGCGCAGAAGATGGGCAGGGTCCCTCCGTAGGCTTTACGGACCAAGACGCATACGCGCGGAATTGTGGCGCAGTTGGTGGTATGAAGAAGTTTAGTGGCATGTCTGATCACGCCCTGTCGTTCCCAGTCATCCCCCACCGTTATGGCGGGGGTATCCACGAGATAGACCATGGGGATATTAAAGCAATCGCAAAAAGTTATAAATCTGCTGACTTTATCACAGGAGTCAGGTTCAAGGCAGCCGGCAATGTAAGCGGGATTTCCCGCATATATCCCGCAAGGATGACCGTCAAGGCGACAGAATCCCACAATAGCGCTCCGGCCGAACCCTTCCATCAGTTCCATGAAATCACCGTCGTCCACTATCAGGTTTATGACATCGTGCATATCATAGGTTCGCCGGGGGTCGTCGGGAAGGATCTCCAGAAGCCTTTCTTCTCGCCGAAACGGGTCGTCTGATGCCGGTTTGTGGGGAGGTTGTTCCTCCCAGCTTGATGGAAGATATCCCAATATTTTTTTGGCGATATCGATGGCCTCTTCGTCATCATCCGCGGCATAATGGCAGCTTCCGCTATGTTTCATATGGTAGTCCGCCCCGCCTATGGCGGAAATATCTTCCTGGGTAAGGGCAGCCGTAGCCCTTGGGCCCCCAAGCCACATATTGGTCCCTTTGGTCTTTGTCATAATAATAAAATCGGTCAAAAGGGGAGAATAAGCCTGGCCCGCCGCACAGCCACCGCATACAACGGTGATTTGCGGAATCACCCCGGAGTAATTGCTTTGTAGCCAGAAGGTGTCAAAATAGCCCTTCAAGCAAGGCGCGGCCTCATGAAGCCTCGCCCCGGATGAGTCTATGAACCCAACGATGGGCACCTTGGCCGCACCTGCCAATTTGGTAATGTCGGCGATCTTTATCTGGTGCCCTTCGCCGCTGGAGCCGGCCAACACAGAATAATCAGTGGCATAGGCGCAGACCCTTATGCCGTTCACAAGGCCGAAGCCACAGATGACCCCGTCAGCCGGGGTGTAATACTCCGCCATACCCATACCCCGGATCTGGCTCTCGCCAAAGGCCCCGTGCTCAACAAAGGTACCTTTGTCAAAGAACATGCCTATCCGCTCCCTCGCAGTGAGGCTCCCCCTTTCACGTTGCCTGGCCAACAACTTCTCGCTCCCCATTTTAAGGATCTTGGAGCGCCTCTCTTCCACCTTGGCGAGCCGGGTCTTGACATCATCAACATACGGCCTGAAAGAGATTCCCCTGCCTTTGCTCCGGGATGCCTTTTTTTTGGCCTTCACCACCTCTTTTGTCGTGTCAATGGATGGGCTTTCCTGTTTTATTTTCTCTTCAGTCACGTCTTTCCTCCATATCCTCCATCGAATAAACTTCACCGCTCCTGCCCGCTGTAAAGGTAAGAACAAGCATCTGCCGTTCACTCAAAGAATCGCTTAAAGATTGTTACCGATACTTTCAAGAAAATGGGTGTTTATATCTCCTTCGATAAAGCGCCCATTTTGAAATACCTTTTTATGGAAAGGCACGGTGGTTTTGATTCCGTCCGCCCAGAACTCCGAAAGTGCCCGCTGCATTCTTTTGATGGCCATACCCCTGTTTTCCCCCCATACGATCAGTTTGCATATAAGCGAGTCGTAAAAGGGAGGCACTTCATAATCCTCGTAAATATGGGTGTCCACCCTGACTCCCGGACCGCCGGGAAGGATAAATTGTTTAATGATCCCCGGCGAAGGCATGAAATTCTCTTCAGGATCTTCCGCGTTGATACGGCATTCCATGGCCCAGCCGTTTTGGCGAATATCGGCCTGGTTAAACGCCAATTCCGCACCGGTCGCGATCAGAATCTGCTGCTGCACCAGATCAATGCCTGTGACCATTTCCGTGACAGGATGTTCGACCTGTATACGGGAATTTACCTCCATAAAATAAAAATTCTTTTGCTTATCAACCAGAAATTCCATGGTCCCGGCGTTTGTGTAGCCGATGGCACGCGCCACCAGAAGGGCCGTTTCCCCCATCTTCCTTCGCAAGGTTTCATCTACAAACGGGGAAGGAGACTCTTCAATCAGCTTTTGGTATCTCTTCTGAATGCTGCACTCTCTCTCTCCCAAATGCACATAATTTCCATGGTTGTCTCCTAATATCTGTATCTCAATATGTCTCGGTTTTTCTATGTATTTTTCCAGGTAAAGATCCGGGTTCCCAAAGGCTGCCCGGGCCTCCCCGGAAGCGATTCTTAAACCGTCCGCCAGATCCGGGGCATCATTGATTATTCGCATGCCTCTTCCACCACCACCGCCCGACGCCTTGATGATGACGGGGTAGCCGACACGCTCGGCCAGGTTCAAAGCCTCATCTTTGGAGGAAATGACCCCTTCTCCGCCGGGAATTACCTGAACACCCAGATCGATCAGGGTTTTCCTGGCGGCGGATTTGTTGCCGGCAATGGCGATGCTCTCGGCGGAAGGTCCAATAAATACCAGGCCGTTATCCTCGCACACCCTTGCAAATGATTCATTTTCAGACAAAAACCCGTAGCCCGGATGAATAGCCTCGGCCCCGGTTTCCCCGGCCGCCCGGACAATGTTATCCTGGTTCAAGTAGCTCTTTTTACTGAGGGGCTTGCCGATATTGACCGCCTCATCCGCATATTTAACATGCAGGCTTTCCTTATCCGCGTCCGAAAATACGGCAACTGTTTTTATATCCATCTCTTTGCAGGCACGCACTATTCTGACTGCGATTTCGCCCCGGTTGGCGATCAATATTTTGTTGAACATATGATTATGTTTCCTCAGCTTGGAGACTTTATCCTAAGTCAACCGTCTTTTTTCATTGAGTGCAATCAGGATATCTCTATCTCCATGATCTCCTGATTCCTCATGACGGCATCTTCATCCTCCACCAGGATGTTTCGTACAACACCACCCTGTTCGGTCCGCAACTCCGTAAATACCTTCATGGATTCAATAATACAAACGATGTCTCCCGTATCGATCTTTTGGCCCACTTCCGCAAATGCGGGATCGTCAGGAGAGGGTGCTCGATAAAACGTTCCCGCAAGGGGTGCCAGAATTTTATATATCCCTGGATTCATGATATTGATACTCCTCTACTTTAACTGTTCCATTTAGGTTCTCTCTTCTCCACAAAAGCTCTTGTCCCTTCAATGGAGTCAGACGTCCGGGTCAAGATGGTCGCCATATCCCGCAAATATGATACAGCCGTGTTATATTCCATGTTCGTTGCGTTGGAAAAGGCCTCTAATCCGAGACTCAGGATGCTGCTGCTCTTACTTTTCAGGTCTTCTGCCAATCGAACCACATGATCTTTCAACTCTTCATGGGGAACCGCCTTCGTAATCATCCCTATTCTTTCCGCTTCCCCGGCATCAATCCTGTTTCCCGTACAAATAAATTCCAGGCCTTTTTTTCTTCCCACTGTTCGAAACAGGATTGCCATGACCATCATGGGCCACATCCCGACCTTTATTTCCGGGCAGGCAAAAACAGCCTTTTCCGAGGCAATGCTGAAGGTAGGCAACATGGCGAGACCGCATCCACCAGCCATGGCATAGCCGTTAATCATAGCAATAGAGGGTTTGTTGACGGCATCGAACACCCTGCAAATGCGGGCATAGGCATCCAGGTTCTTCTTGCTCTCCAAGATTGTGTCTTGCTCAAATTGATCAATACTTGCGCCGGTGCAAAAGGCCTTATCGCCCGCTCCGGTAATGACGATTACCTTTGCAGCGGCATCATTTCCGGCCTGCTCAATCGCCCCAACCAATTTGAGCATGATCCGCGCCGTCAATCGGTTCATCTTCTCCGCCTGATTTATGGTGATCCAGGCAATACCGTCTTCCAGCACATAAACAATTTCATCAGCCATAGCTATTTCCCAAATCCTTTTTCAATGGCCGCAGACGCCTTTGCAGCCTCATCAATTAACGCTTCGTCCGCTTCGACAAACATCCCAAGGAGTACCGGGCCCATTGATTTTCCCGTCTGATCAAACCTGAGGGTACAAGTCGCGCCTCCTCCCAGCGATTGCCTCAATACGATTTCCAGACTGTCGATATTTGGAAGAGGATAAATCTCAACGCCCCCTTTGACCATCCCCTTATAATACGCCTTGATTTTTTCCGGCGTAAGAGCCTTTACCAAGAAGCCATACACGTTTTTGGTCTTGGCCATGACGCCCACATTGCAAACATCCCCTTTATCACCGGACCTTGCATAAGCCAATTCTTTGAGCTGAACCTTTTTCATGGCTATTTTACCTCCATAAGCTGACTTTCAGTTCTAACGAGTTCCCTCGGTACGAGGGTCGGCCACAGTTTAATAACAGGTCTCACGTTCATGGGGGTACCGAAACTGGACCCAATGGGACCCTGTGTCCATAAATGGGTTGCTTCCCTGCGGACGGTCTCCGCCTCCTGCCGAGTCCCGGCTTTACCGGCTACCCGTATGCCGACTTCGTTATAGTCCTTGTCCTCTATCTCTGCGGCTTCGCCATGGAGCGTATTGACGCCGATGTAATCAATTCGGAGTTCTTCAAACTCCACACCAAGAATTTTGAACCTTTCCCTGAGCCACTTCTCGGCAAATCTGGCTTTTTCCAAAGCATCGGGGGCAGGGAACAGGACCATGCCTTCGCCGATGTACCCATCTCGATATCCGATACAGAGTTTCAGGGTATCAGGCCGCTTTTTGCCGCTCAAATTACTTACTTTTACCCGGTTAGGGCCTACGTCGTTCAGCTTAATAGTGGAAAAATCTCCTATTCCATCCGGCATCAGGTAATTATGGGGATCAAGAACCTCATAAAGGAGGTGCTCTTTTACCGTCCACGTATTTACGATACCCCCGGAATCGGGCGTCTTTGTGATAATGGCATCTCCGTTTTCAAAAACCTCGGCAATCGGAAAACCTGAAGCCCAGGGACGTTCCGAAGCCTTCCACATATTGGACATACCACCCGTCACGCACGCCGAACACTCTATAATGTGCCCGATGGTCACGGCTGCGGCAACCTGATTTACATACTCATCCGTGTACTCCCACCCGAATTCATGCATCAATGGGCCCACATAAAGGGCATTGTCTGAAACCCTGCCGGTGATGATTACGTCAGCGCCATTTCTCAACTCGGTAATTATTTCATCAGCGCCCGTATAGGCGTTGGCAGCCACAATATCTCCCCTGATGCGGTCGATATCCTCCTCTCCGGTATCCATATTCGTAAATTTGAACCCCTGCCCTCTGATTTCGTCAAGAGAAGGAAGTACGTCGTCTCCGGAAACAACGCCAATTCTCATGGGGCCCAACTTCATGCTTTTTATTACTTTTTTTACCTCAAGCGCGGCCTGAAGAGGATTGGCCCCGCCCGCATTTGTTATCATTTTGATCCCTTTTGGTGCGGTAATAGGGAGTAGCTTTTTCATCCAGGGAACGATGTCCGGGATATATCCCATCTCAGGATTTTTCAACTGCATTCGATTCAACAAAGCCATGGTCAATTCAGCAAGGTGATCAAACCCGATATATTTGACGTCGCTCCTTTCCGCCATTTCCACTACCGGCTCCAACATATCTCCCCAAAAAGCCGAGCCTGACCCGATATTTACCTGTTTCATTGTCACCCCTCCATTCGTGTCGTTAACGATATTGAATTCCTCTGATATCCCATAGGTCAAAAGTGGTTACTACCATTTGACCCACATTAATACAAAAGCGCGATCCTTACGTTAGTAGGAACGGGGCAGCCCTAATTCCATGGCAATAAAATTTTTCGCCATCTCATTACTTATAGGGGTTACTAAAAAAAGCTCAGCATCCCTAAAGAAGCGCTGCATGTCATACTCCATCATGTATCCATAGCCACCTAATATCCGCATCCCTTTCAGAGCAATCTGAAATCCGATTTCCGAGGCCGCCAATTTAGCCATGGCACTTTCCTTTGCACATTTTTTGCCCTTTGACTGAAGCCACGCCGCCTTATAGGTCAAAAGCCGGGCCATTTCTAACTCGGTCACCGCTTCAGCAAGATAACCCTGTATCGTCTGGAACTGACCAATAGGCCTGGAAAAAGCCTCTCTCTCTTTGGCATAGTTTAGAGCATAATCAAACGCGGCCTGCCCGATCCCGACGGACAATGCCGCCAATGACACCCTTTCGTTATTAAGAGTGTGGACAACCTGTGACCAACCTTCATTTTCGCTGCCCATCAAATTTTCTGCCGGCACCTCCACATCCGTGAAAAAGATCTCATTGGTTCCGGTTGCACGAATGCCCAATTTCTTCAACCGTCTTATCTCCACTCCAGGGCTCTTGGCATCAATCATCAACACGGAAAGACCCCCCGATTTCTTTTTACTCCCACTCCCGGTCCTAACCACGGTAACCAGGTAATCTGCTACGTGGGCGCCTGTAATAAACGTCTTCTGACCATTCACCACGTAACGGCCATTCTTCTTTACAGCGGTGGTCTTGAGGCTTCCCAGGATATCCGTCCCCCCACCGGATTCGGTGAGGGCCAGGGCAAACAACATTTCACCGGAAAAAAGTTTTGGAAGATATTTCAGTTTTTGCTCTTCAGTTCCAAAAAATTCGATTGATTTCCCGCCGAAGCAGGTTGACAGAAAATAAGTTAAACCGATGGCGGCAGAGGCCTTGCTCAGCTCTTCAATGATCAGGACCTCATCAATAATATCTCCGTCCAATCCCCCATATCTGGAGGGAAAGGGTAAACGCATAAAGCCCAATTCAGCCATCTTTTTGTAAAGGTCATGAGGAAATATCTCTGATTCATCAATCTCACGGGCAAACTCGCCGGNACACTCTTTCCCAACAAATTTCCTTAATGTATCCACTAACATTCTGCGATCTTCGTTCAAATCAAAGTCCATATTNTTACTCCGTGTTTACCATGAAAATAGGTCATGGGTTATAAATCATGGGTTATGGGTTCGCCGCTATTTTCATGTTCCGGGGCGACAAACCCCTTGTCATGACCGTTTATGCTGTAATCCGCAAAAACAGTCTTGATCAACCTAACAGCCGCTTTCTCCTCAAAACAATTGTACCTGACGGTGAGCTATTTCTCCAAACCACCCACAAGATAGTCGGCAAATGCCTCCCCGATTTTTTCCGGACTGAATGGGCCATCCGGTGAATACCAGCGTGCAACCCAATTCACGGCGCCCAGGATAGCAAATGAAACTAATTTCAAATCAACCGGCTTGAAGGTGCCGTCCTCGATCCCTTCATGGACAATATCGACGAACATCTGTTGGAATTTTTTCCTCTCCACGCGAACTTCGTTTCTCAGCTTTACAGGCAGCAACAGTTCCTGCTGCCGCAAGGTTGCATACACNAATTCAGTCGTTAAAACATTGACATGTTCCTTTACAGCTAAACGCAATTTNGCCCTGGGAGAAATATCCCTTCTCGCAACAANCTTACTTAACACCTGACTTGCCAGAGCATGGGCTCTTATCAGGCTTTGAAAGAGGATATCCTCCTTCCCTTTGAAGTAGTGATAGAGGCTCCCCTTTGTTAACTTCAGTTCCGCTGCAATCTCCTCCAACGTGGCCTTTTCATAGCCCTTTTTAGCGAAAATCTCCGCAGCCTTAAAAAATATCTCTTCCTTCCTTTCCGCAAATCGAATTTCTCTGAAATTTGGCACGGACATCCCTTCCTGAACTGTTTTCCATTTTCTTATTCACTTGTTCAAAAAATATGCCACAAGTCAAAACCCGACGCAAAACATTTTTCCTACTGCGAATATAATCATGCTTTCAAGATTGATTTCATTCAGTTAAGGTAAAATAGTCCATTCAAAATAAAGGCCCATGTACTAAATCGTGAGCTCGGAAACGGAGAAATAACGTATATAAACCATACAATCTTTTTGTTTTAAGGGGAAATGTATACTAACGGTACGATATGTGGCTCCGCTTCCCCGCCAACTTCCATACCTAATCCAAATCCAACATTCTTGCTTTCAAAAATGACCGGAACCGCAATCTGATCGATCTTAGGGCCTGGCAAAAAATAACTTGTTAGAATTCGCGCCCAGACTTAGGTCAAATTCGTTCGATCCGAAAGCTCAAAGCCACAGGAATAGTGAGCTATTTCGAGGACTTTTGGATTGAGGATCGGATGAAGATGGCCTGAAGATGGGAT
>JGI24023J19991_10003018_pt1 | contig 11988 bp, 9 predicted proteins | sample Cruoilmetagenom1_FD_19991 | JGI IMG/M metagenome (IMG submission 19991)
AAGCATACCTCCCATCAAAGTATAGTTTATTAACTACCCTCTTATACATATCACAAGCTAACATCTAAAAAAACCTACTATTATTTCTACTTAATGCATAAGTCATGCCAAATTATTAATATAATATTAAGAAGGTGTTACATATATATGTGTGTGATTTGAAAACAGAAATGGTGTCTTATGTCAGATAATCGGATAGTGTCAGGCTCTAACAACTCTTTTTTATTTAGTCTTAAAAAGAGGGCGGTGTATCTAATACTATTTGACAAAAGGGTAGTAGTAGATTGATATATCTCTATAATGTTTGGGAGGAGAAAATATGACAAATAGTAATGATGACTTCATAAGCTGTTGGAATGAAATATTAGTTCCTAAATGGAACAGGTTTCGCCATTTACTTTCCGGAAACGGAGCAGTGCATAGTGAAATGGCATATGATTACTTTCAGATTCAACCGGGCTACAAGGTTTTAGATATAGGCTGCGGCTATGGTGAGACATGCCTTGAGATCGGCAGAATAGTTAGCCCCGAGGGAGAAGTATTAGGACTTGATTGTACAGAAGCATTTTTAGATATAGCAAATAAGGAAAGAGATGAAGCTGGTCTTGATAATGTAAAGTTTGCTCTAGGTGATGCCCAAACATATGAACTTCCTGAAAATTACTACGACGTAGTTTATTCACGTTTTGGTGTAATGTTTTTCCAAAATATTGTTTACGCGCTCAAGAACGCTTATAAAACTCTAAAACCCGGCGGGAAGCTATGCATGATTGTATGGAGAACAATAGATGATAATCCTTGCTGGGGTATGGCAAAAGATATAGCGTTGAAACATCTGCCCCCTCCGGGTGACAATGCACAAACTTGCGGTCCTGGCCCGTTTTCGTTGGCTCATGAAGAAACTACCAGAGCAATGATGAATGCAGCAGGTTTTGAGAATATTGAGCTATTTGAAAGAAATGACGCCCATATCCCTGTTGGTACTAGCATGCAAGAAGCAATAGATTTCCAGATATTAGTAGGTCCTTCAGGAGAGATAATCCGAGAAGCTGCTGAACTTGGGCAGGAAAAACTCCCTGATATAATTCAGGATATGAAGAACTCAATGAAGGAGCATGAAAAAGATGATGGCGTCTATCTTCCTTCAAGTACCTGGTTTATTATGGCAAGGAAGTAATCAATAAATTGCAGCCCTAAGTAAGTCCATAGGTAAGGGAAGAAACTGGAATTGGTTGATGCCTGATTGATAATTATGGTAACGTAATGGTAATTATTTCCATTTAGCAATTTTCACCTATTGATATTCTTTCCACTTTAGTTTATTATTGATATTAAATATCAATATCGTAAAGGGGCTTTAATATGACTCCTGTGGCAAAAAGAAAAATGGAAAGAAGAAAAACATTCAATGATTATATAGCTAAAAAGCAGCTTAAATCAACCAAACAAAGAGATATAATATTCAATGAGTTCTTCAACAATTATATGGGCAAGCATATAACAGTTGAGGAACTTTATGAAGACATAAAAAAGAGTAATCCATCAATTGGTTTTGCCACTGTTTATAGAACTCTTAAGTTGTTTAAGGAGTGCGGCATTGCTTCAGAGAGAAATTTTGGCGATGGTAAAGCGAGATATGAGCCTATCAGGTCTGAAACTGAACATCATCATCATATGATATGCACTGAGTGTGGACAAATAGTAGAGTTTGCAAATATGCAAATTGAATCATGCCTACTTCAAGTGGCAAAGCTAAATGAGTTTAATGTTTTAAACCATAAGCTTGAAATATACGGGCGGTGCTCTAGCTGTAAAGATCTATAATGCGTGGGTATTTTCTGTATATAGATTGTATTAACTACATAAAATAAGCATTTCGCTTACTGCTTCTTCAATTCCCACTATTACAGACCTTGAGATAATGCTGTGCCCTATATTTAGCTCTTCAATTTCTTCTATCCAAGCGATAGGCTCTACATTTATATAATCAAGTCCATGACCTGCGGCTACTCTTAGTTCATTATCTAATGCTATGACAACTGACTCTTCTATCTTAATAAGTTCCTTGTCCTTCTCTTCTTCATTTTTAGTATCTGNATATGTCCCGGTATGGAGCTCAACCATGTCAGCTCCGATCTCTCCTGAAGCTTTGATTTGTTTCTCATCAGGATCAATAAAAAGACTTACAAATAGTCCATTGTTCTTTAGCTCGTTTACAGCTTTAGAAATAATTTTTTTATTTCCAATAACGTCAAGTCCACCCTCAGTAGTTAGCTCCTCTCTTTTTTCGGGGACAAATGTGACCATGTCAGGCTTGACTTCGGATGCAATCCTAACCATTTCATCGGTTGGGGCCATTTCCATATTAAGTTTGGTTTTTACTGTTTCTCTTAAAATACGGAGATCTCTATCCTGTATATGTCTTCTGTCTTCCCGTAGATGAACTACAATTCCATGAGCACCTGTCAGTTCGGCTAAATAAGCTGCTAATACCGGGTCAGGTTCGTTAGTTCCCCTTGCTTGCCTAACAGTTGCTACATGATCTATATTTACATTTAACTTTGGCATTAATTGTTAACTCCTAATTCTTTTTCTATTGTCTGAGCTAGCTCAAGAGCTATCTCATTGATCAGTGCATCATCTTCACCTTCAACCATAACTCTGGAAATTGGTTCCGTCCCGGAGTATCTAATATTTATGCGTCCTTTTCCGTTTAGTCTATTTTCGCTCTTCTTAATTTGATTATGAAGCTCTGGGATATCGTTTATTTCCTTTTTCTTGCGGACGCGTACATTTAATAAAACTTGTGGGTAAAGATCAATTATTGTAGCAAGATCTGAAAGACTTTTTTCTTTTGTTTTCATTATCCCAAGAACTTGAAGAGCGGCGAGTGTTCCATCACCTGTGGTTGTATGGTCTAGAAAAATTATATGACCGGACTGCTCTCCACCCAGATTAGCATTTCGAGCTCTCATTTCTTCAACGACATATCTGTCACCAACTTGTGTCCTAACAAACTCAATACCTTGGTCTTTAATAAATCTCTCAAGCGCCATATTACTCATAAGCGTTGTAATAACTGCATTACCTTTTAATGTTCCTTTCTCTATCATTTCACGAGCGCAGATCGCTATTATTTTATCACCGTCTACTAGATTGCCTTTTTCATCGCAAAAAATTACTCTGTCGGCATCTCCATCAAGCGCTATTCCTAGATCAGCGCCAGTTTCCAATACCTTTTCTCTAAGTAGGGCAGGGTTGAGAGATCCACAATCAGTATTAATGTTTTTCCCATTTGGGTTTACGCCAATTGTTATAACTTCCGCTCCAAGCTCTTGTAAAATAAGCGGCGCAACTTTGTAGGCAGCGCCGTTTGCACAATCCAAAACAATTCTAATTCCCTCTAGCGTTAAATTATTAGGAAATGAGTTTTTAGCAAACACTACGTATCTTCCCGGCGCATCATCTATTCTAAAGGCTTTCCCAATTTCTTCCGGAGGTGAATTCATTAACTTTTCATCACCATTCCAGATTAAGTTTTCAATCTCAATCTCTTTTTCGTCTGGAAGCTTATAGCCGTATCGATCAAATATCTTAATCCCATTGTCCTCATAAGGGTTGTGGGAAGCGGAAATCACTATACCAGCATCTGCTCTCATGCTGACAGTTATAAAAGCAATTGCCGGTGTCGGGAGCGGGCCAACCAAATGAACATCTGCCCCCATAGAGGCAATACCTGAAGATAGAGCTTGTTCAAAGATGTAACCAGACAATCTTGTATCTTTTCCTATAACTATTGTTGGTTTATGAGAGGAGTTTTTGTCCAGTCTTATCGTATATGTCAGGGCCTTTCCAAGTTTGAGGCTCATCTCTGGGGTCATAGGGTCATGGTTTGCTAAACCCCTAATGCCGTCTGTTCCAAAAAGACGCCTTCCTGTATTTTTCACCTATGTTCTCCAGTCTAATTGAGTTTTATCTCAATCGTTTTGGGCGTTTGTTTAGTTAGTTTTAATATGTCTTTATAAGGGTAGTTGACCCCGACTTTTAAAGTATATTTTTTACTTTGACTAGTTNTAGTTATATTGCTTCCGTCAACATAAAGTTCGATGTCATTACTGTTAAGATTGTTTATAATGCTAAATGGGCCTTCAAAAGCTAGTTCTGTTGCAATATTCCCATTAGTTTCGAAATCGAATTCATCAAAATTAATATAACTAATATTAAGGTCGTTAAATTCTTTCTCCAGTGTTTTTTCTTTAATATCAATAGTTACTTTCACAGTGTTGTTGCCCAGGATATTTACAATAGAGTAGGGCGAGCGTAATGGGACCTCAATAGTAAATTTCGATTTTTCCCCTTTAACGGATACCGGATCAGTTGTAATACTGTTTATTTTAGAAAGAAGATTCTTTGGTCCTTCAATTCTCGCAGTAGATGGACTTACTTCGGGCTTGCCAATTATTTCATAACCAACTTCTGCCGGACCAATACTAGGTTCTACTTTAACTTTTTTCTCTGCCAATTTATCCGCCTCAATTTTAATTTCAGCCGGACTTATTCCTGTAACTTGTACATCTCTTGGGGGCGTGATCTGATCAGTTCCGATTTCAAATTTCGACATACCGCCTGAAATGTTAGATAGGTCAATTGTGAATAACATATTTTGAGCAGTAATTGAGGAGAGTTGGCTCCGCGGTCCCCTTACCCTTAAATTTAGTTTCTCCGGTGGATTATTTACCACTACAAGTCCTGGCGGTAAGTTGGCATAATTAACATCTATAGCAATATTTCTCTCTACGTCATGTTGAAGATTAGCTACCAGCCAAAGAGCTATTGCAATTGCAATAGCAAGAACCTTCTTCCCAATATTATTAAGAAGAGGGTTTTTCTTGTTTTCCTCATTATCGCCGGATTGAAATGGATGTTTTAGCCAGTTTACCATAACAGTTCTCTATGTATTAGCTTGTTTACTCTCCTCAGTTTTAACAGTGGGACTAGGTGAAGCTTTCTTAGATCTCTTGATTCCAAGCGCGTCTAGAAGCGCGTTGTTTAGTGAAGTTGCGTCTAGACCCCTTGAAATTTCACCGCCCAAGGCCATAGAAATAGTCCCCGTTTCTTCAGATACGGCAACCACCACAGCATCAGTTTCAGAAGAAAGCCCAATTGCTGCTCTGTGCCTAGTTCCTAAGTCTCTTTCTAAGTCGGGATCCGTTACTAAGGGGAAGAAGGACCCCGCTGATGCAATCCTGTCCCTTACTATTATGATTCCACCGTCATGTAAAGGTGAAGAAGGGTTAAAAATGCTTATTATTAATTCTCTAGATAGGAGTGAATCTATTCTCATTCCAATTTCAATAAAATCGGCAAGACTATTACTTCTCTCTATGGCTATAAGGGCTCCTATTTGGCGGTTAGCAAGATAACTGGATGCTTTGACTATTTCTTCTACATATGATTCTTTGGTTTTCCCCGATGACATTTTTAGCAGGAAAGGCCGCCTTCCGATTGCCGCAAGTCCTCTTCTAATATCATGTTGGAATAAAATTACGACAATTAGTATTATCGAACCCAGGAACTGTCCTAGAATCCAGTTTAAAGTAAATAAACCGCCTTGGGATAGATAAAAAAGAACAAAGAGTAGTACTAAGCCAAATAAAACCTGAAGAGCTCGTGTGCCTTCTATCATTGTAAGCGCATAATAGATAATAAAGGCTACTAGCACTATATCCAGCGTATCCCATACATATCTAAAATTTAGTATCGTATCAAACATGTATTTCCTCTTTTTGGAACATCTTAATTTACATTTATTACTGCATCAACCATTGCGCTTACCTTTTTCATATAACTTATGTCATGAACCCTGACTATAGCTGCTCCGTTTAGTATTCCAATTACAACTGTCGCAGCCGTACCTTCTATTCTATTATTTATATCTGCATTCAAAGTTTTACCTATAAATGACTTATTGGAAGTCCCTATTAAGATGGGTTTCTCAAGTTCACAAAATCTACTTAAATTCTTAAGAAGGATAAGATTTTGTTTTGTTGTTTTTCCAAATCCAAATCCAGGATCTACCAATATGCTCCGGTTATCAATCCCTTTTTCTACAGCTATATTAATTGAATTTCTTAGAGCTTCTAATATATCATCTAATAACGAACTATAGTCCGTATGGTTTTGCATATCTTCTGGACGTGATGAGGTGTGGGCTATTACTACTGCTGCATTAAACTCTTTAGCAACATCTGCAACTTTTTCATCAAATTTAAGACCGCTAATGTCATTAACGATTGAAGCGCCTTCTTTTAGCGCTTCATAAGCAACCTCAGACTTCGTAGTGTCTATAGATATAATTGTATCAAATCTTTTGTTAATTTCCTTAATTATTGGAATCACTCTTTCGCATTCCTCTTCAAGGCTTATGGCTAATGAGCCTGGTCTTGTAGATTCTCCACCAATATCAATTATATCGGCGCCTTCATCTATCATTAGTTCTACATGTTTTAGGGCTTTTTCTAGTTGAGTGTATTTTCCACCATCGTAAAATGAATCCGGTGTAAGATTAAGAACTCCCATGATATAGGTTTTTGTTCCTATTTCTAGTTCTTTATCTCTACATTTAAGTATAGATTTTTCTTGGTGTGATTCTTGTGAGACTATGGCTCTCACCTTGTTTGGCAGATTTATTTGAGGAGTATTTTCTTTCCCCTGGAATGTATTGTCTTGGATTTCCATTTTTAATCTTAAATTATGGCTTTTCTAAACAAATACTGTAAAAACTAAACTTTTGTATTATCAAAAACTGCCTAATTTTCAGAATTAATTATAAAAATGCCTTAATAAGATTAAGTGTCTTTTATATTATTATCTCTAAAGGCCATGGAGCCTTCCGGACTAATCGGGTTTTTCCATGGTGACGGGTACTGTTCAGGTTTATTGTTTTTAATTATTTCATCCAATTCCTTACCGTCTATTACTTCTTTATCTAAAAGGACTTCGGCAACTTTATGTAGTAGGTCAATATTATCCTCTAACAATGTTTTAGCCTTTTCGTAGTTGTTGGTAACGATCGATTTCTTCTCATTATCTATATCAATTGCAGTCTCTTCGCTATAGTCTTTTTGCTTTGAAATCTCTTTTCCTAAAAAGACTTGCTCTTCTCCTTTTCCAAAAGTGATAGGGCCGACTTTCTCACTCATTCCCCATTCACACACCATTCTTCGAGCTATGTCAGTAACCCTCTCGAGGTCGTTACCTGCTCCACTGGTTCTTTCACCAAAAACGAGTTCTTCAGCAGCTCTACCGCCTAGCAGTACCATTATAGTGGCATTAAGGTTTGTTCTAGAAAGTGTGTAGCGGTCTTCAATTGGCAACTGCTGTGTTACACCTAAAGCCATTCCTCTTGGAATAATTGTTACTTTGTGAATTGGGTCTGTCCCAGGGGTCAGTTTTGCGACCAAAGCATGGCCTGCTTCGTGATAAGCCGTTATTTTTTTCTCTGATTCACTAATAATAAGGCTCTTTCTTTCTGCGCCCATAATGACTTTATCTTTCGCATATTCAAAATCATGCATTGTAATTTTCACTCTTCCTAATCTTGCGGCGTGTAGAGCGGATTCATTTACCAGATTCTCTAGATCAGCTCCTGAAAATCCTGGTGTGGAACGAGCGATTACTGAAAGTATTACATCTTCTTCTAAAGGCGTATTTCTGGAATGGACTTTGAGTATCTCTTCTCTGCCCCTGACATCAGGTCTTGGAACCACGACTTGTCTGTCGAATCTACCCGGTCTAAGTAGCGCGGGATCAAGTACGTCAGGACGGTTAGTAGCAGCCATTAATATTATTCCTTCATTTGATTCAAACCCATCCATTTCTACCAATAGCTGATTTAGGGTTTGCTCCCTCTCATCGTGACCGCCCCCAAGTCCGGCTCCACGGTGTCGTCCCACTGCATCTAATTCATCTACGAATATAATGCATGGAGAATGCCGTTTAGCTTGTACAAAGAGGTCTCTTACTCTAGAAGCTCCTACACCCACAAACATTTCTACAAAATCACTTCCACTAATTATGAAAAAAGGAACCCCTGCTTCTCCTGCTATTGCTTTTGCTAGGAGTGTTTTACCAGTACCAGGCGCTCCAACAAGTAGTATTCCCTTTGGTATTCTTCCACCTAGTTTTGTGAATTTCTTGGGACTTCTTAAAAAATCTACTATTTCCTGCACTTCTTCTTTTGCTTCATCAATTCCAGCTACATCTTTAAATGTAGTCTTGTTCTGATTTTCACCAAGCATGCGAGCTTTATTCTTTCCAAAGGACATAGCCTTCGTTCCACCGGCTTGCAGCTGTCTCATGAAGAAAACCATAATCACAACTAGTAAAAGAAGCGGCGCCCAATTTAAAAGTATGCTAGTAAGCGATCCTTCTTTGTCTGAATCGAATTTAAACGTGACTCCTTTTTCTTCAAGTGTTTTAATTAATTGGTCATTTGCAGGTCCCGTAGTTTTAAAATTCTTTACCGCATCATCTGTAGATCCTATATATTGACCTTTGATTTCTTCGCCTTTAAATTCAAGATCCTTTATATCGCCACTTTCTAAATTAGCTAGAAATTCACTGTAAGGGATTTCTTCGATCCCTGTTCTTGGGGTGTGCACTAGTTGGTAAAGCGCAATTATCGCTACAAATATCACTAACCATAGCACTAAATTTTTAAATAGCTGGCTGTTCACTGTTTCCTCTTGAATAAAATGAAATTAAACACTCTTAAAGCAATCAAAATAATAGCATAATTAAAGGGGGTTTTCAACTCAGATTCCCTAATTATAAAGCATAATTAGGTCAACATAATACTAATATGGGTTTAATCGAAAAGCCCCGTGCTTAAGTACCTTTCCCCAGTATCACAGAAAATCGTCACCACGTTTTTGCCTTTTCCCAATTTTTTTGCAACTTGTGATGCAGCAAAACCTGCGGCTCCAGCAGAAATACCGACCAGTATACCTTCTTTGAGCGCTATTTCTCTAGTAAAAAGCCGAGCTTCTTCCGTCGTAACCGCTATGACCTCATCATATATACCCATGCTAAGTATTTCTGGTATAAAACCCGGACCAATTCCCTGTATTTCGTGAACATTGGCATTTCCGCCTGAAAGGACTGCGCACTCTTTGGGTTCAACTGCAATCAACTTTATATCCGGATAATGCTCCTTTAAAACTTCACCAGCTCCGGTAATTGTGCCCCCAGTTCCAACCCCTGCAACAAAGGCGTCTATTTTCCCCGGTATTTGTTCTATTATTTCTGTGCCTGTTGTCAGTTTGTGCGTCCTTGTGTTCACTTTGTTGCTAAATTGGTTTAGCATGAATGAATTGGGGGTGGACTCAGCAATTTCAAGCGCTTTGTTGATCGCTCCTTCCATGAGCTCCTCTGCCGGTGTCAAAACTACCTCTGCGCCATATGCTGCTAAAAGCAGCCTTCTTTCCATACTTTTATCATCCGGCATGGTTAGGATTAATTTATAACCTTTTATTGCGCATACCAGCGCAAGCCCAATGCCGGTATTCCCGCTTGTAGCATCCACAATTACACTTGATTCAGGGTTTATAGATCCATCTTTCTCGGCAGCTTCAATCATGCTCAAGCAGATTCTCTCTTTAATACTTCCTGCAGGATTTAAGTTCTCTAGTTTCGCCCATATTGCAGCGGAATCAGCGGTGATAAAATTGTTCAGTTTGATCACAGGAGTATTNCCNATCAGATTTAGAATGTTATCAACTACATTGCTTTGTGTCTTTGCTAAATTCATATTATTTTTTAAATGGCTAAAAATCTATATTATAAAACAATTCTGTGCTTTTTGGTTAAACTCTTAAGAACAGACTATTCTGATTCTTTAATCAGCAGTGAGAAAATTTCTTTTAATATAATGGGTCTTTTTGTTCCAAAGAAACCAAAATGGTTTTAACAGATTCCCATGTTACGTCAGATTTGCGCATCTCATTTTTAAGTTTAAGGAGGATACCCTTAATTTCTTGGTTTTCTACTTTACGAATGTAGGTGTCTAGCGTCTCTATTTCTACAATATTGTTCATAATAATAATGATAGCCTATTTTTTTGTTTATTTAATAGTAATGTCTCAGGTATAATTATTCTAAATTATAAGATTTTAACCATACTATTTAACGGACTATATTAGGTTTAATGGCGAAAAAACCGAACAAAAAACTTAAAACAAAACCCAAGAAAAGCAAGTTCCTGGCGTATTTTGTACTGTTTTGCCTTATTTTACTGGGTGCAGGCGTTCTAACGTTATATGCCGGATATGAATATTATACTAAAGACCTGCCTGATCTATCTGTAATAACTGGTTATAAACCAAAACTCGTGACAGAGGTTTACTCTTCTGAGGGTACTTTGATAGGGGAGTTTGCATTTGAACGCCGCAAGATAGTTCGTTATGAAAATATTCCGCCTCATATACGCAATGCATTTATTTCGGTTGAGGATAAGCGTTTCTTTGAGCATGAGGGAGTAGATTTAAAGAGCATAATTGGAGCGATGACAGAGAATATTCAAGAGGGAAGCTGGGTTAGAGGAGCAAGCACAATAACACAGCAAGTCATAAAAAATGTAATACTAACACCTGAAAGAACTCTATCTAGAAAGATAAAAGAGGCTATTCTTGCCCATAAGATAGAAAACAACTTATCTAAAGAAGAAATACTATTTCTTTATCTTAATCATATCTATCTCGCCGACGGTACTTTTGGCGTCGAGATGGCAAGCCAGAATTATTTTGGTAAATCTGCTAAAGATATAAACGTTGCAGAAGCCGCACTTTTGGCCGGGCTCCCAAAAAAGCCTGAATACTTCTCTCCCCGTAAGCATTTAGACAGGGCGTTGGAAAGGCAAAAACTTGTTCTCAGGAAGATGGTTGAAAGCGGTTACATAACTGAAGATGAGAGAGCAGAAGCCATAAATTTTGAAATAAAAATAGTTCCCAGAAAGAGAGTTAACTATAAGGTTGCGCCTTATTTTGTAGAACATGTAAGAAAGTATCTAGAAAATAAAGTTGGTACCGAAGCATTTCTAAACGGGGGTTACAAGGTTTTCACTACACTGGATCTTGAGCTCAATAATGAAGCCAAGTGGGCTGTAAAAAGAGGAGTGCTGGATATTGAGTCCAGACAAGGGCGTAAGCTTGTATCAAAAAATCTAACTAATACAGCTCAGATAAATAAATTCAGAGATAATCAAAAAGTACAAAATGTGGAGCCGGGAACCATATATGACGGCGTGGTAACGAAAGTAGGAAAAATACAAAAATCCAATGAAAAAGAAATACAAATTTACACTGCTCAAATTGGGGTAGGCGATGCCAGCGGGACTTTGAAATATGCTGTTAGTTCTCCATACGGAAAAGGGGTCAATAAGTTAGGCAGCGAAAATTTAAAAGGTGTAAGCATTTCACCAGTAGAACTTAAAGTTGGAGATGTTACAAGCGTCAAGGCAGAAAGTAATAAAGATGATAAAAATCTTTTCTCTCTATATATAAATCCTGCGGCTCAAGCTGCCCTAGTGTCAATGGATACAAACGGTCACATACTTGCCATGACAGGCGGGTATGATTTTGGAATATCTCAGTTTAACAGGGCTACTCAAGCTCTAAGGCAGCCAGGCTCCGCTTTTAAGCCGATAGTATATTCAGCAGCTTTGGATAAAGGGTACTCTGAGACTTCTGTTTTATACGATATGCCGGTTGTAATTAAAGACTGGGTTCCTCAGAATTATGATGGAGAATACAAGGGAGCTATAGTGCTAAGACGAGCTCTTGCTAAATCAAGAAATTTAGCTACCGTGAGGGTCATGCTGGATATAGACCCTGTCTATGTTGTGGATTACTCAAAGAATTTTGGATTTACTTCAAACTTAAACCCATATCCTTCCTTAGCTTTGGGCGGAACAGATCTCAAGATGTTAGA
>JGI24023J19991_10003021_pt1 | contig 11983 bp, 7 predicted proteins | sample Cruoilmetagenom1_FD_19991 | JGI IMG/M metagenome (IMG submission 19991)
CCGCGATGGTGATAGACCACGCCCTTGGGGTTGCCCGTGGTGCCGGAGGTATAGTTGAGGCTAATCGCCTGCCATTCATCCGCCGGCGGGGACCAGGCGAAATCGGCATCGCCGGTGGCCAGGAACGCCTCGTAGTCCATCTCGCCCAGAGGTGGGCCCAATTCCTCGCCGATCTCGGCGGCCACCGGATCATCGATGTCTATCACCAGAATCGTGCGCTTCGACAGGGCCAGCGCCGCCTTCGCGGTCGCCGCATAGGCGCGGTCGATGATCAGGACGTTCGCCTCGCCATGGTCCAGGATGAAGCCGATGGTCGCCGCATCCAGGCGCACGTTGAGGGCATTGAGGGTGGCCCCCGCCATGGGCACCGCGAAGTGCGCCTCGAACAGCGGTGGGGTGTTGGGCGCCATCACCGCCACGGTGTCGCCCGGGCCGATGCCGCGCTGGCTCAAGGCCGAGGCAAACCGCCGGCAGCGGACATAAGTCTCGGCCCAGGTCTGCCGAAGGGGGCCATGCACCACCGCCAGACGGTCGGGATAAACCTCGGCGGTGCGCGGCAGGAAGCCAAGCGGCGTGAGCGGCGCGAAATTCGCGGCGTTTGGCGTCAGGTCCGTATCGGCGAAGGCGGAATTTGTCATTCATCTGTTTAACCGCGAATCCAGACGTTTGTCAGCCAGGAATACGCTCTTGGCGCGATTGCATGGCGCCGCCGTTTGCCGCATCCTGGCCAAAACAGGGAAGGCAGGACGATATGGGCCGTTTCGACCAGGAGCAGCAACGCGCGCTCACCGACCCGCAGGGCTTTTGGGGCGAGGCTGCGGCGGCGATTGATTGGGACCAGCCGTGGGACAAGGTCCTCGATGACAGTAATCCGCCATTCTACCGTTGGTTCGCCGGCGGGCGGCTGAACACCTGTTACAACGCCCTGGACCGCCATGCCGATGGCGGCCGTGGCGGACAGGCCGCCCTTATCTACGACAGTCCGGTCACCGATACCGTCCGGTCCTATACCTATACCGAGCTACGCGATCTGGTGGCGCGCTTTGCCGGAGCCATGGCGGCACACGGGGTGGGCAAGGGCGACCGGGTGATCATCTACATGCCCATGGTGCCCGAGGCGGTGATCGCCATGCTCGCCTGCGCCCGCCTGGGCGCCATTCATTCCGTGGTCTTCGGCGGCTTCGCCGCCAGTGAGTTGGCGACCCGCATCGACGATGCGACGCCGAAGATGATCTTGGCAGCCTCCTGCGGGGTCGAGGTCAACCGGGTCATCCCCTATAAGCCGCTTTTGGATGCGGCCATCGAGCAAGCGGCGCACAAGCCTGCCCACTGCATCGTCCTGCAGCGGCCCATGGAACGGGCGGAGATGACCGCCGGGCGCGATCTGGATTGGGCCGAGGTGGCCGCCGCCGCCAAGCCGCACGATTGCGTCTCCGTCGCCGCGACCGATCCGCTTTATATCCTCTATACCTCGGGTACGACCGGTCAGCCGAAGGGCATCGTGCGCGACAACGGCGGCCACGCGGTTGCCCTGAAGTGGAGCATGAAGGCCGTCTACGACATCGAGCCCGGCGAGGTCTATTGGGCGGCCTCCGACGTAGGCTGGGTGGTCGGCCACTCCTACATCGTCTATGCACCGCTGCTACATGGCTGCACGACCATCCTCTATGAGGGCAAGCCGGTGGGAACGCCGGACCCGGGAGCGTTTTGGCGGGTTATCTCGCAGCACAAGGTGGTGACCATGTTCACGGCGCCCACCGCCTTCCGGGCCATCCGCCAGCAGGACCCCACGGGCACGCATATCGAGAAATATGACCTGGCGCACTACCGCGCGCTATTCCTGGCCGGCGAGCGCTGCGATCCCGATACATTGGCTTGGGCGCAGGAGAAGCTGAAGGTGCCGGTCATCGACCATTGGTGGCAGACCGAAACCGGCTGGAGCATCGCCGCAAATTGCCTGGGCATCGAGCCATTGCCGATTAAGCCCGGTTCGCCCAGCCGTGCTGTGCCGGGTTGGGATGTGCGCGCCCTCGACGACGGTGGGCACGAGGTGCCGCGCGGCAAGATCGGCTCGATCGTCTGCAAGCTGCCGCTGCCGCCGGGGTCGCTGCCCACCTTGTGGAAGGCCGATGCGCGGTTTCGCGAAGCGTATCTGGACGAGTTTCCCGGCTTCTACAAAACCGCCGATGCCGGTTACCTCGACGAGGACGGCTATGTCTACGTCATGGCGCGCACCGACGACATCATCAATGTCGCCGGCCATCGCCTGTCCACGGGGGCCATGGAGGAGGTGCTGGCAGCGCACCCGGATGTGGCGGAGTGCGCGGTGATTGGGGTGGCCGATTCGCTGAAAGGTCAATTGCCGGTGGGCTTCCTGGTGCTCAACGCCGGGGTGGAGCGGGGCGAGCCGGAGATCGTCGCGGACGTGGTGCGCATGGTGCGCGAGAAGATCGGCCCGGTCGCCGCGTTCAAGGCCGCTGCCGTGGCCAAACGTCTGCCGAAGACCCGCTCGGGCAAGATCCTGCGCGGGACCATGCGGGCCATCGCCGATGGGGAAAGCTATAAGACACCGGCGACGATCGACGATCCGGTGATCCTCGACGAGATTGCCGTCACGCTCCGGTCCCTGGGCTATCCGCATGCATCCTGACGGTCGTACGTCATGGTTTAAGCGGCTGCTGATCGTTCCGCCCATCATTGCCGGCGCGGTTCTGCTTTTCGTGCTGGCTTCCGGGCGGTCCGGTCCGGAACAGGCGAGCCCGACGGAAGTTGCCCGGGTGGTTCGTAATATAACGGCGCAGCCAACCGATTTCGTTCCGCGCGCCCTGGGCTACGGGTACGTCGAGCCGGGGACGGTCTGGGAGGCGGTGGCGCAGGTCGCGGGCAAGATCGTCTACCGGCATCCCGATCTCGAGCGCGGGCGCGTCATCAAGGCCGAAACGGAAATCCTGCGCATTGATCCGACCGATTATGAACTGGCCCTGGCTCAAGCACAGGCCAGCTTGGAGAATGTCGTGGCGCAGTTGGCGGAGCTGACGGTCCGGGGAGAGAATACGCGGATACTGCTGGAAATCGAGCGCCGCGCGCTTAGCCTCGCTAGTCAAGACTTGGAACGCAAGGAAGCGCTTATGGCGCGGGGCAATGCGAGTCAGAGCAGCGTCGACCAAGCCGAGAGCGCGGTTCTGGCTCAGCGACAAAAGGTTCAGGATCTGGACAATCAGCTTAACCTGCTACCGGTCGAGCGCCGCGTGCTCGAGGCAAATCGAGCGCTGCAGCTGACCCAGGTGCGCGCCGCCGAACTCAACCTCGAACGCACGTCGATTCGTATGCCGATCAGCGCGCGGATTTCCGAGGTTGCCGTGGAAGAGCAACAGTTCGTGAGCGTTAATCAGAAGCTCGCGGTCGCGGATTCGGTCGATGTCGCCGAAGTTTCTGCACAGTTGGCGCTCGATCATGTCCGCCCGCTGGTTGAGCCCGGCCTCGATCTCAGCGCTCTGGCGGCGGAGGACATCGCTGTAGCTCCTCGCCGCTGGGGATTGAGCGCGACAGTGCGCTTGGTCGCCGGAGAGATCGTGGCAACATGGGACGCACGCTTCGATCGCATCGGAGATACGGTGGACCCGCAAACCAGGACCATCGGGTTCATTGTCGCCGTGGATGAACCCTACCGCAAAGTGATCCCGGGCAAGCGGCCGCCCCTGGTCAAGAACATGTACGTCGAGGTCGAGTTACGAGCGCCACCGCGCGCGGATCGGATCGTCATCCCGCGGTCGGCGATTCATGCGGCCGACGATGGTGGTGCGGTTATCTATGTCGCCGGAGACGACGGTCGTCTGGTTGTCCGCCCGGTCGAATTGGAAGTGGTGCAAGGCGACATTGGTGTTGTCAAAACCGGACTCGATGCGGGCGAGCGTGTCGTGGTCTCGGATATAGTGCCGGCGATCGAGGGTATGCTTCTGGCTCCCAATGAGGACGAAGCGCTTGCCGGGCGCCTGCGTGCTCAGGCGGCTGGCGCCGCCGCACTGCGATGATCAATTTTTTCGCCCGGCACCCGACAGCGGGCAACTTGCTGATGGTTTTGCTGTTGGCAGCAGGCGCCATCTCTTTGCCCTCGCTCAAGCGGGAGACCCTGCCGGATTTCGCGGCCGATTCCTTGGAGGTTCGAGTCATCTACCCCGGTGCCTCGGCAGCCGAGGTCGAGGAGTCGATCTGCCAACGTCTCGAAGATGCGATCGACGATGTCACCGATATCGACGAAGTCCGTTGCGACGCACGGGAAGGATTGGCGACTGCGACCATCGACATGATCGAAGGCGGCGATCTCGATCGGTTCTTGAGCGAGATCAAGACCGAGGTCGAAGCCATCGACGATTTCCCGGATCTTGCCGAGAAGCCGACAATTCGTGAACTGAACCGAACCGACAATGTGATTTCCATCGCCGTATCCGGGCCGATGACGGAGCCCGATCTCAAAGTCTATGCGCAGGATATGAAGGACCGGTTGACGGCCTTGCCGGAGATCAGTCAGGTCGAGCTCCAGGGCTTCTCGCAACGGCAGATCCGCATCGCGCTGAACGCATTGGCCTTACGCCAGTTCGGCCTCAGCGTTGCCGACGTGGCCACCATTATCGAGCGCCAGAGCGTCGATCTCCCGTCCGGTACGATCGATACCAGCGACAACGATCTGCTCATCCGCTTCGCGGACGAGCGGCGCACGCCGCGCGCCTTCGAGGACCTGGTCATTCGCGGTGGCGAGACCGGGGCCGAGGTGCGTCTCGGTCAGATCGCCCACATCTCGGACCGCTTTGAGCTCGATGAAGAACGGATATTGTTCAACGGTCGCCGGGCCGCCGTGCTTCAGGTGCGCAAGACAAAGCCGCAGGATACATTGACCGTCCGGGAAACCGTGAAATCCTTCGTCGCCGCCGAACGCCTGCGGGCCCCGCCCGCGGTGGAACTGGTATTGACCAGAGATACCGCATCGGTCGTCCAGGACCGCCTGCAGATGTTGACCCGCAATGGAGGGCAGGGTCTGGTCCTGGTGTTCCTGGCGATGTGGCTGTTCTTTTCCCTACGCTACTCCTTCTGGGTGGCGATGGGATTGCCGGCGTCATTCCTGGGTTCGATCTTCGTCATGACGATGATCGGCCAGTCGATCAATATGTTGACCATGGTGGCATTGCTGATCGCCATCGGCGTGATCATGGACGATGCGATCGTGATTGCCGAAAACATCGCGAGCCACCGGCGGCAAGGTAAGAACCCATTGGCAGCGGCCTGCGATGGCACGCGCGAGGTCGCTCCAGGGGTCGTTTCCTCGTTCGCGACCTCGGTATGCGTTTTCCTGCCGTTGGCGTTTATCGAGGGTGACTTGGGCAAGGTTTTGCGGGTCGTGCCGATCGTCTTGATCGTGACCCTTTCGGTCAGCTTGGTCGAAGCCTTCCTTATCCTGCCGCATCATTTGGCGCACACGGGCGTGGAACGCACCGGCGGCTGGTTTCGCACGCGATTCGATGCGGGTTTCACGCGTTTGCAAGAGCGCGGTCTTGGCCGTCTCGTCGATCTGGCGATTGAGTGGCGTTATCTCACCGTCGGATTGGTTGTCGCGCTATTCCTCCTCTCCCTCGGCATGGTTGCCGGTGGCGGTGTAAAGTTCCGCGCCTTTCCGGACTTGGACGGGGACGTGGTCGAGGCGCGAATTCTGCTGCCACAGGGAACACCACTGGCACGGACCGAAGCGGTGGTCGGCGACGTCGGTGCGGCGCTGGTGCGTGTCGATCAGGCTCTCTCGCAAGACCTGCCGGACGGCCAGTCGCTGGTTCAAAACGTGCTGATCCAATTCAATGCCAACGCCGATGCCTTTGAAAGCGGACCGCATCTCGCCACGGTCACGGTCGATCTTCTAGGTGCGGAAGCGCGCCCTTTCCGCATCGACGACATCCTCAAGTTGTGGCGTGAGGAAGTCGGCGACGTGCCCGACATCATTTCCCTCGGCTTCAAGGAGCCGCAGATCGGTCCGGCGGGCGTGCCTATCGAGATTCGCCTACAGGGGCCCGACCTCGCAGCGAACAAGGCGGCGGCCCAGGATTTGATCGCGTGGCTCGAACGCTATGCCGGCGTGCTGGACCTGAGCGATGATCTACGCCCGGGCAAGCCCGAGATTCGTCTGAGTTTGCGCGAAGGTGCGACCGGCCTGGGCCTCGACGGTGCGGCGGTCGCCGCGCAGCTGCGCGCGGCCTATTTCGGACAGACCGCGGCGGAAATTCAGATCGGTGCGGAGGATTTCGAGGTCGATGTGCAACTGGCCGCCAGCGACCAGGACAGCATGGCCGATTTGGAATACTTCGCGGTGACCCTGCCGGACGGCGCGCAAGTGCCTCTCTCGGCCGTTGCAGACGTCGCTCTCGACCGCGGCTTTGCCCGCATCGCGCGTATCGATGGGGTGCGGACCGTAACCGTTCGCGGAGACATCGATCCGCAGCGGGCCAACCTGAACGAGATCCTGGCCGATACCCGGGTGCGCTTCCTGCCCGACCTGGTGGCGCGCCATCCTGGGGTTACGGTTTCGCTGGAAGGCGAGACGGCGGAACAGAGCAAGACTCAGCAATCGATGCTGCGCGGCTTCTTGATCGGTCTGCTCGGCGTTTTCATTCTGCTCAGCTTGCAGTTCCGCGACTATGTCGAACCGCTGGTCGTGATGGTGGCGATACCGCTGGCCTTGATCGGGGTTATTTGGGGCCACCTGCTGATGGGGCTGGATCTTTCCATGCCCAGCATGCTCGGCTACGCATCGCTTGCCGGGATTGTCGTAAACGACTCGATCCTGTTGGTCGCTTTTATCAAGCGCCGGGTCGCCGATGGCATGCCCATTGTCGAAGCGGCGGCGGCGGCCAGCCGGCGCCGTTTTCGGCCTGTTCTGCTCACCTCGGTGACGACTATCGCTGGGCTGTTGCCGCTGCTCTTCGAACGCAGCTTGCAGGCCCAGATTCTCATTCCCCTGGTAACGTCCCTGGCGTTCGGCCTGTTGGCGTCCACGGTTCTCGTGCTCGTGGTCGTCCCGGTCATGTATGCCATCCTGGACGAGCTTGGCTTGTCCAGTCTGGCAAAAGACCGGGATAAGAGTCCGGCCGCGGAAGAGGCTACTTAGTCGGCAGAACGAAGGGGTTGTGCTCGGTGGCCGGGGTTGGCTCGTATTCCGGTTCGATCGAACCGGGTGCGGGCAGGGTGATACCCGCCTTCTCCGCGGCTCGGCGGCCCTTCTCGACCGCCAGATTGAGATCCGATTGGCTGCACAGGCCCAGCAGCACCGGATCGCGCGGGCGGATGTTGGGCGAATTCCAGTGAGTTCGTTCACGCACCGACTGGATGGTGTTCTTGGTGGTGCCGATCAGGCGGGAGATCTGCGAATCCTTCAACTCCGGATGGTGGCGGGCCAGCCAGGCGATGCCATCCGGCTTGTCTTGCCGCTTGGCGACCGGCGTATAGCGCGGACCCTTGGTTCGCTTTGCCGGTTGGGGCAAATCCTGGACCGCCATCTTCAAGCGTCCCGATGGGTCTTTCTCGCAGCGATCGATCTCTTCGCGGGTCACCTGGTTGCGGACGATGGGGTCGAGACCCTGAATGCCCGTGGAAACCTCGTCGTCGGCAATGCCCTGTACCTCGAGCGGGTGTAAACCGCAGAAATCCGCGATTTGCTCAAAGGTCAAAGACGTGTTTTCGATCAGCCACACTGTTGTGGCCTTTGGCATCAACGGATGCGCCATGAATCCTCCTACCCTGCGTCGGCCCCGAATTTGCTTCAGGGTCAGGCGCGGCACCGTGTCCTACGGCAGCACGCGTCTTGTGGGATGCCGTTGGATACTCTGAATATGTGGGCCAGCCAAGAGCGAAATCCAGCCGGATACGAACAAATTGGCCAGTTCGGTCGAAAATCCCGTCGATTCAAGCCTGCAGCACAATCTTACCGATATGGGCGCTGGATTCCATCAAGCGATGCGCCGCCGCCGCCTCGGCCAGGGGGAGCGTCTTGAAGATGACCGGCTTTACCTGGTCCTTTTCGACCAGCGGCCAGACTTTCTCCGCCAGAGACCGGGCGATCTCCGCCTTGAAGGCGACCGGCCGCGGCCGCAGGGTCGAACCGGACAGAGTCAGGCGCTTGAGCATGACCGGCAGGAAATCTATCTCGGCCTTGCTGCCGCCAAGAAAGGCGATCTGGCACAGCCGCCCCTCGGGGGCCAGGGCCTTGATGTTTCGCGCGATGTAATCGCCGCCGACCATATCCAGGATGACGTCAACACCGGCGCCCTCCGTGGCATCGCGGACCACGGTCACAAAATCCTCGTCGCGGTAGTTGATGGCCCGTTCGGCGCCAAGCTTTTCGCAGGCGGCGCACTTCTCCGCCGACCCGGCGGTGGTGAACACCCGGGCGCCAAAGGCGTGGGCTAGTTGAATGGCGGTGGTGCCGATGCCCGAGGACCCGCCATGGACAAGAAAGCTTTCACCGGCCTTTAGGCGGCCACGGTCGAAGACGTTGGTCCACACCGTGAAAAAAGTCTCCGGCATGGCGGCGGCCTGGACCATGTCGAGGCCTTTGGGGATGGGCAGGCATTGGGCTGCCGGGGCCGCGCAGTATTCGGCATAGCCGCCGCCCGCTACCAGGGCCATGACCTGATCGCCCAGTTTGCAACCCTTGACCGCATCGCCCAGGGCGACAATCTCGCCGGCGACTTCCAGGCCGGGAATGTCGGAAGCGCCCGGCGGTGGCGGATAGCCACCCGTTCGTTGCAACACATCGGGCCGATTGATCCCCGCCGCGGCGACCCGGATCAGGACTTCGCCGGCACCCGGTTCGGGCACCGGACGGCTGGCCGGCACAAGGACGTCGGGCCCGCCCGGCTCACGGATTTCGATGGCGGTCATGGTGGTGGGGACGGCGTGGCTCATTGTGGGTCCTCAAATTTCTCTGGCCGGACTATGCTCTATGTGCTGACCGGAGTGTAACAAGACACCGCCCAGGGAGACCAGCGGATGGATATCGAAGATCTGGAGCCGCGCCAGAAGCAGCCGAAGCCCAAGGACCTGGATGCTTTGGGGGTGGAGGAACTGGAAGCTTATTTGGCCGAACTGCAAGCCGAGGCTGAACGGGTGAGGGCTAAAATCGAGAGCAAAAAGACCTATCTCGCGGGCGCCGACGGGCTCTTCAAGCACTCGTGATCCGCCGGCGCGCCCGCATATACAGCAGCCAACCGATCGGTCCGAGTAGAAGCACGATAACCAGCCAACCGGTACGCGGCCCGAACGGGCAGCGCGAACCGGGCGGCGGCCGCCAAGCCCCGCCACGGGGCGAAAACACGACGTGCCCGAGCGGCAGGATGTAGCCTAAAATGACGATCAGCCAGGCCGTTGCTAGTGCGGTCATGGCAGCTAGTTTGACCGGTACCGGGCGCCCTGGCTAGCCGTACAAGGAGAGGTGAATTCCATGCTCGAAGGCAAAACCGCCCTGGTGACCGGGTCTACCAGCGGCATTGGTCTGGGCATTGCCCAGGCGTTGGCTGCTCAAGGATGCAACATCGTGCTCAATGGCCTCGGCGATGCGGCCGAAATCGAGGCCGACCGGCAAGCCCTAGAGCGGCAGGCCGGTGTTTCGGCTACCTACTCCGGCGCCGATATGAGCAAGCCGGCGGAGATTGCCGCCATGATCGCCGAGGCGCGGGCGCATTTCGGCAGTCTCGATATCCTCGTGAACAATGCCGGCATTCAGCATGTCGCACCTATCGAGTCGTTTCCGCCGGACGCCTGGGACCGGATCATCAATATCAACCTGACGGCGGTCTTCCATGGCATCCAGGCGGCGCTGCCGGGCATGCGGGAGACGGGCTGGGGGCGCATCATCAACACGGCCTCGGTGCACGGCCTGGTCGCTTCCGTCCACAAAGCCGCCTATGTGGCGGCCAAGCACGGGGTCATCGGGCTGACCAAGGTGGTGGCCCTGGAAACCGCCGGGCAAGGCATTACCTGCAACGCCATCTGTCCGGCCTGGGTGCTCACGCCCTTGGTGGCCAAGCAGATCGAGGCTCGGGCGCAGGAGCGCGGCATGACCTTTGACGAGGCCAAGGTCGATCTGGTCCAGGAGAAACAGCCGTCCAAAGACTTTGTCACGACAGAGCAGATCGGCCAGCTCGCGTGTTTTCTGTGCAGCGGCGCGGCCACACAAATAACGGGTGCGGCACTCAATATCGATGGTGGTTGGCTGGCTCAATAACTAGATGCAGTAGGTATCTGTTGCTTTGATGACACAGTACTGTATCAAAAACACAACGTCTGTTCGTATTTTGTTAACCATTTTTTAGTCTGCTATGCCTACATTGTCTCTCAGACGAATCGGAGTCCCGCCCTGGGACTCTCCGGTTCGTTGGACGGATGAGAATCCGTTCCTTGTTATGCCTCCCTGTTAACTTGCCGCCGGCTAGTCCGGCGGCTTTTCTTTTTCGGGCCCCTTTTCTTTTCAGGGCCAAGGGTTTGCACGCGTGCCCGTTAACCAATGCACGCTTGACCCTGGGAGTGGGGCACCGTAATGTCCAAATCCGGCAAGTTAACAGGTTGAGGCATAATAATCGGGAGGGCCACGATCCGATGTAACGGATCCAAGGCCCCCCATTTTTTTTGCCCGCGTCACAGCCGCCACAACTGCCTACAACAGTATGTTTTCTTTGGTTCCGGGCGGCCCCGAGGCGGGCTCGCCGTTGAGCGCATCGGCGCCGGTCGTGTAGTCTGGCGGAGAGCGCGGTATCAATTTAGTCCGGTTCGGCCATGACGACTCCTAAATTTCTGAAATTCGACACCCTGGCGCTGCACGCGGGGCAACAGCCGGACCCGGTGACCGGCGCTCGAGCAGTGCCGATCTATCAGACCACGTCGTANGTCTTTCGCGANACCGACCATGCGGCGGCGTTGTTCAANCTGGAGCGGGCCGGGCACATCTACAGCCGCATCTCCAATCCCACCGTGGCGGTGCTGGAGGANCGGGTGGCGGCCCTGGAGCGCGGCGTGGGNGCCGTGGCCACGGCCTCCGGCCAGGCGGCCCTGCATTTGGCGATCGTCACCCTGATGGGGCAGGGCGGGCACATTGTCGCCTCATCGTCCCTCTACGGCGGCAGCGTCAATATGTTCGCCCTGACTCTGCCGCGCTTTGGCATCGAGACCACCTTCGTCAATCCGCGCGATCACGATGCGATGCGGGCCGCTATCCGGCCGGAGACCCAACTAATCTTTGCCGAAACCCTGGGGAATCCGGGCCTCGAGGTGCTCGATACCCCGGCGGTTGCGGATATTGCCCATGGCGCCGGCCTGCCGTTGATGATCGACAACACGTTCGCGACGCCCTTTCTGTGCAACCCGATTGAACTGGGGGCCGATATCGTCATGCACTCGGCCACTAAATGGATGGGCGGACACGGCCTGGCCATCGGCGGCATCGTGGTGGATGGCGGCCGCTTCGACTGGGAAAAGAGCGGCAAGTTTCCGACTCTGACCGAACCCTATGCGGGCTATCACGGCATCGATTTCGCCGAGGAGTTCGGACCGCAGGCTTTTTCCATGCGCGCCCGAGCGGAGGGGTTGCGCGATTTCGGCGCGGCCCTAAGCCCGCAAAATGCGTTTTATATCCTGCAAGGGATCGAGACCCTGCCGCTGCGCATGGAGCGGCATGTGGCCAATACGGCGCGGGTGCTGGAATTTCTGGAGAGCGATGACGCGGTCGCCTGGGTGACGCACCCAACCTTACCCGGCCATCCCGATCACGCCTTGGCGCAACGGTTGTTGCCTAATGGGGCGGGGTCGATCATCAGCTTCGGTCTTACGGGCGGACGCGCCGCCGGGTCCCGGTTCATCGAGGCCTGCAAGCTGGCCTCGCATCTGGCCAATGTGGGCGATGCCAAGACCCTGGTTCTGCATCCGGCCAGCACCACGCATCAGCAAATGAATG
>JGI24023J19991_10003023_pt1 | contig 11973 bp, 14 predicted proteins | sample Cruoilmetagenom1_FD_19991 | JGI IMG/M metagenome (IMG submission 19991)
GTGGTCTTGGACTTGCGCAGCGGTGCCATGTCCAGCAGCACCTGGCGGGCGATGATGCCGTCCTTGTCGAAGACGAAAAGGTCGAGGCTGAACCGGTTCAGTGTATGTCCCAGTTTGTTCTGCACGACGAAGGAAGCCAGACACCCCTCGCCGCTGTCCTCGGTCTTGTTGAGTTCGATAGCGAGGCTCTTTTCTTGAGCTGCCGCCTCTTGAGTAACAGCCGGGCCCGCCCACAGAGCCAAGCCAAATCCGGCAGCAACGATGACCGATAGCCAACGTAGGCTAGAACCGGTGGATGGATAGTACGTCATGACACAAGCTCCCCTACGGCGCCGTCGGCGTCCTCCCGCCCGCGACGGGGGCCGCTCATATGCGGTAAGTGTAACGCGCATTTCGCCGCTCTGTCGATCTTCGATGTGCCGCTTGTACCGGGCGTCGCGCCGGTCTATCTCAGGATGTATGGAATGGTCTTCCAAGCGGCTCCTACAGTCGGCGATGATGCTCATGCTCTTTAGCTGGGCAACACCTGTCCATGCGCAACAGGCACTGCAGAACTTCGTGATCGACGATCTGTCCATTGAGACCGCGGATGGGCGGGTGCTCGATTTCGAGGTTGAGTTGGCGCTGAATGCGGAGCAGCGGGCGCAGGGGCTGATGTTCCGCCGCGACATGCCGGAGATGGCCGGGATGCTCTTTGTCTATGACAAGGCGTGGGAGGTTTCGATGTGGATGAAGAACACGGTCATTCCGCTCGATATGCTCTTCATCAAGGCCGACGGCCGCATCGTGACCATCGCCGAGCGTACGGTGCCATTTTCACTGGAAACGGTATCGTCAGGGCAGCCGGTGATCGGAGTCCTGGAACTCAACGGCGGCACCACGGCGCGGCTCGGTATTCGGCGCGGCGACCGCGTGCATTACTCGGCTTTTACTGGCGCGCCCTAACAAAGGTCCGGCGCCCGGCAGCTTCCCAGATCAGGCCTCCGGCTCGAGCGCGAGCTGCTCCATGTTACGCCAGCCATCGCCGGCGGCAACAAGACAGCTCATGCCCTGCGGGGTGGTTACGATAATCGTCCAACTTCCACCCCGACCGTCACTGAGCACCTCGACAAGGCCGCCGCTGTTGGTAACGCCAGCGGCGATCGGCGCTTCTTTGTATTTCTTGGCGAGTAGCTCAAGGACGTGGTCCCGATCATTGCATTGGGGCTGCGCCGCCGTGGCCGAGGCCGTGACGGTAAAGCCGGCAATTATGACAAATGTCTTCCACATCTCTTGCCTCATGAGTCCGCGGCCAGCGGGTTGGGCATCCATCGGCCAACATAACCAGTCTCACAAGGCGGCGTGAAGATTGACCTAACAGGGATGAATGGCCTGTTAACCACAAAAGGCGAGGCTAGCCGCGCCTTTCAGGGCACTAAAATCGCCGATTTTGGACGGTCTCGTCTAGCGCTTGCGGGCGAGCATCAAACCGTCCCCGACGGTTGCTAGCGAGATCGAAACCCGCTCATCCTTGTGGACCTTGGCATTGATGGCGCGGATGGCCAGGGTATCAGGGGTCTGGTCGGCCGGGTCGGCCACGGCGCCGCCCCACAGCACATTGTCGATGGCGATCAGGCCGCCTTGCCGAAGCAAGGTCAGGCAGCGCTCGTAGTAGCTGTCGTAGTTGGTCTTGTCGGCATCGATGAAGGCGAAGTCGTAGGCGCCGCTGCCGCCGTCGGCGATCAAGCCGTCCAGGGTCTCAGTCGCCGGCCCGAGGCGTAGATCGATGCGTTCGGTGACCCCGGCCTCGGCCCAGTAGCGCCGGGCGATGGCGGTGTATTCCTCGCTGATGTCGCAGGCGATCAGCTTGCCGTCCGCGGGCAGGGCGAGCGCCATCGACAGAGAGCTGTATCCCGTGAATGTCCCGACCTCCAGGATGCGCCGGGCGCCGATCAATTCGACCAGCAAGCGCATGAACTGCCCCTGGTCGGGTCCGATCTGCATACGTGCCATGGGCAGGGCCGCCGTCTCCTCGCGCAGCCGCGCCAGCACCGGCGGCTCCCGCAGCGAGTTGGCGAGCAGGTAGTCGTAGAGGGTTTCNGTTAGGTCGATAACACGTGTNGACATGCGGATTATCTCGCTTCAATTGGGCTGGGTAAAAACTANCGCGCGGCGATCACCCCNACTTCGACGGTGTATTTGGTGAATGCCAGCTTGGCCTCGACGCAGGCGCGGGCCGGGGCGCAGCCTTCCGGCACCCAGGCGTCCCAGGCTACGTTGATGGCATCGTAGTCGCGCATGTCTGCCAGCCAAATGGTCGCCGAGAGCAGATGTCGTTTGTCGGTCCCAGCTTCGGCGAGCAGGCCGTCGATGCGGGCCAGGATGTTGGCCATCTGCTCACCGGCGGGCTTGCCAGGCGCATCCTCGGCCACCTGGCCGGCGAGGTAGACCGTATCGCCGTGTATGACGATCTGGCTCATGCGGGCGCCGGCCTTTAGACGTTCTATGCTCATAGTGCTATCACTCCTCCAGGCAGGCAGGGCTTAGCGCAGGCTCGACAGGTTGGCGATCAGGGCGGTATTGGCGCGCTGCATCTCCTCGGCGATCTTGTGTGCCATATCCAGATCCTCGCTGCAGCAGGTCTTGGCGACCGTTGCGCATCGCTCGGTCGCGTCGCGATAAGAGCGGACGAGGACTTCCTCGATGGCACGGACCGCCAGATTGGTCTGCCCCGGCGTCGGCTCGATCTGCGCCGCATCGAAGACGGCCTTGGCCGTTTCTTCTGCGCGCTGTCGGATCGTTGGCATCGCTTCCTCCCTGCACAATTTGTCGCTCCGCGTCGTTATCATAGCGGGATTGGCGGGCAAATGCGCGCTGGTCGTGGCGAGAGGTGGGACCCAACCCCTCAGGCGCGTTCGCGCGTTGTCAAAAACCGGATTTTCGGCCAGTCCTCCTGGGTGCGATTCAGGTCCCAGGCGTTGCGGGCCATGAAGACCGGGTTGCCTTCGCGGTCGTCGGCCAAGGGTGCCGCCGACCGAGTCCGTGAAACGCTTCAACTCGGCCCTATCGTCGGCCTCGACCCAGCGGGCGGTTTCGTATGGCGAGGCCTCGAAGCCGACCGGGATACCGTATTCGCTGTCGATGCGTGTCGCCAGCACGTCGAGCTGCAATTGCCCGACGACGCCGACGATCCAGGCGCTGCCGATGCGCGGGCGGAAGACTTGAGTCACCCCTTCTTCGGCCAAATCCTCCAGCGCCCGGCCCAAGTGCTTGGCGCGCATGGGATCGTCCAGACGGACGCGGCGCAGGATTTCCGGCGCGAAGTTCGGGATGCCGGTGAAGCGCAAACCTTCGCCCTCGGTCAGGGTGTCGCCGACCCGCAAGGTACCGTGGTTGGGAATACCAATGATGTCGCCGGGCCAGGCTTCCTCCGCTAGTTCACGGTCTTGGGCGAAGAAAAGAATAGGGTTCTGCACGGCCATGGATTTGCCGCTGCGGACTTGATGCAGTTTCATGCCGCGGCGGAAGCGACCCGAACATAGGCGAAGGAACGCCACCCGGTCGCGGTGCTTGGGGTCCATGTTCGCCTGCACCTTGAAGACAAAGCCGGTAACTTTGTCCTCGCCTGGCTCGACCACGCGCGGGTCCGCCGGCTGCGGCCGGGGCGGCGGGGCGAAAGCGGCCAAGCCGTCGAGAATTTCACGCACGCCGAAGTCCTTGAGGGCGGAGCCGAAAAAGACCGGCGTTAAGTGCCCGGCACGATAACTCTCTTTGTCAAACTCCGGGCAGGCGGCGCGGACGAGGTCGACCTCCTCGCGTAGCTTCTCGAGTTGCGCCGCCGGCAGAGCTTGCGCCAGACGGTCATCGTCAAGGCCGGAACAAGGCACATCTTTGTGCTCGTCGCCCAACAGCAACATGCGTTCGCGCAAAAGATCGTAACAACCCCGAAAATCGCGGCCGCTGCCCACCGGCCAGGTGACCGGGGCAGTATCCAGGGCCAGGGTTTCGGCGATTTCGTCCATAAGCTCGAATGGATCGCGTGTCTCCCGGTCCATCTTGTTGATGAAGGTCAGGATCGGCACGTCGCGCAGGCGGCAGACCTCGAAAAGCTTGCGCGTCTGTGCCTCGATACCCTTGGCGGCGTCGATCACCATGACCGCGGAATCGACGGCGGTCAGGGTGCGGTAGGTATCTTCGCTGAAATCCTCATGCCCGGGGGTATCGAGCAGGTTGAACGTGACATCGCCATACTCGAAGGTCATGACCGATGTGGTCACCGAGATACCGCGGGTCTGCTCGATCTTCATCCAGTCCGACCGGGCCCGCCGGTTGGCCCCGCGTGCCTTCACGGCACCGGCCAAATGGATGGCGCCGCCGAGCAGTAGCAGCTTCTCGGTCAGGGTCGTCTTGCCCGCATCCGGATGCGAGATAATGGCAAAGGTCCGCCGCCGCGCCGCCGCATCGGCAGGACGCATGGCCGCCTCACGTCGGGCAGGCTCGGGGTGGTTCACGGTCGAAATCTCCTGTGCCCCGGAATGACCGGGGCGGAATAAGCTGCTGTTGCGGCGCACCCTAACCGATGCGGCCCCTCGGCTGAAAGCCCAGTTTTGCTTAGGTTGCGGCTTAGCCCAAGCGCCCGAAGAAGGTCAGGCGCGCGGACTCCGACAGGGCAATGCCCGGCTGGGAATTGTAAGCCAGCACGGCGAGCATGCGCGTGCGCGACCCTTCGATTGGCGCCACGCGGTGAAGTGCGTCGCGGCCACGGAATAGAACCAGCGTGCCGGGCTCCATCGCCAAGCGCTCCGGTCGCGTGGCGCCGTCGAGGACGCACTGCACAGCCGCGAAGCCCATGTCGCCAGCGTTCGAGTCGCGGGCCGCTTTGACGTATTCGAAGGCGCCGCCCCGTTCCGGCGCTTGAATCATCAGGGTGATGGCAAAGGACGAATTGTCGAAATGCCAACCCAACTCTTGGCCCGGCTCGGCATAGTGCAGGTTGATGGATGAAAGCGGATCGGCATAGGCAAACAGTTCCGACTCATCCAACACCGCGCACAGGAAGGCGCGGAATGTCGCATCGTCATACAACAGGCGCAGGGCCGATTTCTCGGATACCTGATCGTCGGTGATGCAACCCTTCGACGAAATCACCTCCAGGTTGCGAATATGGTCACCGGCAAAGTCGGAGTCCGGTGGGGTCAGATAGATATTGTGGCTTTGGCTGCAGAAATAAGCGCTGTCCCGCTTCGCGTCACCTTCGCGGCGAATGCTTTCCGTCGCGTCGGGCAGGAGAAAGCCCGGCATGACCAGCACGCCAGTCTCCGCAAGCGTTGCACGGCAGGCGGCGCGGAAGCTGGCATCCGGCAGCGGGTACAGCCCTATATCGACAATGGATGCAAGAGGATGCATGCGGCTACTCTACTGGTCTGGCCATGCGGCGTATCCTAGTGGATTAGCACCGGCGTCTGTTATGCTCTTCTCGATTTTACGTCAGCTATGTTGACATAAATGACGTATTGATGGTACGTCCATCTTGGGAATTAAGGTAGAACAACTACCGAATTAGAATAGGGAGGATATCAATGAAACGGGTATTTGCGTTCGCTGGACTGGCGGTTCTGCTGAGCATGTTGGCGGTGCCGGCGTGGGCGGAGACGACTCTGCGCATCTCGCTACAGCTTCCGCTAAAGAGTCATCTAGGGCAGAACCTGGTCTTGTTCAAGGACGAGATCGAAAAGACCAGCAAGGGCGACATCAAGGTCGAAATCTACGACTCCGCCCAACTCTACAAGGACAAGGAAGTCCCGCAGGCGGTCGGCTCCGGCGCCATCGAGATGGGTGTCGCCTCGATCACGCGCTTCGCCGGGACCATTCCGGCGGTCGACATTTTCTATGTCCCCTTCATGTTCAACAGCGAGGACATGGTCCGCAAGGCGACCGCCCCCGATAGCCCGGTGCGCGGCCCCATTGACGAGGCCATCCTGACGACCGGCGCCCGGCCGTTGTGGTGGCAGGCCTATGGTGGTGCGATCATGCTGGGCAAGGGCGCGGCCATCCGCACCCCCGACGATATGAAGGGCAAGAAGGTGCGGGTCTTCGGCAAAACCCTGGGCAAGTTCGTCGAGGCCCTGGGCGGCGCGCCGACGCTGATTTCCGGGTCCGAGCAGTTCCTGGCCTATCAACGTGGCACGGTCGATGCCGGCATGACCGGCATTTCCGGGGTCAAGAGCCGCAAGCTGTATCAGGTCATGGACTCGGTGACGGTCACCAACCACGCCGATATCGAATTCATCGTGCTGGTCAACGAGACCTTCTGGCAGGGTCTGACGGACGGGCAGCGGTCGCTGATCGGAGCCGCCGCGCGCAAGGCCGAAATCGCCGTGCGTGACGACGTGGTGCGCATCGAGGCGGAAGCCTATGCGGATGCCAAGGCAAACGGCATGACCATCGTCGAGCTTTCGCCTGAAGAGGTCGAGAAGTGGCGGGCGGCCACGGCCCCGGTCATCGATGGCTATCTCGCCGAGTCGGGCGAGCTGGGCGCCAAGCTGGTCAAAGCCGCGGAAGGCTTGCGGTAGGAACCAGTTGTGCCGGTGCCCTTTGCCGGGCGCCGGTTCGAGTGTAGATTTCGCGGGCCTTTCGTCTCCGACATGTTGCGCGTGAGGCCCGCGATTTCCGACACAGCGCCGGGGACCCGCAGCAACCCATGGCTAAGTTCTTCGACCGATTGAGCGACCATCTCGGCGTGCTGGCGGCGTGGATGTTCTTCGCTGTCGGCGGCATGATCGGCTACGAGGTGATCGGCCGGTATGTCTTCAACGCGCCCACCATCTGGGCCGAGGAGATGTCCCGCTTCTTTCAGTTGTGGGCCACGTATTTGGCGGCGGCAACGCTTCTGCGCCACCAGGAATTGATCCGCATCACCGTCCTGACGGCGCGTCTCGGTCCGCGTGCCTGGCGGGTTTCAGAAATCTTCTCACTCGGAGTGATTGCGGTTTTTTCCGCGGGGGCCGTCTGGTACGGCACGTTGATCCTGCTTGAGACCATCCGCCTGCACCGGACCACGGCGACTTTGTTCGATGTGCCGCAATGGACCACCGAGCTTGCCGTGCCGTTCGGCTTCTCAATCCTTCTGATCCAATGCCTGATCGAGATCAGCCGGGTTGTCGGTGGTCACCGGCTTAGGCCCGACACCGACTTCGACCACGAAAGGGATATTCGGGCGTGACCGCGGCGGTGGTCGTCCTCGGGCTTTTCGCCCTGTTGTTCGCTGGGGTGCCCATTTCATTCGCCCTCGGCGGTCTGGGTTTCATCATGCTGGTACTCGGTGGATTTTCCCCGCTGATGGTGCCGCAGGGACTTTATAGTTCCATCGATAACTTCATTCTGCTGGCCGTGCCGCTGTTCCTGCTGATGTCGAACGTGCTGCTCAAGGGCGGTGTCGGTCGGGATCTGTTTGCGGCGGTGCAAAGTTGGGTCGGCCATTGGCCGGGCGGGCTGGCGGTGGCGACCATCGTTTCTTGCGCCATCTTCGCCGCCATCTCCGGCTCGTCCGTGGCCACCGCCGCGACCATCGGCACCGTCGCCATTCCGGAGATGATCGAGCGCGGCTATGCGCGCCGCTTCGTCCTTGGTCTTTTGGCGGCGGGTGGCACCCTGGGCATCCTTATCCCGCCGTCGATCCCGATGATCGTCTACGGCGTGATTACCGAGGAATCGATCATCGATTTGTTCCTCGCCGGGATCGGGCCGGGCCTGATATTGGCCAGCCTGTTCATCATCTATGCCATGATCTTCGCCCGCATGGGCGACAACTACCGCCCCACGGCGCGCGCCGGTTGGGCTGAGCGCCGATCCGCCAGCCTGCGCGCGATCCCTACGTTCGTCCTGGCCGGGATCATCATCGGCGGGATTTACGGCGGTATCTTCACACCGACCGAGGCGGCGGGCATCGGCTTTATCGGTGCCTTGATCCTGACTGGTGTGGTGTTGCGCAGCCTGACCTGGCGCCGCTTGAAAGAGGCGGTGGCCGACAGCATGAAGACTACGGTGACGATTTTCCTGATCATCGCCGGGGCCAAGATATTCGGGAAGGCGATCACCCTCTACCGTATCCCGCAGGACATTTCGAACATCATTGCCGTGACCTTCGATCAGGCAGGCTGGTTCATTCTGGCCGTGTGCCTGATGCTGCTGGTGATGGGGCTGGTGCTCGAGGCGCTGTCCATGCTGCTGATCATGGTGCCGGTGCTGTATCCATCTTTGATTGTCCTGGGCATCGACCCGATCTGGTTTGGCATCCTATTTGTGGTTATGATCGAGTGCGCCTTGATAACGCCGCCCGTGGGGCTCAACCTCTACGTCATCCAAGCGGTGGGCAAGGCGCGCATGGCCGAGGTAACGACCGGTGTCTGGCCGTTTATCGTGCTGATGCTGGCAACAGTTGCGCTTATCTATGTATTACCGGATATTGCCCTCTATATTCCCTTCAAACTTTAAGACTGCTCTCAGGGCCTAAAATAACCGCGATGCCGAAGCCGAAAAGCCCCGCCGCGCGCCTGCGCACCATGCTCGCCGCGCGGGAGGACGTTCTGGTTATGCCCTGCTGTTTCGATGCGCTGTCGGCGCGGTTGATCGAGGCGGCGGGCTTTCCGCTTACCTTCATGAGCGGCTTCGCGGTATCCGCGACGCGGCTCGGCATGCCGGATACGGGCCTGATCTCGTATGGCGAAATGGTGGACCAGGGGCGCAACATCTGTAGCGCCGTCACCATCCCGGTGATCGGCGATGGGGACACCGGCTACGGCAACGCGGTCAACGTGAAGCGCAGCGTGCGCGGCTATGCCGATGCCGGGTTCGCGGCGGTGATGATCGAGGATCAGGTCTGGCCCAAGCGTTGCGGCCATACCCGCGGCAAGCAGGTGGTGCCGCGGCAGGAGGCGATTGCCCGGGTCCGCGCCGCCGTCGATGCGCGCCAGGAGGGGGCCGATATTTTGATTCTCGCCCGCACCGATGCGCGGGCGGGGGAGGGGTTGACCGAGGCTCTGACCCGCGCCCAGGCCTTCGCCGCCGCCGGTGCCGACATCCTCTTTGTCGAGGCACCGCGCAGCGAGGAGGAGATGGCGCGCATCTGCGCCGAGGTGCCCGGCATCCACATGGCCAACATGGTGGAGAGCGGCGAGACCCCCATGCTACCGCCGGCGCAATTGGAGGCCCTGGGGTACCGTATCGTGGCCTATCCGCTAACCCTCCTAAGCGCCGCGATACGCGCCATGCGCGAGAGCCTGGAGGTGATGAAAGCCGGCGACCACCCCAGCGACCGCCTGCTCGATTTCGCCGAGTTGCGCCGCATCGTCGGATTCGACGACTATTACACCGAGGAAGCGCGCTACGCCGTGCCCACTCGGGCCGCCGGCGGGCCTGCCAGAGCGCCCGTCAGCCGCCGAGGTGCTGCCGAATAGAAGATAGGCGGGCTTGCGTCCGCCTCGGCGACTCCCTAATTTCCTGCGCATCGGGGCGTAGCTCAGCCTGGTAGAGTGCCTGCTTTGGGAGCAGGAAGCCGGAGGTTCGAATCCTCTCGCCCCGACCAGAACGCGCGTAAGACCACGGCCGCAACGGAGCAACCTCATGCCCGCACATGTACGCATCCATCGGCAGGCCAAGACGGCCATGCAGTCAGGCCGCGCCAATACCGATCGTTGGGTGGTCGAGTTCGAGCCCGAATCGCCACGCCGGGTCGAGCCGCTCATGGGCTGGACCAGCTCGGCGGATACGAAGGGTCAGGTCCGCCTCTGGTTCGGCAGCCAGGAAGAGGCTGTGGCCTACGCCAAGAAGCACGGTTTCATGTACACCCTGGAGACGCCGCGTGAACGGCGCGTCGAACCCAAGGCCTACGCCGACAACTTCCGCTTCAATAGACCGGGGCCATGGACCCATTGATGCCGGCCGCCACCACCGTGCCGGCACATCGCGCGCCCGTAGCTCAACTGGATAGAGCACCGGCCTTCTAAGCCGGATGTTGCAGGTTCAAGTCCTGCCGGGCGCGCCATTTCCTTTTTCCTGCGGCCCTCAACGATCCTTTAAGCGCGCCCGTATCTCCATCGCGAGTCCGTCCCGGCCGCGTTTGATTTTGTTGAGAAATTTGTCTCCTACTTTTGTGTTCCTGTCGTACTTTGCACTCCAGCGAACCATCTCTAGGACGACGGGAATCAGATCGCTGCCTTTCTCGGTCAGGGCGTAGATGTTCTTGCGTTGATTTTCGGGATCGCGCGATTTTTGGATAATCCCGTCCGCCTCTAGTTCCCGTAGACGGTCCGCCAGGACGTTGGTTGCGATCTTTTCGGGGGTATCGCGAAACTCTCCGTAGGTTCGGCTGCCGCGCAGCGCGATGTCGCGAATGATCATCAGGCTCCACCGGTCCCCGAACGTGTCGAGGGCGAAAGCGATGGGGCAGCCGGTGTTGCGCTTCTTATCTGCGGTGGCCATGGGGTGATTCTAGAATAAAGACTTGCAAAAAGCAAGTTTTGAGCATAATCTCTGATAGCTTGTAAAAAGCAAGTTATATCGGGTGCCGCCGCACAGGATCATAGGCACCTGCTGCTGGGCAATAGAAGGATGAAGCATGATGTCGAGTGAGATCTACTGGCTGACTCTAACCGCGGCGTTCACGGTTCTTTTGTGGCTGCCTTACGCCTACTACAGGNTATCCAGAGCCGTACCCAAGATCGGTTTCCTACGTCTTGCGGCCGACCCCCTGCCTGGCGACGACCCTTTCGACGATGATTGGGCGCACCGGGCCTATCGCACCCATATGAACGCTGTGGAGAACCTGGTTGTCTTTGCCCCGCTGGCGCTTGCCGTTCACGTAACCGGGGCGGGCAACGAAATCACCGCGGCGGCTTGCGCAACGTATTTCTGGGCCCGACTTGTGCATGGATTCTTCTATACAATGAAGTTACCGTTCGTGCGGACGATTGCCTGGTTCACCGGTGTAGGCGCGTGTTTGGTCTTGGCCTATCAGCTTGTCATGTAATTGGCGTGTAAATTCTGGAGAAAGCCTGTGAAAGATATCGAAAATTCCGTCGCACAACATTACGGGAGCGGCGATCTGTTGGAGCGCATTCTCGCGGGGTTAGCAGCGACCGGCGCCGACATGGCGCGGCTGGGGCCCGATGACTTAGCGCCTGTTGATGAATTTCACTTAGGCGGGCGGAATGCCACCGCCTATGCCTTGTCGAAGATGACCTTGCGCGCGGACCATCACGTTCTGGATGTTGGTTGCGGNATNGGCGGNGCNACNCGCCATATCGCCAAGCAAGTCGGATGCAAGGTTACCGGCATTGACTTGACACCGGAGTACATCGCGGCGGCAAAGACGTTGGCCGAGATGACGGGGCANGGNGACCGGGTGTCGTATGAGGTCGCCAGTGCCCTCGCCATGCCATTTGACGGCGAAACCTTTGATGCGGCGATCACCTTGCACGTTGCCATGAACATTCNCGACCGGGCGGCGCTCTATGGTGAGATCGCTCGGGTAATGAAGCCTGGCGCCACCTTGTGCATCTACGATGTCATGAAAAAGGGTGACGGGGCGCTCTCGTTCCCTGTGCCCTGGGCGGAGACGCCAGCAACGAGCCATCTGACCACGCCGGAGGAGATGCGCGTGCTACTCGGCGATGCGGGGTTTACCGTTCACGATGTCGACGACCGGACGGAATTCGCGCGGGAATTCTTCCGGCAAACACTGGCCGCCGCCGCGGACGGACCGCCACCGCTGGGCGTTCACATTTTGCTGGGGTCAAATGCCCGCGAGAAGATCGGCAATACCATCGAGAACCTCGAGAGCGGCCGCATTGCACCCGTGCAGATGATTGCTCGTTTAGCTGAATAGGATGGGCACAAGCGAGGCGACGAGCAGTGCCGCCATGCTCCCATTGAACAGAGTGCGGGCGCGGTCCGACCTAAGAAGGCGGCGGATGGCGGTGCCGAACAGCGTCCAGA
>JGI24023J19991_10003024_pt1 | contig 11973 bp, 14 predicted proteins | sample Cruoilmetagenom1_FD_19991 | JGI IMG/M metagenome (IMG submission 19991)
CACCATTAGAGGCTTGTGAACCATATAATGCTGCTGCTGAACTACCTTTTAAAACCGATACTGATTCAATATCATCGGGGTTGATAGATGAAATATCATCACCTCCATCACCGTGCTCACCTCCAAATGGTCCAACTGCAGAACCTTTAGTTTGGTTAATTATTGGGATACCATCTATTACATATAATGGTTGGTTGTTTCCTGTTAAAGAACTTGCTCCACGAATAATAACTCTACTTGAACCAGCAGCACCAGTACTGCTTGTAGAAATGTTCACACCAGCTACCCTTCCTTGTAAAGAATTTATGGCACTCGCTGTTTTTACTTGAGCCATATCATCTCCATCAACATTTGTTAATGAATAACCCAACGCTTTAGCCTCTCTTTTAATCCCTAAAGCTGTAACCACAACCTCATCCAAGGCATTAGCATCTTCTTCCATTGCAATATTAATCAACTGATTTTCACCAGTTAATTTTACAATAACTTTTTTGAATCCAATAAAACTGAAAATCGCAGACTTATCATTAAAGTCATCAGTTTCAATAGAATACTTTCCGTCAAAATCAGTAACACTACCAATAGTAGTCCCACCAATAATTACACTTACTCCAGGTAATGGTTCATCACTGCCTTTTTCAGTAACTGTTCCTGAAATTGTTTTTGTTTGTGCAACAACAATTTGCACAAAAAAAACTAATAGGATAGTTGATAATAAATAATAGTTTTTTTTCATTTGAATTAGAATTTAATTAGTATACAGTCAAATATATAAATATATTCTTAAATGCAATTAAAAATTGCAAAATAAATAAAACGAAAACGTTTTATTTATAAATCGACACAAAAAACAAGCAAAAAATGCAACTTTTTATCGCATTTTTTTTATTTAAAATAAAAATTGCATATTTTTACAATCCATATTTTATCCATTCTTTTGAAAAAACAACAACGCCACCAGATCATATTAAACGAAATACACATTCACAATAGAGTTTTACTCTCAGATTTATCTGGTGCCTTAAAAGTATCTATGGACACTGTCCGTAGGGATCTCAAGGAGTTGGACAATTTAAAAAAATTAAAAAAAGTTCATGGAGGTGCAATTTCAAATGGTTTTAATATTTATACAGATCGCAAAAGAGAAATTTATGAACTAAAAAGTAAAACTACTATTGCTAAAAAAGGAATTTCTTTATTAAATAAAGATCAAGTTATTCTTATAAGTGGCGGATCAACTAATTTAGAATTTGCTAAACTTCTACCTCATAATTTAAACTTAACTATTTTTACTCCTAGCTTACCAATGGCCATAGAGTTATTAAATAATGCTTCTAAAAATGATGAAATTATTTTTATTGGCGGAAAACTGTCTAGAGGATCTCAACTTGCAACAGGAAACAGTACAATGAATCTCCTTTCTGAGATTAAAGCTGATATTTGTTTTATTGGTACGGGGTGGCTTGATATAAAAGATGGCATTACTGCCATTGATTGGGATATTGCTCAATTAAAAAAAGCAATGATAAATGCTTCAAAAAAATTAGTTTCCCTTTCTATTTCAGAAAAGTTAAATACCACTAGCAGATATAAAATTTGTGGTATTAATACTATAAACACCCTTATAACAGAATTAGAACCAGAATCTGAAATTCTTAACAAATATAGAGAAGAGAATATACAATTACTATAGTGCGTTAATTAAGTAGCTGAATTCTATTTAAAAAAATTTACAGATACATCTCGTATACAACCAACTTGATCAAAACTTTACTTTCAAAATAATGTAAGTAAACATAAATATTCGTGTCTAAACTGAAATATTAGGAGGAATTTAACAATGATTTCCTCCTTTTACTATACTTTTACTGACGGAAGTAAATGCTTAATTTTAAACTCTATAAATGAAAAAAATAATTTTAGTTAGTCTATTTTTTAGCTTAATGCTATCAGCTAATGCACAAGAATGGCTTACCGATTTAGAACAAGCAAAAACAAACGCAACAGAAAAAAATAAAAAAATAATTCTTGTTTTTCAAGGTTCTGATTGGTGTGCACCTTGTATAAAATTAGATAAGGAAATTTGGAGTACTAACGAATTTAAAAATTACGCAAAAAAACATTTTGTGCTATTAAAAGCTGATTTTCCAAGAAAAAAGAAGAATAAATTAGAAAAATCTCAACAAGAGAAAAATAACAAACTTGCAGAAAAATACAATACTAAAGGCTTCTTTCCTTTTGTAGTCGTATTAAATAATGAAGGTGTTGTTTTAGGTGAATCTGGTTACAAAAAAATAACTCCAGTTGAATATGCCAAATTACTAGATTCTTTTTAGATTTTTCAGTGAAAAAATTAGTGTTGCTAAATATCATCCTTTTACTTTCTACAACTGTTATTGCTCAACAGATGCATAGACGTACCCTAAAGTTAATGGGCACACGTTTTGACATTTCTGTTATTGCAAAAGATTCAACAAAAGCAAAACAGCATATTAATTTAGCTATAAATGAAATCACCAGAATTGAAAAATTAATATCGTCATGGGATAAAGATTCTCAAACATCACTTATCAATAAAAATGCGGGAATCAATCCTGTAAAAGTTGATAAAGAATTATTTGACTTGATTAAGAGGTCATTAAAAATTTCTAAATTGACTGATGGAGCTTTTGATATTAGCTATGCTTCAATGGATAAGATTTGGAAGTTTGATGATTCTATGAAAAAAATGCCTACAAAAGAAAAAATAAAAGCATCTGTAGAAAAAGTGGGATATAAAAACATCATTATTGATGAAGAAAAACGAACTGTGTTTTTAAAATTAAAAGGAATGAAAATAGGTTTTGGTGCAATTGGCAAAGGGTATGCAGCCGATAAAACTAAAAAACTACTAATTTCAAAAGGTGTTAAGGCTGGAATCATCAATGCCTCTGGAGATATGAATACATGGGGAAAACAAGCAAATGGTGACGATTGGAAAGTAGCAATTACAAATCCTTTAAATAAAAAAAATGCCTTTGGCTTGCTACCAATTAAAAGTGGTGCGGTGGTTACTTCTGGCAACTACGAAAAATACATTACAATTAATGGCAAAAGTTATTCGCACATTATTGACCCAAGAACGGGCTATCCGTCAAACGGAATTATTAGTGTTACTGTTTTTGCTCCGAAAGCTGAATTGGCTGATGCCTTAGCAACCTCTATTTTTGTTATGGGTGTAGAAACGGGGCTTAATAGGATTGACCAGTTACCAAAAATAGAATGTATTATTATTGATGAAAAGGGTGATATCCATAAATCTAAACACATAAATATTGAGAAAATATAACGCTCTTTTATAGAGAGATTTTCACTTAACTTAGAATCAACTACAATGAAAAAAATTATTTACATTATAATCGCAGGTTGTTTTTTCACATCTTGTGTGGCAGTTAAAGAATACGAAAAAGTTAATCTTAGTGATCCTGATATGAATTTATCAGCAAGTAAATCGAGTAAATTCGAAACCAGTGCTCAACTGTATCGTGAATCAGCTTCTGGTGCCAATGGAGGAAAGTCTGGTGGTGGTTGTGGTTGTAATTAAGCTAGAAGCATGAAAACTGAAGTATTTTTTTACAAACTTTAAACAAACACATGAAAATTTTTATTTCAATAATATCTCTATTTTTTATTACTATTTCTTTTGCTCAAGAGCAATCTGAAGATTCAAGTTTGACGTATAAAAAACGCGTATTAGAAACTACAGAAATTGATTTTTTGAGTAGCTATTATACTCAAGATGGAGACAATGCTGCAGTAACTGGTGGGATTGGAACAGAAAAACTAACTGATTTTGCCTCTGACATTGTAATTTCAATTCCTTTAAATGACGATGATGTATTAACTATCAACGCAACGATATCAGCATATACTTCTGCTTCGTCTAGTAATCTAAATCCTTTTGATAATTCTGGAGCTTCTAGTGGAGAAGATGATGATGACGATGATGATGATGATGATGATAATAATAGTACACGAAAGCTTAATTCAAAATTAGCAAGTTCTGTGACAGGTAGTCCATGGGTAGAAAGCACAGGTGAGTCTCAAAAAGATGTTTGGGTTAATGGAAATGTTGGTTATAGTCATTCTTCAGATAATAGAAATAAAATTTGGAGTGCAAATCTAAATTTCGCTAATGAATATGACTATACATCCTTTGGTTTTGGTGGTAGTCATACTTGGTTATTTAATGAAAAAAACACTGAATTTGGTGTTAAAGGAAATGCCTTTTTTGACACTTGGAATCCAGAATACCCCACAGAATTAGATTCTTATTTAGAAGCAGATAAAAACTTAAATAATGGTTTTTTTAATAATATTTCCATTTTAAATCAAAACGGAAATGTTATTGATAAAGATGGAACAGAAGTATGGAATCCAAACAAATATTCTTATATAGAAGACAAATCAAGAAACACATTTTCATTATCTTTAAGCTTTTCACAAATTTTAAGTAAAAATGCTCAATTTTCTATCTTTTTAGATTTGGTACAACAAAAGGGTTGGTTAGGAAGCCCTTTACAACGTGTATATTTTGGAGACAGATCTAATTTTTATGTTGGTAATGCTTCTAGCATACCAAATTATAGGTCATCAAGCAATAAAGATGTTTTTCAATTGGCTGATGATATTGAACGTTTACCGAGTACTCGTTTTAAGACACCAATTGGTGCACGTTTCAACTACTATATCAATGAAACTTTTGTTGTAAAAACCTATTACCGATATTATACTGACAATTGGGGTGTAGATTCTCATACAGCTGAAATAGAAGTGCCCATAAAAATTACTGATAAATTTACTTTATATCCTACTTACAGATATTATACACAAACTGCAGCCGATTATTTTGCTCCTTACGAAGAAAATTTATCTACACAAGAGTATTATACTTCAGATTATGATTTGTCAAGTTTTGATGCAAATCAATATGGTTTAGGGTTAAAATATACTGATATTTTTACTAAAATCAATTTTTGGAAGTTCAAACTAAAAAGTGCCGAAATAAGGTACAATCATTATGACAGAAGTACAGGCCTTGCATCTGACATCATTTCTCTTGGTTTTAAATATTTATTTGAGTAATTCATTTTTGATATTATGCTCTATTTAAAATGCGAATTATTTTGATGGTGTTTAATTGCTTTTCTAGATAGAAACACACCTATAAATAAAGAAACAAATGCACCAGTCCAAATACCTGGCACAAAAGGTAAAAACAAGAAAAAATCATAGGCTCCATGAAATAAGATAGCGAGTAACAATCCTGTAAGATTCAACACTGTTTTGTTTTTAGAAAATTTAGCTTTACCCATAAAATAGCCCATTAAGACTGCAAAAGTAGCATGAGCGGGCACTGCAGTAAATGCTCTACCAAATGCTGTAGACAACCCGCCTTCAAATACATAAAATATATTTTCAGTAACAGCAAAACCCATTGAAACCATTACTGCATATACAATACCATCAAAGGGTTCATTAAATTCTTTTTTAGGCTGAGCGTAATAACGAACAATAATATATTTACTGAATTCTTCAATAAGACCTACCATAAAAAATGCTTTTACAAACTGATCAAAAACACTTTTTTCTTTAAAAGGAGAAAAAAAAGATGTATACAAAAAATAAAGTATCGTAGTCACAATAATACTTACTATAGCACCCAACAAAAAATTATAAGCTAACAATTGTTTAGGTTCTTTTTCGTGCTTATCCTTTACATAAATATAAATAATAATGACAAAGGCAGGAGCAACAGCAAGTAATAATAAGTTCATCAGTTATTATTTAAAATAACTAAATGTTTCACCTTTTTCTATTTTTAATAATGATTCATAAATCAATTTGATTACATTTTCAACATCATCTCTATGTACCATTTCAACTGTAGTATGCATATAACGTAAAGGCAATGAAATTAATGCACTCGCCACTCCAGAATTACTATAGGCAAAAGCATCAGTATCTGTGCCCGTTGCACGAGACAAGGCAGCTCTTTGAAAAGGAATCTTATGTTGCTCTGCTGTATCTGTAATTAAATCACGTAATTTTTGTTGCACTGCTGGTGCATAAGCGACAACTGGACCTTTACCCATTTCACAATGTCCTTGAACTTTTTTCTCAATCATAGGCGTTGTAGTATCATGAGTTACATCAGTTACTATAGCCGCATCAGGCTGAATTCTTTCAGCAATCATCTGTGCACCACGCAAACCTATTTCTTCTTGTACAGAATTTACAACGTACAAGCCGAAAGGTAATTTCTTTTTATTCTCTTTTAACAAACGAGCTACCTCAGCAATCATAAAGCCTCCCATTCTATTGTCTAAAGCTCTACATACAAAATTATCCTTATTCAAAATATGAAACTCATCAGGATAGGTAATTACACAACCTACATGAACCCCCATTTTTTCAACTTCTTCTTTAGTTTTACATCCTAAATCAATAAAAATATTATCTGGCTTTGGAGGTATTTCTTTTGCTTTACTTCTTGTATGAATTGCTGGCCAACCAAATACACCTTTAACAATTCCTTTTTTAGTATGGATATTTACAATTTTACTTGGTGCAATTTGATGGTCTGAACCTCCGTTTCTGACCACATAAAGTAATCCGTTATCAGAAATATAATTCACATACCATGAAATTTCATCGGCATGTCCTTCAATAACAACTTTGTATTTTGCTTCTGGATTTATAACCCCTACTGCTGTACCATAAGTATCTGTAATAAATTCATCAACATAAGGCTTTAAATAATTCATCCATATTTTTTGTCCATCCCACTCATAACCAGTTGGTGCTGCATTATTTAAATACTTTTCTAAAAATGTTAATGATTTCTTTGTGAGGATACTTTTTGCTGCCATGATATATGATTCTAGATTATTTTTAAAATTTATCTCAAAATTAACGTTTATATTTTAAATGCAATTCATCAATTGTATTATTTTTGGAATGATTTTAGCGTTGACTAATACCATGAGAACAATATTTATCATAGCATTATTATTTTTATCCTCTTTAACTTTCTCACAAGTTAAAAGTGATACTATAGTCAATGATCTAATTTTTATAGAAGGTGATTCTATTATGCTTACTTTAGATGAAGTTACGGTGTTAAAAAAACTTAAATTTGACTCTACTAAAGAAAAACGTTATTACTATTGGTATTGGAAAAAAGTACACAATGCCTATCCTTATGCCAAATTAGCTGCCGAAAGATTGATAAAACTAAATGATCAATTAAAACTCATTAGATCAAAGCGTAAACGAAAAAAGCATATTAAGAAAATGCAAAAGTACATGGAAGAAGAGTTTACCGAAAAGTTAAAAAAAATGACACGGACTGAAGGTAGAATCTTAATCAAATTGTTACACAGACAAACAGGTTTGACTGCTTTTGATTTGGTAAAAGAATACCGTAGCGGATGGAAAGCCTTTTGGTACAACACCACAGCCAATGTCTTTAAGTTATCCCTCAAAAAAGAATACCATCCAGAAAGTAAGGCTATTGATTTTTTAATTGAAGATATCTTACAGCGTTCTTATACTAAAGGAATTTTGGATAAACAAAAACCAAGAATTGCCATAGATTATTTTGCATTATCTAAAAAATGGGAAAATATGGATATGGTAACAATTATCAAGAATAGAGATAAATAGTCTACTTCAATTTTCTTTCCTTATAAAAGTTATACCTATTTAATTATAAAGTTTTTCATAAATAAATTGGTGTTAAATCCTTGTTAAAAACAGCAACTACATTAAACTTTTATAACTAATTATAGTCTTAAAACTATAACATTAATTATAAAAAATCATGAAAAAATTATTAAGTGTAGCGTATATCGGGTTATTAACTTTTAGTGCTTTTGCACAACCTAGCGAAAGAGGTAAACATTCTAAATTCACAGCAAATCAAATTGCTGAATTAAGAACTAAAAAAATGACCTTGCATCTAGATTTGACTGAAGATCAACAAGAAAGAATCTATCAATTACACAGAGAACTAGCAATTAGGCATAAAGAAAAAAGAAAAAAATCTATGGCTTTACAAAACATAAAAGAAAAGCCTGATAAAGAAACTATGTTTAAAAGAGCAAATGAGAAACTAGATACTCAAATTGTTCATCAAAGCAAATTAAAAAACATTTTAACCAAACATCAATTTGAAACATGGAAAAAATCAAGAAAACACAGAGCAAAAAACTTAAAGAAAAATAGACTTAAAAAACATTCAAGAAAAAAAGAAAAACAACATAGATAAGATAAAAAACGACCAAACGGTCGTTTTTTTTATTCTAAATATAATTTTTGCCCCAAAGAAAGATCATTCTTTTTTAAGCCATTTAACCATTTCAATTTATCTACAGTTAATTTGTTCTTTTTAGCTAAAGAATACAATGTATCCCCTTTAGCTACTATTACATATTTATCCCCTCTTGAAACCACCTCTTTTTTCATTACTTTACCTCCGTATAAAAAACTTTTATCAAAATTATCATACACATGCAACTCGTAAGTTTCAATCAATTCAATAAGCTTTATAGGATATCTAGGGTCTGTCGCATATCCTGCTTTTTTTAATCCTTTTGCCCAACCTTTAAAGTCCTTTTTTCTTAATTCAAACAAACCAGCATAACGCTTTCTGTCAAATAAAAATAGTGAATGATCTCTAAAAGAAGAAAGTGGATGGTCATATTTTCTAAAACATTCTTGTCGAGCATCATCATCATGATACATCCGTTTACCCGTCCAACTACTATGACATTTTACTCCAAAATGATTATTACCCCTAACAGATAGTCTACTTTTACCACTACTTGATTCTAAAATGCCTTGTGCTAGCGTAATACTTGCTGGAATTTTATAGGCTATCATTTCTAAAATAGCGATGTCATTATATTCTTCTATATAGGCTAAGGTATTTTTATTTAGATTAGGTTTTCTTTTAACCAAATCAGCATGAATTACATCAGCTTGCTCAATTTTTTGAATTTTTACAGGTGTTGGCGTTCGTTTAACAACTTTAGTAGAAGTTCTAGGTGTTGGCCTTTTAGAAGTTGTTTTTTTATGAGAACGACAACTTACTAAAAAACTTAGTGTTACTAAAATTAATACTGTTTTTGAATACTTCATTTTTACTTGATTGTTACCAATCCTTTTTGTTTTAATTTAGTATTCATCCCTTCTACTCCCTGCATACCACCTGTATGAATAACTAGTATTTTACTTCCTTTTTTAAATTTATTTTTTTGAATTAAATCTACCAATCCAAAAAGCATTTTACCTGTATAAACAGGATCTAAAGGTATATTTGTTTCTTCTTTGAATTTATTTATAAACGTAATTAACTCATTATTTATTTTGCCATAACCCCCAAAATGATAATCAGTTATCAATTGCCAATTATCCTTAGTAGTGAGTTTTGTTATTTCATCTTTTAAAAAATCTCCTTTTAAAGATGAAAACCCTAATACCTTTTGAGTTGAACCGGCAGAGTTTATGATTCCTGCAATTGTCCCTCCTGTACCCACTGGCGTGCAAATATAATCAAAGTCTTGATCATTTTTAGTTAAAATTTCTTCACATCCTTTTATTGCTAAATCATTAGTCCCTCCTTCTGGTAACAGATAAAAATTACCAAATTCATTTTTTAAATTTCTAATAAATTCAGGAAAACACTTTTTTTTGTAGCTACTACGAGAAATAAATTTAAGCGTCATACCACAGTTCTGAGCAAAGGATAAGGTTGAATTCTCAGCTACTTTACCGGCCAATTCATCACCTCTAATAATGCCAATGGTTTTGAATTCAAATGTTGCTCCTGCTGACGCAGTTGCTAAAATATGATTAGAATATGCTCCACCAAAAGTCAATAAAGTCTCTAAACCTTGTTCTTTAGCTACTAATAAATTGTATTTTAATTTTCTATACTTATTGCCAGAAATATGAGGATGAATTTCATCTTCACGTTTAATGGTCAACGCTACATCCTTAATCAAGGATGAAATTACAGGCTGATTTCTACTATTTAACTTAAAATTCATTGTATGGCAAAATTATATTAATTTTATCACATATTTACCTATTAGATGTTTGAAAAAAAACCAGAATTAGAACCTGAAGATTTTTACCTTAGCAAAGAAGGATACAGAGTTTTTACAGAAAAATACCATTTAAAAAGAGGGTATTGTTGTGAAGGCGGTTGCCGACATTGCCCTTTTGGATATAATAAAAGAACCAATACTACAAAATAAATAGGGTGTGATTTAGAATGCTTCGGCATGATTTTTGATAAATATTAAGCATAACAATTATACTCAAAAAAATGAAATTAATTAAATTACTTCCGTTAGTCATCCTATTTATAGTATCCTCATGTGCTTCGGTTAGAGTCTCTTCAGACTATGATAATGAAGTTGATTTTAGCCAATATAAAACTTTTGCTTTTTACAAAAAAGGAATAGATAAAGTTGATATTTCTGATTTAGACAAGCGTAGAATTCTACGTGCCATTGAAGCTGATTTATTAGCAAAAGGTTTTACAAAATCAAAAAATCCAGATGTTTTGGTAAATATCTTTACTAAATCTAGAGAAAAAATCAATGTTTATAACAACAATTATCTCGGATGGTACCCTTGGTATTATGGTGGGTTTTCACGTTTTGGAATGGGTTTTAATTATGGTGCATACAATAATGTTAGCCGATCTACTGAAGGCACATTATTTATTGACTTGATAGATGCCACTAAAAAAGAATTGGCTTGGCAAGGTATGGGTACTGGTGCGTTGGCATCGTCTAAAAATATCTCTAAAAAGGAAGAACGGATAAAAGAATTTGTAACAGAAATATTGGCAAAATATCCGCCAATAAAAGAATAGAACTTTTCTGTTTTATGAAAAACCCGATTAAGATGTTTCTTAATTGGGTTTTTCTTTTTTATAACAAGAAAAACACGTGTTAAGACAGAGATATTCTGTGTTTTTTGATTAACCGTTATTGACGGTTAATAAACGGTTATTAACTATTTACTTTCAAATAAACCTATACCAATAAGTCAATAAACTCAAGTGTTTTTTTAGCGTTTTTAAAAAATAATTCTATCTTTAATGCCATAACTAATATAACCACAATAGGGTTATACTAATGTTAGAATTTAATTAAAAAATTAAATTGGAGTACCTAAATAAAACCTTTTGAAGTAGACTTAGGTTTATAGAAATACACCAGACCAGATGGAAATGTAATATTTTCATCATAAGTTTTCAGTTACACTGTGAAAGAGTGTTCTTTCAAACATTGTGAATGTTAAAAACTTATGCTAAAGAAAATGATATTTTTTAACAAAGTCAAGTACTGTGGTCAAGTTTATAGAAAATATTATTTTAAGTTTTCAAATTGCACAGTGCTTATCTAAAAAGTATAAGCCCTATACAATTTGAGGGTTTTATTTTGGTTGTTCATTTATTGTTTGCAAATTTTTATGACTCCGTCTTTTTATAATAAACCATGCTCCTAACGTCGCACGGCAGTTAGCCGTACGTTGTGCATAATCAAAAAAACAAAATAGTAATCAATAAAATATGAAACTAAAAATTATATCATTTATATTAATTCTTGTATGTGGAAATGCTTTTTCTCAAGAAGATGAAGCAATTGCATTGAAATATATTAACCAAGAAACTAAATAAAATGGCATTTTATACTAAAGAATTTGAAACAGCAATAAGCCATTTACCAGCAAAGGAAAAAGATAAATTGATTTTACGTTTACTAAAAAAAGATTTAATATTAGCCAATAGGTTGCAATTTGAGTTAGTGGATAATGGCAATATAGAAGAACGTAGAGCCCTATAGAAAAACATATTATTATGAACGTAAAAAGAATGTCTGAGCGTTTTTATAAAATTAGTTACTTAAATAT
>JGI24023J19991_10003025_pt1 | contig 11972 bp, 12 predicted proteins | sample Cruoilmetagenom1_FD_19991 | JGI IMG/M metagenome (IMG submission 19991)
GAACAGTATGTGCCTTAAAGTATAGGCTCTTTATCTTCAGGTCACGCGTAATTTTTTTGTTAATCTTAAGTAAAACTTAACACTGGATTGGGCTATAAAATGGTTACTTATTTAGTGGCAACCACATCCACCTTGACCATCTCCACTATGAGTTCCACATCCACCACTTTTAGTAGCTTCTTGTTGTGCTTTATGTGCTTGCCCCTCTGTACTACAAGCACTTACACCGGCAGGCATTGTTGGTTGAATAGCATCATTTCCTATTTTTCCCTCTTTATGCGATTCTTGGATATTTTCCCATAAAGCAACGGCTGCTTTTAAATATCTTTTTCCACTATTACTATCTGGATAGAAATAAACTATAGGTTTCCCCTCATCCCCACCAACTCTGATACTAGGTTCAATTGGGATATTTGCTATAACTTTTGTACCGTATTCTTTAGCTAACTCTTCACAAGTTCCGCTACCAAATATATCTGATTCTTCACCACACTTTGGACAAACAAAACCAGACATATTTTCAACAATACCAGCAACTGGAATATGAAGTTTTTTAAACATATCTAAACTTCTTCTAGAATCATCAAGTGCTACATGTTGTGGTGTTGTTACATTAACTCCTGCTGCAACTGGAACTGATTGCGCAAGTGTAAGCTGTGCGTCACCTGTTCCTGGTGGCATATCTATAACTAATACATCTAATTCACCCCATGCAATATCTTGAAGAAGTTGCGTTATAGCTTTCATAACCATAGCACCTCTCCACATCAAAGCTTGCCCTTGGTCTATTAAAGAACCCATAGACATCATCTCAATACCATACGCTTTAAAAGGGATTACTTTATTTCCAACTATTTCTGGTTCTTTTCCCTCAAATCCCATCATTCGTGGAATATTTGGACCATAAATATCTGCATCTAAAAGACCAACTTTTTTCCCTTGCATAGCAAGAGCAACAGCAAGATTTACTGATGTTGTTGATTTACCAACTCCACCTTTTCCTGAACTAACCATAACAAAGTTTTTTACTTGTGGAGCTATATTTTTTCCACTTACACTATTACTTTGTTGTTTTGGAGCTTCAGGTTTCTTTACTATTACTTGAATATTTTCTAATCCTAAAACTTTTAACTCTTTTGTAATATCATTTTTTAAAGTTTCTTCAACTTCGGAAGCACTTGATGTTATCTCTAAATCAACGATAACATCATTACCATTAAGTTCTATATCTTTTACAAAACCAAAATCAACAATAGATTTTGTGAATCCAGGATACGTAACAGATTTTAGTTTTTCTTTTATATCATCTATATTAGCCATATTTTTAATCCTTTTTTATTTTTCAAATTCTAACCAAATAAGATAAATTTACTCTTAATACAATTATCTTATTTTTTATCTTCAAAATCGAAAACAAAACAAGCGATAAGAGCATTTCTCTTTTTTAGATAAATAGCTGTGAAATATGCTGAGATATATATAGAACCAATTGCAACTAAAGATGCAAAAGACAAAGTAGATAAACCACTTAATCCTTGCCCTACAGTACAACCAATTGCTAATATTCCACCAATACCCATAAAAGCACCACCAACTATTTTTTCAAAAAGTTTTGGTGGTTTTTGTTGAGAGTTATCACACATATATTTTGAGGAATATTTTTTGTTAAATTTAGAAGATATAAAAGCTCCAATTACAACTCCAACCATAATAAGAACTGAAAATAGTAATATATTTATACTAAATCCACTTAAAACATATTCAACAATTTTTCCTAAAGGGTAAACAAATGATAAACTCTGTTTCGCTTGTGTTAAAAAATAATCATCTGCAATAACAGTTGTAACATACCAACCAGCAGTTATTAGTAATCCTATTAAAAATCCATCCCAAGTTTGGAAAATATTTCTACATTTTTTTAAACTTTTATAGAGTAGATATAGTAAAATAGCTCCCATTATATAAAGAGGTATCTCTAATGATTTTTCTATTTGTCCCAAAGATATAATCTCATTTGAATATATGTCATTATAAAAATATCCTATGATTGTATAAGTTAAAAAAGAAAATATTCCAAGAGAGATAAGAATATGCAAAGAGTCCATATCTCCTTGTGCAAATTTTATTAGGTGACGAGAACTACAACCATCACTTATCATCATCCCAACTCCAAACAAACTACCACCAATTATTATAAAAAGATAATTAACATTAAGATAGTATCGAGTTTGGGTCAAATCAATATCAAAGGAGTATGAAAAAATTTGGGTAAAAACAATAGCAGTTGTAATTGCTATTATAAGCGAAGCGGTTCTTCTTGTATGTTTAAAAAGTATTAAATCTTTTATCCCTCCACTAAAACAAAATTGCTCTCTTTGGGCAATCACTCCATAAGCTATACCTATGGTTAAGCTAATAAGGGCAAAGATTATCTCTTCTGTTATCACTAAAATATCCTTAATAAGTATTATATCTTCTTATAATATCTTAATAAGATAAAAACACTCTTAATTAAAATAATTAAAGTGAATAACTATTCAGATATAGATTATATCAACCTATATCTTTTAAAGTTGGATTATCTTCAACTATTTGTCTTGTGATTTTATACGAACAAAATTTTGGACCACACATACTACAAAACTCTGCATCTTTAAATACATCTTGAGGAAGTGTCTCATCGTGGAACTCTTTTGCTTTATCTGGGTCAAGCGCTAGTTCAAATTGTTTATTCCAGTCAAAATTATATCGAGCGTCACTCATAGCATCATCTACATCTTGAGCATTTGGTCTCCCTCTTGCTATATCAGCGGCATGGGCTGCTATTTTATAAGCTATGATACCATCTCTTACATCTTGAGCATTTGGAAGTCCAAGATGCTCTTTTGGTGTAACATAACAAAGCATACTACAACCATGCCATCCACCAACAGCAGCTCCAATAGCTGAAGTGATATGGTCATATCCAGCACCAATATCACTTACAAGTGGTCCAAGGATATAAAATGGTGCTTCATGACAATACTCACGCTCTAATTTCATATTTCTTTCAATCTCATTTAGAGGAACATGACCAGGACCTTCTATCATAACTTGTACATTTTTTTCCCAAGCTTTAAGAGTAAGTTCACCTAATACTTTTAGTTCATTAAGTTGTGCAGGATCACTTGCATCTGCTAAACAACCTGGTCTTAAACTATCTCCAAGTGACAATGAAACATCATATTTTGCACAAATTTCTAAAATCTCATCATACGCTTCATAAAATGGATTTTCTTTATGGTAGTGCATCATCCAAGAAGCCATTAAACTTCCACCTCTTGAAACAATACCCATTTTTCTTTGAGCAATAAGTGGCATATTTTCTAATAAAAATCCAGCATGAATAGTAAAATAACTTACCCCTTGCTTTGCTTGTTTTTCTAATGTAGAAAGCATAACTTCAACTGTTAAATTATTGATATCATCTCCACAATCATGAATGATTTGATAAATAGGAACTGTTCCAATAGGTACAGTTGAATGTTTTATAACAGCTTCTCTTATACTATCTAAATCTCCACCAGTGCTAAGATCCATAATGGTATCTGCACCATATTTTAAACTTGCATCAACTTTTTCTATCTCACCTTTAATATCGCTAGCTAAGGCAGAACTTCCAATATTTGCATTTATTTTACATTTAGATGCTATTCCTATAGCCATGGGTTTTACATGTCTGTGATTTATATTTGCTGGGATTATCATACGTCCACGAGCTACTTCACTTCGTATTAGTTCTGGGTCAAGATTTTCAACTTGTGCCACATATTCCATATCAGGAGTAATAATCCCTTGTTTTGCGTAGTACATCTGTGTTCTTACTGTATCATTCGTATGATTATCTAACCAATCTCTCATTATATATTTACCTTATACTATTTATTTAGGATAAAAATACCCCTATTTGATTTTAAATTTGATTATATCTAACTTTTATTTACTTTTTCTTATATGGTTTATTTAATAAAAACAAGTAAAAAATCGCGTGTTATATATCTACACCATCCCAAAATTCATCAAAATCCATTTTTGTCATACCACCATCCATATCTAAAGTATTTGCATCTAATTTTTCTTGTTCTTTTTCAAAATAATCTTTTAACGCAGTATTGATAATTTCACTTGGCGATTTTCCTAAAATTTCAGAAAAATTTTGAAGATCTTGAGCAATATGAGAATTGAGTTCTATTTTTATATTATTTTCCATAAAGTGAATTATAGCAAATAAAGTATATACTTCTTGTTATGAGAATAACAATATTTATGACAATTTTTTTGGTAGTATTTGCGTTGATTAGTTTTTATGTATCTAAAAGATTTATTAATAAGCTTGATATAAACACGAGATATAAAAGATATTTTAATATATTTTTAGTGATAAATTTTATAGGAATTATTGGATATATAACTGGACGATACTATGCGAATGTTCCAAATATCATCTATTTCTTATTTTCAATTCCTATAGGGGTATTATTTTTACTTTTATGTAGTGCAGTAATATATGATATTTCAAGAGTAGCTTTAGAGAAAATACCACTAGCGCCTCCACGTAGAAAGTTTTTTAAAAAATCACTAGATATATTTTCTTTATTTGGGGCAGTTATATTAAGTGGAAGAGCTTTGTATGAAGCAAGATTTGTAAAAATAGAAAAAGTAGATATAAAATTAAAAAACTTACAACAAAAATATAAAATAGTCCAGCTAAGTGATATTCATATTGGTGGACTTATTGATGAAAAGTTTATTGGAGATATTGTTAATAGAGTTAATAAGCTAGAGCCAGATTTAGTAGTTATTACAGGAGATTTAATTGATATTAAAATAAGTTCAGCTAAAAAGGCTTTGGAAAAGTTTGCACAACTACAATCAACTTATGGAACTTATTATATAGTTGGAAATCATGAGTATTTTCATGGAATAGAAGAGATTATATCAACTGTAAAATCACTTGGTATAACAGTTTTAGGAAATGAAAATGTATATATTGGAAAAAAAAATCAAGGATTTAATTTAGCAGGAGTTTATGATGTGTTTGGATATAGAGTAGATAAATTTATTCCAGATATTGAAAAAGCACTTGAAAATAAAGAGAAAAATTCTCCTACAATACTTTTAGCCCATCAACCAAAATATATTGATGAAGTAAAAAGTGGTGTTGACTTAATCTTGAGTGGGCATACACATGGAGGACAATTATATCCATTTAGATTTTTAGTGCAAATTGTACAACCTTATATTGAAGGATTACATCAACACAGTAAAGATTTACAAATATATGTAAACAAAGGGACAGGCTTTTGGGGACCACCTATGAGACTAGGTGCCACTTCAGAGATTACAGAGATTACAATTCATCCATAAAAAAAGGGGAGATGTTATCATCTCCCCTTTTGAATAATAAATAAATTAAATATTATAATTTTTCAGCATTTTTCTCTAAGTATTCAGCAACACCTTCAGTTGAAGCTTTCATACCTTCATCACCTTTTGTCCAACCAGCAGGACAAACTTCACCATGCTCATTTGTAAATAACATTGTATCAACCATTCTAATCATCTCATCAATGTTTCTTCCTAGTGGTAAGTCATTAATAACAGCGTGTCTAATAGTACCATCAGCATCAATTAAAAATGATCCTCTTAAAGCAACAGATTCACCAAATAATACATCAAAATCTTTAGATATTTGTTTATTTAAGTCTGCAACTAGTGGATATTTAATTCTTCCAATACCACCTTTTTCAATTGGAGTTTCTCTCCATGCAAAGTGTGAAAATTGACTATCTACAGATACCCCTATTACATTAATCCCTCTTGAAGTAAACTCTTCAATTCTATGAGAGAAGGCAATAATTTCTGATGGACATACAAATGTAAAATCTAGTGGATAAAAAAATAACACCGCACCTTTTTCACCTAAGTTTTTCATTAAATTAAAATCTTCTACTATTTGACCGTCTGCAAGTACAGCTGTTGCTGTAAAATCTGGAGCTTTTGTTGTTACTAACATATTTTATTTCCTTTTAATTTTGTTTGGCAAAGTTTATCAAAAAAAGTTTAATCTAATACTTAACTAAATAATAAACTTTTTCCTTTAAGGTTATATTAAATTTTTTATGACTTCTATCCTATAGTTACATCTTTTGATCTTTTTTTGAAGTATTCTTTATCTACTTTACAAAGAGGACAGGCACCTGGAGGTTTTTTCCCTTTGTGTACATGACCACAAACTTCACATACCCACTCTTCATCATCTTCACTACCAAAGAATCCATCTTTTTCTAACTCTTCAAGTAGTTCTCTATACTCTTTTTCGTGTTCAACTTCAACTTTTCCTATTGCTTTAAACATTCTAGCAATCTCTTTTAGTCCCTCTTCTTTAGCTATCTCTTCAAATTCTGGATACATAATTTCATGTTCATATTGCTCACCATCTGCTGCATACACAAGGTTCTTAGCTGTTGAATCAAATTCAAAATCATTTACAAGTTTATTATATGCTGTGTATTCTGCCATTGCATGATATTTCTCATTGTCTGCTGCTTCTTGTAAAAATCTAGCAACTCTATGGTAACCCTCTTCATATGCAACATCTGCAAAAAATTCATATTTATTTCTTGCTTGTGATTCTCCAGCAAATGCTTTCATTAAGTTAACAGCAGTTAAATTTTCTGTAGTAGATTCCATGTTTACTCCACAACATACTAAAGTTCCCCCACCAACTGTTTGTACCTCTACTTCATTTCCACATTTTGGACATTTATATGATTCATACTTTTTCACTTGGACACTCCTTAATTTTATTTTGATAATTGTATCATAACTTGATAACAAAATTAATATAGAATAAAAATTTTATTATGAGTATAATTTCTAATGGATAATTTTTTTCCATTAGAAATTATATGACAATTATTCTTATATAAAAATAAAAATAATATAATAAGTAACAATTATTATTAATTAAAAATAAAAAAATAGGAAACTTATTGTATAATGACATTATGAAAGAATTTACAAACATATTAAGAGAACACCATTTAAAAGCTACACCACAGAGATTGGCTATGTTAGAGAGTATATTTATGTATGGACATATAAATATTGATAAACTTTATGATGAGGTAAAGCAAAAGTTTAATTCAATATCTCTAGCAACAATATATAAAAATATCAATGCAATGACCAAAAACTTATTATTATTAGAGGTAAAATTACCAAATGATAAATCTGTGTATGAGATTATTAAAGAAGAACATTCTCATCTTTTATGTAATTCTTGTGGAGAAGTTACAGATATACAAGTAGAAACAAAAAATATAAGAGAAAATATTGAAAAAAGATATGATTTTAATGTATCTCAAAGTGATATTGTTATCTCTGGTACTTGTAAAAAATGTCAATAAACTAAACTAAAAAGTGAAATACAATGTTTAAGTTGTATTTTGATAGAATCCCAAGATGATAGTATACGGAAAACAAATAGTATTTTATATTTTGGAAAAACATCCAAAACTTATAAAACAGATATTTTTAGCAAAAGAGATAGATAAAAAACTTTTCAATAAGTTTATGGATGTTGGTGTCAAAATAGTTCGCCCTGACAACAAAAAAGCACAAGCTTTAGCAAAAGGTGGAAACCATCAAGGATTTCTTCTAGATATTGAAGAATTTGAGTTTACTCATATGAAAGATATCAAAAAAAGTGAATTCATCGTTGTTTTAGATGGTTTAACTGATATGGGAAATATTGGGGGAATTGTTAGAAGCTGTTATGCTATGGGTGTTGATTCTATAGTTATCTCTGGATTAAAAAATTTTTATGCTGCTCCTGTGGTTCGTACAAGTAGTGGTGCTATGTTAGATATTCCTATAGCTATCTCGTACAGTAGTTATGATTTGGCAAATGAATTAAAACAAGTTGGTTTTAGTTTAGTTGGTGCCGATATGGAAGGGTATGAAGTAAAAGAGATCCAAAGAGAAAAAGGGCAAAAAACAGCACTTTTTTTAGGAAATGAATCTGAAGGACTATCCAATAAATTAAAGAAAAAACTTGATTTAAAGGTATCCATAAATATGAAAAATAATTTTGATAGTTTAAATGTATCAGTAGCTGCTGGTATATTAATTTATGAGTTAAAGTAAAAAATGTTGAAATTTTTAATATATTCAATTTTATTAGTGATAACTTTAAATGCAACTATATTAGAAGATAAAGTTTTATCGATTGTTGGTAAACAAAATTTTCAAATGCATAAAGGGCTTATAGACCTTTTACTTAAAGATGAAAAAAAATTCATACATAATGATAAAATAGAGTATCTTAAACTTTTTGAAGTATTGCAACAAAATGGTCTTTTAAACTTACGTCTAAATCGCTCAAATGATATAAAAATAGAATTTAAAATGGTAAGTAAAAATATAAAAGCTTACAAAATATTAAATGATACTTTACAATCTTTGGGAATTAGATATTTTTTTACAAATAGTATGAATTTAAATTCTCAAAATGAATTATTATGGAATATAGTATTTAAAGCGGAATACATGTTAGACCCAGTTGTTTTTATAAAAGAGTTACGACTTAACAATTGTAGGGTTAATGACTTAGTTGTAAAAAATACAAATAATTGGTATTATGAGATTGAGTTTGAAAACTCAAGACTTAGTAAAGCTATAAAAATAGAAAAAAATGAGAAAGTACGGTTCCAAAAACCATTAAGAGCATTTTTTTTACAAGTAAATGATATAAAACAACTTCAAGTAATAAGTAGAAATTTAAACAATTGGTACCCACATATTGTTTTTTTTGATAAAGATTTACAAATATTAGGTGTTATTAAAAAAGATAGAGAATATAAAGGGATGAAAACAAAAGTGCCTGCTGGTACGCAATATGTAAAGATTACCGACCTTTACAATTTAATAAATATTAAAAGGGGACTTACTATCATCGTGCGATAAGTAAGCTAAGGAGAAAAAATGTTTGATGAGATAAAGTTTGATAGAATTCAAAGATTACCAAAGTATGTGTTTGCAGAAGTTAATGATTTAAAAATGGCGCAAAGAAGAGCTGGATATGATGTTATTGATTTCTCAATGGGAAATCCAGATGGTGACACACCTGAACATATTAGAGAAAAACTTGTAGAATCGGCCCAAAAAACAAAAACACATGGGTATTCTTCTTCAAAAGGTATCCCTAAACTTTTACAAGCAATAGCTGGTTGGTACAAAAGAAAATACAATGTAGATTTAGACCCTCAAACACAATGTGTTGCAACAATGGGAAGTAAAGAGGGATACGCACATCTTGCATATGCTATTACAAACCCAGGTGATGTAGCGGTTGTTCCAGACCCAACATATCCAATTCATAGTTATGCATTTATACTAGCTGGTGGAAATGTTCATAAATTTGGTTTAGTATTTGATGAGGACTATAATATTGATGAAGATCAGTTTTTTAAAGATTTGACAAGAGTATTTAAAGAAGCTAGTCCAAAACCAAAATATGTAGTTGTGAATTTCCCACACAATCCAAGTACAGCAACAGTAACAAAAGAATTTTATGTAAAACTTGTAGCAATGGCTAAAAAAGAGCGATTTTATATTATTTCAGATATTGCTTACGGAGATATTACATTTGATGGGTATAAAACACCTTCAGTTATGGAAGTACCAGGTGCAATAGATGTAGCTGTTGAGTCTTTTACTTTAAGCAAATCATATAATATGGCAGGATGGAGAGTAGGGTTCTTTGTAGGAAATACAAAATTAATTGGGGCTTTACAAAAAATAAAATCATGGCTTGATTATGGTATGTTTACACCAATTCAAGTAGCAGCTACGGTTGCTTTAAATGGTGATCAACAATGTGTACAAGATATAGTTGATAAATATGACCATAGGCAAGATGTGTTGATAGAAGCTTTTGAAAATGCAGGATGGCATTTACGAAGAAATAAAGCAAGTATGTTTGTATGGGCAAAAATACCAAAATGTGTTGAACATCTTGGAAGTTTAGAATTTTCTAAAAAATTATTAGTTGAAGCTGATGTTGCAGTTGCTCCTGGTATTGGGTTTGGTGATTATGGTGAAAACTATGTAAGAATTGCTTTAATCGAAAATGATAAAAGAATAAGACAGGCAGCAAGAAATATAAAAAAATTTTTAAAACAATATGATGATTGCAATATAAGTGATGATGAGCCGAATAAAGATGGGAATGAGTAGATGTTAAAAGTAGGGATTATTGGAGTTGGAACAGTTGGGACAAGTGTATGTCAAATTTTAGAAGAAAATAAAGATATTATAACAGCACGAGCGGGAGTTGAAATAGTTCCAGTTGTTGGGGTTGTAAATAATATTTCTAAAAAAAGAGATGTATCAATAAAAATTACTGATAACCCTGATGATATATTAGATGATGATTCTATAGATATTGTTGTAGAACTTATGGGGGGTGTTGAAAAACCTTTTAGTGTAGTAAAAAAAGCACTTGAAAAAGAAAAAGCCGTAGTAACAGCAAACAAAGCGCTTTTAGCGTATCATAGATATGAGTTACAAGAGTGTGCTGGAGATACACCGTTTGAATTTGAAGCAGCAGTTGCTGGTGGAATACCAATTATCAATGCTTTAAGAGATGGATTGAGTGCAAATCATATAGAGTCTATTCGTGGAATTATGAATGGAACATGTAATTATATGTTAACAAAAATGATAAATGATGGTGTAGAATATGATGCAATATTAAAAGAATCTCAAGAGTTAGGATATGCAGAAGCAGATCCAACTTTTGATGTGGGTGGATTTGATGCTGCACACAAACTTTTAATTTTGGCAAGTATCGCTTATGGGATTGATGCAAAACCTGAAGATATTTTGATTGAGGGTATTGAGAATATTACAAGTGAAGATATTGCATTTGCAAAAGAGTATAACTATTCATTAAAACTTTTGGCAATTGCTAAAAAAAATAATGATGAAGTTGAACTAAGAGTTCATCCTGTACTTATCCCTAAAAGTGAGATGATAGCAAAAGTAGATGGTGTAATGAATGGAATTTCTGTTATAGGAGATAAAGTAGGTGAGACTATGTACTACGGACCAGGTGCTGGAGGAGATGCAACTGCTAGTGCAGTTATAGCAAATCTTGTAGATATTGCACGTCGTGGAAAAGGCTCACCAATGTTAGGGTTTACTAAACCTATGGAAACAGGACAACTAAAACTAGCCTCAAGTGATGATATAGAAACAAAATATTATATAAGACTAAAAGTTGAAGATAAAAGTGGAGTATTGGCAAAAGTAGCTACTATTCTTGGTAAACAAGATATTTCAATAAAAACAATGATTCAAAAAGAACAAAGTGACAATAGTGCAAGTTTACTTTTATCTACGCATGTATGTAAAGAATTAGATATAAAAAAAGCACTTAAAGAATTAGAAGACTCAGGAGTTGTAAAAACTACTCCAAATATGATAAGAATTGAAGATTAATTATAAGGTAACATAATTAATATACTTTAATATTACCCAATTCTTAATTTAAGATTATTCTTAATCTATAGATAAGAATTGTGATAGAAGTCCCATAGATAAAGGGAATAAAGGTAATTAAAAGCTTTGTCTTTAAGCTTAAATTAAGATTTGTTCAATTATAATGTCCCTATAAAACATATACAGGCTATAGGAAAAAGGGAAAATCATGAGAATTAATACAAATGTATCAGCACTAACAGCACTAGAAGCAAATGCACAAACAAATGTAACACTTTCTAACTCTTTAGAAAAGTTATCTACAGGTCTTAAGATAAATAAAGCAGCAGATGATGCATCTGGATTGTCAATTGCAGATAAACTAAGAACACAAGCAAATGGTTTAAATCAAGCTGTAGCAAATGGTAATTCAGCTGTTACATTAA
>JGI24023J19991_10003028_pt1 | contig 11968 bp, 10 predicted proteins | sample Cruoilmetagenom1_FD_19991 | JGI IMG/M metagenome (IMG submission 19991)
ATATCTGCGGCAGACCGCTTCGGGTATCAGGGTATTTACCGCCCAGGTGAGCTCCTCGGAACCTGCCGTTCCGAATTTCCGGCCCACCATGTAGACCACCCTCTGAGCATCCGGTAAACCCGCTGCAGCATCGGGACTCAAAAGATCGGCAGCCACCGTCCGGATACCCGCCTCTTCAATTTTTTGTCTTAGCGCAGAATTGGAAAACCTGGAAACACCAATAATTTCACCGGTACTCCCCGAACGATTCCGGGCTTTAACGAGCATCCTCCCCAGATGAAAACCCATTTTTCCAGCAATACCGAGAATAACCGTCGGGCCGCTCCAGGTTCCGCACAAATCAACCAGCTGATCCGACGGCTCGCTGATAAAATCATCCAGTTCCTCTTCAGACTCAAATTTTTCAGGGAACTCTGACATCGGAGGCTCCTTCAATAGCAGACTATAGAAAGCAACATTTTAGTTGGGTATTATAATAGAAGCGGGACAAACAGGCGTCAAGGTTGAATTAGGTCGATTCCGGGGGTACTCTCTAAATATGAAAACCACTCATCTTATCCCGATGTTCTGCCTCCTCCTCCTCTTTCAGGCACATACCCTTTTTGCCCAGTGGGAAACGGTATTTTTCACCGAGGCCGGAGGTATCTATGCGGCTTCATCAGAGCTGGAAAAACCCACAGATTTTATGGAGGTGGGAGAATACAGTCCGATGAACCTCTTCGATGACAGCCTGGAGACTTCCTGGGTAGAAGGAGAAGCGGGGCCGGGAACCGGCTCTTACATCCTGATCGGACAACAAGGAGAGCTGAAAAAATACATGATGATTAACAACGGGTATCAGAAATCAGAAAGCCTCTTTCTGAAGAACAACCGGGTAAAAGACTTCAAGCTCTCCCTTTATTCGGGTTTCACTTCGGACATGAGGGCAGGACAGACTGGATTTGAAGCCGATATCCTTCAAATTGCTGAGCCAGTTAACTTCACCCTGAAAGATGAGATGGGCATACAGCCCTTTGGAATGCCCTTTGAAACTGCCGAAGTTGAGGCATTAAGAGATTCTGAACTGACCCGATATACCAGCGCACATGCCGAGGAACCGGGTATACAAGAGTTTCTGATTCTGAAATTTGAAATTGCTTCGGTGTATAAAGGAAGTCTGTGGGATGATACCTGCATTGCGGGAATAAGCTTCAGCAACAGGAGTCGGGAGAACTGTCTGCTCCCGAAGGAACAGATTACAGAAGTAAAAAATTCATCCGACGATCAGAAAATTCTCCTGCTAACATCAGAAAATAGAGAACTGCTGCTTGTTGATGCTAAAACCCTGGCAATAGAAAAGGGGTATACGGCAGAGGGAGAATTTCTAACTTTCACCCTGCTTGATGTAAGTCCCGATAATTTATGGGCCGTAATCAGTGAAGAGCATGGTTTTACAAGCGGCGGACACATCGAAGAAACCTCTCATCTCTGGTCTCTTGCGAGGATGAAGGAAGTCCCCCCGGCGCTGCTGGAAGCATATAACGCAATGCCCCTGGGGTTTAGAATCAGGAGCGGAACACTCTACCTGGAAACTTACGAAGGTACATTTGTGCGTCTTGGAGATCTCAATGTGGATATGATGAGCGGGCGCTGGTAAGGATTTTAACCCGGGAATCAGGTTTGCTGTAGAGGAATCCCCGATCATTATTAGACTAATCTAACATTCTTCTGGACCCGGGACCGGGGCTTGATTATATTTTGCCTATAGAAACAAACCTGATTCAGACATGCAGGAGGCAAACATGTCAAACCTGAGTAATAAATATACAATTATCATCCCCCTGGAGGATGCCATCATATTTCCGGGTATTTCATCGAAAGTTAAGGTGAACACAGAAGTAACATCAATGCTGGAAAAACACATGGTGTCCGGGCAAACAAGAGCTATTACCCTGCACCGGGACCGGCAGACTGGAGTTTATGTCTTAATCGGAGTATCGGGGGAAGTCTCCGGTATTATCAAATCAGACGATGGTGCGGTACTCAATTTCCGCGGTGATTCAAGGGTGAAAGTAGAATGTATCAGCATGGAAGGATCTGTAGCCACTGCTCCGTCGGGAGAAGTGACTCCCCTGATTTCAATAGAGGATCTGGATGAGAAAAGCCATGCCGAGATGGTGAATTTCGCCAAAGATGCTATCCGGGAAATGAGCAAGAATTTCCGAGGGGCAGATGCCCTGATTAATCCGATTCTAAAAATGGATTCCATCGATCTGATAATGGCGGCATCAATGCCCTACACACCGATATCCGTTACTGAGAAGCAGGAGATTCTGGAACTCGATTCCCACCGGGATCGGGCGCTTCGTTTTATAGACGTCTTACTTATTCAGAAGAACTCAGTTGAGATGCAGCTGGAAATCGCTCGAAAGTCCTCAGAGCAGACCAACAAAACGTACCGGGAACACATGCTCCGGCAGCAGTTGAAGGCCATACGTGAAGAACTGGGAGAAGACGACCAGATCGACTCCGATTCTGAAAAAAGCTACCGGGAACGTATTGGCGAAGCCGAACTCTCAGAGGAGGCTCGCAAGATAGCGATACGGGAAGCTAAACGGCTTGAGACCATGGAGAAAAACAATCCCGAAGCCTCCATGGTTCGCAATTACCTGGATCTCATCCTGGATTTGCCCTGGAAGGCCGAGGAGGCAGGTGATGTAAATCTGGAGAAGGCCCGGCAAGTCCTGGACAGCCATCATCACGGTCTAAAAGAGGTGAAAGACCGCATCATCCAGCACCTGGCAGTGATGAAACTCAAACAGGAAAAGCAGGGCTCCATACTCCTGCTGGTAGGACCTCCCGGTACCGGTAAGACGAGCCTGGGAAAAAGCATTGCCGAAGCATTGAACCGACCTTATATTCGGGCCAGTCTGGGCGGTGTTCGGGATGAAGCGGAAATCCGGGGCCACCGGCGTACTTATATCGGATCTCTCCCCGGGCGGATTATCTCCAGCATGCGTAAAGCCGAACAGCGCAATCCGATATTCGTACTGGATGAAATAGACAAACTATCCTCTTCATATGCCGGAGATCCCACCAGCGCTCTTCTTGAAGTACTGGATCCCGAGCAGAACGCAGCTTTCGGCGATCATTATCTGGAGATTCCCTATAACCTTTCCGATGTGATATTTATAGGAACCGCCAATAGTATGAGTGGAATACCAGCCCCGCTTCTGGACCGGACTGAAATTATCGAGGTGAACGGATACACCAATCATGAAAAACTCAGAATTGCAGCAGAGCACCTTGTTCCCAAAGTACTGGAAGACCATGGTCTTGACGATAAACATCTTAAGATTGGTGAAGATATTCTAAAGCTGATTATCGATAAATACACCCGGGAAGCAGGAGTCAGGGGACTGGTAAAACAGCTGGCAAAAATTTCCAGGGGTGTTTCGGAAAGAATAGTATCCGGTAAAGAAGGCCTTCCTTTCACTGTTACCCCCGAAAACCTGCACGATTTGCTTGGAAGACCGAAGATTAGGCTTGATGATATGCGCAAGAAGAGTCTGCCGGGGGTGGCTACCGGCCTGGCATGGACACCTGCCGGAGGTGATATTCTCTTTATTGAAGCCGGTATAATGCCGGGAAAAGGAGCCTTAACCCTTACCGGTCAGCTGGGTGATGTGATGAAGGAATCCGCATCCATTGCATTGAGTCTGGTGCGCTCAAGACTGGGGCATCTTGCAGGTCCTATTGACTTCCTGAAGAACGATGTTCACGTTCACGTCCCCGCCGGGGCAGTGCCCAAAGATGGCCCCTCGGCAGGCGTTACCATAACTACAGCCCTGGCATCGCTTCTTCTGGCCAGATCGGTACCTCCGGCTACGGCCATGACCGGTGAAATTACCCTGCGTGGAGCTGTACTGCCGGTAGGAGGTATTAAAGAGAAAGTTATCGCTGCTCACCGTGCGGGTGCAAAAAGAATTATTCTGCCGGCTGAGAATGAAAAAGACCTTGAAGACATCCCTGAAAACGTCCGTAAAGAACTTGAATTCACAGCGGTTGAAACCATTGAAGAATTACTTAAAGCAGCCCTGGATGTGGAGATTCCCCCGGCAGGAATCTTGCTTCCTAATGATAAAAATGCCGGTGAGTCGGGTTCTGACGGTTCAAAAAAGAGCTGAGTATTATCCTCCGAGTATCCCCAGAAGCACACCGGCGGCAACGGCTGAACCGATAACCCCGGAAACATTCGGTGCCATGGCATGCATCAGCAGAAAGTTACTCCTATCGTACTCCTGGCCCAGCTGCTGAACAACCCGGGCACTATCGGGAACCGCCGACACCCCGGCTGCTCCGATCATGGGATTGAGTTTCTGTTTGAGGAACAGGTTCATCAATTTTGCAAAAAGTACTCCTGCAGCTGTGGCTACAGAGAACGCAAAAGCTCCCAGAACGAATATCTTGATTGAGTTGGGAGTCAGAAAGTATTCCGCCTGGGTACTGGCTCCGACGGCCAACCCGAGGAGAATTGTCACTGTATCAATCAGGGAATGCCGGGCCGATTCCGCCAGGCGCTCGGTTACTCCGGATTCCTTGAGCAGATTTCCGAAAAAAAGCATGCCCAGAAGGATAGCTGCCCCTGGAGCAATGGTAACTGTCACGATAAATGCGATGATGGGAAATAAAAATTTTTCCCGTTTGGAGACCGGCCGTGGGGTCTTCATATGAATTACCCGTTCTTTCTTCGTTGTCAGAAGGCGGATAATCGGAGGCTGTATCACAGGAACCAGTGCCATGTAGGAATAGGCTGCAATCGCGATGGGCCCCAGAAGATGGGGAGCCAGTTTTGTGGCAAGAAAAATTGAAGTCGGTCCGTCAGCACCACCGATAATTCCGATAGCGCCGGATTCTATAATGGTGAATCCCAGCAGGTAAGCCCCGGTGAGGGTGGCAAAGATCCCCAGTTGAGCCGCAGCTCCAAGGAGTATAAGCTTCGGATTGGCAATCAGCGTGGAGAAATCTGTCATAGCTCCGATTCCCAGAAAGATAAGAGGGGGATAAAGACCACTGCGGACACCGAAATAAATAATATTCATTACAGAGCCGGGAACATAAACCCCCAACACGCCGGGCATATTCCCGATAACTATCCCGAATCCGATGGGTATCAGGAGTAAGGGTTCGTAATGCCTGGTAATTGCCAGGGTTATGAAAACTAAACCGATAGCAACCATAAGTGCGGACTTGTAATCAAAATGGGCAAGCCCTGTTGTGCTCAGAAATGCGAGAAACTCCGTCATTATGATGCCTCTATCTGAATGAGTAGCTGCCCGTCCAGTACCGAATCTCCCAGGGCAACAGCAATTTTACTCACCGTTCCGTTGGATGTAGCAGGAATCTGGTTTTCCATCTTCATGGCTTCAAGAACAGCAACCACAGAACCCACTGTAACTTTGTCCCCTACTGCAACTGAAATCTGCTTAACAACTCCGGGGATCGGCGCGGTTACATCTCCGGCACTCAACCCGGCGGGAGCGGCCGGTGTGGAGGCCCCGGGTATCCGGAGAGCTGGAGCCGGGGCAACAGTATTGGGAACAGCTGTCGGTGAAACAACCACCGGGGAAGCAGCTGAAACTGCAGATTCTTCAGGTATCAGCTCCACATCATAGGTACTGCCGTTCAGATCAACTACAACTTTGTCTTCGGTGTATTCAACAATTCGAGCGGTGAACTCTTCACCGCCTACAGAAAATTTATAGTTCTTCATTATCGTCCCCTTCTGGCTGCAAAATGTAATGCGTTCGGCATTTCCTCACCGGTCTTCCACGCCCTGGCGGAAACCCTCTTCCAGGTGAGAAGAAGCCGATTTTCCGAGTCAACTTCCTCTTCATGAAGGAAAATTGCGGTAATTACCGCTGCAAGAGCGTTATCACTCATCTCCCCGCGGGAAGTTATTATTCCAACTTCTGTTTCCGCAGTTTGACTTTTACTCCGGGATTTAATCATCTCTAATATGTAGAGATGCTTGAACAAACTGATAAAAAAAGCCACCACCACCAGGCTTGCGAAAACAATCAGCATTCCCACAAGTACAATTCCACTCACCATCCCCGGCTCATCGGCCCGGTATCGGACAAGTGCACTTTCTGCATCCTGCCGGGTGATACCAAGATCAGATAAGGATGAATTGCGAATATCCGCAAAATCAAGTCCGAGATTTGATGTTAATTGTTTCACCGGTATCGATTCGGAAGCGGCCAGTTCGTGAATGGTCCAGGATTGATTGAATCCTTTAAGTGCACTCTCTTCGGCAGCAAGGAAAGAGAACGATCCAAAAAATGTAATAAATACGACTGCAAATAATACTTTTTTCACAACACAGCCCTTTACAGAGGAATATTTCCGTGCTTTCTGGGGGGATTAGAATCCCGCTTTCCCGAAAGCATCTCAAAAGACCGGATTAGACGTATCCTGGTTGCCGCAGGCTCTATTACATCCTCGATATAACTCTTTTCTGCCGCCCGATAGGGATTACTGAAACGCTCCTTGTATTCGGCTTCCTTCTCCGCCATGAACTCTTCCGGGTTCTCAGTTTTTTCAGCCTTTCTGCGGAAGATGATTTCAGCGGCTCCCGATGCACCCATAACGGCAATTTCCGCTGTCGGCCATGCATATACAACATCCGCCCGGAGATGACGGCTGTTCATAACGATGTATGCCCCGCCGTATGCTTTTCTGAGAATCACTGTAATTTTGGGTACCGTTGCCTCGGCAATCGCGTAGAGAAGCTTCGCCCCGTTACGGATAATACCACCATGTTCCTGTTTAGTTCCCGGGAGAAAACCCGGAACATCTTCAAGGATAAGAAGGGGGATATTAAAAGAATCACAGAAACGGACAAACCGGGCAGCTTTAATAGAAGAGTCAATATCCAGTACCCCGGCAATGAAATTCGGCTGATTCGCAACAATACCTACCGGATGGCCGTTTAACCGGGAAAATCCAACCACAATGTTTTTTGCAAACTCTTTGGAAACTTCCAGAAAATGACCGTCATCAACCACCGAATGAATCACATCAATTACGTTATATGGTGTGGACGGACTGTCGGGGATAATAGAATTCAGTTCCTCACAGCGGCGCTCTGACACATCCATGGGAACCGCATACGGCGGCTCTTCCATGTTGTTGGAAGGAATAAAACCCATCAGGCTTCTAATTTGAAGAAGTGTATCTTCCTCGGTATCAGTAATGAACTGGGCCACACCGCTTCGGGACGCATGAATCATAGCTCCACCGAGCTGATCGGTACTGACATCCTCGTTGAGAACCGTTTTAACCACTTTCGGTCCGGTAACGAACATGTAACTGGATTGCCGGTTCATCAGAACAAAGTCGGTTATCGCCGGGGAATAAACAGCGCCGCCGGCACAGGGACCCATAATCGCCGAAATCTGAGGGATAACCCCGGAGGCGGAAACGTTGAGCATGAAGATATCACCGTACCCGGCCAGGGAATCTATACCTTCCTGAACCCGGGCCCCGCCGGAATCAGGAATCCCGATAACTGGAGCGCCTACTTTCATGGCCATCTCCATCACCTTGCAGATTTTATCTGCATGTACCTTGCCCAGAGAGCCGCCGCTTACGGTGAAGTCCTGGGCATAGACGTAAACAATCCGGCCTTCAATGGTTCCAAAGCCAACCACAACACCGTCACCTGAAATATGCTGATCTTCCATACCGAAGTCGTGGCTGCGGTGTATGGCAAAAACATCAAACTCTTCAAAACTGTCGGGATCCAGAAGTATTTTCAGGCGTTCCCGGGCAGTCAGTTTTCCTTTATTATGCTGCGCTTCTATTCTGCGTTCACCACCGCCCTGCCGGGCCTGGTTACGCTTTTCTTTCAACTGTTTTATGAGGTTATCTTTTTTCATCTACCCCTCCGGCTATACATTTTCGCCAGTATATCAGGATAATATGGAATTCGGCAATTTATTTTAATTTGTTCTGAATGGAGAAATTTTATTAACCTTATATTGCCTTATTCATCAATAAAATAGCGATCCAATGACGTTTTCTGCATTATTTCCATTATTCAAGGTCTTTTCCGACAGGTTAGGATAATTACAAAAAGAGCCTGATTGTAGCAATCATTCCCGTCATCACTCGGGAAACACTGCCGTAATGAACTTCCAGAGGCACCGTTGCTGCCATTGTGTTAACCGGATATTCAAGTACAATGCTCCAATGCAGAAAATGACCGCCTCGGACTGGCTTATTCTTTTTATACTCAGCGTACTCTGGGGCGGAGCTTTCATTTTCGCCGGAATTGCATTACGGGAACTCCCTCCCTTTACAATTGTCGCCCTGAGGGTGTCTATTGCAGCTGTCATTCTGAATCTGATTATTTTCCTTTCAGGCCGGCGGTACAATATCTCATGGAAAATGGCCGGAAACCTGCTGCTCATGGGCTTAATGAACAACGCCATCCCCTTCTCCCTGATTGTATGGAGCCAAACCCGGATTACCGCCGGACAGGCATCCATACTCAACGCAACAACGCCGATATTCACTATAATACTGGCCCACTACCTCACCGGGGATGAGAAAATCACCGTAAACCGTATGGTTGGAATTCTTATGGGTCTGGCCGGAGTTATTGTGCTGATCGGCCCCGGGGTATTCGGCAAAACCGGGTTCAACCCCCTCCCCCAGCTGGCAGTATTGGGTGCGGGTCTGGCATATTCCCTATCCGGTATTTTCGGTAAACGCTTCGGAAATGCAGGTATGGATCCTCTTCTGATATCCGGAGGACAACTGATCGGTTCATCCCTGATTCTCCTCCCGCTTGCACTGATTATTGATAAACCCTGGAACTTCCCATGGCCTTCACCTCAACCGGTACTGGCCATACTGGGTCTGGCGGTATTTTCCACAGCTCTGGCCTACATCCTCTATTTCCGGGTACTCAAACGGGCCGGTGCGGGAAACGTGCTTCTGGTTACCATGATTATTCCCTTTGTTGCCATCTTTCTGGGGGCAGCGGTACTGGGCGAAACCCTGCATATCAGAGAGATTGGGGCGCTGCTGATTCTTGTTGCAGGACTGCTGGTTATTGACGGCAGGGTATTGGGCCGGAAGAAATAGTTACAGCAGCTTCACATATTCGGAAGTCCGACGGGATTCATCCGCATAATAGCCCCTCAGTTCTTCGGGCAGCAGGTCGGCCAGCTGATACATCATCTCATCAGCCATCTTCTCCCGGTCTTCCGCACGAATCTTCCCGCCACCGGGTTTCTCCATCAGAAAGGGTTTCCCGCAACGCAGATGCACTGTAGTTCTCCGCAGCCTCTTCAGGTTCTTTTTCAGATCCAACAGACCCCACTGCACCATGGTGTAAATAGGGACACCCTCCCGGGAGGCAAAGAACGTAGTTCCAGGCAGGGCTTTTTTAAGGGCGCCGGTTTTGCTCCGGGTTCCCTCGGGAGCGATACAGAGAAAGTTTCCGTCATCCAGAACACCGAAACAGCTGCGGATGGCCTTCATGTCCATGCCGCCCCGGTCAACAGGAACAGATTCCCAGGCCTCCATGGCCATTTTAGTAAAATACGGGCCCCATAATTCCCTCTTGGCCAGGGCCCTGGTTTTTCTGGGCCGCAAACTGATGTAAAAAAGCGGCCCCTCCAGATTGGTTGTATGGTTGGTAATCAGAATAGCCGGACCTTCCCGGGGGATATTTTCCTCGCCTTTCAGGTCTACTTTGCAAGTAATCTTGAATAACAGTATAACAACCGTATTCACGATGCGTTCTTTAAAAGTCATAGGGACAGGTTGATGGAGTAACCGGTGATGGTCAAGGAATAACAGGTGGTTTTCTGCTATGATAGTTTGATGAATAAATTGAAAACTATCTGTGTGTTCTGCGGATCGGGTACCGGTTCCAATTCTGTGTACGCTGAGGCTGCGGGAATTCTGGGCAACCTCCTCTCACGCCAATCTTTGAATCTGGTATACGGCGGAAGCAACATCGGCCTGATGGGTATTGTTTCCGCTGCCGTCCGGGATGGAGGGGGAAAGGTAACCGGTGTAATTCCCGAACGAATAGCCGAAAAGGTCCCCGGTCAGGACGGTATTACAATGGAAGTAGTACCGGGTATGCACGAGAGAAAAGCCCTGATGTACGAGCTCTCAGATGCCTTTATTTCACTTCCCGGGGGAATAGGTACCCTTGAGGAAACCTTCGAGGCCTGGACATGGAACCAGCTGGGATACCATGCAAAACCACTGGCCCTGCTGAACATCAACGGATATTTTAACAGTTTGCTGGATTTTCTGGATAACATGACCTCCGAAGGATTTCTCAAGAGCAGTCAGAGAGATGCTCTGATTGTGGATAACAACCCTGAGAAACTGATTGTAAAAATATCCGCATGGAATCCGCCGGAAGGGGTTAAATGGGGATCTTTAAAACCATCAAGCTGAACAGAAAAGTATTCAGCAGTTCCGAAGATTAACTCCCGGAGGTTAACTGTAGAATTTCTTGTAGTCGCCCCGGGTAATCAGACCCACAAGCCGGATTCCTTCCATTACCGGAAGGTGCCCCACGTTATGCCCCAGCATATGCCTCTCCACCTCCCGGATCGTATCCCCGGGAGAACAGGAGATAACACGCCGGGTCATGTAGGCGGTAATCGGGGCTTTCATGGCATCGGCTTTACGGGCCTTGCTCACATCCCTGAGAGAAAACATCCCCATCAGATTCCCCTCGGTATCAATTACCGGGGCCCCGGAGAAACCGGTCTGCTCAAAAAGAATTGAGGCATCCATCACCGAATTATCCGGAGTTAAAGACGTAACATCTCCGGACATCAGGTCTAACGCCGTCATGGCATCTACCGGAACACTCTCCAGCTGTTGAAGAAGCTCGCTCCACACATCCCGGTCGCCTTTGATAAAAGCCGAAGCCGCGGCAATATGCCCATGCCCCCCCAGAGTAGCCAGAACTTCCAGCAGATTAAAGCGCTCTTTACGACTGCGTCCGATTACAAGATGATTACCCTTGTCCCGAATATCCACCAGAACGATAAGAACGTCCACCGGTTCATCGGCAAACACCCGGTCTACAACTTCTGCTACACCGGCAGTCTGCTCTTCCAGTTCCACCCGGGAGAGGGCAACAACATGGCCATGAAAGCGCCGCCAGGAAAGGTTTCCCAGAATGCGGTGAAAAAGATCGGCCTGAGAAGGCTCTCGTAATGGACGAAGGAACCGGCGAACCATTTTCAGCGACGCACCCCGTTCCATGAGCCAGCTCACCGCTTCAAAATCCCCCGGGGTGGTTGTGTTATGGGTAAAATTCCCCGTATCAGCGTAAATCCCCGCTAAAGCGATGGTGGCTGCATCCGGTCTTACAGCTGTCCCGGTATCCCGGCACATCAGTGTAAGAGTGGCGGATTCCGACCCATGACGGCCTTCCACCAGACGGGCCCCGGGAATATCCGCTTCCTCATTACGATGATGATCATAAATGGTTATTGTTTCCGGAACCTCTCCAAACGCATCCAGAAACTCCCGGATACGGCTTTTACTTCTCGTATCCACTACAATCAGGCTGGACGGGGCAACACCCTTGATGTCTTTCAGAGTAAGCAAAGGCAGTTTATAGGCAAAAACTGTCAGAGCTTCCTTCACCGCCGGATGTGCCAGTCGGCTTCGTACCGGCTTATGATTGGGAAAGAGGGCCGCAGATAGAACTAAAGATCCCAGACAGTCCAGATCCATGTTCCCATGACCCACAATCAGGGCATCGGGCTTCGGGTGGTTTTCACTCATAATGGTCTCAAGTCTAAGGCAGAGGTTGTTTCAGAGCAACTTATTCATAATGTGGGACGACGGAATCCCCTTCCTTATGTTAGTCTCCCCCAATGCAGTACCGTACAATGCCCAAAGACAGCCGCCGCCTATCCATCCTGGGATTCGG
>JGI24023J19991_10003029_pt1 | contig 11967 bp, 10 predicted proteins | sample Cruoilmetagenom1_FD_19991 | JGI IMG/M metagenome (IMG submission 19991)
ACCCTCGTGGCTGCCCTTACATTTAAAACGAATATACCATTTTTATTTCAAAAAAGTCATTATCTTCAAACTGTCCGTATAAAGTGTCACTGTCTCCGTAGAAGAATGAATATTTTATATTCAGCCATGTGTCCTCAATAAGGTTTATTTCTAATTCAGGTGTAATCATGAAATCATTGCCTTCAATTGAGTAAGTCCCTTTAAGTTCTGCTGTAATTTTTTCATTAAAATAACTGTCTTTTAGACTGGCTGTTAAAAGAGAGGTATTGTAATTTGAATCAGAGTTGAAATCGATATCGGATGGATCTGTAATATTGTCCGGAAACAGTTTAAGTTTGCTCTTTACCTGAATATTTAATGATATATTATGAACCATAAGATCACGTGAAAATCCTAAAAGATAGACAAATTGGTTATTGTGAACCAGGGGATCATTCCCGGCAAAATCCGTAGTCATATAATATGCTGCCTCAGCCCAGATATTGAAGGCAAGGACAACAAAAGCTGTCTCTGCTCCCAAAAGATGAACCCTGTCCCAGGAGTTAGAAGGTATTGGTGAAACATCCAAATCTATCAATGATTCACGTAGGAAAGTATACTGATAAGATGCTCCAAGATCGAAACCGCCAATGCAGTTTGTAAAGCGAAGACCCAGCTGGCTGTCAGATAATGTTGTTGTGTTTGGGGAATCAATAATCTTATAAGCGGTCTGTTCCCAATCTCCATCTTCTGTAAGCTCAGGATAGATATCAGAGGTAAAAACAGGTGTATAAACAGCTTCAACCATTCCCTGCATTCCAAATGGGAAATTGATTTTAATCATGGTTTCAGGGATTTTTTGTTTCATATAGGTTTTATTAATAAAATCGGTATAATTAAAGGCATTAAGGTTGTCGAATGTAAAAACCCCATCACCCTTACCCCACAGAAGTTTCAAATAGCCAAGTTCAATATTGAAATTATTGAAATAGAGCTGAAAATAGGTCTCTTTTATCAATTGTTCCGGATCTGTAGAAGCGTAAGCTGAGAAATCAATTTTCCCATGAAACTCTGACCTTTCTCCAATATAATCAAGGTTAAGATCTATTTCAGGATAAACGTCTATTTTGGAATCCGGAGGATTGTTGTAATCTAAATTATATCTTGTATTTAGTATTCCTTTACCNGACCATTCCAGTACAGAACCTTCTTCACTTTCCATAAAGCTTGAAAAGTCATCCTGTCCAAAAACAGGTAGTACNGAGAATAGTATTATCAAACTAATAATAACAAGATTTTTAATAAAATTTTTCATTCAATTCACCTCTGCTTTTATGGACGTCCAGTTTGAAGAAAACCAGATGTAAAAATACCATCCGGTAAATTTACATCATACACAATTTTATCCATGGTAAGAGTAGTTGAATGACTAGTTTGAACATTTAGCATAGTTGTAGTTTTTGGAGTCCAGTAATCCTGTATTTTTTCAATATTTTCAGTAGTAAGTTTTTTTATCAGTTTATCATGCTTGTCATACATTTCCATATAAACCGGTAGAAGCATTTCTTTACTTATCCAGCTGACAGTTCTAAAATAGTCACTTCCTGCAGATTCCAGTGGTATTGTTTCGATAACCCAGCATTGTTCATTCTCAAAAATTTCCTCCCTTAATAAAGAGTAGTTTGCCTTATCAATATCATTGGCACCCATATCAGCATATGTGAAATCTGTTCCCAGGAATGATTGATCTGCATCACTGGTTGTAATCCTTTTTACTCTTTTTAAAGCCGGAAGATATATCCATTGCTCAGGGACTTTATCACTATGTCCAATCGATAGAAATCGAGTATCCTTTACAGATGCCGGCCTGTGAAAAACAATCATTGTATTTAGTTTCTGATCATTATTTTTTTTACTATAGAGTTCCAGAATCCTTGTACTTACATTTCCTCTTTTATCAATCAAATCCATACTGACCAGGGCATGAGTACTTGTTCCTCGATCCTGTTCCTTTATAAGTTCCATTATCTCTCTTCCATTTGTCTGAGCTGTAATTTGCATAACTGCCAGAGCAATTAAAAAGAGTGCTGTCATATATTTTTTCATTTATTTTCTCCTGGATTTTATATCTTCCTGCTTATGAATTTAGGTTTAAACATTTCCAGTAGAATCGGCAATAGGGTAAGGGAAGCTGTACTGGATGTTAGCATTGTAATAGCAATTAATAATCCAAAGTAATTTAATGGATTAAACTTTGAAAATAGAAGAACCAGAAAACCTGCTGCTACAGAAATNGCGTTGATAATNATAGCTTTTCCTGCACCAGCTAAAGTATTTCTGGCNACTGTTTCAAGATTATTAGATTTTAGGCGTTCAAAATGATAGTAACTAAGGTAGTGAATAGTATAGTCAATTCCAATACCAATAGAAACNGCTGCAACCATTGCNGTAGAGATATCCAACCTGATTCCAAAAATACCCATTACTCCAAAATTAATCAAAACAGTAAAGCCAATNGGTATAATCCCAATTAATCCCCCTGCAATGGATCTATGGGTTATACAAAGAATAATAAATACCAGACTAAGAGAAATTAGTATACTCATTGTCTGTGATCTGGTTATAAGATTATTAAGTATATACATAATCTTTGATGTTCCTGTAGTATCAATAGTATAACCCTCAGGGAAATGTGTTTCAGCAAAGAGTGCTGCATCCATACTCGCATTATTTGCAAGAATAGCTCCGGCATCATTTAGTTGAACAAGTATTCTTGTTTTAATAGGTTCTATATCATCATCAATAAGGGAACTTAGATTTCCTGAAAAAAGAAGTAGATACTGTGCTATTATATTCTTTAATTCTTCATTGGATTTTACTGAATATTTTGAAGGCTCATTTGGAATTTCATAGAAAGCTGCTCCCTTATAGTTAAGTTCTTTATTTAATTTATCTATTAGTTCATCAGCACTCATTTTTAAACTGTCAGAAGAAAGATATGCAGTATTTATAACATGTAACAAATCGGAAGATGAAATTGGCATGTCTGTATTTATGCTATGATTTTTTTGACTTGAATCTGAATTTTCACTAACTTCACTTGGATCATCCTCTATAAAAAAACTACTGAATCCTGAATTGTCTTCATTTGTAGTGCTCTCATTAAATGAAACTGTATTTTCAATATTTTCTTCTATAGAGTCAGAGTAGTTCATAACCTGATTCAGTTTTTTTACAAAATCTGTAAAAGAAATTACTTTTTTAATTTCCGGATATTTTGCTTTAAGGAAATTATTCATATTATCTATTGCAACAAGTATTTCCGGATTGGTAAGATCTCCGGGGCTTTCTCCGGATACAATAATTTCAAAAAAAGTACTACCGTTGAATTTTTCATTTAAAAAGTCATCTGCAATACGTATTTCAGTATCTTTTTTAAAATATTCAATTAAAATACTATCTCTATTAATTTTTGTTGTTCCATAAATCCCTGCTGCTGCAATAATAATAAATAGAAAAATTACCCGGATATTATGTCTGTGAAAGAAGTTGTACAGCATATTAAATGCCGCAGTGTTGTGACCTAATATATTTTTCCCGGCAGATTTAAGGCTTTTATGTCTTATAAGAAGCAGTGACGGTATTAAAGTTATGGATATAATTAGCGCTATTCCCACACCAATTGCTGTAAAGGTTCCAAAAGTTCTTATTGGGACAACATTACTGGAAATAAGTGATCCAAACCCTGCGATTGTTGTGAATCCGGCTAGAAGGACTGGTTTTCCAATTCTTTTGATAGTGGATAAGACCAGTTTTTTATGTTCAGACTCACTAAGTTGAAAGTTCTTAATTCTAATTTCATCATAATAATGACTAATGATATGAATCCCATAAGCAGAGCCCACAGCAACAAGAAGTACAGGTATTATTGTATCAAGCATAGATAAGGAGATACCAAGAAAAGACATTAGTCCCAGTGTCCATACAATACTAATTATAATTGTTAAAAGAGGAAGAATAACACCTCCAAGTCTATGAAATGATAGGTATAGAATTAATATTACAACAAGAAGAACAAGAGGGATAAGGTTAATAAGATCTGCTTCCATGTTATTACTTATTAAGTAGGTTACTGCAGGAAGTCCTGTTATATACCAGTTAATAGAAGGATCTTTTATATTTTCCAAAGTTCCACTTATATGTTTATAAATATAGTTTCGTTCTTCTTCTGTTGGAACATCGTTTAAATGGATAAGAATTTGTGCAGAACTGAGATCACTGGAAAATAGAGAACCTTNATAAAGATCCCAGGAGAGGAGTCTTTCTTTAAATTTTAAAATATCTTCTGNAGTCCCCTTATAATCTTCCAGCATGGGTTTAACTATAAATCCATCTGAAGTTCCCTCTATAAAGCTTGTATTTGCAAAAGAGCTTACTTCTATATCATGGTCAATTGTTTTGAAATCTTCAGTTATATTATTAATAAGTTCAATAAAAGGAGCTGTGAATATGGTTCCGGACGTGGTTTCTATTGCTATGGCAAATATTCTATCACTTCCAAACTGATCTTCAGTATCGTAGTATTTTATTACTTCAGGATTATCAGCAGGAATAAATGACAGTACATCATTATCCAGGCTTATATTTACCAGTTGCCAGGAAAAGAAAAGAGTTATAATCCCAATAATAATAACTAATAATTTAGGGTGTTTATAAATACTTTTCATTAAAACTCCAATATACTTTCATACCTGTAGTTAGAAATAAATACTATACGTTACTACACCCTTAGATTAACCAGGTGGATTTATAGAGTAGCTCTATAACTGAATGTGATATTTTAAAGAGTCCATTATAGAGTTTGTATTGTACTCATGCAACCGTTTGCAAAGCTATTTCCATCATATCTGTAAATGTCTTTTCCCTGTCTTCAGAACTGGAAGCGCTATGGTCTATCATGCTGTCGCTTATTGTTAATAGCGTTAGAGCCTGTACCCCGAATTTTGCAGCTATTGTATAAAGAGCTGCAGCTTCCATTTCCACAGCAATAACACCAAAGTCCGCCCATAATTTCCATGAATCAGGATTATCAGCATAGAAAATATCAGAAGAAAGAATCTTCCCAACATGGTAATTGCATTTTTGCTGTTTAGCTAAGGAAACTGCTTTTTCAAGCAGATCATAATCTGCTGTAGCTGCATAATCCATACCAGAAAATCTTAATTTATTGAAAGAAGCATCTGTGGAAGCTGACATAGCTATTACAATATCCCGGAGTTTGACATTTTTTTTCATAGAACCAGCTGATCCGACTCTAATCAATTTTTTTACACCATATATTTCAATAAGTTCAGTGGCATATATTGAAATAGAAGGGATTCCCATTCCGGATCCCTGAACAGAAACTTTTTTCCCATTGTATGTACCGGTAAATCCATACATGCCCCGGACTGTATTGTACTGAACACTATTTTCTAAATAATTATCTGCTATGAACTTTGCTCTTAAAGGATCTCCCGGCATTAATACGGATTCTGCAATTTCGCCTTTGTCTGCACCAATATGTATACTCATCTAATTATCCTCTTTTATATTTGTATATCTGCTCTTTCTATCATAGATTTATGCCATTTGAGAAGCCATTCTTCTCTTTTTGGGTTATTTCCTTTGCAATCTGCCAGGACCCTGAAAACAGGTTCTGTTCCGGAACCTCTCATCCAGATATAATCTGTATCCTGACCGTCTTTATCTGAAAAGACAATTTTAAATCCGCCTTTTCCCAGTCCTGTTCTAAACTCTTTACCGAATCCTGTTGTTTCATTCTGAATTTCNTAGTTGATCTCTTTCCAGGTATAAATTCCAAACTTTTCTTTAAGATACTCTTGTTTCTCTTTCCACTCCAGAAGGAANATTCCTTCGTACCTCTCTTTTAAACTGCTATGGTTATTTGTTGAAATTCTCATTATTGCTTTTTCATCGTAAGCACTGGTTGTTGTAAAAGAAGGCAGAGTTGTAAGAATATCACTAATTCCATATCCATTTTTATATTTAGAAATATAAATTTCTTTCTGTCCGCTAAGATCACACCATATTTGAAAGAGATTCTTAAAAAGTAAAAGTTTTATAACTGCAAAAACTGTATTTATAGGATCTCTTACAGCTGCAGGATATGTTATATTCCCTCCATTTGATCCTTCCCCGAGAATACGTACAAGGTATCCTTTTTTTCGTAAAGATTTTGCAAGATTAACAACATTTGCTTCACCAACTTCTGCCCTAAAAACTTTGACATTAAAAAAATTAGCAATAGAGTCTATTCTCATGGATGTTGGTCCATTTACAGCTATTGCCATTGGTTTTGTTTTTTTAGCTGATGTCATAAAGGCAAGTTCTGATAGTACTGCAAGGGCAAATACCTCCTGGGCTTCCAGTATTTTGGCTTTTCCAGATTTTTCATCTATGTAAACAAGGTTACCTCTGTCTCCATCGTTATCAGGAACATATCCCAGTACATAGCGTTTGTCTTTTGTATAGTATTTTTCCAGTTCCTGCCTGCATGTATCCAGACTAAACCCTTCAGGAACTATCCTATGAACAATTTCTCTAGGTTTATCATTAATACTTTGTACTGAAATACCATAACTTTCTAAAATAACCTTATCAATTGATAATGTTCTTGCACTGCCGTTTAGTTCCGAAATAACACCTATTAATCTTTTATCTGCAGCTGATTTTAGTTTTAAATTCATATCATTTATTGATTTTAAATTATTGGAATCTGCAATTACACCTTTTGAGAAGTTAAAATATTCTTTAAAAGCTTTTTCTTTCCACAAGGGAATGGAATTAATAACAGAAATATATTGATTCCTGTCCAATTTAGATAAAGAACTGACTATTCTGGTTATTATAGTTTTATCCTTAAGTAGTTCTTTGAAAGTGGCTATTAATTCTTTTGACTCATTCCCTCCATAAACACCACCATGGGATCCAAATTTCAATCCATTATGACCTATAGGATTGTGGCTTGCAGAAATATAGGCAAAACCGTCAATATCTGAATCTACAGAGGAATATGCCATAATTTCAGGTGCCGCAATTATAAATACAGATCTGATTTCTATGTCCTGGCTGATAAAAATTCTGGTCATTGCATCGGCTATTGCAGGGCCTGTGAATCTTGAGTCCATTCCTATAAGTATAAGTGGCTTTCTTTTTGTAATTCTTTTTTTTAGGAANGTTGAAAAACTTAGAGCCATAATACAGGCAATAATATAGTTTTCTTCTGAGATCTTTTCTGAAGTACTTTCCTCNTCTCCATCTATAGCAAATATTTTCCTCCATCCACTTGCAGATAGAATCAAAGGCTTTGCTGCTTCCAAAACAGAATTGTATTCCGGCATTGCAGATAAAAAGTTTTTATCCGGATTTGCTATTAAAAAATCTGTTGTTTTATCAAATCTGTTCATTCATCTCCCCTAAATAATAAAACTATGCTATCTTGATTATTAATTATTCATTTTTAGTTTTACATTTTATTATATCCTATATTTATTATACTATGGAGGCAAGATGAGTTTAGTAAATCCTGTTCCCAGAGTGGCTGCAATACATGATCTGTCCGGTTTCGGAAGAGCCTCTCTTACAATAGTTTTACCAGTATTATCTGCAATGGGTGTCCAGGCAAGTCCTCTTCCTACCGCACTTCTGTCAACTCATACTTCAGGGTTTGGAGACTATTCTTTTCTTGATTTATCTGAAGAGATGATAAAGATTTCCAATCACTGGAGGAAATTAAATATTAGTTTTGATGCAGTATATTCAGGCTTTTTAGGATCAAGCCGACAGGTTGAAATTGTTTCTGATTTTATTGATGATTTTGCCCCTAAGGGACATCTTTCAGTTGTAGATCCGGTAATGGGTGATAATGGAGAAACCTATGGGCCTTATGGAAGTGACATGGTTTCTGCAATGCAGAAATTAATAAAGAAAGCAGATATTATTACTCCAAATTTTACAGAAGCCTGTCTTCTTTTAAATGAAAAATACAGGTCAGATATAAAAATACCCCTTCTTAAGGACTGGATGCGAAAACTGTCAGATAAAGGACCGGAAAAAGTAGTATTTACGAGTGTTCCCGTATCAGATAAAAGTAGATCCTTTGTTTTTGCCTACGACCGATCTTTTGATACTTTCTGGAAGGTCAGCTGCAGTTATATTCCTGCCGCATATCCCGGTACAGGTGATATTTTTACCAGTGTATTAACAGGAGCATTACTGCAGGGAGACAGTCTGCCTATAGCATTGGATAGAGCCGTTCAGTTTGTATCTCTGGCCATAAGGTCTACATTTGGTTATAACAGTCCTGGGAGAGAAGGGGTTATGTTTGAAAAGGTTCTCTATAGTCTGATGACGCCTGTGGCTGTCAGTAATTATGAGATAGTGGAGTAGGGTATGCTTCTTAACGATGAATGCAGGAAAAGTGGTATTGAAGCAATTGTTGCAACAGATTTCGATGGCACCCTTCTGCAAAGTGATCATACCGTTTCTGAACGTAGTAAGAATACTCTGTTAAAACTGGGAGAGATGAATATTTTACGGGTAATTGTAACAGGAAGATCTCTTTATTCCTTAAACAAGGTTTTAGTTGATGATGTTCCTATTGATTATCTTATTGCCAGTTCCGGAGCAGGTATATATTGCAGGGAGAGCAAAAAGCTAATCTATAATACAGGGCTTTCTATGGAAGATACTGAGTTTATTGGGAATAAGCTTCTGGATTTGGGTTGTGATTTTATGGTTCATCAACCATTACCTGAAAATCATAAATTTTTATTTCACCACAAAAATAATAATAATCTGGATTATAAGCAGAGATTTGATATTTATAGGGAACATGCAAAACCTCTGAATAATTTTTCAGAGTTTACTGACGGGTGCTCACAATTTCTAATAGTAGATGTGCCAGATGGATATTTGCATGAGAAAATATCTGAAACACTTAATAGTTATACAGTAATTAGAACTACATCTCCTTTGGATCATATTTCTTCCTGGATCGAAATATTTCCATTAAAAACAGATAAGGGTAAAAGTTTAAAAATATTAACAGAAAACTACAATCTTGGATCAGATAAGGTTCTTTCCATAGGTAATGATTTTAATGATGTTCATATGCTTCGCTGGGCACAGGAATCCAGAGTTGTGTCAAATGCTCATGAAGATCTGAAAACAGAATTCAGGACTGTAAGTTCCAATGATAACGAAGGATTTTCTGAGGCTGTCGAAGAGTGGCTCNAGGGAAGATCCTAATGTATGCAATACTTACTGCTCTTGAATCAGAATCTGAATGCTTCATAGAAAAAACTAATATCAAAACTATAGATATATGGAATAATTATAAATTTGCAGTTGGTACTTTTGCAGGACAGGATTGTGTTGTTGGATATACCGGTATTGGTAAAGTTAATGCATCTGTTATTGTAAGTCATATAATTGAAAAATATAATCCCCAGAGTGTTTTTTATACAGGAATAGCAGGCGCTATAAAAAGTGATCTTAGTATAGGGGATGTAGTAATAGCCAGAGATTCCATGCAGTGGGATGTGGATATTACAGCATTCGGATTTGAAATTGGTGAATTACCTTCTGTAGCATCCCATGCTGGTGAAAATAAAAGAACTGATAATATAAGATTTTTTAAAACAGAGCAAAAGCTTCTTTCAAAGGCTGAATCCTGGAATCCTGGTGGATTTAAGACAATTACAAGCAGAATAATAACAGGGGATAGCTTTTTTTCTGCTGCATTACATGATGAGAAAGCTGCCTTATTAAAAGATCTTGATGGAGATGCTGTTGATATGGAAGGTGCCGCCGCTGCTGCTACATGTAAAATTTATAGTGTACCATTTTTGCTTGCAAGGGTTATTTCTGATTCTGTGGGAGGAGCAAAGCCAAAGCGTTTTAAAAATTTTATGAAAATCTCTTCCTGTAAAATGGCTGATCTTATTGGGTATATTCTTTCTGATTTTTCTTGATTTCTTACATGACTATACTTATCATATATAAATGAATAAAGATAAAATATATGGTGCCCTTTGGGGTGCCTTTTGTGCAGACGCTTATGCTCTGGGACCACATTGGGAATATAATACAAAAAACATCGAAGATGCTTCTCTAAACTGGGAAGGATTCAATAATCCAATAACTACCTATCATGGAGAAAAAAAAGCAGGTGATTTTACCCATTATGGTGATCAGGTGCTTTGGTTATTACGGCACATAGCAGAAAAATCATCCTTTGATTTATCTGCTTTTGGCAGGCTTTGGTTGGATGAGATGCAAACCTATACAGGTTATATGGATCATTCTACAAAGGAAACCCTTGTTAATATTAAAAAGGGTGCTGATTGGACCAGCTGTGGTTCAGAATCAACTGATTTCAGTGCTATTGGAAGAGCTGTTCCTCTATTACTGATATTAAATGATAAACCCGAAGACTTAAAAAAAGCATTTATGGCTCAAACTGCTCTAACACATAATTCTAAATCTGTTGTGGAAGCTGCATCATTTTTTGCTGAATTAGCTGCAGCTCTCTTGGAAGGTAAAGAACTTAGTCCTTCTCTTAAAAATATTGCTTCCAGTTACAGTAGAACAATACAGGATTGGGTAGAACAGGGATTGCAAAGCAGTTCGAAGAAAAAAACGTCATTAGTAATTAAGAAATTTGGGCAGGCATGCGATATTAATCATGGCTTTCCAGGGGTTATTCATTTAATAACAAAGTATACAGATAATTACCATCTTGCTATGGAAGAAAATGCTAAATCCGGTGGAGATAGTGCTGCAAGAGGAATGACAGCAGGTATGTTGTTAGGAATTATTAATGGTAGAGAATCTATCCCGGATAGTTGGATAAAAAACCTGAATGCATATACTGAAATTGAAAGGCTGATTAGTAAAATCTAATCAGTCATACTAAAATTGGATTTTAGATACTTATAGATTTCAGATAAACATTTATCATCTTTCGATGATATTCCTGCATCAAGGAGAATGTCATCTCTTTCATGTTTCAAACGGTTGTATAGTCTGGAACTGCCATCGGCTGCATTTTTAGCTGTATGGCAGATCCTTACAAGTTTTACCATCTCATCTTCGGTTACGGTTTTTCGGGTATTCCCAATAATAAGAATAAAACTTCTATTGAAGGAACCCCTTTCTATGGATATTGAGCATCTTTGCACAGGTTGTTTTTTTGTCTTTTGAGTATGTTTAGTGCTCTTCTTGTCTAGTTTTGCCTGCAATGCATTTATATCTTCCACTCTTTTATTATAAACAAGTTTATTAGCCTGCTCGATAAGGAAAATAAGCCCTTCCTCGGGAATGTCTTTAATTAGTTTTCTTAACTCTTTTAATAATTCTTCCTTTGTTTCCATATTAGAATTATACACCATAAAACAAAGCTTTACATAATAATAATTCTTTTAGTATATTGAATTATTCTGATTGCTTTTTTTTAAAATCAGTATATTTTATTGATAGATTAAACTTATAAAAATACAGATTTATGGAGTGATAAATGTTACTTGAATTTGAACGGAAAGAAGTTGTTAGATTTGCAAGACATATGCTTGAGAGTGGTCTTGTTGTTGGGACTGGTGGAAATATATCTATATTTAACAGAGAGAAAAATTTAGTAGCAATTACTCCTGGAAGTAAAGATTATATGGATATGGGTCCGGAAGATATTGTAATCGTTGATTTGGATGGAAAAATTATTGAAGGCGGAGGAAACCCTTCCAGTGAACTGAAGCTTCATACAATATTTTACAAAAACCGTAAGGATATTAATGCAGTAGTTCATACTCATTCTTTTTATGCATCTGCATTATCCTGTCTGAATAAGGATTTACCTGCTGTTCACTATATGATAGCCAGTGCAGGTGGATCACTAAAATGTGTTCCGTATGCAACCTTTGGTACATC
>JGI24023J19991_10003031_pt1 | contig 11961 bp, 15 predicted proteins | sample Cruoilmetagenom1_FD_19991 | JGI IMG/M metagenome (IMG submission 19991)
GTCTGTATAGTTCGTTATTAAATACAGTAACGCTTTTGCATCTTCCGGCTTGCGAGGATCCCAAAAAAGGCTACAAGGGTCTTCTAACGTAGCCTGGTTAATAGTTCCCTCAACCAACGCTTTGGAAAAGGCTCTTAAAAGCTCTGTAGCACTGCTAAAAATGTGGCCATTAGCATGAATAAATTCAATCAACAACTTTAATGAAAATACCGATCTTTCCTTCCAAGATGCGCTCTTATGATAGTTAAACGCTAAGAACCTTAGATGAGATAGAACGACCCCACTTTCCGTGAAGAGCGCTGGCAATGACAACTCTTTACCGGTTGCGTCACTCAAGTACCTTGTTTTAATTTTAAAAACATACATTTAATTATTCACCATACTAATTTCATAACGGGTGACTAATTTAGTACTTAGAAAAAATAATTAAACCTCAAAAGCGACCGTTTTCGACACATTTTGGGTATTTAAATGTTTTAGTTTTCCATCATTAATATTTAGTCGTACCAATATAGGAAATAATCGTTCTCAGTGTGTTTAGTTAAATTAACTGCATACCATGCTAGTTTCCTTCATAATAATTGTTATAAGAAGTAGTGAACTTAGTAATAAAATAATAATGCTACAATCTTAAAACCGACCTGTTTTAATCTTTTTATGCATTAAAAGTACGTCTTAACATGGGGTTATAATATATTTATCGCAAGAAAGAACTTCGTGAAATGGATTGGCGAATTCGTTATTTACAAAAGCGCCTACCTGATTTAAAGGTTGTAGATCAGAAACCAACGAATCTCGGCCAAATTTTCTTCTCCGCGATTGTTACCGTAGAAGACAATGAGGGTAATGAAACCACCTATCGAATTGTTGGGCCTGATGAAATAGACCATCAACCACACTACATCAGCATGGATTCACCCGTTGCAAAAGCACTTTTCAAAAAACTGCTCGATGATGAAGTGTCTGTTAAAACCCCAGCTGGCATTATCAACTACGTCATCACCACTGTTTCATATGAGTAAAATTCAATGTTATTGTGGTTCAGAATCCCCCTTTTTAGAATGCTGTGAACGGTTTCTTAATCAAAAAAACAAACCCAAAATAGCAGAACAGTTGATGCGGTCACGCTTTAGTGCATTTTGTTTGACTGATTATCAGTATCTTATTAACACTAAGCACCCCAGCAAACGGTCTGTAAACGAGTTAGTGGAATTACAGCAAAGTGGTGAGCAAACTATTTGGGTTCAGCTAACTATTTTAAATACCCACCTTGGACTTGATGACCACAANTCAGGCTCCGTCACCTTTTCTGCTCTCTTTAATGAACAGGGACAATTCTATGAATTGACCGAACAATCGAATTTTATTAAAGAGAGAAGTCAATGGTATTACCTAGATGGTAAACATACAGTCCAAAGAACAAACATGAAATTTAAACGAAACGCCCCATGTTGGTGCCATAGCGGGAAAAAAATTAAACACTGTCATAAGACATAATTTATAATAAAGCTAATCACTTGATTACCCGTATTACAGATGCATAATCAATGTATAAATAGCTTGGTTGCTTAATAATGAATAATAAAAATACTTATATTGATAACAACATTGTTGTCGTGGTTGGCAAAATTCGCACAGAACTGACGAACTTCAAGTTTAGAATTGAATCTAATGAAACCGTTAACATCACAACCCGTGCTGGTGTCGCCACTTATATTTCTAAAGAAGGCCAAGATAGTTTGATCAATAGAGCAGAGCAAGCTATGTACCTGTCAAAACAAAATGGCAGAAACCGCATAACGGTAGCCGAACAATAAGGTGCCTTATGTTTGATTCCGATAGTTTTGGCTTATGGGCTATGTTCGCTTTTTGGGCTAGTGCTATTGGCGGTATTTTTCTAGCGGTTCAGTGGGCCAATAGAAAAAGCAAAAAAAGTCCTGCACCACATGATGTAATTCTCAAGTCTTTGAAAAAACGTTTAGATGATGGAGAGATCACTCAGGATGAGTATGACGAACGTAGTAAACGTTTATAACTAACTAGACAGTTTTAAATCAGTCACAACAAACGTTTGATTAATTTCCCACTCATTTGTGTGATCTTTAATACTGATATACCATTTCCCTTTTTTAGGCATATTCAACGGTGTTTGGAACACATTTTTGGCAATTTTTGGCAGGATTAACTGCCTATCCAATTCATCAAATGCTGGGTGCTGTAGCTTCACAAATAGGCTAGGTGACTCTAACGTTAACCCATTGATATGAATGCTTAACGTCGATGANGTAGCAATAACCCTAGCTGACATTCCCAACGCTGATGNTCTTTCTTGAAGACGCTTATTGGCATTAATCGCCAAACCTTCCTTGTAATAATTACCTGACACCAAAACCGGGCTGTTATTTTGTGCAATAAAAAATGTAATAACACCCGCGACAACGGCGGTTAAAGGAAAGAAAAACAGAAAGCACGGCCAAAACTGTTTATACCAAGGTTTTAATGATTGCTTAGAATCTAGCATATGTTAAAAATCCATTGGCCCAATAAAACGGCTGTTTGTCTGTGTTTTCATGTCGGTTTTATCTACAGCATCAAGTGAAAAAACTATATCCATCGTTGACTCGCTAAGTTCACTTGGGTCAACGGTCAAAAGGAGTGGTATTTCAAACACTTGTCCTGCTTTAACCGATATTGGTTCTTTAATCGAAATACTCAACCCCTTTAACCCTTCCGCAGAAAAATTAAATGCGTGATCGACCACGTCCATATTTAATACTTTAATCGTGTAACTGTTACTAATTTCGCCTTCATCGTTCTCACGGTACAACGCATTCCTATCCCTAATGACATCTAGGGTAACCAATGAGCGAGTTTCTATGGAATAAATCACACCCGATAAAAGACTGATTAGCAATAACGAATAAATAATGATGCGTGGGCGTAGAATGTTACTTTTCTTACCGTTCAAAGCATTTTCGGTTGTATAGCGAACAAGGCCTTTGTCATAACCCATTTTATCCATCACTGTATCACAAACATCAATACAGGCCGCGCAACCAATACATTCATATTGCAAACCGTCCCGTATATCAATCCCCACAGGGCAAACCTGAACACACAATGTACAGTCTATGCAGTCACCCAATTGTTTTTCTTTTGCATCCTCACCCCGCTTGCGACTACCTCTAGCTTCTCCTCGCAATGCATCGTAAGAGATCAGTAAAGAATTTTTATCTAACATCACGCTTTGGAAGCGAGCATAAGGACACATGTACATACAGACCTGCTCTCGCAGCCAACCAGCATTTCCATACGTTGCGAAAGAATAAAAGATAAGCCAAAACGTTTCCCAAGGCCCTAACTGGAGCTCACTGATTGAAAACGCCAACTCACGAATGGGCGTAAAGTAACCTACAAATGTAAAACCGGTGATAAGAGAGAAGACAATCCAGATACTATGTTTAGTGATTTTAAGTCGCGTCTTTCTAGCATTACTCGACTGCTGATCTAGCTTCATTTGCTGAGAACGAGACCCTTCTACTTTTCGCTCTATCCATAAAAATACCTCCGTCCATACTGTTTGCGGACACGCATAGCCACACCACAAACGACCAGCCAATGCGGTAAAAAGAAACAACGCTAATGCGCCACAAATTAACAATAAGGCTAAATAGATAAAGTCTTGTGGCCAAAAGACCCAATGGAATATATAAAATTTACGCGCAGGTAAATCAAACAAGATGATTTGGTGCCCATCAAAATTAATCCACGGAAGAAGGTAGTAAAGCCCAAGTAAAACTACGATGCCTGTAATCCGCAGGTTTGCAAACAATCCATGCACTTGTCTGGGATAGAGTTTTTTTCGCTTAACAAATAGCGAAACTTCAGCACTATCAGCCACTTCTTTCGACATTGTTAATTAACGTCTTTTAGAAAAAAAAATAGAGAAAAAACCAGACCACGCACATGTACCCCAAAAGAAAAAAAAGCCTAATGTATAGCAACCCAAAGCAGAAATAGACTCATAGCCCATTTGGTGCGCTAAAGCTTGTGGGTCAATAGCGCTGAAAACAACCCCACTGAGAATGATGGACATCCAAAAAGATGGCCATAGTGTACCTATAATTATGTATTTACAATTGTTTTGCATCGCCTATTCATTTTTACTTAGGCCATATACATACCCAGCCAACACATGAACCTTATCTTCGCCCAAAAAGTTTTTATGTGCAGGCATCTGCCCTGTTCGACCGTTACTGATTGAATCCATAATACGTCCTTTAGATGCACCATATAACCAAGTTTTATCAGCTAGGTTTGGCGCACCTAGTAACTGATTTCCTTTCGCATCAGCGCCATGGCAAGCAGCGCAGTATTGTGAAAATACTTTTTGGCCTCGAACAGCATCCGTTGCTTTATGTTTCCTACCCGTCAAGCTAACAATGTACTGGACTAAGTATTCAGTTTTTTGTTTATCTATCACGCTACCCCAAGCTGGCATTGTTCCCGTTCGCCCATTCAAAATAGAGGCATGTATTTCACCAGGCTTACCTCCCCAAATCCAATCATTATCAGTTAGATCTGGAAATCCTCGTGCACCACCTGCATCAGAACCATGACATTGAGAACAATACGTAACAAACAGCCGTTGCCCAACCCTTTTAGCATCTGGGTCCTTACTCAACTCTTCAATACTTTTTGATGAAAATTTACTAAAAATTGGGCCATATTGCGCATCGGCATCAGCTACTTCTTCTATGTATTCTTTATCAGAAGACCAGTCCAAAAAACCACTGTTATCCCCAAACCCTCCGTAAAATGCCAAATAGATAAGCCCATAAACAATACTGATGTAAAACATCATTAGCCACCAACGAGGCATGGGATTATTTAATTCTGTTAAATCATCATCCCAAACATGCCCCGTCGCTTCACCTTGCGAAGATTCCCCTTTATTAGGCTTAGCAACCCAGCGAATTAGCAAGTAACAGCCAATAATATTTAAAAAAATGACTATCGCAACAATGACCGACCAAAGTGTACTCATTTGCTTGCCCCTTCAGCTGGTTTCGCTGGCTCATCGCTTTCAAAAGGTAAGTTAGCCGCTTCATCAAATTCAGCTTTCCTTTTTTTACTCCATGCCCAAATCCATATCGCAATAAAAGCGACAAAAATGATAACGGTAAAAATAGAACGTAGTGTGTTTATATCGACCATACCTATCTCCTATTTTTTACATGCGTGCCAAGTGATTGAAGGTAAGCAACCAGGGCATCCATTTCTGTTTTCCCTTCAAGAGATTTTTCAACACCAGCAATTTCTTCATCAGAATACGGCGTATTCAATAAAAGCAACGCTTGCATACTGCTTTTCACACTAGCTACGTTTACTTTGTTTTCATTCAACCAAGGGTAACCTGGCATATTTGACTCTGGCACAACCAATCGCGGGTTTTTAAGATGTAATCTGTGCCAGTTATCACTGTAACGTCCACCTACACGGTGTAAGTCAGGCCCGGTTCTTTTTGAGCCCCATTGAAAAGGTCTGTCATAAATAAATTCGCCCGCCAATGAATAATGTCCATATCGTTCTGTTTCTGCTCGAAAGGGGCGAATCATTTGTGAATGACAGCCGAAACAACCCTCTCTAATGTATATATCTCGCCCTGCTAGTTGGATAGAATTGTACGGTTTAAGGCCACTAACCGGTTCAGTTGTTTGTTTGGTAAAAAACAAAGGAATGATTTCAATCATGCCGCCAATAAGAATAACGATAAATATCAGCACCATCATTAGGCCAATATTTGTTTCAACTTTTTCATGACTCATCTGTATCTCCTCTTAAGCCGCTTGTGGTACGGCAACGACACTAGGTGTAGAGTTTCTAGTGGTTTTCCATACGTTATAGGCCATTAACAACATACCCAAGAAGAACAACAAACCACCCAATAAACGAATAAAGTAAAAAGGGTGCATCCGAAGCAATGATTCTACAAAACTATACGTCAACGTGCCGTCACTATTTACTGCACCCCACATGAGACCTTGCATTACCCCAGCTATCCACATGGATGTGATGTATAAAACAATCCCAACAGTTGCCATCCAAAAATGTATTTCAACCCACTTAATGCTGTGCATTTCCTCTTTTCCAAACAGCTTAGGAATCATGAAGTACAAAGCGCCAATCGTAATCATCGCAACCCAGCCCAACGCCCCCGCATGAACATGTCCAATGGTCCATTCTGTGTAATGCGATAACGCATTCACCGATTTGATTGCCATCATTGGGCCTTCAAACGTAGACATGCCGTAGAAAGATAGCGATACCACTAAAAACTTAAGAATAGGGTCTGTACGCAATTTATCCCACGCGCCAGATAAGGTCATGATTCCATTAATCATACCGCCCCAAGAAGGTGCTAAAAGAATTAACGAAAACGCCATACCTACTGATTGAATCCAGTCGGGCAAGGCTGTGTAATGCAAATGATGAGGGCCTGCCCACATATAGATGGAGATAAGCGCCCAAAAATGTACTATTGACAAGCGGTAAGAAAAGATAGGACGTTCTGCCTGCTTTGGAACGTAGTAATACATCATTCCAAGAAAACCTGCTGTCAAAAAGAATCCAACCGCATTATGTCCATACCACCATTGCACCATTGCATCCGTTGCACCTGAATAGATAGGGTACGAATGAAATAGGTCAACAGGTATAACCAAAGAACGCACCACATGAAGCAAAGCAACAGCAATAATAAACGCACCGAAAAACCAGTTCGCCACATAAATATGTTTTGTTTTTCGTTTCACAATGGTGCCAAAAAAAACGACTCCGTAGGAAATCCAGACGATGGCAATTAATATATCAATAGGCCATATAAGTTCCGCATATTCAGCACCTTGCGTAAACCCCATTGGTAGAGTAATGGCAGCAAGCACTATGACCAGTGTCCAACCCCAAAATACAAATGCTGCGAGCTTATCTGCAAACAGGCGGATTCGGCACGTTCTTTGGACAACGTAGAAAGACGTTGCCATTAACCCCGAGCCACCAAAAGCAAAGATTACCGCATTGGTATGCAACGGCCTCAAGCGTCCATAAGTCAGCCAAGCAATATCAAAATTTAACGATGGCCATACTAGTTGAGCGGCGATGATGACACCTACCAACATGCCAACAATACCCCAGACAACCGTCATAATTGACAGTTGACGAACAACTTTATCGTTATACGTTTCAATACTCATGTGATGATTCCAAATAAGAAATTTAAGAGATTCTAGAGAGTATACGTGCTGTGCCGCAACAGAATCTACCGATTTGACCTAAAACTGTTCTATATCAATTTCTGATAATGATTTTTTAATAAAACGACAATGAAGCTAATGTAGATGGGAAAACTTAGCTCAACTCTCTTTCTCAATCTTAACTAACCTATTCAAGCCATCGAGGTCAATTATTTTAATATGCCGTTGATTTTGTATGGAGATGAGCTGATCCCGTTCAATCTTGCGCAACCCTCTACTGACTGTTTCAGGTGTTAAATCAAGTAACTCACCTAACTCTGATCTTGTTAACAGTAGATTAAATTCCGTATAGACATAACCACGTTGTTGATAGCGTTTTGACAAATCAAGTAGAAACAATACTATTCTCTTTTCAGCACTTTGTTTATTTGCCGAAAAAACGTCTCTTGATTGATTAATCCTTTTACTGGCGTGTTTTAACAACTTCCTGAAAATAGTTGGGATATTTTTCTGTAAATCATCAAGGTTTATTTCACAAATACTGCTTGTTTCAAGAGCAGAAATAGTACATTGGTGACGTTCTGTAGATAAGCCATCAAAACCTATAACTTCACCCGGCAAATAAATACCCATCACGGTATCACCACTACCCTCTTGAGAAGCGCATATTTTCACTGAACCGGACTTAACAGCATACAAAGACTTAAACGATGCACCTTGTTCGTATAAAACATCACCAGTATGTAGGAGTTTAGTATGGTTAACAGAATCATCTAAACGTTCAATATCAACTTGATCAAGGTCATGTGGAATGCAAAGCTCTCCAAGACTACAGTCTTTACAGGATATACTGAGCTTTCGGAATAAGTTTTTAGCGTTTGCACTCATCAATAGTTTATTTATTTAAAATAAATCAATATTTAATATACTAATAAGAATTAGCATTTTGGACAACATAATACAAAAAGAAAACACGTGCTTCCATTGCGGACTCATCATAACAGGTGGAGCTGATTACGGTGTTAATTTCGATAACAAATGGCGCTCAATGTGCTGCTCTGGTTGCGAGGCCGTCGCTCAAGCAATCATCAATAATGGTTTAGCCGATTTTTACCACAAACGTACAGCCTATTCACCCAACGTTAATTTAGTACCAGACGAACTGGAACACCTAGACCATTATGACAACACGTCGTCTGAGAACACAGTAGAACACGACCTTATTCTTGAAGGTATAAGCTGTTCTGCTTGCATATGGTTACTGGAACATCGCCTTAGACAACTGACGGGGGTCGTATCATTTAAAGTCAATTATGCCACTCGGCGCGCCCATATAAAAAGCCATCCTAAACAAGTACAGCTACAACAAATAGTCGAAGCAGTCCAATCGATAGGTTATAACGCTTACCCTTACGACCCAACAAAGCAATACAGTCAACTACAGCAAGAACGAAAAACTTATCTGGGTCGTCTAGGTATTGCCGTTTTTTGCGGCATGCAAGTCATGATGATTACGTTAGGAATCTATATTGCAGAGATTGGTGAAATAAAACCGTTTTTATTGAAATTTCTAATTTGGGCAAGTGCTTTTTTGACCACACCCGTCGTACTCTATTCTGCTCAACCTTTTTTCAAGTCTGCTTTGCGTGACATTAGAAACCATAGCCTAGGTATGGATGTACCCGTTGCGCTTGGCATTGGCTTAGCGTTTATAGCTAGCATTTACAACAGTATCCGAGGAGCAGGAGACACCTATTACGAGTCGGTTTGTATGTTTGTTATTTTTCTTTTATTCGCTAGATACGTAGAATTTCTAACTCGTTGGTACGCATTGAGCGCAAGTGAAAGCATTACTCAAAACACCCCTACAATTGCTAAAAAACTTAATTCGCAAGGTGGTTTTACGGTAGTAAACGCCCAGTCATTACAAATAGGCGACGAAATACAAATCAACCCCGGCGCTATAATCCCCGCAGATTCCATCATAAAAACGGGCGAATCCTGTATTGATGAATCTATTTTAACCGGTGAGAAAGAGCCTATTAAAAAAAATAAGGGTGACAAACTACTCGGCGGTAGCCACAATTTAGACAACAACTTAATTGCTATTGTTAGCTGTGTAAGTGAAGACAGTACACTATCAACCATTAGCCGGTTAATTACTCAGGCACAAGCGGAAAAACCCGCATGGGTAACTCTAGCAGACCGATACGCTAGTTGGTTCGTTTTATTCATCATTATTCTCACCAGCTCCTCCGCTGTATATGGCTGGTGGGTAGGTGACCCTAACTGGTTTTCTATTGCGCTATCGGTATTAGTCGTTACATGCCCCTGCGCATTATCGCTAGCAACACCCACAGCTTACACCGCTACAATGAGCACATTATTTAGCGAAGGCATCATCATTACTAATGGGCGTGCATTGGAAACACTAGGCTCAACTGACCACGTCGTGTTTGATAAAACAGGCACGCTAACGGAAGGAAGAATGGTGGTTAAAACGTGTCGGATACTATCTTCAGCACATAACGAAACATTTGTCTTTGATATAGCCGCCAGTTTAGAAATACTGTCCGACCACCCCATTGCACAAGCTTTTCGCTCAACAGAAGTCTCCACCCCTATGAAAACTAGCGATGTTACTCACAAACCTGGCTTAGGCATCTGCGGCAAAGTAGATGGTGTTCAATATTACTTAGGTTCAAATAAACTAATTGAAAGTATCTTGAAACAACCTGTAGATGATACTGAGGTATCAAATACTCATGTTTATTTAGCTAATGAAAATATGCTCATCGCAGTATTTGAAATTGATGATACGATCCGAACAGGGGTAAAAAGCACCCTTTCATGGCTAAAGCAGCACGGCAAAAAAGTCAGTTTATTGAGTGGCGACCAAAAAACAGCTGTTGATTGGTTTGCTAAAAAAGTAGGGATTAACGATTATAGTGCTGAGGCTTCACCGGCGGAGAAGTTATTATTTATAGAGCAACTCCAGCACCATGGCAACACCGTGGCGATGGTTGGCGACGGCATAAATGATGCCCCAGTCCTTGCTAAAGCAGATGTATCTATTGCTGTTTCAACCGCAAGCCAATTGGCAAGAGCATCTTCAGATATATTATTACTTAAACACGACATGAGCAGCCTTAAACAGGTATTTATATTGTCAAAAAAGACCAAACACATTATTCTGCAAAACATGTCTTGGGCTTTGATATACAATTTAGGCGCTTTACCATTGGCTCTATTAGGTCATGTTCAGCCATGGCAAGCCGCACTTGGCATGTCCATTAGTTCATTGATTGTAGTGTTAAACTCATTTCGAATACGCTTTCGATCTCAATCAACTGTTTAATGATTTGACAGAAATATCATGGATAGCCTTTTTTTATTAATTCCCTTATCCATTGCCGTTATCGGCTTAGTTGCTGTATTGTTTTTATGGGCAGTCCGATCTGGGCAGTTTGATGATTTAGAAGGCCCAGCTCATGATATTCTTGCTAATGACCATAGCGATAAGAACACCTCCGAGAAAACACCTCGAGAACACAAACCGTAAAGCCTCCTTTATTAATGTCCTGCGTGGCTCGAATGTGGCAGTATTCCAATAGAAAGCAAGTGCATAACCGCTAGGGAAAACACAATCACAGCCGCTACTTGTCGCAAGGTTGTTGATTGCTTTAACCGCGTTAATTTTTGCGATGCTAGCCCAATAAACAGTAAAGCAGGCAATGTTCCTAATCCAAAAGACAACATTGTTACCGCACCGTATAGTGTTTTTGTTGTCGCTAAGCTTAGCGCAACCGCCGAGTACACAAGCCCACAAGGCAACCAACCCCACACCAAGCCTAATGAGAAGGACTGCGACAGTGAACGGGCTGGGATTAATTTGCTGGTAATCGGAGAAACTAAACGCCATACAGCTTGTCCTTTTTTTTCAAGAAAAGGCAAAAAACTGGGCCAGCCTAATAAATAAAATGCAAAAGATGCCATAAAAAATGACGTTAATAAGCGCGAATATAAAAGCGCGGTACTCGAATGAAAGAAACCAAAGCCAAGTTGACCAATAAAACCCGCCAACACACCAATGACGCAATAACTTGCAATACGCCCTCCATTATAGGTCAGCACAATTCCTAATGTTTTATTTCTAACTCCGGGGGTTACGTCGCCGCATTGTTGACTCAACATGCCAACAATTCCACCGCACATAGCAACACAGTGTGTTGAACCAAGTAAGCCCATCAAAAATGCACTGATGAAAATATTCTCAACCATATTTACTCAAAACCTATAAAATATCTATTCGTCAAAGAAAATACTATATAAACTCACCTCTATTACCTCTAATTCTTGATGTACATCAAGAAAGCAACATATTCCTCTATATTTAACCCTAGCAATCATTGGTTTTTAGTTTATTCTAGCAATTAATCTTACAATCGTCCCTCGGGGCCATTCAAATGCTTCTAAATCACTTAAGTGGAATTTTTCTAAACCCAACCAATGAATGGGAAAAAATACGCAACGAACAATGCACCGTACTTAGCTACTTTTTAAGCCACGGTATTTTCTTAGCCGCTATACCGCCTATTTCTGCCTACATAGGAGCGACTCAAGTAGGATGGGATATTAACGGCACCACGTTTAAGTTAACAGAAAGTAGTACCATTCCTTTGGTTATAGGGTTTTATATCGCCAGCCT
>JGI24023J19991_10003032_pt1 | contig 11960 bp, 5 predicted proteins | sample Cruoilmetagenom1_FD_19991 | JGI IMG/M metagenome (IMG submission 19991)
TTTCCCGCCTCATCTTTGTTGCGTTTTTGCGAGGTTTTCACGGTGACCGGCACAGCGCGCTCGACAGGCACTTGGACGGGCGTCGCGGGAAGAAACGTGACAACACCGTGGAAACCCTTTCCGACCGGAGAAAGAGCTGTCTCATGACAACGGGTCTGAGAGCAGGCGAAATACCTAGGCGGGGTGGGAGAGGGTATTGTGCACTTACTCGATTGAGGGACACAGCACAAGTGCTGTGTCCTGGGGAACTTTCGATCAGACCCCGGGATTCAGTCTTGGGCATCGAGCGCCTGACATAACAGTCGCTCTGCCTCCGGCGATTTCTTCCAGTCTCGAGTCGAGTGCCGCCAATACCTGTAGAACGCTTCAGGCGTCTCAAATTTACCGTTACCGGTTATCAGGTCATCAACGTTGAGAATAGACCCTATGTACTCGCGTGTAGCCGAGGCCCTCGATGCGATGCAATCTTCCAGGTCTCGTGGACAACGATCTGGATATCAGTGATGCGTTCCTGACGATCTGGAGCGAATGTGTAGATCACCACCATTGAGATGAGTTCTTGGTAATCGCCGAATGGCCGCAAAATCCCAGAGAACTTCAATTTCGACCACAGAAAGTAAGTATTTCCAGTGTAGAGAGTGAATCGATTATTGAGGTTGCCATTGAGCGTCCCGCTTTTCGTTACTTTCCGGCGAGCGCACTTGATGTCAACCGCTCTCGGTCCGCCTCCAAATGCTTCGCCGAAAAACTCGAGGTCTGGATAGGAGCGTTCAGTTCCTTCAGCGACTTCAGCGCCGTTGACCTGACGAACAGCCTGCACCAAGTGTTGACGCAGCTCGATCTCCATCACATTCGCCAGAGCAGCCGGCTCACTCGGTAGAGGGAGCAGATGGCCGAGATCGGTAAGCCGGCGACGTAGTTCCTCAGACGAATCAGCTTTTAGGGGCTAGGCGTTATGGGGCGCAGATTCGCGAAAAACGCCGACTATTGAAGGCCGCCAATCTTCGGTCTCGGCTCTCAACCATTCAAGAAGCGAGGAATCCATCTCCCGAAGATACTGGTACCGCCAACCGGTGTGAAAAATACTGGGAGAATCACTTCATCAGACAACGGCTGCCACCTCGGCGGCAACTTGCTGGGCCAGTAGCGGAGGCACAGAATTACCTAACTGTGACTGGATAGAAGAACGCTTTCCGACAAACTCAAAGTCATCGGGGAAAGTGAACAACCGGCGCAGCTCCGGAACGCGAAGTCGGCGGTTTTCCCAGTGAAACGGTCCAACATTTGGCCCTGGCTGCGCCTGGATAGTCGGGGATGGGCTATCCGGATTGAGCTTCAGTAGAAAGGACCAGTATCGGGAACGCCACTCAAATACGGGATTCGGATGGCCACGCTTCGCAGTGTAATAGAGATAGTTATCGCCTGGTGGGATCTCGTCGAGCAGGTGTCCCCACTGGCCTCGTACGATTTCTTTAGGCTCTGAGTCCGTTACAAGCCCCTCGAATACATCACCACTGGTCACATGAGGCAATGATCCCCCGCTTTTCTTCCGACGCTCCCAATTCCCATAATGAGTTGGCAGAGGAATTTCCGGCAGAGGTTCTCCTTTGCGAGCACCCACAATGAAAAGCCGAGGCCGGGCTTGGGCGACCCCGTAGTCGGCGGCGTTCAACACTTGCCAGCGGAACTGATACCCAGCATCGAGGATCTCCTTTTGCAGTTGCTCGAAGGCCGGTCGACTCGCCTTATTGTTGAACGTCAGGGCGTAAACGTTCTCGAGGATAAAGAAGCGAGGTTTTGCCTCAGCGAGAGTCGCTGTGTAAGCCTGCAGCAGACTCGCAGCGGGATCGATACCATCACGTTTCCAGTCCAGCCAGAACCCAGACTTGGAAAACGCAACACATGGGGGTCCGCCGACTAGAAGATCAGGTTTGCTACCTTGACCGAATCCCCCTGCTCGAAGGATGTCTTTCGTGGTAATGCCCTTGCCGTGACCTGTCGCCAATGGATACAGGTCAGCCCGCAGGACTTCGTTGAGGCCGGAAAAATACTCACCAGCGTTCTTTTCCATCGTGTCAGCGGAATCTTCATCCCAATCGACAGCAACGACGGTATGAAAACCCGCAGCCTCGATTCCAAGATCAAGACCTCCCGTACCTGAGAATAAAGAGATAGCTGAACCCAAATCCACAGTTCCGCATAGTATCTTGCTGCGATTGGAACTCTCATCCAAGGAGGGTCGGTAACACAGCTAGGACGCGAAAATGGCATGTCGTTGCGACTGAAGTCCTCACTCAAAGAAGAGTGATCAACCTCAGACTTCATACCAGTGAAATGGCAATCATTTTGACATAACCTCACGTGTCCAAGGTAGACAGGGGTATGACATAATCCTCAACAACGGGCACACCCCTTGACGCGCGTCCACCGCGGATCCCCAGCGGTTCGTTCGCTTCCAGCGAGGCTAGCCGAAAGCGGATGCAGCAGCAGCGACGAGCAGGAACCGAGTCAGAGATGGCAGTCAGGTGAGCGGTCCACGCGCTCGGGCTGCGGTATTTTGTAAACCGCCGACCGCTTCCTGCACTGCGCCGAAGTGCAGACCTTGTCTTTCTACGCACCCGTATCGCCGTATTCGTTGACGGGTGCTTCTGGCACGGCTGCCCTCAACATGGCAACGTCCGTCACAAGGAGAACACCTGGTATTGGCCCAGCAAGATCGCTGGCAACAAACGACGAGACGCCGACACCAACGTTCATCTCAAAGCAGGAGGCTGGTTACCGATCCGTATTTGGGAACACGAAGATTCTGCACAGGCAGCTCAGGAGATCGCCGTTCAAGTGTCACGTCGGTCAGCAGCCTGACACCGTAATTGGGGCTTTACCGGGCCTGACCAATACGTAGACCAATACGTAATAGAATGCTAGCGTCGCGCTCAGCCTCTGGACTGGGCGAGGATTGAAACAAACCATTGTGGCCCTTTACACAACAGATGATCCGTTCTTGGAGTCCTGTCTTCTGAGCTTTGCTCAGTTTTCACCAGGTTCGAACTATTGTCGCCCACCGCGCTCGTCCACCCCCGGCTTCGGGCGTTCCCGTCCAATCGGTGGTCGCCACCTTCTCCGTGTCTACTGGCAAGGATTGGGATAGCCCAGAGATATGAACCATCGTCCCCGCTTGATCCTGGGGACTCTCGACAACAAATGACACGAATGCACCAGCTTGTGAGTCACCAGCCTTCGTCACCGAGCCAAAGGCCGATCCTTGACTCCACTCGCTCGTGAGCGCTTCCCAGAACGGCCGGCAAAGCACTCTGAAGTCACACCACCGGCATCGCTCTGGGTTGGGGTTTGCTTCTGCAACGAGAGTCCTCGTGGTGATCGCTTTATTGAATGACGCTACAGCCGCTAATACTTCCTCTAGTGCAGCCTCGGCTTCCCCAGAGTCGAGCGGCTCGTTGTAACAACGGCCTGAGGTGTCCTCAACGGCGATGGAAGTTGGCCACTTGCCGGTGGTCCGGTGAACGAGGACGGCATAAAGCAATAGCTGCCTCCGCTGTTCCTCAGTGGGTTCCTTTTGGTGCAGCCCGGTTTTCAAGTCTACGACTCGGGTGGATTTGCCATTGGACTCGATCCGGTCTGGGCGTCCGGACAGGCCAGATTCAGGATCACGGAGCCCAATTTCGATACTGGGATCCGATTCAGACTTGGACCGCTGGACCGGGGACGCTGTGCGCAGCTGCATAGCTCGCCGGATAATGCGCGAGCGCGTCAGCATGTATCCAGGCCACTCAGCTGGAGGTGGCGGCACCACAGGGGACCAATCCTTGGCAAGACCCGTAACGCCGCGTTCGGTCTCCTCGTCCCAAAGTTTCTGGAGCAACTCTCTGAAAGCAGTTGGGTCATCCGGCCAATGCCTGTTCTTGAAAACGGCTTCGATCACAGCATGGGCGACCAGGCCAAGTGCAGTATAGGTACTTTGTCGCTTCCAGGATTTATGCTCTGGATCCCGAGTAAACCCGACTCGCAGCTGGCAAGCGAGCAGTTGGTTGGCAAGTGAGGGTGAGATCTCACTGATTGTCGTTGGGTTGGGGGTCGGGAAGTCAGTTGTTTTCACTGAGCAACTTAAAAATCCTGCCTGGAATGCGCTCCAGCACCCAAAGATCGGAAACGCATATTTTTGTCACGCCGAGATCCAAACGCGCAATATCGTAAGCCTCGGCTTGGGTCTCGTTCAGATACTTCTCATCGTGCATCCAGAGTGGATGGCCGAGTACAACTGCCGTCTGGTCGTTGTGCACAATAGCGTAGAGATCGCCCACCAGCTCGACCCGGTAAGGTAGGGCCTGCCTATATGCCCGAACGAACAGCTCGGCCTGTTGCTCGGCTCGGTCGAACCAGCGATGAGTGGGAAGAGAAGATCCAGCAGCAAGTGCTGCAACATCCAAGGCAAGTCGCCAATCGAGCGCGCCGTGGAGGCGGCGATTGTCCCAGCTTCGCAAGCAGTCAGGGCAGGATTCCCTGCAGTCAGCATGTGCTGGACTCTCGTACTCCTCGGTCAGCTCGCCGAGAATTCCCTCCAATACCTGCTTGAGGTTCGTCGCCCGGCTGAGTTCCGGCGCGTACCCGGCGCCATTCTCCAGCCGATCAGCGAGGAACACGCTGCGCGTCTCGAAGTCGCCAATGCGGATAGGCTGGAGACCAACCTGGAGTTCGTCGGATTGAAGATCAAGCGCAATCTGACAACCGCGCCGCATGATCTCGGCGAAGGACCACATGGCGTTCACTCCAGCAGGAGAGAGAAAGGGAGCCGTTGGTACGACGCCACTGTGCAGTGCCACCTGATGAAGAGAAAATGTCACGACATCAGTTGGCCTAATCTCTCCAATCGCCGTTGGATCGAGGCGAGTGGCTTCTTTCTCGTTGAACTTGATCTTGTTTCCATAGAGCGACTTGTCATCACAGACGATGGTGCCATCCTTTTGACGGAGCAAGGAGAAGAGGTTCCCGTGATTGTCGTTCATACGGATAACGTGGACTGGATCCTCCCAGTGCTCAACGACCATTGCGCCCACGACCTCGGTAGACCCGCTACCGGGTCGCATGCTGAACAAGGGAAATCCCACAGAGCCGGTACTCTCACCCAGGTCGTCGTAGTCTCGCGGACAATAAGAGGTACGGAAACCCAAAGGCTGATGTAGCGGCACAATTTCCAGCGATCCACTACAGACTGGGCACACCGGAAGTTCCTCTTCCTTGACGACCTCGACAAGATCGCATTCCACACAGCGGTAGAGGTCAATTTTTTCCCCCAGCGGATCAATTGGAGAAACCCCACGTGCTTTGATGTCGTACGCGGCGAAGCCCGTGCAAGTATGGATTGTCCCCTCGTTTGTCACCTCCGATCCCGGAGAGAAGCCTGCTATCGCATAGTCAAGGGGTCGGTTACTTACGGTGTACTTGTCGAGATCCTCGCGCGATCTAATCTGAGATTTGTAGAGATCGCGCACCCGAGTGGGAAAACCGAACATTGGGAGCAGCCCAGCGTTGGCAAGTAGCTCAGAAAGCTCTGACTGCAGGTAGTAGGGGCTCTCGACCCATTTGTCAATCTCGAGGACAAGTTCTGATCGATGCCAATCGGTGATTTTGCTGAGATCTTCATCGGTAATGCCAGTAAAGGCTCCAAGCCGGCAGATGACCTCATCTACATCGGGTGCTCTTGTGAGAAACTCGGCGACGCCTTGACGGTGTTTGGCTTGCCAGTCCTCGGTTTGTCCGAAGGCACCATGAACCGAGTCGCGAACTCGCTCTGGTGACTCTGGGAGGGAGCGGAAAGCCCGTCGGAGAAGATCGGCACTTGCCACTCGACGCAAGATCCGGTCACGCCTCATATCAAGGAAAGGCTGTGGTGGAGTATCACCGGTAATCTTATGGGTGTGCTTGAAGTAAAAGTCATCATGTGCGCGATCGCGCACCAGGGTAAGGGCATAGGAGAAGGCCTGCCCCATACGACCGGCGCGGCCAACACGCTGCTGGTAGTTGAAGCGCTGGGGCGGGATGTTGGCCATCATCACCGAACGCAGCGAACCAATGTCGACACCCACTTCCATCGTGGTCGTCACGCTCAGCACGTCGATGCCATCACAGGTGGCGTTTTCTCTCGGGGGCGGACGAAAGGATCCCTTGAACAAGCGCTGCCGCTGCCGCTGCCGCTTGAGTGGCTTGGTCTGCCCTGTGAGTTCTCGGACCCGTAAACGACGTGGGGGTAAACTCGCGAGCCAAGCGTAGTAGTTGGTCTTGTCGGAGGGGATCTCCTGATCGCTCAGACCTCTGGTGTTGCAGCTTGTACTTGAGCAGACGTTCGCGGACGGGTGGAGGTGGGTCTGCCCACAATTAGGGCAGACCCAGCGTGTTGGTGAGCTTGGGCGGACCACCTGTAAGGTGGACTTCCCCGGGCAGGTTGCCAGGATCCAGCCAGGGGCGATGCCACTGCGAAAAGTGAGCGCTACCTGGTCGATGAGGTCCTTTTCATTGCAACGCCCCACGGCGACGGCGCGCAGGTAGTCCCGCACAGCCGTTGGCGGGCAATCAGACCCGGAGTAGAAGCTGCCGTTGTACCGGCAGTTCGTGCCGAGGATACGGGTCACCGACCTGAGTACCTGTCTTGCCGTCTCAGCGTCAATTGGCCATGAAGACGTATTCGCTGCAGCAGGCTCGACGATGCCAAGACCGATCGATTCCAGATCCCGACCCGCACGATCGAAGAGACCCTCGCTGACTTTGATTGTCAAATGATTCTTTTGTCGTTGTTGGGTGTTGCGCGCGGTATTGGAATCGACCTGATCCCACGCCTCGGCCTCGGGCGCTTCCCACGCCTGATACCACGGAAGGTCACGCCCGATGATCTGCTGGAACGATGCGTCGGGTCCGGCGGGATTCACCCCGATTGCAAGAAGTTCGGAACTCAGAAGAGAGAGAAGATCGCTCCAGGATACGGACTCTGCGTGTTTCGCTTCGAATATCGCAATGCGAGTGAGGTCCTCGTCTGTCGGAACATTGGCATGCTTCTTCACGAATGCCTGAGAAAGCTGGATATCGTCAGCGACGGTTTGATCAAACAGTTTTCGTTCCTCGAGCCCGAGGGAAGAAACATTGATGGAACCACGCCGTATGATGTCGGCGAGATCCTCCTTTTCTTGAAGGACCTGTCGGATCAATTGCCGCACGAGGTCGCTGAAGTGGTTCAGCTCGACCCCACTCGCTATGCGCGCCGCGTCATCGCGACTATCCGTGAAAACAATCAGGCGTGACTCTTCGACCGTCTTTCCCATGGAGCGATACAGCTGTGCCATCAGCAGCTGGACTGATTGGGTAAGGCCCGAGGTATGGGCCCGGATCGGGCTGCGGACCTCCCCGGCGTAATAGGTCGTTCCGTTCAGATGGGCCACGCGCTGGTCACAACATGGGCAATGTACAGGGAGTGAGGGTGTGCGAAGTTCTCTGTTTGTGGGAATACCGACGAGGACCATCCCGGACCCTTTGCCTTGTGGCGGGGTCAATGTGCCGAGCAATGGGTCGTAGTCAACGGCGGCGAAACCGATCTTGGACTTTTTGCCGTCAGGCGTTGACGGGCTCCAGGTGCAACTGGTTTTGGTGAGGCCTGGTCGATACCACCGGTAGTCCCTGTGCAATCGCTTGAACACCGGCACAGCGCGCTCGACAGGCACTTGGACGGGCGTCGCGGTAAGAAACGCGACGCTATTCATCTCGGCGCCAACATAGCCACCGAGGCTGATATCACCACACTCGAAACAGTACAAAAGATCGAGCACACGACCGCCGCATGTGCAGGTCGAAGTGGCAATTGTGAAGAGGCGACCGATTCCTGGATCCTCCTTTCGATCGACCTGATCGCACTGAGGATTGGAGCAAGCCCATAGGCCGCGGAGGGTGCGCACGAACATATGAGCCCGCAGCGGCACCGACTTCGGCCCTAGCTCCAAGCGCCCTAGCACCTCGAGCACCTTTTCGAGAGCCCCTTCACTATCGCTCTCGCCGAAGAGTCTCTTGGCAATCTTCTGTAAAGGTGTCGGTCTGATCCGACCGTTCTCATCGCGGCACGAATTGGCGACAGCGGCTGGGAGCGCAAAGTGATTGAGTAGGTCGGTGCTCGCTTCCTCTTCCTCCATATTGGAACAAGTGCTCAAGAAGTCGGACCGGGAGATCGGCAGGTCCGCCTCGATCAGGCATGGCTTTCCTGACGTGACATGGAAAGAGGAACGGGGTACACCGAAGAACTGCTCTAAGTAGTCGAGTCCCGACGCATCATCGCTGAGGGACGCCGAGGTGGCGAGGCAGCGCAGTTGGGGCGAGTCATGACGCAGCCCAAGGCGCCCCAGAAGGTTACGCACAATCATGGCGACCTCCGATCCCTGCGTCCCACGGTAGAGATGGAGCTCGTCAATCACAAGGGAGAGAACGTGACGCTCATCGTGTGCAAGCCACCGCCGCGTCGCGTCGAACAATGGCTCCTCGACGTCACGCATAAGCATGACATTAAGCATCGAGTAGTTTGTCACCAGCAGGTCGGGTGGGTCGGTCACCATCTCCCAGCGTGTCAGCATCTCACCCTGACGGGGATCGGAGAACTCTGCGAGATCAAGACTCTTTGTTTTGAGAAGATCGTCATACTCTGATGTCATATACCGAAGTTGGTGAGCAACCTCCTCCACACGTTTCTTATCCTTCGAACTCGATGGGGGCTTGCCATTACCCAACGTGGAACTGGTATACCGCCCGAACCAAAGCTGACGGTCCCCCGACATGGCAATCGAGCGGATAGCCCTGCGCAACCGTGTCATCTGGTCCTCTACCAGGGCATTTGTCGGATACAAAAGGATTGCCCGAACAGCAGCACTGCGCTTTGAGCCGCGTCGACAACTATGCCAGGAGGAACCCCCTGGATTCTCCCACCATCTGTGAATGGAAGCATCCGCCGGCCAAGTCAAAGACTCCGCGACAATCCGCGTGAGAACAGGCAATAGGAACGACTCAGTTTTGCCTGAACCCGTGCCCGAAGTCACGACGATGTTCCGTCCTTCGGCCAGACCGGGCTGAAGCGACTGCCGCAGCGCCTCCGCCTGATGCGAACGAAGCCGGTACGGCTCACCTGTCTTCGTGTAGATGCCAAAGAGCGCTTCGCCCACGATGTTGCCAACACGCTGATCGATTTCAAGTGCCGCGATCTCTTCGGCTAGCTCAACAGTGGCAGCATGCGGAAGCACCGGTTCGAGCAGCACGTCGGTAAAGAGCAGGCCTGGGTTGGAAAGCAAGCGCCGACGCTCGTTCATCAGCTCCTTTGATCGGAGAGAGTAGGCAGTGTCGATATAGCGCAGGTAAGCGTTCTTGATCTCCTCGTAGACACGTAGCGGGTTTGTGGTCGTCAAGTGGCTCCTCCGATCATGACATCAGCAAGTAGTTGAGATGGCCGGCAAGCTTCTTCGGTACGTTTCGGTATTCGAGGATATGCTCCTCGGTATTCTCGACAGGGGGATAGCCAGAGGCGAGCACTGCAACTCGACCATAAAGTCCAGGGAGGTCAGCACCAAGCGGGACATACAGGACCTGTTTCTCGGGGTTGTAGCCAACAAGAGATCGTCTGGAATCCGCTGCAGCCAGATACTTGACAATCCGAGCGTCACCGAGTATCGCTTGCATGGCACCGAGGTCCTTGGCGTCTCGGTAGATATAGGTATGGGTGAAATTCGTCAGGCGGAAGGCTCCTGGATATTCGGCGTGCGATACCTGTTCGAATTGGGCAGTCAGCGTATTCCATGTTTCGTAACTCCGAGCGGTGACGGCGCTGGTCATTGGTAAGCCTTTGCGCGCTTGGCTCAAAGGAAGTAGACAGGTGCACAGTCGCTCGGCAGCATGTGGGATGAATCGTGTGCGCTTGTCGATTGTTCTCTCAATATGGATGACCAGTTTCTCAAGCTCCGGCTTCAGCAAGCCGGTCACGCGCATCACAGGCGGCGCGTCGACATCCTTCTCGGTGGCCAGTGTGCCTTTGCATCCCCAGACATAGTCCTCAACGGCAACCATCATGCGTTCGCTACGGAAGCCGACCATTACCGCCGACCCGTCAGCCAACCCAACCACAAGCGGGTCTGCAACCTCCCAGCTTGTTGTCTTGAAAGAGTGAGAACTGCGCTCCACCTCAATGTGTTCAAGCAGTTCCAGCTTGCGTTCAAACGCATCACTAAAAAGGTTTGTTGTCTCCATCTGCAATGCGATTCGGGCAAGCGCTGATGCTGCACCCATTCCGACATGGCACACCGCGTCGAATGCTGCCGCCCAGTCGATCGATGCAGTTGTACGGACAGGAGTAACCCCGGATACGTTGATCCTGGGAGGAAGCGTGTTTGACTTCCTGCGAGTGGCTTTGCTCTTCCCGTGCATCGCTGGGTACCGCTTGACAAGTCCACAACACGTACAGACACCCTTGACAGTGCTCACCTCCGAAGTCGCCATCTCAAGACTCATAAGATGAGCTCCCGTCACCATGCATGAATTCTGCTCAGGTGCCGGGAAGTTGACCTGATCTGGGGGGATGCGCTGCTTTGTTGGAGTTTTCCGAGCGACATACCAGCCGGGGACCGCAGGCGGGTCGGCACCGTTGAGATCAACACTGATCTCGCAAGCGCGATCGAGAGCATCCGCGTTTGTAGTGCGGATCGCCATCAGTCCAAAACCCTGGGCATCGGGGTCGTGAGCGATCGGAAGAAGGTCATGATCGACAGAAACAGCCGGGTTGTCAGCTGATCGCAGGCGGAGCGTCTGCACGCGGATCGGCTCGCCGTCCTGATAGATGCTGATCTCGTAGTCACCATCGAGGAGCATCTCCTCGGCGAGATCCCAAATGAGCACTGCTCCAGACCCTACGGTCTTACGCTCGTGCGGGATTGGTGACGTGAACGATCGCGTGCAGATGATCGATGCCCTTAGCTCCGCTTCGACATCAACCGAGACTCTGAGTTCTGGAGGCAGTGCGCTCGACCATTTGGCAATATGGCCAGGGAGTCGCAGTCCGCCCTGCAGTATCACCTGCGATAACGCGATCGGCTGGAAAACGTTGAGGTCGACAAGTAATTTGCTCCGCTGCTCGACCGGGATCGAGGAGAGGACCTGCACATTTGTGAAAAGCGTCCACTCGTCAGGAATACCTTCGAGGTCGTCGTTCGCGATGAAGCCGGGCCTCGCTATCACCTCGAGAAGCTCGATTACCTTGGGCACAATCTCGCTGCGCACCAACACGAGAAGCTCCTCGCCGAGCTGTGCTCTTTCGCATTCAACAAAAGACATGAGGAGGTTGTCGTAGCGCATGGGTACAACCCGCCGAGGGCGACGTCGCAACGGTCTGCTCTGATCGGCTCTCTGAAGAGTCACGTCACCACGAAGAAAAGTGGCCGTATGAATTGCATCAGGGTCGGCAAGAGTGAGATACCCAGACGCCATTGGAACAAGCTCGAGTGATCCGACTGCAGTTCCCCCGGCACCAATAACCTCGCACAGCTCAACGTCCGCGGTGCTGTGTGCAAGTATCACAAGGCCTATGTCGAGGCGACGTACAGGGAACGTCCGCAGGACAGCCTTCGCGCGGACCATGTCCGCAGCCACTCGGCTATTGTTGTCTGACGTCAACGGCGTTACCGGAATGCCATCCCATGACTCGAGCGTGAGTAAAGCGACTCGGATGATACGTTCCCTTGCCTCAATGTCGCTCCTCCAGAGCCGCTTGAGCGTGTTGCTCACAGGACACGGCTTTCTTGACATCCACTCAGCGATCAAGTTCTTCATATCGAACGCGGGAAGCGAGCTTCTCGGCGGGAGGGAATTGAGAGCGAAGAGATCTCCGAATCGCTTTCGATCCGTCTGACGAACAAGTGCCTGTGAGAGGGGAAAGC
>JGI24023J19991_10003034_pt1 | contig 11957 bp, 11 predicted proteins | sample Cruoilmetagenom1_FD_19991 | JGI IMG/M metagenome (IMG submission 19991)
TCCTCGGAGAACAGCCCTTCTGAAGAACAGGAAGCCGAACGATTTTTTTCCACCTTTAAAAACAGTGATAAAATCGAAGCGCCGGCAGAGGAACCCTCCTGTGCAATTCCGGTTGATATTGGAATAAGCATTCCTCCTGAAGAGCCGGCAGCTGTAGTGCCGGTAAATCCCGAAGAAAAAAAAGACCTTCTCATTACGGAGATACGCCGGGGAAACCTCTCTCTGGGGGCGGCTCTGGAAAAAGCCCGGCGCTGGGAGTGGACGGAGCATTCACTTCTGCTTATTTTTGATTCATCCTACGAAGCGGCAGTGGTTAAAAACGAGTCTGAAACCCTCAGACAGGCCGGGAAAACCGCAGGAATGCCTCCGTTTTCGGTGGATACAAGAACCGAAGCTCCCAGAGAAGAAAGAGAAAAGAGTTCCGAAAGTCCCCGGGTGGCCCTGATACGTCAGGTTTTCCGAGGTCAGATAATAAAAGGATAAAAATATGAACCCCATGGATATCATGAAAAACTTCCAGAACCTCCAGTCGAAAATGGGAGAGGCCCAGGAAAAGATGAAAACTCTCCGTGCCGAGGGTTCCTCCGGCGGCGATCTGGTAAAAGTAACGATCGACGGGACAATGGAGGTTATCTCAATGCAGATAGACCCCATTGCCGTGGATCCCCGGGATGTAACGATGCTGGAGGAACTTGTTGGGGCGGCGTTTACCGACGCGGTCCGTAAGATGAGAGAAGTACTCCAGCGGGAAATGTCTCAGCTTACCGGCGGTATGAATCTTCCCCCGGGGTTCATGGGCGGTCAGTAGATGGAGCGTCTGGACCGTCTGATTACCTCTTTTTCCCGGCTTCCGGGTATTGGCCGGAAGAGTGCATCAAGAATTGCCTACTGGCTTCTGGAGACGGATAGGAGCTTTGTGGAGGGATTTTCAAATGACCTCGGGGAGATCCGGGATCGTATTGTCCGCTGCAGGGAATGCGGTAATTATGCCGAGTCCGAGCTTTGTGAGGTTTGTGACTCTCCGGTTCGGGAGCGTTCTCTTATGTGTGTCGTGGAACAGTCCCGGGATGTTGCTACTATTGAGTCTACCGGTGAATTCCGGGGAATCTACCACGTGCTTCACGGTGTTCTTTCTCCTCTGGACGGGGTGGGTCCCGAAGAACTGGGACTTGGGAAGATGCGGGCCAGGATAAAAAAGGAGGGTGTGAGAGAGGTGATTGTCGCTACCAACCCCACCCTGGAAGGGGATTCCACGGCCCTTTACATCGTGCGGATGCTTTCTGAAGACGGGATTAAAGTGAGCCGTATTGCCACAGGACTTCCTGTGGGTGGAGATATGGAATATGCCGACAAGCTCAGCGTGGCCCGGGCCTTGAGAGCCCGGCAAAATTTATAATTACTACAGCTTATCAATCAGCATGGAACATTTTCCCGAGGGTATGGGCAGGGTTTTCTTCTTTCCTTCTTCCAGGAGGTGAATGGAAAAATAGTATAGTTTTTCCGATTCCAGACGAATTTCCCAACCCCGATTTGATTTGTTGCTGACGATAGTGATACGGTTCCGCTTCAGGGGAAGCTCTTCAATTCCCATCAGTTCCAGGGTGGGAACATACCAGTCAACAGTTTTCCGGGGAAGGCTCACGTAGAGGCCGACAATATTTTCAATCATCAGAGCAATGGTGGTTAATCCTGCATAGGCCAAATTCAACGGTTTGTTCCAGACCTCATTTTCCTTCCAGACGGCCGGACCATCTTTGAACGGTTTGTATGCCTGCCAGAGGGTCCCTTTTTTGTCGCCATCGGGGTGGAAGGTATCCAGAACAAAGTACATATGGCGGATTGCCGCTTCCCGGGCAAACTCGTACTTCTGGTATTTTTCCAGTCCTTTGATAACCATGTAGGTATAAAAAGGGATTACTGAGCCCCGGGCACCGGCGCCTTCTTCATCAAATTCCGGTTCGCTGACGGCCAGTGTTGGGAAGGGGTTTTCCGTTCCGAAAATCTTGGGATCCTGGAGGTGGGCGAACAGTCCTTCAGAGCGTTCCTCGTTGGGCAGTTCGGCCAGAAGGGGCCAGAATGCGGCAATAGTTTTTACCTTTACACGCTTTTCGTCGGCATCCAGATCGTAATAAATTTTATCCTCAGGATCCCACATGAGGGAATTGATACGGGTTTTCAGGGAAAAATACTGACGTTTGTAACGGAATCCCAGTTCTTTGTCGTTTAGAATATCCGCCAGGGCTGACATATAAAGGGCGTTCATTGCCACCTGGGTGTTGAAATCCAGAGGATATTTTACATTATCTCTGGGTGCATTCTCCATCATGGTCGCTTCCAGAGGAGGAGCAAACATGCCGTTTTCCTCCTTGAAATTATCTGCAAGCCAGTCATGATAGGCCATCAGAGACGGCATTACTTCCCGAACACGTTTTTTTGCACCGACTTTGTGGTAGAGGTTGTATTCAACCCAGGCCAGCAGCGGCGGGGCAAGCCCCTCGGGGTTACTTTCGGTGAGAATGGGTTTGCCGGTTTCCAGATCGTAGGAACCGCGGATTGCTCCGGATTCTTCCTGCAGGGCATAGAAGTTATCCAGCATGAGATGAACAGGATATTTTTTGTTGAAATAAACCAGATAAAAGGAGGAAATGCAACTTTCAAACAGGCTGAGAGAATTCCCTTCATGATAGGCGTAATGAGGATTTTTTATTCCAACGGCAGGATCGGCCTTTCGCCAGAAGTCGCTCATCCACGCCCATGTACGGTCGTAGATATCGACAAAATCCTGGTCGTAATAATGTATCTGAGGGAATTCTTTTTTGAGCACTCTATCTCCTCAACGGATTTACAAAGGAAAGTATTTTCTATGTATCCGGAGTTCTGGAATAATAGTGTATAAAGTACCGAAAAACAACGTGGATAACAAATAATTTCAATATTGTATAAGAAATTAAGCCGAATTATTGGAATACGGCCATATAATACTCAGAAATCTAAAAATATTCATAAATTCACGAATCAGATATTTTTCTCATCATAAACGCGCAAATTTATCCGGTGTAGATTCTAACGGTATTTTCAGAGGTATCCACATTCACCTCAAGTTCCTGCAAGGCAGAAAGAAGTGAATCAACATCCCCTTTTTTCATGTCCTTGAAATCAAAATCAAATCCTTTGTTTTCCATCGCCTTCTCCACTCCTTCCCGGGCTTCCTGAGGGAGCAGGCTGGCAAAGTTTAAACCGGCTTTTATGAGAGCCAGGGGAACGGTTACTTTTACCTGATCTTTGCTTTCTGAGCCTTCTTTCGGGTCGACTTTAATATAAAGATACCTGGGAAATCCTTCAGGTTTGTCCTCTTTTGAAAAGGACTCGGGTTTTATGGCATCGAGCAGTTTTTCTGCTTCTTCTGCACTGATTTTCCCCCTGGAGAGCATGTCCAGAATTTTTCTTTTTTCATCACTCATATCAATCCTCCTAAAAATGGATAACAACTCGGGATACAGTGCTGCGGACATCACCCTTTAACCATAGAAGAAATAACGGTAGCCATAAGTTAACCGCACGGTTTTGAGGTTTTCCTGAAACAACCAGACGCATCATCATGGAAATCATACCAGTTCCTCTATGGCTTCTTCGAATGAAATTTCTCCCCGATCCAGTCGATCCAGTACTTCCTTCCTGAAATCTTTTTCACTCTCCGGCTTGATTTCCACCATAGGTACATCAAGAAGAGATGCAATGCTGTTAAGCCGGTTCTTTACGGTCGGATAGCTGATGTCAAACATTGATTCCATTTTTTTTATGGAACCGTGAGATGCCAGAAATGCAGAAGCAAACATCTGGTCGTCAAGAGACAGACATGCCAGAGGGGGGGGTGTGAAATCGCCTTCAATGGCAATATCAGATTCAACGATGCGAACTTTTTCGATTCTAAAAGGACTTTTGTCAAGAAGGTTCATAAGGGTCTGCCATGAGTTCTTCATATTAACTCCTATGGTAAATATAGGATAATATGTTAAATAAATCAATAATTATGTGTAAATAAATTAATATATTTAATTTTTGAGCTTTATTGCCTTACTTATTGTTATGCCTTCCCCCTGGTATCACTCCGAGGTTAAACTGAATCATGCCCGAACTCTGGATTCCGTCAGGGACGGGACATTCCGATTTTACTGTGCGAAAATCCCGATTTATCGGTGAGGCCCGAAAGGTTTCCAGTGCTGATGAGGCCCGGTTCCGTGTAAAAGAGCTGCGCCTGGAACATCCCCGATCCCGGCATGTGGCCTGGGCGTATATTCTTGGGAACGATGGCGCACTTAGAGGAATGAGTGATGACGGTGAACCCCGGGGAACTGCCGGGCGGCCGATTATGGATCCAATCAAGGGAAACAGCCTTACGGATACTCTGGTAACAGTGGTAAGGTATTTCGGCGGAATCAAACTGGGAACCGGCGGTCTTACCTCGGCGTATGGCAAGTGTTCTCAGGAAGCCCTGGCCGTAATGCCCAGAATCCGTCTGGTGGAAAGAATCCGGGTAGAACTGGGAATTGAATATTCTCTCTATGAGCCGGTTGTTCGCCTTATCCGGGAGTCCGGTGGCCGGATTGTTAAAGAGTTGTTTGAGTCCGGTGTGATGGTTGTTGTTAATCTCCCCGTTTCCATGCTGGAAGAATTCCGCAGGAACGTGAACAACCTCAGCCGGGGTGCGGTGCAGTTTGAGGTCAACAAAAAAGGAGAACGAGATGGGACATAATACAGTTCCGGCAGCAGAAGAAGTACTTGACCGGGAATTTCCGGTTCTGGATAAAGGTTTTGTCCGTCTGGTTGATTATATGGGCGGTGATCAGCGCATTGTTCAGGCGGCCAGAGTTTCTTATGGCGAGGGGACAAAAACGCTCCGTGAGGATGCGGGGTTGATTGATTATCTGCTGAGAAACGATCACACTTCTCCCTTCGAGCAGGTGATATTCACCTTCCATGCAAAAATGCCTGTGTTTGTTGCCCGGCAGTGGGTTCGTCACCGTATGGCCCGGTTGAATGAGATTTCCGGACGTTACAGTGTGATGGCTGACGATTTCTATGTACCGGCTTTGGAGGATGTAGCGGAGCAGAGTTCCGATAATAAACAGGGCCGGAAATCTGAGCACATGCCGGCAGAACGTGCGGAAAAGGTGAGAGAGGCTATCGACGCGGTGCATCAGAAGGCCTATTCAGGATATAAAAAACTACTGAACGACGGTACGGCCAGGGAACTGGCCCGGGTGATACTTCCTTTGAGCCTTTATACCGAGTGGTATTGGCAGATTGACCTTCACAACCTCTTCCGCTTTTTAAAGCTTCGTCTGGATTCCCATGCGCAGATGGAAATCAGAGCATATGCAGCTGTAATGAAAGATCTGGCATCAAAAGTCTGCCCTCTTGCTTTTGAATCCTTCAACCGTCATTTGTGGGGCGGAGTTAAGTTTTCCGATGTAGAAATGGCTGCTTTGAAGCTGATGCTGGAGGGGAAACCTCATGGGCTGAAGGGAAAAGAAGCGGAGCGCTTTGAGATGAAGCTGTCTGAAAGCCGACAGATTTAAGGGTTCAGGAATCTTTTTTCCGACCGACATAGGACATGATTTTTTCTAGTTTTTTACTCAGGCTTTCTCCGACGGAGTGGGTGGGGTGGGATTCTGCTAGAGCCTGGAATGCATTCAGGCTTTCTTTCATGTTTTCTTCGCTAAGCTCAACATGATGTCTTTCCCGATTACGGCGGTCGTATTTCTGGGCGGCTTCCCGGAAATTGGGTTCTCCGGTGAGTTTGGCATGAAGACCGGCCAGTTTCAGAGGGACGCCCTCATTTATAAGTTTCTGACGGCCTTCTCCTACAGTTTCATCGGTGAGGTTGGACAGGTATTTGAACATATCAGCCATTTTCTCAGAATCAACAGGTTCTTCGGGAACTTCTTCAAGCTCCTCTTCTTCTTCGTCCTCCAGCCCGAAATCCTCAGCAAGAACCCGTTCCTCGTCTGTCTCTTCAAGTATCATTTCCTGCTCAGGCTGGTCGCTCTCAGAAAAAACGAGATCTGCATCGGGGAGTTCCGGTTTACTCGATTCGGGGAGATCTTCAGAGAGTGCATCACTTTCCGGAATGAAAAAAGGATCATCATCACTTCCTTTATCAAAGAACTCTTCCTCTTCAATGGTCTCTTCCGGCAGGTTTTCTTCTACTTCTTCTTCCTCCAGTAGGAGTTCCATGGAATCTTCTTCCGGTTCGGGAAAAGAGGGAATATCTTCTTCAGTTATTTCTTCAATGGAAACTTCCGGCTTTTCCTGAGGGGCCGGGGGAACCGGTTGGGAGACAGGACGGATATCCTGATAAACAACCTGCGGCGGTTGAGGAACTGAAGATTGGGGTGGAAGGTGTATGTGAATCGGCGGCCCGGAAGGAGGCTGCTCCTCTGGAGCAGCAGCATGTGAACCACCGGCAGGAGAACCGGGAGCTGCAGGTGCAGCAGAGGGCAGCTGAAAGCCCCCCGGTGTTTCATTCCTCTTTTCCTGCCGGGTAAGCTCCGTATAGGCCTCTTCCAGATCTTCGGTGGATTCTTCCAGAAAGACGGTTTCCTCTTCCTCGTTAATGCTGATTACCGGTTCCATGGCATTCAGATCCAGCAGGGAGAGGGCATCTTCTTCATCCAGAGGAATCTCTTCAAAGGCGAATTGACCACGATTTTGTGTTTCTTTTTTTCCAGGTCCGAAGGCGGACTGAAGTTTTCGGCTCAATTGAGCCGTCCGCTGGGTAAACAGTTCTCCTTTTTCACTTTCAAGAGCTGCCGCCGCATTTTCATACAAGCCAAGAACGGATCCCATTTCATCAAGGGCTTCGGCATCATTTCTTGATCCCAGAAGATTAACCGCTTCATCCAGTTTCCCCAGAGCCAGGTCTTTACTTCCCGTTTTACTGTAAAGCTCGGCAAGAGAAATCATATCTTCGGTATCACCCGGGGCCGCATCAGCCGCCTCTTCCCTGAGACGAAGGGCCTCTTTCGGATTTTTTTCTGAAAGTAGATTTGATAGAAGCCTTCTGCTTTCCGCATCCTCGGAATTAACACTGATAAGTTCACCAAGAAGACGTTCGGCATCTTCAGGATGATTGGTGGAAATATTGAGTTTTGCCAGATCTCTGACTATTTCCGGGTCGTGGGGCAGTTTTTTGAGTATTCTTTCTGCTTCATCCGGTCGGCGGGTTGCAAGAAAGAGATCGGCTTTGGCCCGGAGAGCTTCACGATGGCCGGGTTTACGCTCAAGAATATGATCCAGACTTTGCTCTGCTTCCTTCCAGCGGGTAAGCCCCATCAGAGTTTGAGCCATTCTTACCCTGATATCAGGATTTTGCGGATTGAGGGTAATTTGCTTATTTATCTCTTCGAGAGCCTCATTGAGTTCCTGATTCACATGGTAGGAGTCATGGAGATTCAAAGCTGCTTTAACATAACCCGGTTCTTCATCAAGAGCCTTTTTATAGCATTTCCGGGCATCATCGGTACGTCCCAGATGATCGTAGGCAACTCCCAGATTGTTCAAAGCACTAACATTTTCCGGTTCTATGTCCAGGAGGGAACGAAATGTCCGGGCGGCATCGTCTTCCCTTCCCAGTTCCTGAAGAACAATACCCAGATTGTTCAGACCGGGAACCCAGCCGGGCCGCTTTTTCAATGCGGTGTCAAAGGCCTCACGGGCATCATCCCAGCGTTTTTCCTCCTGATAAACCAGGCCCATATTGAAACGAAGAGAGGCGTCACCCGAGTCGGCGGAAAGCCCGCGGCGGAACACTTCCAGGGCCTTATCCCTATCTTTTTTTGTTTCGTAGAGCGTCCCCAGGTTGTTAAAGGCCGGTGCGTATTCCGGATTGATTTCGATGGCTTTGTTATAGTAGGTAACGGCCTTATCAAAATCACCTGAGGATTTGTAAAGGTTTCCGATATTGTAAGGAATATCCGGCCGGTCAGGGGCTCTCTCTTCAGCTTCCTGGAATGCTGCCAGAGCTTTTTCATCGTCCCCGTGCCGACGGTACAGTACTCCCAGATTGTTCCAGGCTTCTCCATTCTCCGGCTCTAATTCAAGAACCTTTTTCCAGGATTTTTCGGCTTCCTTAATGATGCCTCTGGCATGGGCAATGTGACCGGCCAGCAGGTACAGATAGGGAATATCCTCACCGCCTTCGGCAAAAGCTTTATCCAGACGTTTTTCAGCCAGGTCCAGATCCTTCAGTCTGAAGGCTCGCAGGGCGCTGATGAGATAGTCGTTCCAGGTAGTACCGTCAACTTTATTTTTCATGGGCGGAAATTAATCTCTCTTGTCGGTTCACTGAGAGCACGGTAATCTTCCGGATGATCCGGGTCTTCCCTTCCGGGTCCTCCGCCTTCCCATGCGGCTCTGACAGAAGTATAAATAATTCTGTTTTCCATTTCCCGGGGCCATTCGTATCCAGGCCGTTTTCCATTACTGAGAGTTTCCACATCCCGGGGAACCCAGACACTGCCCCTGATATTACCTTCCTGAAGGGTTCCCGAGTCAGTTGTCGCATAATCTCCCGGTCTCGGACCCCAGGAAATCCACCATCCGGTTACGGCTTCTTCTGTATCACTGCTCCAGGAAATCCGGATTTGATTATCGTCACCCCTCTGCCATTGCAGGTCTCTTGGCGGCCGGGGGGGGAGCCGGGGTTCGTATTCCATCTTCAGGACAGATAGAACCGGGGCAAGATCGGCCGCAGGGTCGGGGTCCAGTATATAACCGATAATAAAATAGCGGCCATTTATATTGAGATTATCAGTAGTACTTCCGGTTTTCCACTCATACCACCTGCCGAAACCTGTGGGGTCAGCCGGTTGTTCTCTCAAGGTAAGTTCTTTCCAATTGCTGTCTGCCGGGTCGGGAAAGCCGATTTCATCGAACTCATCCCGGCGCTCCAGGGTTCGGACAAAAAATCTTACCTGTGTTGAACCGGGCATATCAACTCTGACTTTGAGTGTTTTGAGGGATGACCCGGGATAACCGCTGTCAACGGGGTTTGTATGTCCTTTTCCCGAGACCGCAGTCTCCAGATCCGAGTATCCTCCGGCGGGAGGTTTTGAATCGTAGGCTGATGCAAGACGGAATTCGTCAATATAACCGCTGAAAGAAGGGGCCAGCTGTATCGGTTGGTCTGTTAATCGGCCGATGAGAGGGTAGAACGGTTCCAGTCCCTCCCGGCCGGTGGGGGTGGCATGAACCATATCCGAAGGAATACCGTCTACAAGATATTCCAGAAGTCCCGGTGAGGCTCCTGAGCGGCCGGCATTGGAGGAATCCCTTTTAAAACGAATCCTGTGATGCCGCCATTCTCCGGGAATCAGCGGAGGACTTATCAGCTTCAGATTAATAAAGCGCTTGGTATCCTGTCGGAAAAAGCCCTGAAATTCCCAGATAAGCCTTCTGTTTTCCACCCGGGCGATAACGCTTTGCAATTCTCCAATGCTGTCCCTGCCCTGCCATGAAAAGAAAATCTCTCCATTCCTCAGAGTTGTGGGTCGCAGGCGGAAATCCAGTGTGAAATCACCCCACTCTTTTCCGGCAGACCACATTGCCGCAGGGGACGGGTAGAGCTTCAGTCCCCCGGGAACAAGGCGGATGGAACTTTCCCCCCGGGCGGAAAACTGACTTGAAATTTGGTAATCACCCTCAATTCTGTAATGACCGACGGGATTTACCATTCCCTGGGGCTCGGCCAGTAACAGCAGGTCAATATCCCCCGGAGGAACATCACTTTCTAAATCTGGAGTATCCGGAAGAAAGGGGTTTCGGCCCAGGGGAGCGAGAGTAAGAGCCTTGTTTCCCCTCCAGCCGAGAGTTTCACGAAGACCTTCAAAGACGGTGTTCCCCCAGCCCTCATCTGAACCGTAAAGGACCATCTCTTCAGCTTGAAGGCAGGAGCAGACCAGGAGAATCAGTAAACTTGCTATAAAAATCCTTTTTCTTTTCACATTACCCGCTTATCGTTAATATCGGTATGTAGCCATGTCAGATAAATTAAAGAACAAAGTACGGCAATTTCCCTCTTCCCCGGGAGTCTATGTGATGAGGGATTCCAGGGGGAAGGTGATTTATGTTGGTAAAGCCAAAAATCTCAAATCCCGTGCTTCATCCTATTTTACCGGTGATAAAGATATAAAAACCCGGTTTCTTGTTGAAAAAGCTGAAGATATTGAAGCGATACTGACAGCAACTGAATATGAGGCCCTGGTTCTTGAGAATAATCTCATTAAAAGACACTCTCCCCGGTACAATATCAATCTCAAAGATGGAAAAACCTATCCGGTAATCAGAATTACTTCTGATAAGTTCCCCCGGATTTTTCGTACCCGGCGTATCATCCGGGATGGTTCAACTTATTTCGGACCTTATCCCAATGTGAAAGCGGTTGACGTCTATATAGAACTGATTCAAAAACTCTACCCTCTGCGCCGGTGTAAGGTTCTCCGGGAAAGGGACAAGCCCTGTCTCTATCATCACATAGGGCGCTGTCCGGCTCCCTGTGTGGGGAAAATCAGCAAAGAAGAATATGGAAAAACGGTACGCAAAGTAAAAACCATGCTTTCCGGACGTACCGTAGGTTTCAAGAAAGAACTTGAAAAACAGATGCATGAAGCTGCGGTGAAACTTGAGTTTGAAAGGGCGGCGGATTTTCGTGATGCTTTGACTTCTCTTGAGGTTCTGGAAAGTGAACCTGCGGTGATGGACTTCAAGAGTGTGGCCCGGGACTATATTGATTATGTAGCCTCGGGTCGTCATGTGGTATTTGCCGTAATGATGATGAGAGGCGGGCAGATAACCGGCCGTGAACTGTACATGAATGAATATGCCGGAACCCCGGGGGAAGCACTTCCCGAGTTTCTTCTTCAGTACTATGCCGAAACCGGAAGGGAACGCCCGGATCGTCTGTATCTGCCGGAGCATCCTGGTGTACTGTTGGAACGATTCTTTGAAGAGAACGAGGGAAAAGTTCCTAAAATCCTCGTTCCCGCAGAGAAAAAGGACATGGCAATCCAGGCGATGGTGAGGCAGAATGCCGGTTCTGAGCTGGACCGTATGGTGAAAAAAGACGGTGATCGGCCCGCCCTGGAACTTTTGAAACAGGTTTTATCCCTCCCGGTTGTTCCCCGGCGAATCGAGGGATTTGATATCGCCCAGCTCCATGGTAAGCATACAGTTGCATCCTTGATTTCTTTTCTGGACGGACGTCCGGACCGGGCGGGTTATCGGCACTACAAGATTATGAGTACCCGGGGAGAAATTGATGACTACAAAGCTATTGCCGAAGCTGTGGCCCGGCGTTATCAGAGACTGCTGAATGAAGAAAAACCCCTGCCGGACCTGATACTGGTGGATGGGGGAAAGGGTCAGGTTTCGGCGGCTCGGAAAGTTCTGGACGCACTGAATCTCGGAAAGAAGGTCTCTCTGGTGGGACTGGCCAAACGGGATGAGGAGCTCTGGATGCCCGGAGCCTCAGAGCCGATCCGTTTACCTGAAGGGGATCCTGGCTTACGTATTCTCCAGCAAGTCCGGGATGAAACCCACCGTTTCGCTACTACCCATAATCAAAAGCTGAGAGCGGCGGATCTGAACCTTTCCACCCTGGAAGGTGTTCCCGGTATCGGCCCGTTCAAGAGTAAAAAACTTCTGACCAGTTACAAATCCCTTGAGGGAATATACGATAAGAGTTCTGCTGAGATTGCAAAGACCGCCGGGGTGGGACTTGAAGTGGCCGAGACTGTAAGGGATTTTCTGGGGAGAGCTCTGGACAGTCGGGAGATTGGAAAAACAGCCCGGGAGGGGAAACCTCAGGGACCTTAAGAAGACCGGAAGAGCACAGATCTCTTTCGCACGCAGCATCATTTCGTATTGATTTTCACTATTTATTGAGTCATACTATAAAA
>JGI24023J19991_10003035_pt1 | contig 11957 bp, 12 predicted proteins | sample Cruoilmetagenom1_FD_19991 | JGI IMG/M metagenome (IMG submission 19991)
ACATTCCCTGTGTACACTGGAATTTGAGGATCATAGGCCATTGTATGACTGGTTTCTCGATAATATCGATATCAACTGTCACCCGCAGCAGATTGAATTTTCCAGGCTAAACCTGGAATACACGGTGACCAGCAAACGTAAATTGACTGAATTGGTAGATCAGGGGCATGTCGAAGGCTGGAATGATCCACGTATGCCGACGATAGCAGGTTTGCGCAGGCGCGGATTCACGTCGGCATCCATACGCGATTTTTGTGATCGCATTGGTGTGACCAAGGCGGATAATCTGGTGGAGATGGGGGTTCTGGAAAATTGTATTCGCGAAGACCTGAATGATAGTGCACCCAGGCGAATGGCCGTGTTGCACCCCCTCAAACTGGTTATTAGTAATTATCCTGAAACCGGACAGGAAACACTGGAGGCTGCAAACCACCCGCAAAAAGAGGAGATGGGAAAACGTCCAGTGGTGATGAGCCGGGAGTTATATATCGATAGAAATGATTTTGCCGAAATACCACCCAAAAAATTCAAGCGTTTGATACCAGGTGGTGAAGTGCGCTTAAGAAATGCCTATGTGATCCGTTGTGATGAGGTTATAAAAGACGATAAAGGCGAGGTGATTGAGTTGCACTGTACTTATGATCCTGCCACCCTGGGTGCCAAGCCTGAGGGACGCAAGGTAAAAGGCGTGATTCACTGGGTTTCAACGGCCAATGCGATCAAGGCGGAGGTGCGTTTGTATGACCGACTATTCTCAGATCCTGCGCCTGACGCTTCTAAAGAAGGTAAGGATTATAAAGATTATCTGAACCCGGATTCATTACGCACATTAACTCAGTGCTATGTCGAAAGAAATCTCGAAGAATCATCTGCTGGTGATACATTCCAGTTTGAGAGGGAAGGTTATTTCTGTTTGGACAAGGAGCGCACGGCGGATCAACAGTTGATATTTAATCGTACAGTGACTTTGCGCGACACCTGGGCTAAACAATAATAGCGGCCTGCTTTTAGTGGGCCTCTGTAGGACAAGTTATTGAAGTGGTGTAACAGTGAAGTAATCGGGTGCTAAATAATTCCCTTTAATAGATAGCGGCTGCTCTGCGATCATCGTTTGCAATTTTTTAATGAATGCTCCTCAGGCTCTACTACTGTCTCAATATTTTAAATTAGTCTGAATTTCCGCAGGGTGCTAGCGAAAAAAAAGTCATTGACGCGCCAGTCAATGACTCTATGAATAAAAAAACCACGGAGAAGATTATTCTGTCTGAGGAGGTTAGACGGCATTAAATAATCTATGTTTGTTCTCCGTGGTGTTAAACTGTTGTCTAGTGTTGCACGGAAGCACACCTGTTACCTATCCAGTAGTCGGCACTGAAGTATTTACCCGCACCAATGAAAAACAACGCCAGTAGCATGATGAAATAGGTGGCAGGGAACTCAATGCCGTTATTGAGTACGACAAAACTACCTTGCTCGGTCAGCCAGTCGTAGTTACCGTGTTGCTGTAATAAGTTCTTGGCAGCATCCAGTCTTTCAGAAGCACCTTGAGCATCGGCACAGTTAAACAGGCAGAATTTTGTGTCAGCGATAGCCTGCCAGCCATTAGTCCAGTGTACGGCGAAGATCGCGACCAGCATCGTCACCATTAGTGGTATTGAGACCCAGCGAACACCCAGGCCGAGTACGAGCATGACCGCACCTGCGACTTCAGTGCCCGCCGCGAGAAAGGTCATGACCTCGGGCATGGGAAGACCCAGTCCCCATTCTTTATTTCCAAACCAGGCGGCAGTATCTTCAAAACTACTGAATTTGGAAGTGCCTGCCATCCAGAAGATAGGGGCGAGATAAAGTCGAAGTGCCAGTGGCGCCAGGAAATCAAGGGCGCGTGTTTTGTCGAGAAGCCTTTGCAGCATGCAAAACATATTGAATCTCCTGATTGTTTTATTATTGAATGCGTGTACCGGTGAGAATGTCAGCTTGACGCAATTGTTCCATTATTTGTAATCCTCCATTTATGACAACAGTGGGATCGGCATGGTTCAATTCTTGCGCAATTTTTTCCAATAGTTGTTCGCCTGTTTGTTCAGGATTGAGTTGCAGGCTTTGTATCATGTGGGCGGTAACCGGATTGATTTCCATGAAACCAACTGTCTGGTTACGATCACGGTAAACTATCAAGGTTGTCATCTGTTCGGGTGGAGACGTGGGTTGATATTCCGGACCTATGTGGTGGACATCGAACTGATAACTGAGTAACCAGGCAAGGGGTGATATGACGGGTATGGCATCGCGGAAGTCGCCTTCAGGGTTGATGTTGCGTTCATCGATTTCGTCTTCCGAAACATTGAGTGCCAGCTCGACCCATTCATAATGGGCGAGTTCTTTTATGAAAACGGGATCATCGGGGTTGTCACGCTCATGTTCGAGATAGGCAAGAAATTCTTCAGATATTTCGAGAAAATAAGGTGTCTTGCAGCGATGTCTGGAAAAGAAATCCCTGACCATTTCGTGCCAGGCTTCATCGGTAAAAATGTCACGCAGGATAGGAAAACCACTGGAGATAAAACCTTCGACATTGTTATAGAACAATTCACGGTAGATACCCATGCGACGGTCTTCTATGTCGTCCGGTTTTTTATTGAGCTTTGGGTCGCGAATGTGGGCGCTGAACTCAAACTGCTTGCGAATAAACCCGGGTTGCTTATCCTTGTGCGTGTTGTTGTTCATGGTGTCGACTCCATTTTTCTTGCATGGATACTATCGTGTCGATTTCCAGCAGTAATTCAGGGATAGGTGGAATATTAAAATCCCTCTCCAGTAATGTCGGGATAACGCCAAGATGTTCATAGGTTTTATCCAGCAAGTCCCATACCGGGTCGATGATGTCGGCGCCATGGGTATCCACAATCAGGTCTTCCGCTTCCTGGTAATGACCGGCGACATGCATATAAACAATACGTTCCGCAGGCAAGGCCTTTAGATAGTGTTCGGCATCATAGCGATGATTGATGCTGTTAACATAAATATTGTTAACATCGAGTAGTAGATTACAATCCGCTTCGCTCAGAACGGCATTGATAAAATCCAGTTCCGACATTTCCTGGCCAGGGGCTGCATAGTAGGACACATTCTCCATCGCAATTTTTTGTTCCAGTGTGTCCTGTACCACGCGAATGCGTTCGGCGACGTATTTTACTGCCTCTTCGGTGAACGGAATAGGTAGCAGATCATAGAGATGACCGTCATCGCTGCAGTAACTCAGGTGCTCGGTATAGGTGTTGATATTATGATTTTTTAAAAAAACCTTTAATTTTTTTAAAAAATCCATATCCAGAGGTGAGGGGCCGCCAATCGAAAGAGACAGTCCATGACTAACAAAGGGGTAGCGTTCCGTAAAGTATCGCAACTGTTTGCCAAAAGTGCCGCCCACCCCAATCCAGTTTTCGGGTGCTATTTCCATAAAACTGACTTGCGAGGGATTAGCCTCGGCCAGAGAATCCAACATGGTTCTCCTCAGGCCGAGGCCAGCTCCTTTCACAGGAAACTGTGATTGACTCATCCGACAGTAACCCTTACTTGTTACCGCCGCACTTGCCTTCACCACATTTACCTTCTTTGGCTTTTTCCATTTTTTTGGCGCCGCCACATTTGCCTTCGCCACACTTACCTTCTTTGGCTTTTTCCATTTTTTTGGCACCGCCGCATTTGCCTTCGCCACATTTACCTTCTTTGGCTTTTTCCATTTTTTTGGCGCCGCCGCATTTGCCTTCGCCACACTTACCTTCTTTGGCTTTCTCGGCTTTAGCGCCGCCACATTTGCCTTCGCCGCATTTACCTTCCATGCCAGCGATCTGCATGTAACCACTAGTCAGTTGGTTAGCAGAGAAAGGATTTTCGTTGGCTTGTACTACAGTGCTAGCGGCAACGGACAGGAATGCGGCACCGAGTGCAGCGGCGAGTGGTTTTTGGATGAAATTCTTAGACATGTTAGTGCTCCTTAACTATTTATATAATATGACCATTAAAAAATTATCAGGCCAGTAATGTATAGTGCGTGTTGTGTTGTGTACCGCAACCATATTGTTGCCTTACAATCTAGGACTTAAGCCCATACTGAAAGTTCATTATAGGTGTTAAAAATCACAAATTTATATCAAAATCGATTAATTATCAGTTTAATGCAATCAAGATAGGCCTTTTCATCGGGTAATTCACCATTTTTTTGTGCTTTCCATAGATTTTCTGCCAGACAGTCCATCATCATATGCTCGGCTTTATGAGGGTCTCCCGTTTTTATTAGTATCTTCTTATATAGCGCCTGGATGCCGTCGGGACGGTTACTATTATATTGTTCCCTGAGCGTGATGTGCATGCCCATGTGGAGAAAGGGGTTAGTTTGTCCCTCTTCAGGCTGATAGTCTTTATCCAGTTCATCGCTATCGTTTTCGAGCATGTTGTGATACTCGGGATGAATGCTGATCACATCCCCGATCAGAATTTCCAGTGGTTCGGCCGGTTGTTTGTCGGTGTATTTTTTCCAGGCGCTTCTGAAAAATGTGCGTATCTGGTTCCTGTCCTGGCTATACATCATTTTATTTTTAACCTTGCTGGCTTTATCGTTATTAAACGTCTGTCTTGTGTTTGTATTCGCACAGATCTTCGATGACACAGGAACCGCATCGGGGTTTACGTGCGATGCAAGTGTAGCGGCCATGAAGAATCAACCAGTGGTGGGCATCGAGTTTAAATTCTTCAGGGACAAATTTAATCAGCTTCTTTTCAACCTCCATCACATTTTTCCCGGGTGCAATGGCGGTACGGTTGGATACTCTGAAAATATGTGTGTCGACAGCGATGGTCGGGTGTCCAAAGGCGGTATTGAGCACCACGTTGGCTGTTTTTCGCCCGACACCCGGCAATGCTTCCAGCGCTGCACGGTCTTCCGGTACTTGACTGTTATATTCATCGATGAGGATTTTGCAGGTTTTCAGAATGTTTTTACCCTTGGTGTTATACAGGCCAATGGTTTTAATATATTCCTTTAGGCCTTCCTCTCCCAGTTTAAGCATGGCTTTGGGTGTTTTACATTTTTTAAACAGGGCGCGAGTGGCCTTGTTTACACCGACGTCCGTTGCCTGTGCAGACAGGAGAACGGCAATGAGCAACTGAAAGGTATTGCTATATTGAAGTTCTGTGGTGGGTGCGGGATTATGTTCTTTCAGGCGCTGAAAGATTTCATGGCGTTTACTGGCATTCATACAGACAGAATCCCGTTCAGGTTTGGCTGGCTTCTGCCTGACCTAACATACTCACGCTCGAACGTTGCGCCATCCTGCGGTCAATAACATTTTTAATCGCAATCAGTAGACCCAGACCGATAAAGGCACCGGGTGGCAATATGGCCAGTAAAAATCCAGGGTAGTCATCGCTAAAAGTAATGGTGAGGTTGCTGGCAGCTTCACCAAACATAAGGTGGGCGTTGGCGAACAGGGTGCCTTGTCCGAGCAGTTCCCTGATGGCACCCAGTGTGACCAGTACCGCAGTGAAGCCTAAGCCCATCATGAATCCGTCTATGAAGGAAGCGCTAACTGTGTTTTTGGAAGCAAACGATTCGGCGCGACCGATAATGGCGCAGTTGGTCACGATCAGCGGGATAAATATTCCCAGGGTTTTGTATAGTGGATGGAAATAGGCGCTGAGGACGAGCTCAACCGTTGTGACCAGGGAGGCGATGATCATGACAAAAACAGGGATACGTATCTCGCTGCCAACAAAGTTTCTGATTAGCGAGACTATGACATTGGAACCGGTCAAAACGATGAGCGTTGCAATTCCCAGTCCCAGTCCATTGATAACAGTCGATGTAACCGCCAGTAGTGGACACAGGCCGAGCAATTGCACCAGTGCAGGATTGTTATTCCACAGGCCGTCCTTGCTTATCTTTTGTATGTCATTGTTCATTGCTTTGCCCATTGTCTTTGCGGGTAAATAAAGTCTGGCTGTTAGCTTTGAAGTATAGCAAAGTATTGCGGACAGCCTTGACGATAGCGCGAGGTGTTATCGTCGCGCCGGTAAACTGGTCGTAGTAGCCGCCATCCTTCTTGACCTTCCAGTGATTTTCTGTGGGTTGTTGCAATGACTTGCCAGTGAACCCCAGAATCCAGTCTGAGCGTTGTTCTTCTATCGCATCACCCAGGCCAGGCGTTTCGCTATGTTTGATCACGCGTACGCCGGTTAATGTCCCTTCTAGGTCTATGCCGATCAGGAGTCTTATTGCGCCGTTATAACCATTGGGGGCAATACTACTGAACACGGCTGCCACCGGTTTGTCTTTTTTACGCGCCAGATAAACCTCGATCGCTTCACTTGACCCCAGTAATTCAGGGTCGGTGACACGAATAGTATCATTGAAAATATCGTTATCATACAAGTTCGACGGGATAATGTTATGCAGGCTATAAAGTAATTCATTACGTTCATTCTGGGCAATTTTATCAATGGTGACTTCATGGGTGAAACTCAGCAGTCCTGTGCCGATAAAGGCGAACAAGGAAAGAATAATAGCTGAGCGAAGCATTTTTTCCCGAGTATCCATCATTTGTCGGCCGCTCCGAAAACACGTGGTTGCGTGTAGTAGTCGATAGTAGGCACTGCCATGTTCATCAGTAAAACGGCAAAGGCAATGCCATCAGGATAGCCGCCCCAGGCCCTGATGATAAAGGTAAATATGCCAATGCCGACTGCATAAATAATTTTACCTCGTGGTGTCGTGCTGGCACTGACCGGGTCAGTGGCGATAAAGAATGCCGCGAGGATAGTGCCGCCACTCATCAGGTGAAATAGCGGATGGATGTAGTGTTGTGGATCAGCGAGATAGAAAATCCCGGAGAACACAGCGATACTGAGTAATAGAGCGGTCGGAATTTGCCAGCTGATGACCCTGATATAGATCAACCAGAGCCCACCAATAAGAAAGCCGCCTGCAATCCATTCCCAGGCAGTTCCACCAAGAGTGCCAAACAAGGGAGAAGCGCTGATCTCGGTAATATTTTTATTCAGGCTCAAACCCGTTTTTATGCTATCAATAGGGGTCGCCGATGTTATACCGTCGATGGTGATGACCGGGTTGAGTTCACCCGTCAAGGTCAACTGCAATGCCTGCATGAAATCCAGGTTGGCGTGTGGAATCAGCCATTGGGTCATGTATTGAGGGAATGAAATCATGACGACAACATAGCCGACCATGGCCGGATTGAAGGGATTGTAACCTAGTCCTCCATACAAATGTTTTGCCACAACGATGGCAAACAAGGTAGCAATAACAATTAACCACCATGGGGCGATACTGGGCAGTGCCAGTGCCAGTAACCAGGCGCTGAGCAGGGCGCTGTTGTCACGCAGGTAAGGCGCCAGGGGGCGTTTTCTCAGTATCAGCATGATGGCTTCACTCGCCAGGGCCGTCAGGCAGGCGATGCTGATGTTGATGATAATGCTCCAGCCGAAAAAGTAACTGTAAATCAGGGTGCCCGGCACCAATGCCATCAGGACTTGCCGCATGACACGCGCAAGCGTGGTGTTGTTATGCAGGTAGGGTGATGTTGTTTTTTTAAATTGCATATCAATTACTCTGTGCCACTGTCACCTTGTGCGTTGTTTTTATTTGCTTGTGATCGCTGTCTTCTGTTCTCTATTTCATTTATTTTCTGTTGTTGCTCTGCGCTCAGGTTGTCAGTGTTTTTGCTTTCTGAACTACTTTGTTTTTGTTTTTCACGTACACGGGCCAGTGCCGCTTCGATCGCTTCTTTCTTGCTGTCTTTTTCCTTTTTGCCTTTGCCTGCCTTGAGCGCTGCTTTTTTCTTGAGCATACGTTCTTCGCGTTCTTTCTTTTCCTTCTCCAGGCGTTCCAGCCTGAATTCATGACGCTGTCGCGCCTGGTCGGATTTTACTTTATCCCTTTCCTGTGCCCATATTTCGGTTTTGGCAAAGCGATAAAATTGTACCAGCGGTATTTCGCTAGGGCAGACATAGGAGCAACAACCACATTCGATACAATCAAATAAATGATAATCCTGAATCTTGTCGAATTCCCTGGCAAACGCCTGCCAGTATAACTGTTGTGGTAGCAGGTTGACGGGGCACACGTCCATGCAGGCACCGCAGCGAATGCAGGGCATAGCGGCTTGTTGTGTATTGGTCTCATCCCTGCTCAGCGCCAGGATACAGTTGCTGGTTTTGATAATCGGGAGTTGATCCGTGCTCAGGGTAAAGCCCATCATGGGGCCGCCCATGACCAGTTGCTCAACCGATGCATGGTAACCGCCGTGGTGTTCTATCCATTCATCAATCGGCGTCCCTATCAGGACTTCGTGATTGCCGGCCTGTTGAACCCCGTTTCCAGTTAAAGTGACAATGCGTGAAATTAATGGTTTGCCGTGCATGATAGCCTGGAAGATCGTAGCGGCCGTGGCCACATTGTGACAGACCACGCCAATATCCAATGGCAGACCATGACTGGGCGATTCCTTGCCGGTCAGTACCTTGATCAGTTGTTTTTCTCCGCCAGTGGGGTAGATCGTGGGTATCCTGACGACCTCGATCGTATCGATGTTCAGCTGCGAAAGCGCTTGCTGTAATGCCTCGCAGGCTTCGGGTTTATTATCTTCAATACCTATCAGGCAGCGCCGTGCTTGCAGTGCATGCTGCATTATCTGGATGCCGCCAATAATCTCTCTGGCGCGTTCACGCATGAGCATATCGTCGCAGCTGATATAGGGTTCACACTCTGCGGCGTTGATGATCAGTTCATCAATGGCGGTATGTGCACCGGGATTCAGTTTAATGAATGAAGGAAAACCAGCGCCACCAAGACCTATAATGCCCGCTTCGCGGATACGATTACGCAAGGCGCTAGGGTCCATCTGCAGATAATTCTCGGGTGCGGGCAATTCTATCCATTGGTCCTGATAATCCGGTTTCAGAATAATACTGCTCGCCGATAGTCCTGATGGATGCGGAACGGCATGATCAATAATGTCAACGATGGTACCTGACGTCGGTGCATGTAAAGGTACGCTCACATAGCCGCTGGCTTTGGCAATGACCTGACCTTTGAGTACGCTATCCCCTTTTTTTACGATGGCTTCAGAAGGTTCGCCAATATGTTGTTGCAGTGGTAATACAAGCTGTGATGGTATGAATATTTTACCGATGGGTCGCGTTGTTGACATGGCCTTGTGCCCAGGTAAATGCAGGCCGCCCGGAAATTTATAAAGTGGGTGCTGTGAATCAGTCATTTTATCACCGCACTGTGATCAGGCGTTGGCCTTTCGACACCCGGTTTTTCCGGGCTCGGCCATTTCCAGGTCGTAATGTCGTCCTGTATTGGGACGATATGGATACATTCAACCGGGCAGGGTGGAATGCATAGATCACAACCTGTGCATTCATCGGTAATAATGGTATGCATTTGTTTGGCGGCACCTAGAATGGCATCGACAGGGCAGGCCTGGATACATAGTGTGCAACCAATGCAGACTTCCTCATCGATAGTGACGACGGTTTTGATATCTTCTTCGGCGCCGTTTTCAGGGTTCAGGGGTTTTGCATCGACACCGAGAAGATCAGACAAGGCAACAATGGTGGATTCACCACCTGGTGGGCATTGGTTGATATCGGCTTCCCCCTTGGCGATCGCTTGGGCATAAGGTCGACAGCCCGGAAAACCGCATTGGCCACATTGTGTTTGCGGCAGCAATGCATCTATTTTATCGACGACCGGGTCGCCCTTGATATGAAAACGCACAGCGACATAACCGAGTAATAAACCAAACCCGGCGGCCAGCAGGCTCATTGTCAGTATCGCTTCCAGCATCAGGCTTTTATCAGACCGGAGAAACCCATGAAGGCCAGTGACATCAGGCCCGCTGTTATCAAGGCGATGGCATTACCTTTGAAGGCTTCAGGTACATCGGCAACCGCGATCCTTTCGCGCATGGCTGCAAACAGGATCAGCACCATGGAAAAACCGAGTGCAGCCCCAAACCCATAGAGTGTGGATTCAACAAAGCCGTGGTGTTCCTGGATATTAAGCAGGGCAACACCCAGTACTGCACAATTGGTGGTGATCAAGGGTAGAAAAATACCGAGAACCTGATAAAGAAGCGGGCTGGTTTTATGCACAATCATCTCGGTTACCTGGACAACTACGGCGATCACCAGGATAAAGCTGATGGTACGCAGGTATTCCAGATGTAATACCGATAGCAGGTATTCATCGACCAGGTAGCTGCATATAGAGGACAGGGTCAACACAAAGGTGGTGGCCAGTGACATGCCGACCGCCGTTTCCAGTTTGCGTGAAACTCCCATGAAGGGACACAGGCCAAGAAATTTCACCAGGACGAAATTATTGACCAGGACGGTACTTACTAAAAGGAGTGCATATTCAGTCATTTTTTAAAGATAAGGTATCTGTGCGAAAAGATAAAGCTGTCATATAAAGACCCTGAATTACAAAGGTTAACGAAGCACGGATAAATCCTGTATTAAAGCCATCAACTGATCATTAATCATGGCGGCCTGGGGGTCATTTATTCAAGCATAAATGACAGTCGCAGCATGGCCATTTGTCAAACAATATCAGCTTGTCACAGACGACTTTGTGATAGTAGATACACCTCTTCTTGCAAAGCGTGAGCATCCCAATGGCCTTAAGTCCAGGTGAAGCATTTACTTAATCTTCATGCCTGGCTGGGCGCCTGCATCAGGTTCCAGAATCCATAAATCCTTGCCGCCGGGCCCTGCTGCCAGCACCATGCCTTCTGACAGACCGAAACGCATTTTACGGGGAGCCAGGTTGGCCACCATAACAGTCAGTTTGCCTTGCAGTTGTTCGGGCGAATAAGCGGATTTAATACCGGCAAATACATTGCGTTGTTCTTCACCCAGGTCCAGTGTCAATTGTAACAGCTTGTCGGCGCCTTTAACGTGTTCCGCCTTGACGATACGGGCCACGCGCAGGTCAATTTTAGCAAAATCATCAAACTCGATGGTGTCGGCTATCGGTAGCATTTCGGTTTTGGTCTGGCCAGCCTGAGATGAAGTGGTGACGGTAGCGTGCGCCTTCAGACTTTCCTCGTTCTTGGTCAGCATGGTCTCTATCTGTTTCTCTTCAATGCGTTTGGCGAGATGCTTGTATTTGTTGATCTTATGGTTCAGTAGCATTTCACTACTATCATTCCACTGTAATGGCTCGATATTGAGAAATTTTTCAACCTCGTGGCTAAGACTCGGCAGAACCGGCTTTAGATAGAGTGTTAGTAGTCGGAACAGGTTAAGGCTAGTCGTGCAGATTTGATGCAGGCGTTCATCCTGTCCTTCTTCCTTGGCCAGCACCCAGGGCTGGGTATCGTTGACGTATTCATTGGCAACATCAGCCAGGTTCATGATCTCTCTGATGGCCTCGCTAAATTGGCGCTGGTCATACAGAGAAGCTATATGATCTGCCGCATTGCGCAATTGTTGCAACGGCAGGATGTCGGTCTCGTCAACGGAATCACCTAACATGCCATCGTAACGCTTACTGATAAATCCAGCCGTGCGACTGGCAATGTTGATGTATTTGCCAACCAGATTGCTATTAACTCGGGCGACAAAATCTTCAAGATTAAGATCGATATCTTCCACCTTGTCATTGAGTTTGGCAGCGAAATAGTAGCGCAGGTACTCCGGTGGCAGGCTATCCAGGTAAGCGCGTGCAGTAATAAAAGTGCCGCGTGATTTTGACATCTTCTGCCCATTAACCGTCAGGAAGCCGTGTACATAAATCTGGTCAGGTGTGCGATAGCCCGAGTATTTCAGTGTGGCCGGCCAGAATAAGGCATGAAAACTGAGAATGTCTTTACCAATAAAGTGATACAGTTCAGTCTCGCTGTCCTTGTCCCAGTAGGCATTAAAAT
>JGI24023J19991_10003036_pt1 | contig 11952 bp, 10 predicted proteins | sample Cruoilmetagenom1_FD_19991 | JGI IMG/M metagenome (IMG submission 19991)
ACTTCTTGCTCATGGGGAACCAGGGCATGCTTCAATGCCTCCGGAACATACTGCAGCAGGGTTAATAGCCAGAGCAGTGTATAGACTTGAAAATAATCCTTTTCCTGTAAGTTTAACAAAAACAGTACGGGAATTTTTAAAGTCACTTATTCCACATGTAAGTTTTTCTCTTGCTTTAGTTTTTAGTAATCTTTGGCTTTTTGCTCCTGTGGTTAAACTGATATTTAAGAAAAACCCAAAAACAGCTGCAATGGTTCGTACTACTCAGGCTGCAACAATATTAAAGGGTAGTAATAAGGACAATATTCTTCCTGATAAAGCAGAAGCAATAATTAATGTACGAATATTACCTGGGGAAACAAAATCAGAAGTATTAAATAGAATGAGATCTGTTGTAAAAGATATCCAGGTTTCTGTGGGATTTACAAACGAAGATGATGCCAGTAATCCTATGGGTGAATCCAGCAGTACAGCAGATGGATATATTAAAATCAAAAATACAGTAAATAAAGTCTACCCTGAAGGGATTGTCTCCCCTTTTCTGGTTACGGCAACAACAGATTCCCGTCACTATAAAGATATAACAGATAATATCTACCGTTTTGTTCCTATGGTATTAACCAATGAAGATCTAAAGAAAATCCATGGTTTAAATGAATCAATATCAATAGAGAATTATACTTTGATAATCAACTTTTTTACTGAACTGATGAAAACTATTTAAAGAAATCAACAACTATACGTCTTGATGATGATATAATTCTCTATTACTCAATCCCAACCATTTTTTTGTTTACCAGTTTTCTAACAACCCTGGTGTCCAAAATCCCTACAGGAACCGGGTTTTCTTCTGATTCAATTACAGGGAGCTGTTCCCGTCCTAATTGTTTGAGTGTGACCAGTGCATCCTCAAGGGACTTTGATTTTGTTAATAAATCATAACTGGGGTCTATAATATCTTTGGCTAAAATCCAGTCCCAGGTATCCTGGGATACAATTAACTGTTTTAGATCATTCATTGTGATCATACCTGTGGTTTTATTATTTTTATCAACTACAGGGAGGCAGAAGTATTCACTTTCCGTAAAATGGGATACAAGTTTTGTTATTGAATCTGTTTCATTTATAATAGGTGTATCTTTTTGAAGAACCTCTTCAAGGGAAAGCTTTGCAATAATATCCTCTTCCGTAATATTTTTGCCGGATTCTTTTGCAAGTTTTATAGCAATTTTTACCATTGATGGTCCAATAATCTGCACTATAAAAGTTGTTGCTGTTACACCAGTAATAATAATGTCTCCCAGATTAATTCCATCTGCAAGAACAAGATCATTCAGATGCTGACTGGCCATAATTGACAACCCAATTGCTACTCCACCCTGGGCAAATAAGCCCATTCCTGTATATTTTTGAACTACAGGTTCTGCCTTTGTAATTTTTGCACCAAACCAGGCGCCCAGCATTTTACCTGCGCTCCTGAAGAAAACATATAGTCCTACTATAATCCAGAGAAATCCAGGCATATTATTCAGGGTTAATCTGGCACCCACAAGTACAAAAAAGAGAACGTAAATTGGGGAGGCAAAACTCTTGATAAGAGCAAATAATTCTTTGCTTCTTTTGGGTGCTAAGTTTGTAATGACAATTCCCAGGGTCATGGCTGCAAGGATTACATCCAGATTAAGCATTAATGAAAGAGCAATAACAATTAACAAAGTTCCAATTGTAAAAACCATTGTTCGTGTTTTATCACTGCTGTAACGGACAATGAAATTCATAAAAACTCCAGCAGCCCCACCCAGTATAACAGCACCAAATAGTTCAATGCTTATGTCTATAATTTGTTCAAGGACAGATGTGTCTCCGCCTATTATCATTTGCGCTGCTCCTGTTCCCAAACCGTAAAGAGCCATAGCAAGGGCGTCATCCAGGGCAACAATAGCTATTATTGTGGTAGTTAAAACTCCCTTGGATCTATATTCCCAAAGTACATCCATAGTTGATGCAGGGTCTGTTGCAGAAGCAATAGCACCAAAAACAATACCCCCCGCCAAAGAAGCGGCAAAATTTTTAGTAAATATATAAAGAATCAGACTGATTGAAATTGTTACGAGTGTAAATGCAAGTACACCTTCTCCCAGTAGTATTGCAGAAAACTGTTTTCCATACTTTTTCATTGTACTTCCATGAAGTTCTCCGCCTACAAGGAATCCAATTATTCCAAGAGCAAAAAAATTGAAATTTTCAAGAGAGAGAATAACATCACTGTTAATAAATTTTAGTCCGCTTTTACCAATTACTAATCCAATTACGAGATATCCCAGAACCTGGGGAATTTTCATTTTCTGGAAAAGCCATGCTCCGGCAATTCCCCCAAAAACACCAAGTCCCAATATAAGCAGAATACTGGATTGTATATTTAACATATTCTATTCCCCCGCAGTAAGATAGTTAAAGATTTTCATTGAATCCTCTTCCAGAAGCAGCTTGTTTCGGAAGACTTCGTCTTTTAACAGTTTACTTATGGATGCCAAAAGTTTTAAATATTCCGCATGCTGATTTTGAGCTGCAGCAACCATGAAAACTATTTTCACTGATATATCATCCAATGACTGATAATCAATAATATCAGTTTTATTTATTGCAACAGAAACTGTAATATCTCTAACAGAGTTAATACGTATATGCGGGATTCCTATTCCAAGCCCAATTCCTGTACTCATCAGTTTTTCCCGTTCCCATATGGCTTCTTCGAGTTTTTTTCTATTTTTAACCTGTGGTGCCTCTGAAATATTATCAATAAGAGCTGTGAGAATGTCCCTTTTTGTTGAAAAATTGGTTATAAGAACTCTTTCGGGAGAAAGAAGACTACTAAGGTTACTTATGTTTGTTTCTTTATTTTTATTATTCTTTAATTTCTCATTGACCCATTGATCAATTTCACTTTTTTTAAATCTCCAGACATTTCCCAGTTTTCCAGATGGTATGTCCCCTTTTTGAGCCCAGTCATAGATTGTTCGCTCTGAAATTTTTAAGTACTTTGCTACTTCTTCAATGGTTAGGATGCTGTCTTCCATTTATTTTGCCTCCATATGTCACTATAATATGTTAAATGGTGTAAAATGTCAATAAATGTCAAAAGAAAGTAATAGAAGATTCTAATAAGAACTTATTTCTATTGAGATCCCTTTTAGAGAAGTTGAAGTATTAAACATTACAAAAATGTAATATATCAGTAAGGTTATTGTAATTTACCTAATATAATATCTGAACAAGAATTGAAGGAGATTTATTATGACTGAAGATGCATCAGGTTCAGTACTGGATATTGCCGGTACTGGGAAAAAGGTAGACCAGGTATCAGGTCTTATTACCAGTCTTAGGCTGGAAATACAAAAGATTATTGTTGGGCAGGATTATCTGATTGATCGTTTAATAATTGGGCTTTTATGTAATAATCATGTACTCATTGAAGGAGTACCGGGGCTGGCAAAAACTTTGTCAATTACAACTTTGGCCAAAACTTTAAATCTGGGGTTTCATAGAATCCAGTTTACTCCGGATTTACTTCCTGCAGATTTAATTGGTACTTTAATTTACAATCCCAAAACAGGAGAATTTACTCCAAAAAAAGGACCTGTTTTCTCTAATATTATACTTGCAGATGAAATAAACCGTGCTCCGGCAAAGGTTCAGAGTGCTTTGCTGGAAGCAATGCAGGAACGACAGGTAACTATTGGAGATGAAACCCATAAACTGGATACACCATTCATGGTTCTTGCTACTCAGAACCCTATTGAGCAGGGAGGAACATATCCTTTGCCTGAAGCACAGGTGGACAGGTTTATGCTTAAGTTAAAAATTACCTATCCCTGTAAGGCGGATGAGCTTCTTATTTTAAAACGAATGGCAAAGTCAAATCCTAATATGGAAGTGCTTCCTGTTATTGGTCCTAAAGAAATTCTGATGCTGAGAGACCTTACAGATGAGATCTATATTGATGATAAGATTGAGGAATATATTGTAAATATTATAGATGCCACCAGACACCCTGAAGATTACGGTCTGGAGCTTGGTAACTATATTCAGTATGGAGCTTCTCCAAGGGCTACAATTTACTTGACCATGGCTGCCAGGGCCTATGCTCTGCTTCAGGGAAGGGGCTATGTAACTCCACAGGATGTTAAGTCCATTGGAATGGATGTTCTCCGGCATAGAGTTATTATAAGTTATGAAGCAGAAGCAGATGAGAAAACACCTGAAGATATTCTCCAGTCAATTTTCAGTGTGGTGGAAGTACCATGATTTCCCGGGATCTGGCAAAAAAGATCCGCTATATTCAGATCACTACCAGCAGAGCTGCAAACAGCACCTTTGCCGGAGAGTATGAAAGTGTTTTCAAAGGACAGGGAATTGAGTTCGATGAAGTACGGGAATATCAGGCTGGAGATGATACAAGAGCAATAGACTGGAACGTAACAGCCAGAACGGGTGTACCATTTATTAAACGTTTTGTTGAAGAGCGGGAATTGGTTGTAATGTTTTTGGTTGATATGAGTGGTTCCGGTGTTTTTGGAAGTATTGATAAAACAAAAAATGAAATAGCTGCGGAAATTTGCTCTTTACTTGCGTTTTCTGCTATTAAGAATAATGATAAGGTTGGTCTTATAGTATTTACAGATACGGTTGAGTTTTTTCTTCCACCGGAAAAGGGAACCCGGCATGTTTTAAGACTTATAGAGGAAATCCTTAACTTCAAACCAACCGGTGTAAAAACAGATATTTCTGCTGCTCTGGATTATCTGGGTAGAGTAAGCAGTAAGAAAACTGTTGCTTTTTTAATTTCTGATTATTTAGACAGTAATTATGAACAAAAACTAAGAGTAATGAATAAACGTCATGATCTAATAGCTGTAACAATTAGTGATCCCAGGGAAGTTAATTTACCAAAGGTTGGTATTGTAAGACTTCTGGATGCAGAAACAGGGGAAAATATTGTAATTGATACCAATAGTGAAAAAGTTCGAATTTGGTACAGAGCTAAATCTTTAGAAAGAAAAAATAAACTTAAAAGAGTTTTTTTCACCTCCGGTATAGATTTGATTGATATTCAAACGGATCAGGATTATTTAAAAAGTATAACTACATTTTTTCTAAACAGGGAAAGGCGGCTAAAAAGGTGAAAGGGTTTGTTAACAATTTATTTCTACTATTTATTTCACTTTTTATATTGTCTTCCTGCAGTGAAGAGCTTAAGAGTTTCAATTCTGATACAGAAGCGTATACTAATAGCTTTTCCAAAGGGCCAATTTCTTTAGATTTAATTGTAGATAAAACAGAAATAAGTACTAATCAGAATATTAAAGTGTTATTGGAAGGAAAGGCTTCTGAGGGATGGAAACCTTCTTTTCCTGAACTGCCGAAAAATCTGGATAAATTTACCGTGATAAGTGTTTCTGATACACCTTCACATTTAGAGGATGATGGATCTTTATGTATTGGCAGAACTATTCTATTAAAACCATTTCTTTCCGGAGATTATGAGGTTCCTCCACTATCAATGGATTATATTGATCAGGATAATAATAAGGGAGTTCTTTTAAGTACTCCTGTATCAGTTAGTGTTACCAGTCTATTACCGGAAAATACGGAAAATCTTCAGCTGAAAGAAATTCGTGAACCTAATACCTTTAATTATTGGAAGATGATAATAATTGTCTCAATAGCATTATTTATTCTTGGGGGATTTTTTCTTGTATTTTTATTAATTCGTAAAGGTCAAAAAGAGACTCCTGAAATACCCCCTTATGAAGAGGCTTTTAATAAACTTACTCTTCTTCTTGATAAAAAACTTCCCGAGGAAGGCAGATTTAAAGAGTTCTATTTCCAATTAAATTTAATTGTAAGGGTATATATAGAAAAACAATTCTCTATAAGAGCTCCTGAACAGACAACTGAGGAATTCCTTCAGGATCTGGCTATATCCAATAATATTGCAGATGAATTTAAGCAGAGTTTAAAGGAATTTTTAATTCATTCAGATCTTGTTAAATTTGCCAGACATAAACCTGAAAATGATGAACTTTCAGATTCAGTAGAGTCTTGTAAAAACTTTATTAAAGTGACAGGAGAAATACTATGATATTTAAGGATCCTCTGGCATTTCTACTTCTTTTAGGAATCCCTTTTATTTATTTTATCCGCTACAAAAAGAAAAAAAGAAACAGTTCTGGAATTCCTTTTCCTTCTGTTTCTTTTATATCAGATATACCCATATCAATTCGCCAGAGGTTTGAATTTATTAAACCCTCTTTACTGATATTTGCAATGGTATTCCTGGTTGCAGCTCTTGCAAGACCTCAGTATGGAATGGAGGAAGTTAAGACAGTTAATAAGGGGATTGCTATTGAGATGGTTGTGGACCGATCTGGGAGTATGGGTGCAGGTATTCGCTATGAAGGGAAGAATATTAGCAGACTGGATGCAGTTAAACTGGTTTTTACAAATTTTGTTCTTGGTAATGGAAAGGAATTGAAGGGAAGATCAAATGATTTAATTGGTCTGGTCAGCTTTGCCAGGTATTCAGATACTGTTTATCCTTTATCATTGTCCCATACAACAATAACAGAGTTTTTAAAAAATGTATCTTTAGTGAGTAATCGAAATGAAGATGGAACTGCGATTGGTGATGCACTTGCTTTAGGCTCTGCAAGACTTAAAACTGTCGAGGATGAGTTGGATAATTTGGAAAATAAAGAAGGATATATTATTAAAAGCAAAATTATTATTCTATTAACTGATGGTCAGAATAATTGGGGAAAATATTCTCCAGTTCAGGCTGCAGAACTTGCCAGGGATTGGGGTGTAAAGATTTATGCAATAGGCATTGGTGGAGAAGATGTTGAAACCCTGACTCAGGTTGCTGGTATTACAGGGGGGAAGTATTTCTCTGCAGATACTGTTAAGGGTCTTACAAAAGTATATGAGGAAATAGACAGCCTTGAAAAAAGCGAAATAGAATCAGTTAAATATATGGATTATAAAGAGGCATTTTTTCCATTTGCAATAGCAGCTTTCATTTTCATTTCTTTATATATTATTCTCTCAGCAACATTATTAAGAAGGATCCCTTAATCATGATATTTCAATTTATTTCATTGTCAAATATTAATTACCTTTGGCTTATACCATTTTTGATTTTAATCTATGTGTATGACCATTATAAAAGAAAAACCTCTCTTTTAAATTTTGTTCATGATAATTATCTTCAAAAAATATCGAGCCTTGTTAATATAAAAAGAAGAAGAACAGAACAGGTTCTTCTTCTTTTAACTCTACTTTTCATTGTCCTTGCCATTGCCAGACCAGGTTGGAATCCAAAACCTGTGACTGTTGAAAGAAAGGGAAGAGATGTAGTTTTTATTATAGATATTTCCAGGAGTATGCTTGCAGAGGATTTACAGCCTAATAGACTTGAGCGGGCAAAAACAGAGATTATAGACACTGTCTCCAGACTTTCCGGCAGCAGGGTAGCTCTGCTTGAGTTTGCAGGTTCCACAGTTGTTAAGTCTCCTCTTACTACAGATTATGCTTTTTTCAGATCAGCTACTGAAAGTCTTTCGGTAGATGATGTTTCCAGAGGAGGTACAATGCTTGGAGATGCTTTACGTGAAGCTATGACCCGGATTTTGAATCCAAAAGAGAAGAATTTTAAAGATATAATTCTTATTACAGATGGAGAAGATCATGAAAGTTTTCCTGTTGAGGCTGCCAAAGCAGCTGGAGAACAAGGGGTGAGGTTAATTGTGATAGGCCTTGGGGATGAAAATCAGGGGACAAGAATACCTGTAGTAGATTCTGATGGGAAGAAAACATTTCTTACATATAATGGAGAGGAAGTCTGGACAAAACTGGATGCAGGTACACTTAGAGAGATGGCGGCAGTTAGTCCTGGAGGTAAATATTTAAATGTGGGAACCGGTGCTTTTGATCTGGGTGAGATTTATCTTCGTTTAATAGCAAGTGCGGAGAAAAAAGAACTCCAGGGAGATACTATTATGAAATACCAGGAGTTGTTTCAATTTTTTATTTTTCTTGCTTTAATTTTATTGTTATTTGGATATTTGAAGCAGGAGGATAATTCCTGATATGATAAATAAGTTTGTTTTAAGATTCATATTTTTTACTTTGTTAATATTACTTCCTTCCCTCTTTCTTTTTCCTATGGGATATAGGGATAATGAAATAAATGGAAATAACCTTTACAAAGAAGGTGACTTTGAGGGAGCTTCTGCAGAATATTCTGAAGGGCTTGCTAAAAAAGCTGATTTTGACCTTTATTATAACAGAGGAGTTTCTTACTATAAATTAGGACAGTATGATAAGTCTTTTTCTGATTTTGAAGATGCAGCAACATATGCAAATTCCGGGAAAGATCAGATAGAAGCTGTTTATAATGCAGGTAATAGTAATTATATGTTAGCAGAAACAGAAAAAACTGAAAATCCAGGACAGGCTCTGGAACACTATGGGAAGGCGGTAAATCATTTTGAAAGAGTTCTGCAACTGGATGCTGATAATCCGGATGCTTCCTATAATCTTGAATTGTCAAGAATTAGAATGGATGAATTAAAACAGCAGCAGAATGAAGATCAAGAAGATCAAAAGGGCGGGGATAAACAACCTGATGATCAGCACGATAACAATCAAAAAAATGATAATGAAGAGGACGGGGATAAGCAGAACCAGAATCAACAGGATAGTGAGCAGCAAAATAGTGGACAACAGGATAGTGAGCAGCAAAATAGTGGACAACAGGATAGTGAGCAGCAAAATAGTGGACAACAGGATGCTGAACATCATCAGGAAGAACAGGGTAGTTCCGAGAACCCGGAACAATCATATCTGTCTGAAGAAATCTCTCCTAAAGATATTCTGAATGAAGAGGCCAGAAGGCAGGAAGCCCGGCAATTACTTATAACAAATGGGTCAGGAGAGATAGTTGATAAGGACTGGTAAATGAAAAGAGTATTTTTATTCCTTGTGTTGATTTGTGTTTTAATTATTTTTTCCTCGCCTCTATTTGGTGCAGATATTGAGATTGCTGCCGTTGTGGAAAAAAATACTCTAAGTGTTGGAGAATCTTTTATTTATCAGATACAGATACAGGGAAGTGACAGTGCATCAGACTTTCCAAAAGAAGAATGGGGAAATTCAAATTTTGCAGATAATTTTAATGTAGAATTTCTTGGAGGTCAAAATAACAGTAGTCGTCAGATAAGTATTATAAATGGACGTAGAAAAGAGATTATAAATACTGCTTATATAATATCCTGGTCATTAACACCATTAAAACCCGGTACCCTCACTATCCCTTCCATTCCAGTCTCTGTTGATGGGAAAAAATATACTACCAGATCAATTAAAATTGAATCAAAAGAGGCAGAAGAGAGTGAAAATCTAAAGCTGCTAGTTACCCTGGATAAAGATACAGCTTATGTAGGAGAACCCCTGTTAATTACATTTACCTGGTATATTGGAATGAATATTAATGAATTTGTATATTCTGTTCCTTTTTTTCAGGATAATAATTTCAGTTTTCATGATAAGCCTGGATCAGATCCTGACCCTTCTTCTCTTGTGAGGTTTCCTGTTGATGGAACGTCTGTAACTGCAGTTCAGGGGAAAGGAACCCTTAAAGGAAATACTTATACTACAATAACATTCAGCAAGCTGTTTACTCCCAAAAAAGCCGGAATTTATACTATTCCCAAATCTGTAATATCTGTAAGTGCAGAAATTTCAAATAGAGGAAGAGGTAATGATTTGTTTAGCTCATTTTTCTCCTCTTTCCAGTCCGAATATGGGCACTTTACTGTACCTTCAAATGATTTGTCATTAAAAGTTCTGGCCCTTCCTTCTGATGGTAAACCTGAGAATTTTAATGGATATATAGGTGAACTAAATATTGAAACAAGTGCGGTTCCTTTGAAAGTGAGAGTAGGGGATCCTATTACTTTTTCAGTGAGGATTAGCGGACCAAAGAATATTGCAGACTGGGATCCTCCTGATTTAACTAAGCAATATGAGCTGGCGGCAAATTTTAAAATGCCTTCTGAAATATCGGCAGGAAAAATTGAAAATAGCAGTATAGTTTTTACTCAAACTATTAGATCTTTAAATGATACTATTACTAAAATTCCGGCCATTGAAATTCCTTATTTTGATACTGTAAAAGGAGAATATAGTTTTGCAAGGTCTGAAATAATTCCAATAACCGTCGAAAAAGGTTCTGCAGTACAAGTAGAAGGATCAGAAATTTCAAATTCCGGAGATATGCAGCAGGAGATTGTCCGTGCTTCCAATAATGGGATTAATTTTAATTATAATGATATCAGGATTCTTGATAACCAAAGTTTTGGTCTTAAAGTGCTTGGACATTTTCCTTTTATTCTTCTTTTAATTATATCTCCTCTGATTTTTTTTGGAGGTTTAATTTATATGATTTCTAAAAATAGAAAAATTTTTACTACTAAAAATAATAGTAAAAATTCTCTGCGCGAAGTAACAAGGGAATTGAAAAATATTAAATCAGAATTAGAGACTTCTCCTGAAGATCCTGGTAGAAAAATAAAAACAACTTTTCAAAATTATATGGCAAAAAAAATATCAGGAACCAGTGGCTCCATTACAGAGAAAGATATAAAGAGCTGGATTGTAAGTAATAATATGGAAATTGATGATTTTTCTCTGATTTTTGAAATTTTTTCTCTTCTTGACGAATTCCAATATGCAGGATCACTTCTTAATAGTAAGGACCGGAAAATAGAAATTGGGAACTTAATAAATAAGGTTCTTCTTGCCGTAGAAGATCTCGAGAGGAGAAGCCTTAAATGAAAAAAGCAGGAATTATATTTTTTATATTTTTCATACAATTTCAAGTATTTTCAATAGATAATAATCTTTATATTGATTTATATAATCAGGGAAATGAATTTTTCGGACAGGCAGTAGATAGTCAAAATTCGAATCCTAAAGAAGCTGAATCTCTTTATGAAGATGCTTTACTAAGATTTCTTCAGATTGCAGAAGGTGTTCAGAATGGTAAACTGTACTACAATATAGGGAATACTTATTTTCAGTTAGGTGATATGGGAAGAGCTATTCTTTATTATAGAAAAGCTGCCTTACTTATACCAGGAGACAAAAATTTAAAAGAAAATCTTGCAGCTGCCAGAGCAGGACGGGTTGATACTTCAAGTGAAAAGGAAAGTGCCCGAATTCTTGAAACAATATTTTTTATGCACTATAACCTTTCAGCTTCATATAAAGCTGTTCTTTTTGGTATATTATTTTGCCTTATTTGGATTAGTTCTTTTTTTCTTCTATTAAAGAAAAAAATATCAGCTTCTTTATTTAAGGCATTTTTTATGAGTACTATTATTTTTTCTGCTCTTGGGATTATTATTCTTGGATCTATTCTTGTTAATACTATAGAATTAAAGTATTATCCTGGTGGAGTTATTACTGCTGATGCAATAATTGCAAGAAAGGGTGATGGGTTGAGTTATTCCCCTTCTTTTAAGGATCCTCTCCATTCTGGTTTGGAATTTACTCTTATAAAAGAACGCCCGGGATGGTACTATATTGAATTATCAGATAATACACGATCCTGGATACCAGAAAATACAGCTTCTCTTGTTATTTTGGATTAATTTATTTATAAATTTGACTTTTAAATTAAATCTATTATGCTTAAGTTAATTCTCTGTAATAGGTATAGTATTGTATGGCTTCAAATGATAAAAGATTAACTAATCCTCTTCAAAATTCCGAACTGCGTCTTAATTTACATCTTGATCAAACACCCCTTGCAGTTATCGATTGGGATACTGATTTTAGAGTTTTATCATGGAATAAGGCAGCAGAAAAAATATTTGGATATTCATCAGA
>JGI24023J19991_10003037_pt1 | contig 11950 bp, 14 predicted proteins | sample Cruoilmetagenom1_FD_19991 | JGI IMG/M metagenome (IMG submission 19991)
GTGTGTAACAACGATTACAAACAGATAAGGGAGTTCTGGTATGCAAATATACATTAAAAAATGTTTATTCCTATTTTTATTTATTCTACTAATAGTTATTACAGGTGCCCAGGAGATAATAGTTTCTGTAAGCGATTTTAATGTTGAATCAGACAACAGTAAATTAAAGTACATTGGAAAAGGTATCTCCACCCTTGTTGCCGGAGAGCTGCGGCGAACCAAAACAATAAAACTCCTTGAACGATCCCAGATGAACAAAATAATGGAAGAGCAGAAACTTAGCCTTTCCTGACTGGTGGATGAAGCCCATCAGGTTGAACTTGGTAAACTGATGGCTGCTGACTATATTGTTTTCGGTGAAATTATCGATATGGGAAATTCCTTATTGGTGAGTGTCCGAATGGCGGACGTTGCTACCACATAAATTGTATGGGAAGACAGTTTAATGGAGAAGCATCTTACTTTCTTGCTAAACTGGTTACAAATACTACAAAATTCAAGGTAATTACAACCCCCTTTTATTCTTACCAGAATCCAGCCTATCTTGGCATTATGCATGCAGACCGTATCCACTTGAATCTTTCTTTGGATTTGGCAGATCTTATTAACTTTATTATAGGTGGTAATCAATTTGAAAGAGTAAACAGTGATATTGAAATCAGGGAATTGGATGGCAATTCTTCTTTTGGATATTATTTCCCTGTAGGCGAGAAAATTGGTCTGGGGATTGAACTTTTCCAATCATTAATTCGTAATGATATGAAGCATGTATCTTTTGATAGTATATCTAATGGTATCTTTGGTCAGGGAGGGATGTTTAGTTTTGGTATTCGTATTTCTGACACAATCTCTCTTGGAATAAGTTCTGCAATATTTGGATTAACAAACTATCATCCCCTCATGTCACCTTATGAGGAAGGAAGTCTCGAACCTAAGCTGGATGATGTTGCATTTAGTGTCCTAGGTGGAGTTCTCTATAGAAATTTGTCAGAGTCTCTGTTCTTTGATCTTAGAGCAGGGTATTGTTCGGCCACCTTTAATGTTTTAGATGTTGATGCCTTTACATATACTGAAATGGTCAGGATACCAATGATACTTGAAGATACTCTTACACTTTCATTAAATGAAAAAAGAACATTTTTGACATTAAAGAATATTAATAATCTAGGTTTTGATCAGAATCAATATAACATACGTTTATTACCTGCTGCAGAACACTTTTTCTCTACAGCTTTTTCAATTAGAGGCGGTTAGGAAGGGGCTCTACTCCTGAATGCTGGTTTCCCCCAGTTTGGATATGGAATTTTAGGTGGTCTGACATACCGTTTTCTAAAATCAGGTATAGAGATTGATTTCAATCTGACCCATCGTCAGCAGCCTTCCCGGTCGGTGGAAGGATTTATGTTTCCAAATACCCTGTTTCTTTTTAATGTGACATTTAACAATGTTTTTCTAAGCAGGAAATGACAGTAGCAAATATGAAGTTATTTATGGGACTGGAGTATAATCCGGGATGGATAAGCAGATAGAGTCTTCGGTCACTTCGATACATTTTGCTTTTGATCTTGGGTTTATCTGAGGGACGCAAAACACTCAGTGAACGAAGGGTAAATTCAGGGAACTGTATTCCAACCGGTTGCTGAGTGATTTTGCTCCGATAGAAAAAGTCCTACTAAAATTACTCAGTATAGGCAAAATTGTATCGAAGCACCGGTTTCTGTTTTTGCAGTGGAACTATACCTCCAATTCTGTTATTATTAATTGGAAGGAGCAAGACTTATGTCCCGTTCAGATATTATTCAAACCTTAAGAGAATTCAAGGAACAGCATGCTGAAGAATACGGTATTCAGTTAATGGGCCTCTTTGGATCTGTTGCCAGAGATGAGGCAACAGTAAACAGTGATGTTGATATTGTTGTGAAGATAGAAATACCAGATCCTTATATAATAGTGCATATTAAAGAGGAAATATCAGAACAATTACAACTATCTGTAGATATTGTAAGACTAAGAGATAAAATGAATCCATTCCTGAAAAAAAGAATAGAACAGGATATTGTTTATGTTTGATGAAAAAATTATTGAGGATCTGGAATAAATGTCTTCACCACTAGTTTCAGTAATAATCCCAGTTTACAACCGTTTTGAAATGGCAAAAGAAGCCGTTTCTTCGGTAATTGGCCAGACTCATCAAAATCTGGAAGTTATAATTGTGGATGATGGTTCAATAGATATGACTTCTACTCTGGCAGCATATTTTGGAGATGATTCCAGAGTAAAATATTTAAAAATAAATCATAATGGGATGCCTGGATTTGTAAGAAATAAGGGTGTGGAAATTTCTTCAGGTAAATACCTCGCTTTTTTAGATTCAGATGATTTGTGGGTTGACAGTAAGCTTAAAAAACAGGTTGATTTTTTAGAAAATAATTCTGCATACAAAGTTGTTCATACCCGGGAAGCATGGATAAGAAATGGTAAGACTATAAGTCAGTCTGGTTTTAATCATAAAAGATTTGGAAATATATTTTCTGATGCTCTTATAAAATGTATACTTGGTCCATCTACAATTATGCTGGAGACAGATCTCTATAAGAACCTTGGTGGATTCAGGGATGATTTGGAAATTGCTGAGGATTATGAGTTATGGCTTAGATTAACTAATTCCAATAATATTGGTTATCTTGATGAGCCTCTAATTACAAAACGTGCAGGTCACGTGGGCCAATTATCAGAAAAATATGGACAAATTGAAATTTTTAGAATTCGTGGTCTGCAAAAACTTGTAGAGCAGAACTATTTTAAAAGTGGAAATCAGGAGCTTGCAGAAAAGGAACTTTCTAAGAAGTGCAGGATATATTCTGCAGGGTGTAGAAAAAGGAATAAAACTGAAGAAGCAGAGGTCTATGCATCTCTGGCTGCAAAATATGAGAACCAGAGCTGAGGAGCAATTGAATGGCAGATGATAAGAAAGTAATTTATTCCATGGTTGGAGTAAGTAAAAAACATAATCACAAAGTAATTTTAAAAGATATTTACCTTTCATATTTTTATGGAGCAAAGATAGGTGTACTTGGTTTGAATGGAAGTGGTAAATCTACACTCCTTAAAATACTTGCTGGAGTAGATAAAGATTTTAATGGTGAAACTGTTATAACTCAAGGTTTTACAATTGGATATCTTGAACAGGAACCTAAACTGGATCCTGAAAAAACAGTTCGTCAGATTGTTGAAGAAGGGGCAGGGGAAGTTATTTCTTTATTGGCAGAGTATGAAGAGATAAATGCTAAATTTGGTGAACCCATGGATGATGATGAAATGACTGCTCTTCTTGAAAGACAGGGGACTGTGCAGGACAGAATAGACAGTTTGGATGGATGGGAAATTGATAATCTTCTTGAACTTGCCATGGATGCTCTTCGCTGCCCGCCGGAAGATATGCAGATTAAGCATTTATCAGGAGGGGAGGACCGAAGAGTTGCTTTGTGCAGGCTTCTTCTTCAAAAACCGGATATTCTTCTTTTGGATGAACCTACAAACCATCTGGATGCAGAATCGGTTTATTGGTTGGAACAGCATCTTAAGCAGTATGAGGGAACTGTAATTGCAGTAACTCATGACAGGTATTTTTTAGATAATGTAGCTGGCTGGATTCTTGAACTTGACAGAGGAGAAGGAATCCCCTGGAAGGGTAATTATTCATCCTGGCTGGAACAAAAGAAAAACCGCCTGGCCAATGAAGAAAAACAGGAAAGTGCAAGACAGAAGACTCTTCAGCAGGAGCTTGAGTGGATTCATATGTCGACCAAAGGGCGTCATGCAAGGGGAAAATCAAGAGTAAATTCCTATGAAGCGCTTTTAAGTCAGGATACAGCAGAAAGAGCAAAAGATCTGCAAATTTATATTCCTTCAGGGCCAAGGCTTGGAAATGTTGTAATACGGGCAGAAGGTGTTTCAAAATCCTTTTGGTGAAAATATTCTTTATGAAGACTTAAACTTTGATCTTCCTCCAGGTGCAATAGTAGGGATTGTGGGTGCTAATGGAGCAGGTAAAACAACTCTTTTTAAGATGATAACAGGAAACGAGAGTTCGGATTCAGGAACTTTTACTGTTGGAGAAACTGTAAAATTAACCTATGTGGATCAGGTTAGGGAGCTACTTGATCCGGATAAATCTGTATGGGAAATGATTTCCGGAGGTCAGGATTTAATTAATTTTGGAAAGCGGGAAATGAACAGCAGAGCTTATGTTTCCCAGTTTAATTTTGGCGGAGGGGATCAGCAAAAGAAGGTTGGGGTTCTTTCCGGGGGAGAAAGAAACAGGGTTAATCTTGCGATGATGCTTAAGGAAGAAGCTAATGTTCTTCTGCTGGATGAACCAACCAATGATCTTGATGTAAATACAATTAGAGCTCTTGAGGAAGGTCTTGAAAGTTTTGGTGGATGTGCAGTTGTAATTAGCCATGACAGATGGTTTTTGGACAGGGTTGCAACCCATATTCTTGCTTTCGAAGGTGATAGTAAATCTTATTGGTATGAAGGTAACTGGAGTGAGTATGAGGCTGATAGAAAACGTCGCTTAGGTGATTCTGCTAATCAGCCTCACAGAATTAAATACAGGAAAATGACCCGGGGTTAGATCAGGTACCGAAATACAGATCTCCAAAATCACCAAGACCCGGGATAATGTATGCTTTGGAATTGAGTTCCTTATCAACAAATCCTGTAATTATTTTTGCCCTGGGAACACATTTCATAAAAGCTTCAATTCCTTCAGGACATGAAATTAAGTTTATAAAAATAATTTTCTCTTCTCTTACACCGTGTTCTTTAAGGACTTCAATTGCTTTACATACAGAACCGCCTGTTGCAAGCATAGGATCCAGTAAGAGTACGTGTCTTTTTGCAATATCTTCGGGCAATTTTTGATAGAAAAGAGTAGGCAGTGCAGTTTCCTCATCTCTTTGNATAAGAATTTTTCCTATTCTAATTGCTCTGCATACNTCNCTTACAGCTTTCTCCATAGATTCCCCTGCTCTTACAATAGGGACTGCNCAGAGTTTTCCTACAAATTCACTGCCTGTAAATTGAGTACCTGTTGGAGTAGTAACTACTTTTATCTGTGTCGGCAGATGGTTTAATGCTTCTTCAATTAGTAAGCGAATGATTCTTTCTGAATAGAATAGAAACTCGTTTCTTTTTGTACCTTTGTTTCTAATTATTGTAAATAATGCTTCAAGCTGGGGTGTGTAGGGAAGGACTGTTAGATTTTCCATTACTAAACCTCTCTTTGAATATCAGATTTGATAACCGTTCGATATTTTTTGGGAGGTTATCAATCCATACTAGGCTGTAATTTTAAAAGTATCAATAGAGAGGCTTGTGAGATGTCTAATGAATTGGTTTGTTTTTGGCTTTTTTCGCCAGTTTTACTGTTCTGTATTAGAAAAGTTTGTTTTAAAAAAAGATAAGGAGTTAATATTGTCTTTCAGTGAAATCTTCATATTATTGGTATAATTAAATTCAGACCGAATTTTAATTGAATTTACTTTTATCAATGATATTTTTTGTGCTAATAAGATACGATGCTTGATTTACACATTCAAATGTGTTATATTTTACACATAATGAATGGAGGAATCTAATGGCAACCAACCTGGCAATTGATGATAAAATACTAATAATGGCTCAGAGTATTGCCGGTATTAAAACCAAAAAAGATACTGTCAATCTTGCACTTAAAGAGTTTATTCAACGAAGAAAGCAAGAGGAGATAATAGGTTTATTTGGGAAAATAGAATATGAAGATGATTATGACTATAAAGGCATGAGAACCAGAAAATGAGGGTTCTAATAGATACTTCTGTATGGTCTTTGGCATTAAGAAAAAAAACTCTAACCCCAAATGAAAATAAAGTAGTAAATGAATTGAAGGAACTAATCTATGAACTACGGGCTGTTATAATTGGCCCTGTCCGGCAGGAGCTATTATCCGGAATATCAGATGAATCAAAGTTTAATAATCTTAAAGAAAAGTTATTAGCGTTTGAAGATTTGCCATTGAGTCAGGAAGATTATGAGAAGGCAGCAGAAATTAATAATAATTGCAGAAGAAAAGGTATACAGGGATCTCATATTGATTTTTTAATATGCGCAGCAGCAATTAATAACAAGATCAGTATTTTTACAACTGATAAGGATTTTGAGAACTATAAAAATGTAATAAGTATTAGTTTGCATAATATTAGAGAAGAACTAAATTAGTTATAGTTTTTCCATTTATTCCATAGCCTCCGCTTCATGTGGCAGAATTCTTTTAATTGGCCTGAAGTATGTTTTAGGAGAATATTCTGCCAGATCTGAAACTTTTGTCATATAGATACATGCATATTTTTCTACCTGTTCTGCAAATCTGCTTTCCTCGGAACCTGCTCTTAAAATCTCGCCCCAATAGGGATTGAAAAACTTTTTAAAGATTCCAAGCTCCTCCGATATAAGGCCGTTCATCTGATCAATTTCCTCATAAAGTTTATCTCTGGTTTGCCGGTTCGTTCCCTGTTTGTTAAGCATTCTCTCCAGAACAGCTTTTTCTTCCATAAAAGAGTTTATCTTTATCTGCACAGATTTTGACTTCTTAAGACTTTCTATCTCTTTTTCCAGATCTCCAAGGACCAGGGCTGTTCTCCAGGAACAGGATTTTTTAATTGACACAACATCTCCATAGATATGATCACCTATGTAGAGTATTTCGCTGCCTGGAACACCCAGATCATCCTGAAGTTTTTGAAACCACCCTCCCTGGTAAATCCCTTTTGCTACTGAACCCATGTGGTTAGTCATCTGTCCTGTTTTCTGGTCAATTCTAAGAAATCTTCCCGGATGTTCAAAAAAGCCCGGTTTGTCTGCCAGTGTAATAACAAGGTCAAATACATCTTCCCATTTTTTATATTTTTTCCAGTATGGGTTAAGAGCATAGTCCAGAAGTGCTTTTGTATAGTCATAATCAGAGTTTGTTATAATTATGAGTTTTTTCCCATAATCCAGATATCTTTCCATAAGTTCCGGAACCTGTGGGTCGGATATAACATATTTCCCAAAGTCATTTTTAAGATAGGATTTAAGAGTATCATCCTGATGTATTATGTCCAGAACAGCTTTTATATCATCAGCTATCTGATGGTAATTGGGCAGCTTTTCTCCNTCTTCTTTCATTTGAACAAGCTGGGAGAAAATCACTCCACTCGAAATTGCAAATGATGTATCCAGGCTTACAAATTCAGGGCTTTTAATATCAATGGCCATTTCTCTGTAGATTCTGTTTTGTTCTTTATAATCAACTTCTTTAAGGCCATGATAGGCAATTTTTACTTTACCATATCTGCTAAGCTGAAGTAGATTCCCATTAATTTTATCAATTACAAGACCCACAATGGATCTTTTAAAATCAAATTTAAGACTGAGTACCGATTCTGGATAGTTCATTTTTTTGTTAAGAGTTTTTAATGCTTCTCTATGAGTTAGTTTTTCCAGTTCTTCGGTGTTATAACCCACCAGAGTATAATCCATATCAAAACCAATAACTTTTGTATATTTTAAATTGAGTATTCTGTTTACATATACTGACATNATATAACTCCCATATTTTCACTTATTCCAGTATAAGATATTTCTTTTAAGTGGTAAATGTCAGGTTTATCTCTGATCTTCCCACTGGTTTTTATTTATGCTAAGGTAACTTTTGGAGGAAGATATGANAAAACCGGCTTTAGTTATAATGGCAGCAGGAATGGGCAGTAGATATGGTGGAATTAAGCAGATTGAACCTGTAGGAGAACATGGTGAAGTAATACTTGATTATTCTGTTTTTGATGCAGTCCAGGCAGGATTTGGGAAAATTGTCTTTATAATTCGGAAAGATCTGGAAAAAGATTTCAAGGAAGCTGTTTTTGATCGCATTCCTCCTTCGATTGATGTGGAATATGTTTTTCAGGAGCTGGATTCTGAGCTTCCTTTTGATGTGCCTTTAAACCGAACCAAGCCATGGGGTACTGCTCATGCTGTATTATGTACAGCAGGTGTTATTGATGGCCCATTTGTTGTAATAAATGCAGATGATTACTATGGATCGGCAGTATTTTCTGATGTTATGCCCTTTCTCCAAAAAATGAAAGAAAATAGTACTGATTATGCTATGGCTGGATATACCTTAAGAAAAACTCTTTCAGATCATGGTTATGTGTCCAGAGGAGTCTGTCAGGCAGACTCAAAAAATCTTCTTACAAGTATAGTTGAGTATGAAAAAATTGAGATTATTGATGGGGAAATAGTTGCAAAACGTCTAAAATCTGACAGTTTGGAAATTATGACAGGAACAGAACCTACTTCTATGAACTTTTTTTGTCTTGGACCTGCTTTTTTTGATAAAATTCGGGAAGGATTAAAGGAATTCTTATCAGATAAAGAAAACCTTGCAAAAACAGAAATCTATCTGCCTGTTTTACTTGATACATTAATAAATAAAAATGAGGCTACAGTAGAGGTTATCCCTACTGAATCTTCATGGTTTGGTATGACTTACAAAGAGGATAGCCCTATTGTGAAAAAGGCATTTAAAGAACTTAGAGAAGAGGGTGTATATCCATCACCTTTATGGGGCTAGGAATACTGGATTTTGACTGTTCAGGGTGATAAGTTACCAACTATGATTAAACGAACTCTTATAATATTAACCAGTGTTGCTCTATTTGTTTTTCTCAATGCATGCTCTTCCAGGCAGGATATCTATATTTCAGATACTGGAGAAGGTTCTGTTTCTATAGATATTAATTTGGATAATATGCTTACCAGCTATGCAGGAGATCTTCTTGGCGGTTTCTCCAGTGTAGAAGCTGAAGACATAAATCTTTTTGATACTCATAAGATTAGTAATATTATTTCAGAACTTGAGTCTGTTTCCCTTACTAATATTACTTCAGGATCTTCTGAAATACTTCATCTGGAACTTGATTTTATGGATCCCGGGAAGGTTTTTGATAAGTCAGAAACTTCAGGAGCTCGTGATCTAATTTCTTTTTCTTCCAGGCCAGAGGGTAGTAAGAATAGAAAAAAAATCAGTCTTTATCTTTCGAAAGATAATTTTAATACAGCACTTGCCCTGGTAGGAATGAAAGATTCAGAGATTCTGGATACTTTTGGACCTCAGGATAATCCATATACTGAAACTGAGTATCTGGATCTAATGGATTTTCTTTTTGAGGAATATGAAACATCTTCTAAAATAAGATCGACTATTAAATCTTCTGAAGTATTAATTAATCTTAAAGTTGATGGTCATATTGTTAATTGTGATGGTTGTACAAAATCAGAAACCGAATCAAGTGTGCAAATTAAAATACCATTATTGGATATAGTTACTTTGGAAAAGCCCATTGAGATTATTGTGGAATGGGAATAAACAGGAAAATTAAATAAGCTTGACATGCTCCAATCATAGTTTTATCGTTCAACGATATGAACCTAAAAAAGATATTAAACACAAACCTGGTTGAACTGGAGCTTAAAGGAAACAGCAAGCAGGAAATAATTGAGAACCTTCTGGATATTCTTGTTAAAGCAGGTAAAGTAAAGGACCGGTCTCTGGCTCTTGAAGCTATACTTGAACGGGAAGCCAAAATGTCTACTGGTATTCAGCAGGGAGTTGCCATTCCTCATGGTAAAACAGATTCAGTAAATGAACTGCTGGCATGCATTGGTATAAGAAAGGATGGTGTGGATTTTAAAGCATTGGATGGGATCCCCAGTAAAATATTTATTATGACTTTATCACCTTCAACAAGATCCGGACCTCATGTGCAGTTTCTTGCAGATATAAGCAGAGTTCTAACCAGTGAAGGAATGAGGGAAAAACTGATAAATTCAGGTACAAAAGAAGAATTGATATCATTGGTAGTTAAGGGGCATGCATGACCCACTTAATGACAGTACTTGTATTACAGCTGGCAGTAATTATAGTTTTTGCCAAGATACTGGGTTGGGTTTTTCAGAATAAATTGAAGCAGCCCAGGGTTCTTGGTGAACTTACTGCTGGTATGATTATAGGTCCATATGCCCTTGGGTCTATACATATTCCAGCTCTTCATGGTTCCCTGTTCCCCTTGCCCGATACCACCTTACCGGTAACTCCAGAACTCTATGGGTTTGCAATTGTTGCTTCTATTATTCTCTTGTTTTCTGCCGGTCTCGAAACAGATCTTCCTACATTTCTGAAATTTTCAGGGAAGGGATCTCTTGTTGGTCTTGGGGGTGTAATTTTATCATTTATTTTAGGTGATCTGGTAACAGTTCTTTATTTTGATGATGTACTTCACTTTATGGATCCCAAAGCGTTGTTTCTTGGTACTCTTTCAACTGCTACTTCAGTAGGGATAACTGCAAGAATTTTAAGTGAGCGGAGGAAGATGTCTTCTCCTGAAGGAGTGACAATTCTTGCTGCTGCTGTTTTGGATGATGTAATAGGAATTATACTCCTGGCAGTTGTTGTTGGTGTTGTAAAGGTTGAAACTTCAGGGGATGGAATACCCTGGGGAGAAATAGGAATAATTGCCTTGAAAGCATTAGGATTCTGGCTGATAAGTACGGTGATTGGTATTATTGTTGCGCCGAAACTGGCAAAAAATCTTAAACGTTTTAAATCTATGGATATGATATCTATCATTTCTTTTGGATTTGCACTTTTTTTGTCCGGACTTTCAGAGATGGTAGGCCTTGCAATGATAATAGGTGCCTATGTAATTGGCCTTGCTCTTTCCCAGACTGATGTTGCACATGATACACGGGAAAAACTTCTTGGTATCTACAATTTTTTTGTACCAATATTTTTTACAATTATGGGGATGATGGTTAATTTTGCAGCAATGAAGGGTGTTCTGGTATTTGGCCTAATTTATACTGCAGCTGCTTTTGCAGGGAAAATATTTGGATGCGGGCTTCCTGCTCTTCTTGCCGGATTTAATATTAAAGGTTCATTAAGAATTGGAGCAGGGATGCTTCCCAGGGGAGAGGTTACTCTGATTATAGCCGGAATTGGTCTTTCGTCCGGTGTAATTGGGCAGGATATGTTCGGGGTTGCCATAATGACACTCCTTGCAGCAAGTATAATTGCTCCGCCTTATCTTATAAAAACTTTTCAGGGTGGATCCGGGTATAGTTCAAAACTTAAAGACAAGGATCCTGGAGACATTCATACTATAGATCTTGATTTTCCCGGTCAAAAAATGGCTGATTTTATCAGAGAAAAGCTGTTGGATGGGTTTAGAAATGAAGAGTTTTTTGTTCATAAAATTGACTATAATAAACAGATTTATCACATAAGAAAGGATGAAGTACTAATAACATTAAATCAGGAAGATGATAAAATTTCTATTAATACAAGTCCTGAAAATGAAGCATTTGTGCGGCTTTTAATGCTGGAAGAGGTTCTTGATCTTAAAGACTTTTTAAGCGGCCTGGAGAGTATGAAAAGTCCCGATATGATGGGAGCAGATTTACTTATGGGGATGTTCGGTGTTAGCTCTGGAACGGATTAAAATTAGTTAATATTTAAAGCTTTCTCAAATAGAAATAGCATTTTTGATTGTTCTTCGTTATCCAGCTGATTTAAAAGTTTCATAACCCGTGCAGTTCTAAATTCCTCAATTTGATTAAAAAGAGTTAATCCTTTTTTTGTTAACATTAGAAGTACAACCCGTCCATCTTCTTCATGTGACTTCCTTTTAAGGATATTCATATGTTCCAGTTTTTTTACACTGACACTAATAGTTGGTGGTTTCAGGTTTAAACTTTTAGATAGTTCCTTAACCGTGAGTTCTTTCACTAGAAAAAGTTGATCTATAATATTTACCTGTGAAGATGATATCCCAAGTTTTTCCGGTGGAGCCTGTTCTGTTTCTTC
>JGI24023J19991_10003038_pt1 | contig 11950 bp, 10 predicted proteins | sample Cruoilmetagenom1_FD_19991 | JGI IMG/M metagenome (IMG submission 19991)
AAGGGCTTACACCGACCAAAGAGTTCTCGCTTGAGGGTTTCTCTAAGCGTCAGATGCCTGGTGATCTTTTAGCAACGTTTTCTAAAGAACTCTCTTCTTACCTCAACTCTGGGATGACCATACTTACCGCCATCAAGCTACTTGAGAACCAACATGAGGGAGAGAAGCGTTATACCTCTTTTCTAAGCTCTATCAAAACCATGATAGACGAGGGAAAATCTCTCTTCATCGCACTCAACACACAAAAAGTCTATGCTCTGCCGGAGTTTTACCTCCAAAGTTTAGATGTCGCAGGACAGAGTGGAAAGATGGTAGAAGTACTTACCAACATGGCAAACTTCTTCTCGGCACAAAACAAAGTCAAAAAACAAGTCAAAGGCGCGATGATCTACCCTTCTGTTATCTTTATGGTTGCTATTTTGATCATCTCATTTTTACTTGTCTCGGTGGTACCGGAGATCACACAGATCTTTGAAGACACTGACCAAGAGTTACCTCCTATCACACAGCTTGTGGTGAATGCAAGTGATTTTCTTATCGCACACTATGTCGCATTACTCGTTGGCTTCGTCTTGCTTATCATCCTCTTTAAAGTAGCCTATGCAAAGGTAGAAAGTTTTCACAAACTCATCGATGCATGGATGCTGAAAGTGCCTCTCATAGGCACACTGATACAAAACCACGAGTTAGGACGTTTCTCCTATATCTTGTCGCTGATGCTAGACTCTGGAGTGGCATATGCACAAGCGGTGCAACTGGCTAAAGCGACCTTTGGAAACTATGGGTTGAAAAGTCTTTTTAACCTCGCTTCAGTCAAAGTCATAGAGGGAAATAAACTGTCAAACTCTTTGGCACTTTCTAAAGGCCCAAAGATCAAACGAAACTTCATGCAAACACTTGCACTTGGAGAAGAGTCCAGTGAAGTAGCTGAGGTACTACAGAATACCTCTTCACTTTATGCAGAAGAAAATGATGATAAACTGAATATCTTGTTAAGTTTACTCAACCCTTTTATGATGCTTCTCATTGGAGGATTTGTGGGTGTTATCATCGCTGCGATGATGCTACCTATCTTTACCATGACACAAGGACTTAACTAAAATGGCCAAGCAACGCATCCGTGATGTCAAACAAGGCAAGATAAAAGAGAGCAAACCAAAGCAAAGCTCTAAACCTCAACAGCTTTACGCACCTTCTAGCCTAAAAATCAAAGCCTTCCTCACTGATGCCTTTATGTTACTTATGCCCATCATGTACATCGTATTTTACTTTGTGATGGATGGGAGAGAAGGCTTTGCAGAGCAGAAGATGTTAGGCTGGTTGTACATCCTTGTACCACTCATCTTGGTACAGACACTCTTCTTTTACTTCTCAGGACAGACGCCAGGGTACAGAGCCTACAACCTCACACTCATAGATGAAAACACCAAAGAAAGACCAAGCCTCTTCATCATCCTCTTTAGAAATCTCGCGGCTGTACTTTCTCTTTTTACATTTCTGTGGACACTGATGTTTTTTAGACGTGATTCTAAAACCTTACATGACCTCCTCTCAGCCACAGCTGTAGTCTTAAAATCACAACGATGAAACCAGTCACTTCACTGCTTTCTGGCTTTGCTCTCTTACTAAGTAGTTACTACTTTTTCTACTTTGCTTTGGTAGGTGTCTACGTCATCTTCATGCCCAAAGTCTTACTAGACCTTGGGTATAACGCTTTTGAAGTAGGAGTCATCTACGCTGCAGCTCCCTTTATGCGTTTTTTACTTCCTTTTGTTTTCAAAAAGTATATTGCACTTACCCCGAAGGTCTACCTATTGGCACTGCTTTTTACCTTTGTAGGCACGCTCATCTTCTTAAGCACCATAGAACACTTTTGGCTCTACCTTGTTGCCAACTTACTCTTTGGTGCAGCCATGGGCGTTTCACTTCCGTATGTGGAAACAATGGCTCTGGCTACCCTCTCCAAAAACCTCTATGGGAAAGTCCGTCTTTGGGGTTCACTTGGATTCATAGGTATCTCTTTATGGCTAGGAAAAGTACTCAGTAACGGACATGAAGCGCTCTACTACCTCTCTGCTACTGCACTACTGACTTTACTCTTTGGGGGCTTACTCATCCGCTACGACCGTAGTGCTCATACCTCCGCTGAAGAAGACAGTAGTTTTTCACTCACTAAGTATTGGGCATTTTGGGTATCCATCTTTCTGATGCAAGTAGGGTTTGGAGGGTTTTACAACTTTTTTACTATCTACGAAACCTCACATGGTATCTCTTTGGAGATGGTCTCATGGATGTGGAGTTTTGGTGTTATCTGTGAAGTGTTCATGCTCTACTTTCAAGGGCCTTTACTACAGCGTAATCTACTCAACATCTTACAGTTTGCCACACTGGTCACTGCCTTTCGATGGCTCTTGCTTTACTTGTACCCTGACTCTGTTGAGCTCACCTTTGCTTCGCAGTCCTTACATGCAGTGAGTTTCGCGCTTTACCACACAGCCGCCATCACTTATGTCTTTGGACTCTACACGCAAAAAAAGCTTGCACAGCAGTTTTTTTTAGGTATCGCCTTTGGACTGGGTGGTTCAGTAGGAGCTATGCTCTCTGGACAAATGTATGGAGAATACCTCTTCCTCATAGAAGCAGGCATTACTTTTTTAGCTTTTGTAGTACTCATAGTACATCAAAAACGAAGGGCGTATGTAGATGTATAACATCCCTGCTGTCATCTTTGCTGGAGGTAAAAGTTCTCGTATGGGCACAGACAAGGCTCTGCTTCCTTTTGGCGAGTACAGAACGCTGAGTGAGTTTCAGCATCACAGACTGACTCTTTTGTTCGAAGAGGTCTACCTCTCTGCAAAAACAGACAAGTTTGACTTTAACTGTCAAGTCATCAGGGACAAGGGTGAAGAGAGTTCACCATTGGTTGCACTTATTTCTATCCTTGAAACCCTTGATGTGGAGGAAATTTTTATACTCAGTGTAGATACACCGCTAGTAGATAAGAACGTCATAGAGACACTCTTGCAAAAGGGGAAAGAATACCTTCGAGCAGATGCCATCATCGCACAAGGTCCTCGTGGCTTACAGCCACTATGTGGCATCTACAGACGCTCCATCTTGCCCTTGGCGAAAAAACATCTAGCAGCACAGAACCATCGTCTTACTTCGCTACTTGAAGCATCCAAGTTAAACCTAGTGCCTTTTAAAGAGCATGAACCCTTTACCAATCTGAATACCCAAGAAGAGTACCAGGCATTACTTTCCAGCTAACTCCATCGCACAAAGATTTTTATCCCTGTCTAACATCTGTACCATCAATTTTTTAGAGAAGAACACAAATTTTTCAAACAATGAAGAGTGGTATTTGTCTTTATGGTATATCATCAAAAAGTCTCTTTTACATTCAAAGTTTTTGACATTGACTTGAAACAATTTTTCCTCTTGTAACTCTTGATCCACAGAGATCTTTGAAATACATGTTAGACATTCACGGTTTTTTAAAATACTCTTGATGGACTCCGTATGTCCAAGTTCCAAAAAGATATTTAAGTCATCTACTTTTTCTTTGATATAATCCAAAAAGACTTCTCTTGTACCAGACCCCTCTTCTCTAAGTACCCAGCGCATATCTGCCAAGTCCTTGATGTCTGCTACTTTGGCACTGGCTATCTCTGCATTTTCAGTCACAACCAGCAGTTCGTCTACACCTATCTTTTCTTTAACGATATCAGATCCAGAAACAAACCCTTCTACAAAACCTATGTCTATAGTTCCCTCTTGTATCATCTTCGTGATCTCTTGGGTGTTTCCTTCTTTAAGGGTTATTTTAACATCAGGGTATGAACTCATNTACGCACAAATGATGGAAGGCATCAAATAATCTACTATGGTAGTACTAGCCCCCACCCGGATCATCCCTTTGTTTTCAGAGTTTTTAAACTCATACTCAATGTCAGAGAGTTTTCTGAACATCGGATCTATCTCTTTATGAAAAGCACGTCCTACTTCATTGAGGACAAGCTTTTTATTGATCCTGTCAAAAACAGGTCTTCCCAAAATACTCTCAAGTTCTTTGATCGACATTGATACAGCAGACTGACTCAATCCCATGCCTTTTGCAACATTGGTTAAGTGTCCCTCGCTTACCACATTTAGAAAGATTTCCATTTGTCTTAGTGTTAATTTCATTATTTCTCTTTAATTATTTAGATTCTACTGATATATTGAATAAAAATTATAGTATAGTTCCTGAATATTAATCAAAAATTTTGAAGATACACTTAAAAGGACGTAAAAATATGCCATTTTCTACATCAAATCGTAAAGGTACCTTTTCTGGTATCATTTTTGTCGCTATTTTTGCAATGGCAGCAACATACATCTCTGATCTGGCTCCCGTGCAAGCCCTTGGTCTTTCTCCTCTGGTCATAGGAATTGTTATGGGTATTTTCTATGCGAACACGCTACACAACCAAACACCTGATGCATGGCAAAGTGGTATCACTTTTTCCGCTAAAAAGGTTTTACGTTTTGCCATTGTCTTTTATGGATTTAGGATCACCTTTCAGCAGATAGCAGAAGTGGGCATGGATGGCTTCTTGGTTTCACTTATCATGCTTACCTCTACACTCATACTGGGCTCTTGGTTAGGCTATAAGATCTTTGGTATGGAAAAAGACACTTCCATACTCACAGCTTCAGGGGCATCTGTCTGTGGTGCTGCTGCTGTGCTTGCCACAGAACCCGTACTTAAAGCAGAAGGGCACAAAACAGCCATCGCTGTCTCTATGGTTGTTTTGTTTGGTACGGTCTCTATGTTTCTTTACCCTGTGCTTTATACCACTATCTTTGAAAATGCAACTGGGTTTTTACACATGACTGCTAGAGAGTTTGGTATCTATGTGGGTGGTACCATCCACGAAGTAGCACAAGTTGTGGCTGTCCCTGCTTCCATACCCAACCTTCCAACAGTTGATGCAGAAGAGATGGCCAACGCCGCAGTCATCGTTAAAATGACACGCGTGATCATGATAGCACCTATGCTCATCGTACTGGGGCTTTACTTAGCCTATAGTGCTAAAAAAGAGGGTGAAGAAAGCGGAGTAGCAAGCAACGGTAAAATGAAACTCGTCATCCCTTGGTTTGCAGTCTACTTCATCTTCGTAGCAGGGTTCAACTCACTGCAACTTGTCCCTCAGCACATCGTAGACATTATCAACGAGATAGATACCTTCTTACTCACCATGGCGATGACTGCGCTAGGTATGGGAACTGTATTTGCCAAGTTTAAAGGATTGGGACTGGCACCTGTCTATACTGCTACCGCCATGTTTGTTTGGCTTGTTGTAGCAGGCTTTGTAGTCACAAAACTTATTTGTATGTAACATGGAGGTCATGATGCCTCTGTGTTATTTTCTGCGACGGTAACTCAAAGCTTCTAACATATCTTTCTTCTCTATTTTCACATGAGCATTTAAGTCTGCGATAGTCCTGCCTATCTTTTTCACAGAAGCGATACTCCTATGTGAAAGACCAAACTTTGTGATGGCACCCTCAAGTATCTTAGTAGCCTCCTCTTCCAATGCACAATACGTTTCTATCTCATCTTCATTAAGTTTACCATTGAGTCTCGTTTGTTTTCTTCTCTTCTGCATTTTAAAGGCTTCTAACACTGCTTCATGCATAGCTTCAGAAGTCACATCACTTTTATCTTCACTGCTAATTTCTTGCATCACCACAAAGAGGTCTATGCGGTCTAAAAATGGGTCAGAGAGTTTGTTTTGGTAACGTTGTATCTCAACTTCAGAACAACGACATGACTTTATTTTAGAAAGCATGTTCCCACAAGGACAAGGGTTTTGTGCTGCAACGAACATAATGTCTGATTCATACTCTATCTTCGCATTGACCCTTGCTATGTGGACTTTATTGTCTTGTAGCGGCTCTCGCATCGCCTCCAGTACTTGCTTGGAAAAATGTGGGATCTCATCAAAAAAAAGTATGCCTTTACTAGCCAAAGCAACTTCTCCTATGCGTGCTTGCCCTGAGCCACCACCAAACACAGAAGCGGAAGTAGCAGTATGATGAGGAGATCGCATCGGTCTGATGGCTTTAAAGTTTGGTACTTGCCCATCAAGAAATTGATGTTTGGCGATGGAAAGTAACTCTTCTTCATACAGAGGTGGGAGTATGTCTTTGATACGTTTGGCTATCATACTTTTACCACAACCTGGGTTCCCCTCCATAAAAAGGTTATGCATCCCTGCAGCAGCTATCATGGCAGCTCGTTTGGCTACCATTTGTCCTTTGACATCCTTAAAATTATGCTCATATTTTTCTTCATAGTAGTAAGGTATACCCTCCAAAGAAAACGACTTGGCATCATAAGAAAACTTTTTGACATTGCTGGTAAACTCCCCATTGCTTAAGAGTCCAATGGCTTCATTTAAAGTCTCAACCGCTATAAAATCTACTCCTGAGATATGGCTCAAATAACATATAGCTTCTTGAGGTACGATGGCTCTTTTTATAAGTCCCTGCTCTTTGAGTGAAAGTATCAGGGGAAACAGCATAGAAGATGTTTTGACTCTCCCATCTAGTCCCAATTCACCAAATACAAAAAGCCCCTCTTCTTCAAAACTCTTTTTATTTAACGCTACAAGCAGTGCCAGTGGTAAGTCAAAATGTGTACCGTTTTTCTTGATATCCGAAGGACTCAAGTTTACCGTTATCTTTAAAGGAGGGAAAACAAACGCGTTAGTAAGCAGTGCTGACTTGACACGCTCTTTGGCTTCTTGTATGTCTGAAGATGCCAAACCTACCACAGCAAAGCCAGGCAAGCCTTTTGTAAAGGTTGCCTCTACTTCTATGACCTTGGCATTGACTCCTTCAAGTGTAGCACATGTCAGTCTGTTCACTATAGCTTCTTTTTTTGGTTTTTGTTTTACTCGTTTCTCATCATTTTTAGGTGGAGTACCACTATCTATTTTTGCATTCATAGTAACATCATGACAGAAATTGGTAAAAAAAGTTAAAAACATGTCAAATTGTCATATAATTGCTAATATTTACCACAAAGGAACTCCATGGACTATATTGAACAAGCTATGAAAAGAGCTAAAGAGAGTAACTGTGAAACAGACAGCAATTTTTTTCAGGCACTTAAAGAGGTGCTTGTTTCTATCAAACCTCTCATGGAAAAACATTCAGAATATCTCAATCAAAATGTCATCGAACGTATCATCGCACCAAACAGAGCCATCTACTTTAAAATAGAATGGTTAAACGACAATAATACCATCCATGTCAATAATGGCTACAGAATCCAATTTAACAATGCCCTGGGGCCTTACAAAGGCGGTGTTCGTTTTCACCCTTCAGTCAACCCTGACATCTTAAAATTTCTTGCCTTTGAACAAGTGTTTAAAAATGCCATTACTGGGCTACATATCGGTGGGGCAAAAGGTGGGGCAGACTTTGACCCTAAAGGTAAAAGTGACAAAGAGATCATGAAGTTCTGTCAAGCTTTTATGGGTGCCTTTTATAACAGTCTCGGAGCCGATATAGATGTACTCGGTGGAGACATAGGGGTAGGCTCAAGAGAAGTGGGTTACCTCTTTGGACAGTACAAACAACTCACCAATTCTTATGACAGTATCATCACCTCTAAACCCCTCTCTTTAGGAGGAAGTTTAGGGCGTACCCAGGCAACAGGTTATGGGCTTATCTACTTTACACAAACACTTTTAGAAGATCAGGAAGATACACTAAAAGGTAAGATCTGTACCATCTCTGGTTCTGGAAACGTCGCCATCCATGCCATAGAGAAACTCTATGATCTAGGGGCTATCCCTGTCACATGTTCAGACTCAAAAGGGGCTATACATGACAGTAACGGCATAGACCTTGAACTTTTAAAAAAGATAAAACTTGAAAGAAGAGCTTCTTTGGAATATTACGCTACAGAGAAACAACATGCTACCTATACAAAAAAAGAGAACTACGTGAACGGGAGTGCTGTTTGGGATATACCTTGTTTTGCAGCATTTCCATGTGCAACCCAAAATGAATTGGGTGAAGACTGTGCTCAAAAACTCATAGACAATGAGGTCAAGCTCATCGCAGAGGGCGCTAACATGCCAACCACTCCTGAAGCCATAGATCTTTTTGTAAAACATAACATCTTCTTTGCTCCAGCAAAAGCAGCCAATGCAGGCGGTGTTGCCGTTTCTGTTTTAGAGATGAGCCAAAATTCTTCACTGAACTATATGTCATTTGAACAAGTAGATGAACGTCTACAAGATATCATGTCAGACATTTACGCAAATATTAAAAAAACATGTGATGAGTACAACCTGGATATGGATCTCATCTCAGGTGCAAATATATTGGGGTTTCAGCGCGTAGCAGATGCGATGATTCTACAAGGGGTTTAAACCAACCCCTCCTTTTGTTTCTTTGCCCATTCTTTTTCAAACTTTTTACGTTTTAAAAATGAGAGCTTTTCTATAAACACTTTACCATCCAAATGATCCATCTCATGCTGTATGGCTATCGCTAAGAAGTCATCATCTTCTATGTTTTGTTTGTTACCGTCTCTGTCAAAGTAGAGTACTTTGACATGTTTGGCTCTTTCTACATCTTCATACACACCAGGGATAGAAAGACAACCTTCTTGAAAGACTTCTGAACCATCTTTTTCTACGATGGTAGGGTTTATCATCTCTAAGGTATTTTCTTTGGGCTGATCATGTTCTCCATCTGTGAGTTCCAAAGGTATATTGATAATAAGTGCTCTTGTATCAATGCCTACTTGAATGGCTGCAAGTCCTACGCCATTTTTTGCACGCATCGTCTCATACATATCATCCAACAAATCATGTAAGGCACCATCAAAAGAGAGCACCTCTTTTGAGATGAGTTTCAGTCTTTTATCTGGGTAAACAACTATCTCTCTAACCATAACTTCTCTTTACGCAAAACTTTTAGTGAGTACTTTGTCTATCAGACCATATTCCATCGCTTCTTTAGAAGACATAAAGTTATCACGCTCTGTATCTTTTTCTAGTTGCTTAGCCTTTTTACCACAGTTTTTTGCCATGATTTCATTAAGATTATCTTTAAGTCTTTGAATCTCTTCAGCTTGTATCTGGATGTCAGTAGACTGTCCTTGCGCACCGCCTGAAGGCTGATGTATCATGATACGTGCATGTGGAAGCGCATAACGTTTACCTGGCGTACCAGATGAAAGTAAAAATGCACCCATAGACGCTGCTTGTCCCATACAGATGGTTACAATGTCAGGCTTGATGTAGTTCATCGTGTCAAACATACTGAGTCCTGAAGTGATCACACCCCCTGGAGAGTTGATGTAAAAGTAGATGTCTTTATCAGGGTCTTGTGCTTCAAGAAAAAGAAGTTGTGCTACGATGGTAGATGCTACTTGGTCATTTACCTCACCACTTAACATAATGATACGGTCTTTTAATAAACGTGAGTAAATATCATAAGATCTCTCGCCTCTACCTGTTTGTTCTACAACGTATGGAATATAACTCATTATCTGCCTTTGTTAATATATAGTTAAAAAGATTTAAATCTGTTCAAATATACATTAGAATAGTTAACAAGCAGCAACCGCACACTGCAGTTGCTACCTGCTCAGTTAAATACTATTTATCTAGACCTAACATTTTACCAAAAAGTTTATCTTCGATCATTCCCATCTTCACAGCTGGAAGAAGGTTGTTATCTTGATAATACTTGATTAGCTCTTGCGCGTCTTGACCTTGCATCATCGCTTGGTAGTAAAGTGTTGACTGTACTTCCTGATCGTCTACAGTAATACCCTCTTCTTTTGCTAACACATCTACGATGAATGTCGCTTTTACAGAGTCTGTAGCTTCTTCTCTTACAGAATTTCTAAGCTCATCAAGTTTTTTGATATCTGTCTTGTATGTTTCAAGCTCAGCTTCATCCATAGTCTGTGCTTTTGCATTTACTTTTGCATCTATCTCTTGTTCTACGATGTTGTTAGGTAAAGCAAAGTCAAACTTTTTAACCAAAGCTTCTACCATTTGAGGCTTAAGGTCTTCGTTGTATATTTTAGAAAGCTCTTCTTGTGTCACCTGCTCTGCTAGTTTTTCTCTTAAAGTATCTAGTGTTGCTTTCTCATCACTCAGTACTTTCTGTGCAAAAGCATCATCTGGTTCAACAGCTTTTTGTTCTTGTATTTCATGGAGTTTTACTTTAAACTCCGTCTCTTTTCCTGCTAAGTCTTTTGACTGGTACTCTGCAGGGAATGTTACGGTAATTGTTTTTTCTTCATCATACTTCATACCGATAACTTGCTCTTCAAACCCAGGGATAAATGAACCAGAACCAATTTTTAAGTTGAACTGCTCAGCTTTACCACCCTCAAATGCAACACCATCAACAAAACCTTCAAAGTCGATAAGTGTAGTATCACCATCTTTTACCGCTCTTTTTCTTGCAATTTTTGTAAATGGTGCTTGTTGTGTTGCTATTTCTGCAAGTTTAGCTTCAACTTCTTTTGCATCAGCCTTTGGCTTAGTAAACTTAGGTACAACTTCATTATATCCTTTGACATCAAACACAGGTCTAGTAGAAAGCTCTATCTCAACATCTATACTGTCATCTTTTTTGTCATACTTCAAAAATGTCGGTTGTCCTATAAGGTCTGCCGAATCAATTTTAGCTTTCTTGATACCTTCTTGCATCAATTCAGAAAGTGCTTCTTGCTCTGCATCTTGTGCAAGTTTATCACCGTGAAGTTTTTTAACCACGTGCGCAGGTACCTTACCTTGTCTAAAACCATCCACTTTAAGCTCTTTACCTGCTTGGATAGCTAACTTGTCTACATTTGCATTTATCGCCTGAGCGTCTAACGTTCCACTTACGATGACATTTGCGTCATCTACTTTTTTTACTGTAACTTTCACTACAATCCTTTTACTTTAGATATAAATTAGCGTGATTTTATCTAAATTTTGATAAAAAGGGTATTTTATAGTAGTATAAGTATTAGAAACAATAATTTTTATACGCAAAGAGGTCAATCATGAGTTCTCTTGATAACTATTTGACCAATGGACACTCCTTTTCAAAAGAAAATCATTTACATCAATTTCGATTTAGTTTTCTTAATGGTCTTACCCATCTTATTGCATTTTTCACCACTTTGCATTATTTTACTGCTTTACTTGGTTTCATAAAGTTAACACCATCTTTTGAAAAGGCTGTACTTGTCTACATGTTCATCAATTTTATATCGTTATGGCTTCTAAAAAAAAGTAAAGAGTATTATACCCTCGTAAGTAATATCACTATCATTTCTGCCACTATTTTATTCTATATGGCTCTTATACAAATGCTGACTGATGAGTTTAGGATGGTCTGGTTTTTGATTGTCGCCTTTGTTGCTTTTATACTTAAGGGACAAATATATGGCATTATACTTATGTTCATCATACTCTTTTCTGTTTTTATAACATTTATTTATTTTGATTTACAGCTTTCTAATTTAGCTATTTATACCTTCTTTAATTCCTTTTTTGTCTTTTCTGCTTTTTCGTTTTTCTTCTTAGGAAAAATAGAAAAAGATGAAAAAGAATTTACTCGATTACAGCAAAAACTATCTGAAAAAATTTCTACAGAAATAAAATCCCGTAAAGAACAAGAACAACTACTCTTACAACAGTGTCGTCTTGCCTCCATGGGAGAGATGATAGATTCTATCGCTCACCAATGGCGGCAACCTCTTATGAATATCAATGCTATTTTGATGAATATGGAAAGAGGGATAGAAACAAAAAAAGACCCCAAAGCATATTTAACAGATAAAATGGATGAAGTGATTACTCTAACAACCCATATGTCTCAAACTATTGAAGATTTTAGAGCATTACTCAAAGCAGACAAACAAAAAGTG
>JGI24023J19991_10003039_pt1 | contig 11942 bp, 15 predicted proteins | sample Cruoilmetagenom1_FD_19991 | JGI IMG/M metagenome (IMG submission 19991)
ATGTTTGAGGTGATCCCCGCGGTGGATATAAAGGATGGTGCGTGCGTCCAGCTTGTTGGAGGAGACCCTACCAAGAAGATAATCAGTTTGAACGACCCTTTTGAGGTTGCAAAAAGATGGGTTGAGAAGGGGGCAAAGGTACTTCATGTGATAGATTTAGACGGCGCGATTGGTGGGGAGAGGAGAAATTCTAAGGTCATCGAAAAAATTTTGGAACTGCCGGTAAAAGTCCAGCTGGGAGGGGGAATAAGAAGGAAGGAAGACGCATCTGACCTATTGAAGAGGGTAGAACGAATAATAATTGGTACAACAGCGATAAAAGAGCCTAACATCGTTAAAAGTCTCGTTGAAGAATTTGGAGGAGAGAGAATAATCGTTTCTTTGGACAGTGGCGGTGGCAAAGTCCTCCTGAATGGTTGGAAGACGAGGAGCGATTTTAAACCGGAAGAACTGGCAAAAAAATTCGAAGAATTTGGCGTGGAGAGATTTCTATATACGAACGTCGATGTGGAAGGAAAGATGAGAGGCATAGATCCCGCACCGATAGAAAAGATTTTAAATACGATCAAGATNANCNCAAATCNAATTGTTGCCGGTGGAATCTCAAGCATCTCAGAGATATTATATCTCAAAAAATTGGGCGTGGATGGTGTGATCTTAGGCTCTGCGTTGTACAAGGGGAAGATTGCTCTGGAAGACGCCCTTGATATAGGGGAATAAGGGAGAGAGAATGAGAAAGGCAAAGGTGAATAGGAAGACGAATGAGACGGATATCGAGATATCTTTGGATATAGATGGTTCCGGAAAAAGCGATATAAAAACGGGTTTGGGGTTTTTCGATCATCTCTTATCCTCCTTTGCTAAACACGGCCTCTTCGATCTGAATATAAGGGCAGAAGGAGACTTGGAAGTCGATGACCACCACCTGATCGAAGATTTGGGAATATCGCTTGGAATGGCGTTTAAAGATGCTTTGAAGGATAAGAAGAAGATAAGAAGGTTCGGCAATGCGAAGATACCGATGGATGAATCTATCGCAGATATCGCGTTGGATATTGATGGAAGAGGATTTTTTAAGTTCAACGCGGAATTTGGGGGAGAAAAGATCGGTGCGGTCTCTTCAAATATGATCGAACATTTCTTTGAGAGTTTTTCGAGGAACGCTGGGATTACAATCCACGTTAGTGCTGACGGAAAAAACGATCATCACAAGGCGGAAGCAATCTTCAAGGCATTTGGTGTCGGTTTAGACGAAGCGACCGGAATAGATGATAGGATTGTTGAGATTAAGAGCACGAAAGGTGTTTTGTAATTCATGGATGAGTGGGAGGGACTAATTCCTCTATCCGGGTGATATTCTAAAGATTCCGGAGATTGATATCCCTCAAATTTTTTCTTTTTCATTCATCTCCCTCGATCGTGCCCATAAAATAAATAAGCAGGAGATCACACCGACTTTCGGGATACTGAAAATGTTCGATTTTCAGTCGGCATTCGCAAACAAATCTTCGATTTGACATACTATGAATGTGATGATCGTTGCGAAACAGGATAGAGAAAACCTGAAGAAGGCAAAGAATCTCGGAAATTATTTTCACGACGCCGTTTACGATATTAACACCGCAGAGAAGATAGGCGAAAGCGGAAGTAGTTTTGAAGATTTTAAGGATGGCATAATCATAACACTTGGAGGTGATGGAACGCTTCTATGGGCGTCGAGATATGCTATATCTCCAATACTTCCAGTCAGGACAGGGGGAGTCGGGTTTTTGTGCACCACGGAATACCTAACGCTCATCGAGCACATAGAAGATGTGAAGAACGAAAGATACTTTATGAGAGAGGTTAGAAGGTTGAAGTGCAACGATTATCATCCCGCCTTGAACGAGATCGTGATAGCAAGGAGGGATATCTCCAAGATTTTTAATTTAGTGATCACCGTCGGGAAGGAGAACTTCGAGATGATAGGGGACGGCATAATCTTCTCCACCTCGCTTGGATCGACCGCCTATGCCCACTCCGCCGGTGGACCGGTTATAGATCCGATGTTAAACGTTATAAATATGGTACCGGTCTCTTCCCTATCTCCAAAAATCGGTGCATTGGTTTTTCCCATCGAAAGAGAAGTAACCGTGAGGGCTTTAAAAGATGGAATCCTCGTAATAGATGGTCAATGGGAAGAGGAGTTTCATCACGGAGAAAAATTTATAATAAGAGAGGGAGAACCGTTGAAGTTGATATTATTCTCGGAGGATAAATTTTATTCCAAATTAAAAGGATTCTTGAGATTATAGGTGAGATAGATGACTGAAAATCCAAAGGATTTTTGAGCACTTAAAAATCGTATGCAAATGTTCCATTTGCATGCATAAAAATCGAAGATTTTTACACGGAGATTTTTAAATGAAGATATTGGATCATTATTATTTTTATGGGAATCGAGGGATGGGAAGCAACTCGATCTTGATAGACGCTTCTCCAAAGGTGATCGTCGATACAGGCATGAGCCCAAGGGGGCTTTCAAAGAGGATGGCGGTGGATGGTTTTCACCCGGAAGAGATTGGGATGGTGGTTAATACGCATAGCCATATAGATCATACGACGGGAAATAGGTTTTTTAGAAGGAGGGGTGCAAAGGTTCTTACCTGCCTCGGAGAATATCTCGATCTAAAAGATGTTTGTTTGAAAGTCATCTCTACTCCGGGTCATTCTCCAGGCTCCGTGTGCCTATATGACGAAGATAACAGAGTTCTAATCTCAGGAGATACGATATTTCCGTACTGTGTCGGAAGGTGGGATCTCCCCGGAGGAGACATAGAATCGCTAAAAAGATCCGTGCTAAAACTTTCAGAGCTAAAAGTGGATTATATTCTTCCAGGGCATATGTACCCTTTGACGAAGAAAAGAGATATATTGGAGAGCATGAACGCCATCATGGAGATGCTTGGTATATGACGGACGAATATATCCTCCTCTATGGGAATAGCTACACGAATTCAAATATCTACTACGTAACGAAATTTTTAAGCCCAGATCCGTTTCTATGTTTAGTATCTAAGGATTTAAAAGATAAAAAAATTTTTTTGTCGGAGATGGAGGTAGAAAGGGCGTTAAAAGAGTCGAACGCGAACGAGATCAAGAGTTACAGAGATTATAATTATGATGCAATGTATAAAAGATATAAAGATCCAGGTGTAGCGTTTGCAAACCTGATCCTAAAGATATTAAAAGAGCAAGGTATCAAGAAAATATCCGTGGTGAGAGATTTTCCATCATTCTTCTATGAATTCTTAAAGGATAAGGGACTTCCACTAAAAATTTTGAAAGATCCTTTTAGAGATATGAGGAGAAGAAAGGGGGAGGAGGAGTTAAATAAGATAAAAAAAGCTCAAAAATCGTGTGAAATTTCGTTGGAAACGGTGAAGAAGATAATCGAGCACGCAAAGGTCAAAAAGAGGACTCTCTATTATAAAGAGAAAGAGTTGACATCAGAATATCTGAGGATTACGATAGAGAAGACCCTCTTAGAGAACGGATCATTCTGCGATGGCGTGATATGTGCTTCTGGAAGGGATTCTTCCGATCCCCACTCTGTTGGACACGGGGTAATAAGAGAGGGTGAACCCATCGTGATCGATATCTTTCCAAATCTCATGAACGAGAGGTATTATTCCGATATGACAAGGACATACGTCAAGGGGGAGCCGAACGAAGATCTCCTAAATATGTATGATGCCGTTTTTGATGCACAGGAGCTCGCCTTCAAAGAATTAAATGCAGGAAGAAGGTGCGAAGAGGTTCATCTTACCGTTTGCGAATATTTTGAATCACTCGGATATGGAACAGAGAGAAAGAATGATAAAGAAGGTTTCATCCATTCCACCGGGCATGGAGTCGGCCTGGACGTACACGAACCCCCTTCAATAGGAAGAAATGATGAGAGACTGGTCGAAGGAGACGTCGTGACGATAGAACCGGGTTTATATTATAAAGAGATCGGAGGAGTGAGACTGGAAGATATCGTGGCGATAAAGAGAGACGGATATGTCAACCTAACAAAATTAGATAAGAAATTTATTATAGGGTGATCAATTGAACGAGGAAATATTGGATAAATATAGATTGGCGGGCAAGATACTATCTTCCGTAGCAAGAGATGCGGCTAAGATGGTGAAGAAAGGGGAAAAGCTTTTATCGGTGGCGGAATTTGCCGAGGAGGAAATAAAGAGGCGAGGGGTAGAGGCGACATGTGAAAATGTTCCATTTTCACGGCATTTGAAAATCTCCGATTTTCAAGGCGACGAATCGAAGATTCGTCTGCACGAAATCAAAGATTTCGTTGCATTTCCGTGCAACATATCGCTGGATGATGAGGCAGCACACAGAACGCCTTTTAAAGGAGAGGAGACCAGATTCAACGATGAGATCGTGAAATTGGACATCGGATCACAGATCGATGGATACATTGCGGATATGGCGGTGACGATCGACCTCTCGGGAGAGCGAGAAGAGTTAAAGAGAGCGAGCGAGGCGGCACTGAATAACGCTATAGATCTGGTGCATGCCGGGGTAAACACCAAGGATCTATCCGAGACGATCGAGAAGACGATAACCGATTTTGGTTACAGACCGATCGCAGACCTATCCGGACATGGCCTTTTGCAATACGATGCTCATGCTCCCCCAACGATATCCAATAGATGTATAAAAAAGGGCGTCGATCTTAAAGAGGGACAGGTTATCGCCATAGAGCCGTTTGCCACAGATGGTATTGGAAGAACTAAAAGGGGAAATATATTAGAGATATATAGCTTCTTAAGCGGAAACCCGTGAGACCGATGAATATGAGGAGATTCCTGGATGAAGTAGAGGAGTATAAGACTCTACCGTTCGCAAAGAGGTGGCTAAGATCGCCTTCAGACATCATGTTAAATCAGCTCGTGGATAAGGGAATTTTATATTCTTTTCCCGTCTTAAAAGAGGAAAGCGGTGGATTTGTGGCACAGAAAGAACATACGATGATCGTGCTGGAAGATGGGTGTGAGGTGACGACAAAATGAATATCTTTTACTATAAGGGGTAAGATGGACAGGACAGAAGATATCGTCGAGTTATTGTTAACCACGGCTATATATAATGAAGGGGGCATTTCACCCGATGATCTGCCTCGAAATCTGAGGCAAAATTACTGGGATCCGAATAAGGGAAGGATGAAAAACCCCATTGAGGTTACGGGTAGAGACGTCGAAGAGATCTATGGGATAAAAGATGCACAAAAATTCGTTAAAAGCATTCCATTCATCGATTATATCGAGTTTGGATCCAAAATAAGATTGATCAACCTTGAGATGGGNACAAAATGGTTTTTAAATAGAGAGGATTCTCTTGAGAGAGTGAATAACAATCCAGTCCTCGCCCGTTATTTCGCAGATAGATGCTTAATTGATATAGACTGTGATGCGGTTAAACGCAGGAATCCTCCTCTATCATCGGATAGAGGGTGGGTAAAATTTCTCTTAAATAACTTATCTAAAGATAAAAAGATGATCGCGGCCCTCGATCTCGTGAAGATATATTCTCCTGAAGATCTCCTCTTCTCTATGGAAGACCTCGTCTTGACAGAGGAACAGCTGGCAGAATTGGAGAAGATGGTGGTGGCTATCGAAAATAGCGAGTATTTAGGGAGGTTAAAATTATACGATATAGGAAAATTATTATTCATCGGTCCGCCTGGAACAGGAAAGACGACGCTCGCCAGGGCGACAACAAAATATTTCGGTCTTCCAATGGTCGAGGTGAGAATCTCGATGATAATCGATCAGTATCTTGGTGAGACCTCCAAGAATATAGATAGGGTCTTTGAACTTGCAAAGAGGATCTCCCCCTGTATTTTATTCATTGATGAATTTGATTTTATCGCAAAGACCAGAACATCAGACGAACATTCCGCCGTAAAGAGGGCCGTCAATACGCTTCTAAAGAGTATAGATGAGATAAGCCTAATAAATGATGGTGTATTACTCATAGGAGCCACAAATCACCCCCAATTGTTGGATATTGCCGCGTGGAGGCGTTTTGATGCAGTGGTATACTTTCCGCTGCCAGATGATGAGATGAAAGAGAGAATCCTNNAGATCCTTCTCTCCAACGCAGAAGGAGAATTTGATCTAAAGGAGATCGTGAAATTGACGGAGGGTTTTTCTGGCTCTGATCTGCGTTTGATAGTTAAGGGGGCAGTTCTCGGTGGTTTGAAGGAAAAAAGAAAAAATATCACAGAGAAAGATCTGTTGAGATCTGCGAATGAGATAAATAGAAGGAAGGAGTTAAGAGGAGATATTGGGGAGGTATTTTGGAATTGAGTGAGCCTTGTGTTAATATAGGATTGGTGGGTCACGTAGATCATGGAAAGACCACGATTGTCAGTGCCTTTTCTGGGGAATGGGCTGACAGGCATAGCGAAGAGACGAAGAGGGGGATATCTATCAAGTTAGGATATGCGGATGCAACGTTCAGAAAGTGTCCAAAATGTCCAGAACCGGACGCATATACGGTCGAGGAAAAATGTCCAAATTGTGGAACCAAGACAGAAGAGCTTAGAACGGTCTCTTTCGTTGATGCTCCCGGACACGAAACGCTCATGGCAACTATGCTCAGTGGGGCTGCCATAATGGACGGGGCTATACTGGTTATATCCGCTGATGAGTCATGCCCACAGTCACAGACGAAAGAACATCTGATGGCCCTAAATATAATAGACATCGATAAGATTGTGGTTGCCCAGAATAAGATAGACATCGTCTCAAAAGAGGCGGTACAGGAGAATTATATCCAAATAAAAGAATTCCTGAGGGGGACATTAGCGGAAGACGCTCCAATAGTGCCGATATCTGCTCAACACAGGATAAATATGGATGTTTTAATCGAGGAGATAGAAGAAAACATTCCCACACCGAACCACAAGATAGATGCACCGACCAGACTTTTAATCGCGAGATCCTTTGACGTCAATAAACCAGGTTCTCCTATAAATAAACTCGTTGGCGGTGTTGTGGGTGGTTCTATCAGCGCAGGAATCTTGAAACCGAAAGATGAGATAGAGATAANGCCCGGGCGTTTTGTAGAGTCGGGAAGAAAGGGTAGGTGGGAGCCAATCTTCACGGAGGTGAAGACTATCATGTCGGGAAAGAAAAAAATAAAAGAAGCAACTCCTGGAGGTCTTATAGGGATCTCTACCACGTTAGATCCCTATATAACTAAGGCAGATGCTTTAGTCGGGCAGGTGATGGGAAAGCCTGGCACTTTACCTCCCGTGTGGAATGATTTTACGATGGATGTGAAGCTCCTCGATAGGGTTGTAGGCACAAAAGAGGAACAAAAAGTCCAAGGAATTAAGGTGGGAGAACTTCTGATGCTCAATGTGGGAACGGCGACGACCGCAGGGGTCGTCGAAAAATCAAGAAAAGATCAGCTGGAAGTGAAACTAAAAAGACCAGTCTGTGCAGACGAAGGCTCAAGGATCGCTATAAGCAGAAGAATATCAAGCAGATGGAGGCTCGTCGGCGTTGGGATGTTGAATGGATGATTGCGAATCAAAGATTCGTGTGCATTTGCGAATGAAGATAATACTCGACTCAAATATGCTCATGGTTCCAGGACAGTTCAACGTTGATATATTTGAGGAATTGGGTAGGCTCGGTTATACGGAGTTTATCGTTCCTAAAACGGTTTTAAAAGAGCTTAATATGCTCAAGAGTAGATATAAAGGGAAAAAGAAGGCTTCGGTAGATGTGGCAATCTCTCTTGCAGAAAGGTGTGAGATACTCGATGAGGGGGAGGGTTTTGCTGATGATGTGATCTCAAAACTTGCCTCTAAAGAGGTTGCGGTCGCCACCAACGATAAACGTCTGATCAAGGAGTTGAGAGGGAGGGGGGTTAGAGTGGTTAGGTTAAGGCAGAAAAAGCTTTTATGTGAGGAATAGGAAAAGCATGTACAAGAAGATCATACTTTTGGATGCGGTTAGAGTTCCTCCAAACAAACTCTACGGTGATGCCAAGGCTGCCGTTAGGGAGGAATTGAAGAACAAGTTGGAGGGGCGAATCGAGGGTGATATAGGGCTGATAATGGCAATAACAGATATAATCGAGATCGATGAAGGGCATATAGTCTTCGGAGATGGGGGCGTGTATTTCAACGCGAAATTCGGCGCACTTGCGTATGAGCCGCTATTACAGGAGATAGTAGAGGGAGAAGTGATAGACGTCGTGAAATTCGGTGTTTTTGTGAGTATCGGGCCATTGGATGGTCTGGTGCACATAAGTCAGATCTCCGAGGGTTATATCTCCTATGACGAGAAAAATTCTCGATTGGTCGGAAAAGAGACGGGAAAATCTCTTGTGATAGGAGATAAAATCAGAGCGAGGATNGTGGCAGTGAGCTTGAATGAGTTTGATCTGAGAGATACCAAAATTGGCTTGACGATGAGGCAGCCCCATTTAGGTAAGTTAGAGTGGATAGAGGAGGAGTTGGAAAAAAATGAAAGCGTGTAGAACATGCCATTTGTTATTAGATGGATCTACATGCCCGATTTGCCATTCCAATGATTTGAGTGATGATTGGAGTGGATATGTCATAATCATCGATCCTTCTCGTTCAAATATTGCAAAGAAGCTAAACATAAAACTGCCCGGAAGCTATGCTCTGAGAGTGAGGTAGTCAGTGATAGAATTACCAGAGGAGGTTAGATTTTTATTTAAAGATCCTTTTGGAACTCTTTACTGTGGGAAAGGATTAGATTGTGTTTTGAATGCGAAAGAAGAGATTAAAGAAGGAGAAAAGCTTATCGTGGTAGGGGACGTAGCATCTTACTATATATTTAAAGCGGGTCTTTCTGATCTATTCATAATAGANGGGGAGACAAAGCGGGGGAAGACATCGGACGAGGTTAAGAAGATTATGNAGAAGGAGTGNATATAGAAGTATAAAAGTTAAAAANCCTCCCGCCACGATCACAAAAGNGATNATAGACGCGATCGAGATGGGGCTTGAGAGAAAAACCCAGATATTTGTAGATGGAGAAGAGGATCTCGCGGTACTGCCGGCAATGATACTCGCGCCCGATGCATCTATAATAATCTATGGCCAACCAGATGAGGGGATTGTACTGATCAAGGTTGATGAAGAGATGCGGAATAGAGCCAAAGACATACTAAAGAAGATGAGCGATTCGGAATTAAAGAATTATTTGTTGGGAAGGTGATTTTGATGAATATTGAGATATTAGAAAAGAGAAAAAATGGATTGTTGGGCAGAGAAGAGATAAGATTTAGGGTGGAGCATGACGGGGCAACCCCTAAGAGAGAAGAAGTGGTGAAGAAGTTGGTCTCGATCCTGGGTGCAGAAGAGAAGCTTTTGATCCTGGATTCGTTAAAGACGGGGCATGGGAAGAGAGAGGCGATGGGGTATGCAAAGATATACGATGACGAAGAGACGTTGAAAGATGTAGAGAGGATTAAAGAAGAAGGTAAAGACGATGTCAATAAATAAATTCTACAAGGTAAAAGATGGTAAGATCGAGGGGATCGGAAAGATCTGTCCCAGGTGTGGGGAAGGTGTCTTCTTAGCAGAGCACAAGGACAGGTTTGCATGCGGCAAATGTGGATATACTGAGTTCAAGGGGAAAGGCAAAAAGAAATAAATAGATCGCTCGGCTAAAGCCGCCTTGTGTATACCCATCACATTTTTGTCCGTAATCCCTACAGGCATTCACCGTATCTTTCCTCCCGAAAGTGAAAAGAAGTTGTATGGTTGAGTGAGAGACAAAGGGCATGAAAAAAATCTATTTAGGGATTATCGTGGCATGTATTATATTTACGGGTTTAATTGGNATAGTGATGATAAAACAGGAATCTACAAACTCAATCCCGTTAGAAGAACTATTCAGTCTTCCCACAATATCGGGACTAAATACTTCTTGGGATAAACAAAAGATAGTATTTTATTGGGATAAAACGGGCAGTAATGAGCTATATATAATGGATCTAAAAACAAAAGATATAAAGCAAGTAACTCACGGTGAGTTACCTAAGTTTGTTGAGCTGCCTTCTATATGGTCCCATGATAACTCAAAGATCGTCTTTATGAAAGATNGAATGGGAAACGAGTATTATGACATATTTCTCATTGATATAAAGAATGGAAAAGTATCTCAACTTACCGAGACAGATGAAGCGCAGGATATAGCGGTAGAGTTCAGCCCCGATGATCAATGGATAACTTTTATCTCAACAAGAAATGGCCAAATGAATCTATTCAAAATGAAAAGTGATGGTTCACAAATAATCCAGTTGACCCACCAGGAGCAACCGGCAATTGGCGGTTTCTGGCAACAGAATGGAGAATGGATAGCATACTGCACAAATGAAATGAAAAATCTCCACAATACGGATATTTATATAGTTAAGCGAGATGGAAGCGAGATCAAAAGGATAATAAGGGTTTCCAAGAATGGTTCATACGATTTCTTTGGAAGTTGGTCTCCAGATGGCAAGTTATTCTCCTTTACTTCAGATGCTCATGGCCTAAATCAGGTGGGGATATATGCCATGGAAAACGGAGAAGTTAAATGGGTGGGTAATGGTTTATACGACGAAAGTGGCGGAGAATTTAGCCAAGATGGAAAATGGATTTTATGTTTTAGGAATCGTGAAGCAACCATCCGTCCCATTTTATATAACATAGAGCGAGGTGAGTGTAAGGAGATTAATGGTTTACCTCATGGCACATCAATAGCGAGGTTTGCTTTAGATGATCGCTTGATAATTGGGCGATGTTCAGGGCATCCCGTTATGCCGGCTACCCAATTTGAGATCGGTTCATATAACCTGAGAAATGATCGATATAATCCATTGATACCGGCAGAATATGGTTCAATCGATCCAGATATCTTTGTTGAGCCAGAATACATCCGATATAAATCCTTTGATGGTTTAGAAATACCCGCTTTATTGTACCATCCAAAAATTGAGGAGAAAGAAAAACTTCCGGCAATCGTAAATCCCATGGGGGACCGACTTTTCAGTGGTCGCGTGGCTTCGATCCCATCGCCCAGTTTTTTGTCAGCAAGGGCTATGTAGTACTCCAGCCAAATGTTCGGGGTAGTACCGGCTATGGAGTTGAATTTAGGGACGCCTGTATGAAAGATTGGGGGGGAAAAGACTTAAAAGACCTCGTGCGGGGTGCAAAGTTCCTGAATACTCTACCCTATGTTGATTCAAATAGGATAGGTATATTAGGTGGTTCTTATGGAGGATTCCTCACCTATCTTGCGATTACAAAAGAGCCCAGCGTTTGGAATGCGGGAGCGGCCATGCGTGGGATAACCGATTTACCTACTTTGTATGAGAGCTATCCGCCCGACTGGAAAATAGGACTTGAGGAACAGATGGGCGATCCTGAAAAAAATAGAGAGCTTTGGGGGGACAGAAGTGCCGTTAACTTCGCTCAAAATTTAAGATCCAAGATACTTATCGTTCACGGCGTGAATGATTTCAGATGTCCCGTTCAACAGGCAAGGATGTTTAGAGATAAATTGCTCGAACTTGGTTATGAAGAGGGAAAGGATTTCCAATATGTAGAGTTTGAAGAAGGCCACGGTGGGTGGAGGAGCAATATTCCATTAAGAATTCAAACATGGAAATTGGTGGGGGACTTCTTTGACAAGAACCTTTGATTTAATACTTTTTCGCCCTTTTTCAATGCTTTTAAGGGCATACAAATTTATCTACAAAATGGAAAATGTAGGGGGTGGCTATTGGGAAATTTATTAAAAATGACGAAAGATACGATAATTCTTGGGATCGAGGGAACCGCTTGGAACCTCAGTGCAGCCCTCGTCGATGAAAGAAAGATAATATCCGAGTATGAGAAACCTTACTTACCGAAG
>JGI24023J19991_10003040_pt1 | contig 11942 bp, 10 predicted proteins | sample Cruoilmetagenom1_FD_19991 | JGI IMG/M metagenome (IMG submission 19991)
ATCAATATCAGGCAGGCATGCTTCACAATGGGCGTCAAGACATGATTCGCAAGGCGTAAATCCCAGGCGAGGGATAATTTTATCGCTTATCCACGCAAAAAAAATTCCGAATACGAATAGCAAAACAAAAAGGGCCATTGCCATACCCGGGAACTGCGAAAGCATTACAAACGCCTCGTCCCCGGATGTGGCGATCATTCCACCCACTACGGCGCCAAAAGAAATCATGCCGCGGACATAAAGACTCACATTCATGAAAGCGCCCAAACAACCCGGGGTGGAACCTAAAAAGGATGCCAAGGTATATTGTCGCCATAGGCTGCCTTTGATGATGCCCGATATACGGCCCTTGCCGAGCATATCAATAAAATCGACAAACAGCATCATCACAAATACAAAAAAGCTGATCATTGAAGCTTGTTTGAAGATGGAAATGAGTTCCATGGTTTTTTCCTGATTCAGCTAAGGGAACTTCCAAAAAATAATCTACGCATCCTGTTTGCCCTTTTGCCCGGCTTCTACGCTGTGATAACAGGCACATAGTTTACTATGCACCTATCATCACGCCTTGAAGACGAACAAAAGTTCTGCACGATATGTGTATATTATTTTCTTCCAGTTCCCTAATGCGTTACCTACCGTTCCAGTGAGTTGCTCCATAACCCATGGATATTGCAATATGCCAAGGCGTGGAAAGCTTGAAAATCTTCTATGCCGTTAATCTGAAAACGGACATTCGGGTTGGAGTAAACAGGGCTGCAAGCCGCACGACCGATGTTGACGACCTGATCGTTGTCTTTTTTTATCCCATAAAGTTCGATCCAGGCAATATGATGATCAGTTGTGTTGGGATGGGGAGTCTCATGGCCCACCACTACGCGCACGATGTCCTTACCCTCCCTGTATCCTTTGGTGATCTCCATGTGGGGAATGTGCTTCTCCTTGCCCTCATCCTTTTCTGTTTTGATAATCTCTGCAAAATTCATTTTACGCTCCTTTCTAAAATAAAAAAAAGTAATAATTACAGGTGGAAACATCTTTTTTGTCACTATAAACGCGGGTCAACATGCCCCGGCCCTCCGCACTCCGGCGTATAGCACGTGACATCCATGAAATCGCACTTCTCGCCGCATTCCGGGCAAACATCAGGCGGTTTTCCTGCCGTAATGAGAAATCCGCATTTAGAACATTTCCAGTAAGTCATTCCACATTGGGGGCAAATATCTCCCTCAAACCTACCGTTGGCGGAGTAACCGCAATGCGCGCATACCCATTCTTTCTGTTGCTTTTCCATTCAATTCACCTCCCTAATTTAGAGTATATCTAAAAATTATACTGAAATACACCATTATTCCAATGCCGCGAATCTATGATATTATAAGTTGATCCCATCAATTTTCGTTTGACATTGCGGACAGTTACCATCTTTCAAATAATTTTTTATTAATGTTAAACCATGCCGCTCAATGAGTACGGCGCCACAAGAATAGCAGTAAGTATTTTCACCGCCTTCACCGGGCACGTTACCCTCGTATACATAACGCAGCCCCTCTTCAATGCCGATTTTGCGAGCACGCCGCAGAGTAGAAACAGGGGTCCGCGGGCGATCCGCCAACTTATATATGGGATAAAACTGGCTGACATGCCATGGTATTTCGGGACCGACCCCTCTTATGAAACGTGCGATATCACGCAGTTCCTGTTCTCCATCATTTAATCCGGGTATAACGAGGGTGGTTACTTCCACCCAAACGCCAAGTTCTTTCATCAATTGGATTGTTTCCAGCACCGGCTTGAGACGAGCTCCGCAAATTTCCTTGTACGTCTTTTCGGTAAACGCCTTTAAGTCGATGTTGATTCCATCTAAATGCGGCGCAATTTTCCGTGCTGCTTCAGCGCTCATATAGCCGTTGCTCACAAATATATTCCTGATTCCTTCCTTTTGAGCCGGCACGGCAGTATCGTAGGCAAATTCGAAAAAGATAGTGGGTTCGGTGTATGTGTAAGCGATTGATTTGCAACCGGCATTTTTTACAGCTGCGACAATCTGTTCGGGGCTGCGATCCGCTCCCGCGATATCTCCATTTTGCTCACGTGGATATTGAGAGATATCAAAATTTTGACAATGCTTACAGTGAAAGTTGCAACCCACGGTTCCAATAGAAAATGCCCTTGAGCCGGGCATGAAGTGAAATAAAGGCTTTTTCTCGATGGGATCGACATGTTCAGCGATGATCTTGCCATATACGAGACTATAAAGCTTCCCACCCCGGTTTTCCCTCACACCGCAAATACCTCGCTTACCATCCGCGATCTTGCATTGGTGATTACAAAGATTGCATTTTAGTTTATTCCCCTCAACTGCTCGATAGAATAGCGCTTCTTTCATTTTCTACTCCTTGCAACGCTTTTTACTTTCGGAATATCCGGATAACCTTCCCATCGGCATTGATGGGGGATAACAAATATCTCTACGCATTTCAGCATAATTTATTGTCGTCCGGGGGAGGGCAAATAAATATTTATTTAACCTTGATTTCAATTTCTTTCTTCACGGCCTCTTCCGCTTTCGGTACGGTCACCTTTAAGACGCCCTTATCAAAAGTCGCTTCCACCTTATCACCTTTGACGGATGTCGGCAGTTGAAAGGAACGCTGGAATGATCCGGCGTATCGCTCAATAAAATGGTGGTGCTCGTCCTTTTCTTCCTCCTCTCTTTTCTTTTCCCCCTTTATAATGAGGAGATCACCGGACAGGCTCACGCTTACGTCCTTTGCATCCAGACCTGGAAGCTCAGCTTTCACAATAAAGTTTTTCCGGGTCTCCGAGATATCCACGGAAGGCAGCCATTCCTCTGTAAACGTTCCCATAGACGGTGTTTCACGAAAAAAACGATTCCAGAGGTTTTCCATGTCCTTACGCGATGAACTAAGTGCTCCAAACGGTTTCCATGGTATTAATTCCATAATATTACCTCCATCTCTCGCGCCCTCCCCGGGCGACAATAAATTAGGATATTGTTGTTCACGTTTCTTCAGCAACCGGGTGAAAGAGTCTTCAATGGTTTTGGTGGTGAAGGGTTTCTCAATGAAATCCTGAACCCCTAATTTCATTGCCTCTGAAATAACATCCTCACTCTTGTAGGCAGTGATGAGTATTGTCATGATATGTGGCTGCGTATCTTGAATGTACCTGAGAAACTCCAGACCATCCATGCCCGGTAACCTGTAGTCGGTGGCTAAAATGTCATAGTCATGCTTCTTTAGCTCTTCCATGCCCTCCTCGGCAGTCTCAAGCGCCGTTAAGTGGCATCCCTCACTTTCGAAGAATACGCACAGGGAATCTCTTATCCATTCATCATCATCGATAAGTAATATTTTCATGCTTTTGAGTTTGTTAAACAGATCCATTCTTAGCCCTATGTTTTTTTGTAAAATTTATGGCATGACGAAACGCACAGGCGGAATTGTCGGAGAGTGCCGCAGTACAAGGAACCTTATGAATTTTAGGCATCACGGCATTGGCTCCCCCCCATTTTTTTTGTGTTTATTGAAAATCAAGACCAACCTGTCTTCTCTTCCATATGAAGCAATGCATAATACATGCCCCCTAATTATGATTCAGATAAACATTTTATATTCAATTGGTTAAGCGCTTAGACCCTCGTAAACAGTACGGCAGGGGCATCAGATTTAGGAAAATTGCGAAATCTCATTTAGAATAATTTCGAAATCAAAAGATCAACACAAACAACACCAATAGGAATGGGATGTAATCAGAATGACAAATTAAGGGAACTGGAAGGAAATAATATACGCATATCGTGCAGAACTTTTGTTCGTCTTCAAGGCGTGATGATAGGTGCATAGTGGGCTATGTGCCTATTATCACAACGCAGAAGCCGGGCAAAAGGGCAAACAGGATGCGTAGATTATTTTTTGGAAGTTCCCTAAGGGGAATGCCATTGGTGGATGGTGAATTCAGTCAATTGGGTTAAACGGGATCTATTTTGCTTGCAGTTTTTTGTGGTGGTAACGGAAGGTGTGATGATTCATGTTAAGGAGCCTGGCTGCTTTGCTTTCATTACCGGCAGCCATTTTTAGGGCCGATTCAATATAATACCTGTTCAGGGACTCCTGGAGCACGGAAAGGTCGATACCTGTGGCCGGAAGGGGGGGGAATGCCGTTTCACTATTTACCTGCTTGAGCCCTTCAGCCTCATACGGTCCCTTAATGTCAAGGTCCTTATCCTCTAATTTTGGGCCTTTCCCGATGAGAACTCCCCTTTCAATAATATTTTTCAGCTCGCGAACATTGCCTGTCCAGTTATGCGCCATTAGAGCGATCTCAGCCCGGGGAGAGATGCCGGTAAATGTTTTCCCGAATTTGCGGCTGAATTCGTATAAGAAATGCCCGGCAATCGGAAGGATATCATCTCGGCGTTCATTTAGCGAGGGGACCTGCACCTTAATAGCTCCCAGCCGGAAATAGAGGTCATTTCTAAACCGGCCTCTTTCCATCATGGCGTCTAAATCTTTGTTGGTGGCAGAGACCACTCGGGTCCGGATTCGCAATTTCTTTGTCCCGCCTACTCTGTAAAATTCACCCTCTTCAAGAAATCTAAGAAGCTTTGCCTGGGCCTCCAGGCTCAGATCGCCCACTTCATCCAGAAACAGGGTTCCGTTTATCGCTTCCTCTACCAAACCTCTTTTACCTGATGCGCCTGCCCCGCTAAAGGCCCCTTTTTCGTACCCGAAGAGTTCACTTTCAATCAGGTTTTCCGGAATGGCCGCACAATTCACGATCGTGAAGGGTCCTTTGAAATTGGGGCTTCTATAATGGATGGCGCCGGCAAGCATTTCCTTGCCTGTGCCTGTTTCCCCAAGGATCAGGATAGGGGTGTCAGGGCTTTTGGCCACCATCCCTATGAATTCCATTACATCCTGGATAGCTTTGCTCTCCCCTATGAAGCACGGTAGGTTTTCCTTGAGATAATTCTCCTGAAGGTTCTGGATTTCCTTCCTTAACCTGATGGTTTCAAGGGCATTATGAATGGTCACCTCGAGGCCGTCCATATGAAGAGGTTTCACTACATAATCATAAGCGCCAAGCTTCATGGCCGAGATCACGGTGTTGATATCTTCATAAGCGGTGATCATAATGATTATTATATCAGGATAGCGGGTCTTAATTGTGCCAAGCGCCTCAATCCCGTCCATGCCCGGCAACCCGATATCCAGAAGAACAAGGTCTGGAGGCCCATTTTTCATGGCTTTAATTGCAGCCTCGGCTGTAGAAAAGGCCTCCACCGGGTAGTCCGGTTCAAGGGCCATGCTAACCCCTTCCCTTATGGTCTGTTCATCATCAACGATATATATGGAATAAATCATCTTGTTCGCCGCGCTTACGGTTCTAAAACCATCTAAAACCATCTAACACCGCCTTGGTGCCGGATATTCCGCTTTTTTTATTGGAATTTTAATCGTAAATTCCGCCCCGCCCCATCTGCTCTCAGACACACGCAGTGAACCACCGTGATCCGTAATGATTCTGTGGCATAGACTAAGGCCTATCCCGGTGCTTTCAGCCTTGGTGGTATAAAAGGGATCAAATATCTTTTCTCTCAAATTCAAAGGAACGCCAGGGCCGGAATCGGAAATCTTCACTAAAATACTATTAATTTCCGCCGACGAAGCGATTTTTATTTGCTTTGCACCATCCACATTTTTCATGGCTTCAGCGGCATTGGTAATCAGGTTCAAGATAACCTGTTCGATCAACTGCGGATCTGCGTGGACCTTTGTCAAGTCCTCAGACAGATCTTTTTCAATCTTAACACCTCTTTTACGTAAGGTGACGGAGGAAAGGGCAATAGCCTCTTCAATAGGTTGATTTATGCCTATCAAAATTAACCTTGGCGTGCTCGGTTTGGAAAAGTCCATGACCCTCCTAATCACAGACTCAATTTGATTTGAAGCCGACTGGAGTTGCCTGAGAATCTGCCTTACCTTCCCTAAACTTTCTTCCTTATCGTAAAGTTTCTCCAAGGTGTTCAAATATATATTGATCCCCGAAAGTGGATTTCTTATTTCATGGGCAATGCCGGCAGCTACACGCCCCAAGGAGGACATTTTATCCTGAGTCCTCAAAAAAGTTTCCAGCTCCTTGGAACGGGTAATATCCATCATATTGATTAATATGGCGTTTTTTCCTTGATATTCGATCGAACCCGCATGGCACCGTACCCATTTCCAATCAGGGTTGGTTCCCCTTTCCTCCGGAGGATAAAACCTAAAGTCCGTTTCCTGGATTCTAACCATTTTTGAAGTTATATTCTTATAGAACGCTTCTACTTTCTCAATATCATCCGGATAGATGCTCTCAATTTCTACCAATTTTGTCTTTCGCGGTAAAGGTCCAAGGAGTTTTTCCTGTACGGGGTTTTGATAAACGACCTGGTCATTTTGAATAATGGAAATCCCGGTAATTAAATTTTCTACCAAATCACGAAACCGCTTCTCCGTTTGAATTAACTTCGCCTCTGCCTTTTTTCGGGGAGCAATATCTTGCAAGGTTTCCATCGCGCCAATGATTTCTCCATAATCATCTCTCAAGGCCGCTGCGGCAAATAAAAGCCATTTGCCTTCTTTTCCCAGGGCAGGGAAGAAGTATTCGGCCTCGTATCCTTCTGCTATTACATCGGATTTTCGATATCTATCTCCGTAATGCACTTTGATTTCATCTTCTGATGCGCTATCCACTATAAGATCAGCCATGACCGGCCTTTTTTCGGGATAAAAGGCCTGCCAATGTTTTTGAGTGCCAATGACCTCGTTGGAGGAAATTCCGGTCAGGTTCTCGCAGGCCCTGTTCCAATGGGTGATATGGTGCTTGTCGTCAATGACAAAGGTTGGCACCGGGCTTCTCTGAATAATACGTTTTTCAGTTTCCCACTGAGATCTATCGATACGCCCGAGCTCAACAACTTCCTTTTTTAGCGCCTTGATCTTTTGTTCCAATTTTTCATAGGTTGGTTTTTCGAACATGGGAAACCCCTTCATAATCGCCCTTTAGGGAACTGGAAGAAAATAATATACGCATATCGGGCAAAAGGGCAAACAGGATGCGTAGATTATTTTTTGGAAGTTCCCTTTACCTGTCGATCGGCTGATTCCCCGTCTTCCAGCATATAGATCACCTCTTTTCTGATAAGCTGATAGACCTCTTCTTCAAAATCCTCCGAAGGTAGTTTCTTCTCCTTTTTGACGCCGAGTGCCGAAGTTAGTTCAACGTAACGGTTTACGGTCATCCCCTCCCTCTCAAAAAGCACTTTGCCACATCGTACGGGACAGGCATCAATCAGAATTCGCTTCTCCGAGCTTTTGACAATTGCCTTGAATTTCCCGGGCATGATTACAGCGGGAAGGCAACCGATCTTAATATCATCCGGATGTTCCTCCCATATCCTTATGCAAGCTTTTGACGCCGAAACGCCTGTTGCACATCCGCCATAGCACGTGAAAATTAGAAGTTTGTATTTCATGAATCCCCCCCCCTTGCTTTCTTATGTACCCCAACTAACTACTCCCCTCCGGATCAGGTTCAAGAACCACTCCCAATTTCCATCAGCAATCCGTGCGGGTCAATTAAATATCTCCGCCAAAAATTGCATTTTTATCGGTGATAAGGTTATGCATCCCCATGATCTGATACATTCTCAGGAGTGAAATAAGGCAACTGAGTGTTGATTCAGCTCCCTGGTTCTCATTGACGCCATCCGGTTGAAGACCGTCGCAGCACCCACCTGTTTCAAAATCATACAGAGCTACTTTGAGGTCATTTCGGCCAAGAAACCATCCCAGGCAGCGCTGGGCCTCTTGAAACCATCTTGCGTCTCCTGTTGCCATATAAACATCAATGCAGGCATCAATAAGGCTCATGGCCTCTATGGGTTGCTGGTCAAAGTTTGCTTTTTCACCCCCCGTGCATACCATCCCGAGTTCCCGATGACGGATAGATGCCCATCTTCGGCGGTTTGTATCTGGAGGAGCCATTCAAGCATGCGCGTCCCTGCCTCGAACATCTCAGTATCCGGTATCCACTGGCCTGCCAGTATCATTGCATGGGGAATCTTTGCATTGGCATAGGTTAGTGTGTCTTCACACCACGGCCACTCTTCACCGCAGTTGTCCTTAAAAAGGTGAAACAATTTTTCCGCCAGTTCCGTCCTGAGCTTGCGGACTTGCGAATCTCCACCGTATTTGTTGAGATAGGCATCAAGACCGATAACGCTGAATGCCCAGGAACGAGGCGAACCGAAGGTCTCCAGGCGAACAAGCCCATCATGAAATAAACGCATGGCCATATTGCGGATACCGTCGTTCGGGGCGTACTTGACCGCTATGCCGAGCGCCCAGATAGCCCTCGCATGGGAATCTTCGCTGCCTTCATCCTCCAACCATCGCCTGTCATAGGAAAGAAAATTTCGGAACCCGGCATTTTCCGGATTGAAGGCAAAGTGGAGAAAAGCAAGATATCTTTTTAGAATCGGGAGGATCGTTTTGTCTTTACGCAGTGAGTAATAGATGCACAGGGCAATAAGTGCTCTTGCATTGTCATCGATACAGTAACCGTGATTCAGGTTCGGGACATTGTACGCGGCATGCTGAAGGATGCCCGTGTCGTCCGTCATGGTCTTCAGATGAAAAAGATCTATCTCGGGAAGTTCGTCCAGAACCTTGTGTTCTTGCCTGGCTGTTGTCAGATCGCCGGGTATTTGCCTCCGGAGTTTACAAACCTCCGAGATTAGATCCAGGTGGCCCCGCGCCACTTCCTCAAAAATCATTGATCTTCCATATTGATATGCCCGCGAGCGCATCTCGTCCCGTTCCTGATTGTTTTCCAGAAGTCTCATGATTTCCAGCGCCATCGCGTCAGGATCGTTAAAGGGGACCAGCTTTCCACGTCCCTCCCCCAGGGCTTCTTTTGCATACCAGAAGGGTGTTGAAACAATTGCGGCGCCAACGCCGATGGCATAGGCGAGCGTACCGGAAGTGATCTGCTCCTTCTCCAAATAGGGTATGGCATAGACCTTTGCGCTCTGGAGATACCGCATTAAGGTTTCATCCGATACGAACTGATTGCGAAACAGGATGTGGTCCTGGATACCCATTTGGTTTGCCAGTTGCTGGAGGCCGTGCCTGTAGGCATCGCCTGCAATTTCTTTAACATGGGGATGGGTTTGCCCCAAAATCAGGTATACGACTTCGGGAAATTTATCAATGATGGCGGGCATTGCCTTGATCACGTTNTCGATCCCCTTGCTGGGGCCAAGGAGTCCGAAGGTCAGTATCATATCTTTACTGTTAATACCGAAAAAATTATTATCCTTACCCGGCTTTCCAAATGAAACGTTCGGGATTCCGTGGGGGATAAATGAAATTTTATTCTCCGGTACGCCATAGAGATGGACAAGCAGTTCTTTCGCCTTATGGCTCATGACCAGCAAGCGATCGGAAAGCCGGGCTATTTCTTTGATGATGACCTTTTGCCCGCGGGTGGGTTTTCTGACAACGGTATGGAGGTTGGTAATGACCGGCATACGCAAGGCCTTCAGCATATAAAGGATATACGATCCGTCCTCCCCGCCGAATATACCGAATTCGTGCTGTAAAATGGCAACTTCATACCGATTGGCATTAAGAAAATCCGCAACCCAGTAGTAATCCGCCTGAACATTCGCCCGAACTCTGAATTTGACGCGGTCGGGATAGTCATATCCTTCGGGTATGTCGTCCATGGCGACCACGATAAGGTCGGCATTCTTTCCCATCTCCAGGGCAAGTGCATTAGAGAGGTTGGTGGTATAGGTGGCAATTCCACACCGGCGCGGCAGATAGTTTCCGATGACCGATATCCTTGATGCCTTAGCGCTTCTCTTTCTTTCCATCATGCGATATGTATTTCCTCCGCTCTTTGGGTGTTTCCTGCGGATCAGGATTTTTTCATAAAATCCAATAATTCTCCGACCGGAATAGAGGCAAAACCTGATTTGGTATCGGACATCCCGTAGGGTACGATCAAACTCCCATTATGAATGATCGAACCACATGTATAAACCACATTGGGCACATAGCCATCGCGTTCTTCCACATTGGGGGTAATGAGAGGTTCAGCTAAATACCCGATTATCTTTGTTGGGTCGTCCAGGTCTAAAAGCAGGGCGCCGATGGTGTATTGCCTCATGGGTCCTACACCGTGCGTCAGCAGGATCCATCCTTCCTCGGTTTCCACGGGGGAACCGCAATTCCCGACCTGAACAAACTCCCATGGTTTGGAGGGTTCCTGTATAATACGGGATTTTTGCCAGAAATGCATGTGGTCTGAAAACATGATGCGATTGTTTTCTCCATCCTGCCTGGAGGCCATGACAAATTTTCCATTGATGCGCCTCGGGAAGAGGGCCATTCCCTTGTTCTGGACGGCCTTGCCGTTGAGGGTACGGATTTTAAAAGTGACGAAATCCTTTGTTTGAATCAGTTGGGGCAAAATAGTACGACCGTTGTATGCCGTGTATGTCGCGTAATAGGTGGCATCCCCATCGTCATCAATAAAGCGCACAAACCTGGCATCTTCGATCCCCATGCTCTCATTCTCCGAGACGGGGAAAATCGCCCTCGCGGATATCTTATGATCCGGGTGAAACGCTACTTCGTAGTTGGATTTGGCAACCCAGGAAATAGTATCGAGCGTTTCGGTCTGCATCGGATCCGTGAAGATCCGTTTCTTCAAGAGCTGCGTTATTTGGTGCTTTCCCTGTTCATAAGTAAATTCCGGGGGTAATCTTCCAAGCAAGTAAGTGGTTATTTCATTGCAGGCATTCATTTCATTCAGTTTCAACCGAAACAGGTGTTTGTCAAAGGTGGGGTTTAATTGGATTTCAGGCGTTTCAACAAAATTGCTGATCGTATCCAGCGAAATGTTGTTATTCACATTAATCGTTCCGCTCCTGAATTCAATGGAGGATATGTGTCCTTCTCCCACCGCCCGGAAGCTCATAATGAACCGGATGCACCCCTCGGGAAGGTCGGTCTGGTTCGGATGCAATACAATGGAAGGGTTGAAGAGCGCCGCCGATTCAATGGAATATTCCATGGTAAAGTACGCGCCCATCAACGCCCGTTTTTTGTCGGATATCACAACGCNTTCGGGAATGAGTGTTTGGATCTTTTGAAAATTCTTTTCAAAAATCAGCCCGATATTCCGGTGTCTCTCCGAGAAATTTGTCAGCACCCGTTCAAACAGCCCGGAGGTTTTTTCTTCCGGTAAATCCAAAATACGCTCAATAATTTTTTTGATGCGGTTATCGTCACCGGGGAGGTAGGAACGCGCTATTACCCGCGCAGTGTCTTTGACATATCGCCCTCTTTTTCTTACGACTCTTGACTCTATAGTCATCTTATCCCCCCTTTACAAATTTGGGCAGTCCCTGCAAAGTAATGCAGGTTTAAAAATGCTGTCCTGTTTCCTTAATATTATGACTGGTAAATTTTAAGGGCCTCTTCCACGTTTTTTCCGTCTATGGTAATGGCATAAACAGAATTACACATCCTGATTGCTTCTTCCATGGATTTTTGGTGAATATTCCTGCCTGTAGCATTTCCTGAAGCCCCGCTGACAAATATCTGATCGTGAAGCCGCTGCAAAAATGACTCAACATTAACGCTTGATCCTCCTGCACATACAACTTTTGTGCGGCCTGCAGACAAAACAGCTTCCTTTAAGATTTCCCTTGATTCATATCCTTGCTTTTCAGGATAGCTTATCTTAACAAAATCACTACCCATGCATGCTGCAACGCCTGTAGCGCCGGCAATCAGGTGGGGGTCTTTTTCGTTCGTTACCGCCTTTCCCCTGGGATAAATCCACAGGACGGTTATCAG
>JGI24023J19991_10003041_pt1 | contig 11941 bp, 9 predicted proteins | sample Cruoilmetagenom1_FD_19991 | JGI IMG/M metagenome (IMG submission 19991)
CACTATTTTTCATGGCCCATTCTTGCCCATCCGCCACTTGTTCACCAATAAATCTATACTGAAGTTTTAATCTGTAATTTGAATAAGGATGTTTATAAAATATATGTCCATATGACTTCCCGAATTTTTCATAGCCATCATAGGAGACTTTCATCACACCATCTTCTACTCTAAAAGTATTATGAATATTTTCATTAAGGGGATGTCCGTTAATTTTAACAGTCCAATTATCCAGATCTTTACCATTAAATAATGGCGCCCATTTTTCAGCAACTTCTGATATTGGATTTTTGTTAGTACTTGATTTTTTTTGACAATTTACAAGTATTAATGATATTAGTAAAAGAACAAATGATTTAGAATAAAATTTCATAGTTCAGGGTTGATTATTATAATGACCAGGCTTTGCCTTCAGTAGATTCTTCTAATGAAATACATCCTTCAAATTTACCAGGTACGGGAAGATAAACTAATACCTCTTCACCAATTTTTTCACTTGTTTTATATGCCCATATTGAAGTTGCTCTTAATTTACTAAGTGTATTGAGTACTAACGTGTCATCTTCATTCTCTTTAAACCCTTCAAGTTTCGTTTTGCTCGCCCTTAAATAGTTGGCCAGCAACGAATCATATGCTTCTTTTTTAATTCTTGAAACATTTTTGTTGGAAGCATTTAAGACCTTCATGATGCCATTGATACCTGCTTTAAATTCTTTTTGATCGGAATCTTTATAGACTTCTAATATGTATACATCTAAAAATTCAGGAATATTAACATCAAGCGCTCCGGGTGCACTTTCTGTTTTGGGTAATATAAGGTCTACCAAATTTTTAATTATGATGCCTTCATCAACTGTAAAAAAAACAGGCGTCCATACATCAACCTCTGTTTTACAGCTTTGAAGCATACTGATAAGGGTAGGTGTGGCTACTACATACCCCAAGGATAAGCCTAACCCTTTTAATGCATTTCTTCTATCCATATTACTTAGTTCTTATTTTTTTTAAATTGTGCAACGGCATGGTTTGCTGCTCTCGCAGTTAATGCCATATAAGTTAGCGATGGGTTTTGAGTTCCTGATGAAGTCATGCATGCACCATCTGTTACGTACACATTAGGAACCGAATGTATTTGATTATTTTTATTCAAAACTGAAGTTTTAGGATCTTTACCCATTCGTGCCGTACCCATTTCATGAATACCAATACCGGGAGCATCTTGCTTGTCAAATGTCTCAATATCCTTAAATCCTGCCTTTTCCAACATCTCAACCGCTTGTTGAACCATGTCCTTACGCATTTTTAACTCATTTTCTTTCCATTCAGCATTAAAAGTTACCGTTGGCAAACCCCATTCATCCAACTTGTTATAATCTAGTGTCATCTGATTGTCATGGTAAGGTAAGCATTCTCCAAATCCACCAAGTCCCATTCTCCAACCTCCAGGTTCCAATATCTTTTCTTTTAATTCGGCTCCATAACCTAGCTCTGCAATATGTTCAGAAATATCGCCTCTTCCTGCACCGCCTTGATAACCATAACCTCTTAGAAAATCTTTATGTTCAGTACTCTTATCGCCTAAATTTCTAAATCTCGGAATATATATTCCGTTTGGTCTTCTTCCTTTATAATACTTGTCCGAGAAACCATCAAATCTGCCTGATGCTCCGGCACCAAGATGGTGGTCCATTATATTATGTCCTAATTCACCGGAATCATTTCCTAAACCATTTGGAAACCTTTCAGATCTCGATTGCATTAAGATTGAAGCTGAGGCAATGGCTGACGCACAACAAAAAATAATGTTGGCCTTAAAAAATACTTTTTCTTTGGTCTCAGCATCGATCACATTCACGCCTGTCGCCTTTTTTTGTGAATCATCATAGACAATTTCATAGACAATTGAGTTTGGCCTCAATGTCATATTTCCTGTACGATCTGCTGCCGGTAAGGTTGAAGAGTTACTACTAAAATACGCGCCAAAAGGACAGCCTCTAATACATCTATTTCTATATTGACATTTACTTCTGCCAATATGTGGTTCGTCACCGGTAATGTTTGCCGTTCTTCCAATAGTTAGCAGCCTATCCTCGTAATTTGAAGCAATTTTTTCCTTTAAATATTTTTCAACACAGTTCATTTCCATTGGTGGTTCGAATTTTCCATCAGGCAATTGCGGCAAGCCTAAATTTTCACCACTAACTCCAATATATTCTTCTATATAATCATACCATGGTGAAATATCCTTATACCTAATTGGCCAATCAATTGCAATCCCTTCCTTTTTATTGGCTTCAAAATCTAAATCACTTAACCGATAACATTGCCTACCCCAAGTCAATGACCGTCCACCAACATGATACCCCCGAATCCAATCGAAGCGTTTTTTTTCATTATATGGATGTTTGATATCATCGACAAAAAAATGGCTTGATGCCTTATGTGTCACATATCCTGTTCTCGCCTGTTTTTCCTGTTGTATTGTTTCTTCCTTAGTTTGCTTTCCTCTAAATTCAAAATCCCAAGGATCCATATTCATGGTAGGGTAATCTGTAATATGTTTAACCATAGGCCCTCGTTCTAAGATTAATGTTTTTAAACCTTTTTCACATAGCTCTTTAGCAGCCCAACCGCCTGTTATACCTGTTCCAATAACTATCGCATCGTACTCTTGTTGTATACCCATTAATTTCAATCTTATTTAGCGGATAAAAATAACAGATTTATTCTTTAAAACTAATTATTACATCGATAATATTAATCGATTGTCTTTCTTATAATACTAAATTATAATTTTTTAGCTTTTGATTTATTTTTACGAAAACGTTTTAGTAGAAAAAATTACGTTCACTATCTATTATTTGAATTTAAACTTTAACTTTAGCATACTCTAATCAAAATCTTATGAAAATAATTACATTTAGAATTTTATTGATTCTATTAATTTCGTCTATAATTTTCATTTCTTGTAAAAAAAATGAGAAAAAAGAGAATGAGAAAATAGTATCAAATAATACAGAAGAAAAAACTCCTTTTTTTAAACTCTCATTAGCACAATGGTCTTTGCATAGAGCGATAAGAGAGAATAAAACACATGACCCATTAGATTTTGCTGAAAAAGCTAATGAACTTGGTTTTCAAGGTATTGAATATGTAAGTCAGTTATATAATAAACATATTGAATCAATGGGTATGGATTCAGTTCTGTCCATATTAAAAACCAATAGTGAAGAATATGGCATGAAAAACGTATTAATTATGGTAGATGGTGAGGGTGCTTTGGCCTCTACTGATGATACCAAAAGAAAAACAACTGTTGAAAATCATTATAAATGGGTTGATGCGGCTAAATACCTTGGATGCCATTCCATTCGTGTAAATGCTCATGGTGAAGGTACGGCTGAAGAAGTAGCTGCTGCAGCTGTTGATGGTCTAAATCAATTATCTGCCTATGCTGAAAAACAAGGTATTAATATTCTTGTTGAAAATCATGGAGGATATACTTCAAATGGACATTGGTTAGCCGATGTGATGAAAAAGGTTGGAAAATCTAATGTTGGAACATTACCTGATTTTGGCAATTTTTGCCAAACTATTGGTTATGGTTCTATCAATGATGTAAATTGTAAAGATCCTTATGATATTTATAAAGGGTTGACAGAATTGATGCCTTTTGCAAAAGCGGTTAGTGCTAAAAGTTATGATTTTGATGAAGATGGCAATCAACCTAAAATAGATTACTTAAAAATGATGAAGATAGTAAAAGATGCCGGTTATACCGGGTTTGTTGGTGTTGAATATGAAGGGAATAACGTAAGCGAACTAAAAGGAATAGAATCAACTAAAGAATTATTACTAAAAGTAGGAAACGAACTCACAGAATAAGTGATCATTTTAAATTAACTAATAAATATTTATATTATGAGTAAGATAAAAAAAGCTAATAATCTAACCCGCCGAGACTTTGTCGGTAAAAGTTTAGCTGCAACTGCGGCCTTTACAATTGTCCCATCTTTTGCTGTTAGTGGTTTAGGTCATGTAGCTCCAAGTGATAAATTGAACATAGCCGGTATCGGTGTTGGAGGTATGGGCCTCGCTAACCTCAAAAATTTAACATCACAGAATATCGTAGGACTTTGCGATGTTGATTGGAGATATGCTAAAGGTGCATTTGAACATTTTCCTAAAGCTAAAAAATACTGGGATTGGCGTAAAATGTTTGATGAAATGAGCAGTGAGATTGACGGTATAGTTGTAGCAACAGCTGACCATACACACGCTATCATTTCAGCGCATGCTATGACAATGGGTAAGCATGTTTTTCTACAAAAACCATTAACACATTCAGTTTATGAGTCAAGATTATTGACAAAACTTGCTGCTAAACACAAAGTAGCAACCCAAATGGGTAATCAAGGAGCATCGGGTGCCGGTGTAGCCGAAACCTGTGAAATTCTTTGGAGTGGTGCCATTGGAGAAGTAAAAAAAGTTGAATCTTTTACAGATCGTCCTATTTGGCCACAGGGATTGAATACTCCTGAGAAAGGTGATTGGGTACCTGATACTTTAAATTGGGATTTATTTACGGGTCCTGCCAAAATGAAACCATTTAATGAAGTTTATCATCCTTGGAATTGGAGAGGTTGGTGGGATTATGGAACAGGAGCTCTTGGAGACATGGCCTGCCACATCTTACATCCTGTTTTTGAAGGCCTTAAACTTGGTTACCCAACTAAAGTGCAAGCAAGCTCGTCCTTACTACTAAATGACTCTGCTCCTGTTTCTCAGGCAGCTAAGTTAACTTTCCCAGCCAGGGGAAGAAAAGGTAAGATGAAATTACCGGAGGTAGATGTACATTGGTATGATGGTGGTATTAAACCTGAATTACCTGATAATTGGCCGGCTGGAAAAGACCCAAATAAGAGTGGTGGTGGTACTTACTTCTACGGAACAAAAGATATTCTTCACGTAGGTTGTTATGGTGTTGAACCAGAATTATTATCGGGTAGAAAAATTAATGCCCCTAAGACTGAAAGAAGGGTTGAGGAAGAAATGAAATTAAGCTGGGGTGAAGGTGCTCATGAAATGGATTGGGTACGAGCATGTAAAGAAAATCCGGAAAATAGAAAACCTTGTACTTCTGATTTTGCAGAAGCAGGTCCATTTAATGAAATGGTTGTTATGGGTGTGCTTGCAGTGCGCCTTCAAGCTCTGAATAAGACTTTGAAATGGGATGGAGCGAACATGAAGTTTACCAATATTAATGCTAATGAGGAGATCAGAACTGTCATTAAAGATGGATTTAAGATTCATGACGGACATCCAACCTTTAATAAAGATTGGACGGAACCAATGAATGCAGTAGCATATTCTCAAGAGCTTATTAAACATACTTACAGAGATGGATGGTCATTACCTGATATGCCTGTTTAATATTTTTTAGAAGTATTATATTAATAAATATCAGAATGAGTTCCTTAATTATTTACTTATAGAGCTCATTCTTAATTAGTTAAATTTAAATAATAATAAATATTTATTCCAATGAAAACAAAATTTCTAATTTTACTAATGAGCATCGCTTTACTTCCTTTATTATCAGGATGTAAAAAAGATGCGAAAAAATCAGATGAAGCAGACACCGATACAAAAACAGAAGAAGTAGAAACTGCAAAAGAAATGGCTATGAATGCGTTAACTCAGGCTGAAAAAGATGATGGTTGGGTCTTGTTATTTGACGGGAAAACATCTGATGGTTGGAGAGGCTATAAAAAAGATCATTTTCCTTCAGCCTGGCAAATTGTTGATGGCACCATTCATATGATAGGTTCTGGAAGAGGAGAAGCAGGTGACAGAGAAGGTGGCGATATCATTTATGACAAGGTATTTCAAAACTTTACCGTTGCCCTTGAGTGGAAAATTTCTGAAGGTGGAAATTCCGGTATTTTTTACCTAGGTGAAGAAGAACTAGATTTTATATGGAAAACTGCACCGGAAATGCAAATTCTTGACAATGAAAAACATCCGGATGCTAAATTAGGAAAAGATGGAAATCGCCAGGCAGGATCGTTATATGACCTTATCTCTGCAAAGCCTCAGAATGCTAAAGCTGTAGGTGAATGGAATCAAGTTGAAATTACCGTTTATAAAGGAACTGTTGTGCATAAACAAAATGGCGTAAATGTAGTTGAATATCATTTATGGACACCAGAATGGAATGAGATGGTTGCCGGAAGTAAATTCCCAGCATTGAATGCTGATTGGGCAGATGTAGCAACAAAAGGATATTTCGGATTACAAGATCATGGTGATGATGTTTGGTTTAGAAACATAAAAATTAAAGAGTTAAAATAGTTTAATTCTTATAAAATTAAAAAAACAGCTATTAAAAATAGCTGTTTTTTTATACAAAAATATTATATTTCCTGAGGATATTTTAGACCTACTTGATTTCTAACATCATCTAATATCGAAATCAATTCCAGACTATTTTTATGGGACCAATTTGGGCTTTCAGTTCTATTTTCACGTAAACAATTATGGCATTCTATAATTTCATGACAATAGCCTAGACCTAAAACCGGTAATTCAATTTCTTGCTCCCTACCATTTTTAATTAGTGTGTATCCATTGGCATGGTGCCACCTATCTTTCAAATAGATTTGACCTTTCGTTCCGCTTATACGTGCTACCATATCAGATTGAGACTCAAAACTACTATATAATATTGCCTGTGCCTCGACATAATGAAAGATCATAGATGTTTGAACATCACTTAAAGCAGTTTTATGGAAAATAGATTTTGCCAATATTTCCTTAGGAATACCTAACAATATATAACTTAAAAATGCCGGATAAATACCTATATCTAAAATGGCACCGCCGCCTAAATTAATATTCGATGTTCTATCTTCTAACGAAAATTCTGATTTAAAAGAAAAATCTGCATTTATATATTTAATATCACCTATCTCTCCATTATCAATACGCCTTTTGGCCTCTACAAAACTTGGGTTAAAACGAGTCCATAATGCTTCCATGAAAAACCGCTTTGTTCGTCGTGAAGTCTCAATGATAGCGCTTGCATCTTTGTTGTTTAGAGATAATGGTTTTTCGCACAAAACATGTTTGCCTTTTTCCATTGCCTTGATACTTAATTCGGCGTGGGAAGTATGAGGGGTTGCTATATAAACAATATCTATTTCTTTATCTGAAAATAAGGCATCATAATTACCATATGCCTTTATGAAATTATGTTGTTGAGTAAATTCCTTGGCCTTTTTAATACTACGTGAAGCTACAGCGGTCAATTCAGCATCCTCAATCAAGGCAAGATCACTGACAAATTTGTGGGCAATTTTACCGCAACCGATAATTCCCCATTTTATTTTTGTTGGTGCATTCATAGACTCACTAATAATTAATAAACAACAAAACTGAACATCGGCAAGAAGGCATTATTCTTTAATAAGTTCCTTTTCGAGTTTTTCTAATGATACACCTTTTGTTTCAGGCATTTTAAAGATTACCCATGCCAATTGTAATACCATCATAAACGCAAAAAATATAAATATAGGCCAAGGATTTTCCTTGAATATTCCTTCATTTTTATCCAAAAATAATGGAGTTATTAAGGTAATAATCGCAGCAAATACCCAATGTGTTCCTGTTCCCCAAGATTGCCCCATTGCTCGAACTTTATTCGGAAATATTTCTGAAATAAAGACCCAAATAACCGCACCCTGCCCTACGGCATGAGATGCTATAAATATCAAAATAAAAGTTAACAATAAGGTTGAACTTGCACCGGAGTAAAAACACCAGCCAACCATTACAAGACTTATGATATATCCTACCGAACCAATTTTCATAAGTTGACGACGTCCTAATTTATCGATAAGGCGAACGCCTACTATTGTAAAAATTAAGTTTACAATACCAATAGAAATAGAACTGAATAAAGATTCCTGAGCTGCCAATCCAGATCTTTCTAAAATTTCCGGCGCATAATACAGAACAAAATTTATGCCTGATAATTGATTAAAAAATGCAATAAAAAAGGCCAGCCATAAAACCGTACTATATTTCTTTTTAAAAATACTTTCACTCTTTATTGTTGTTGTTAAATGTTCTTTTATCTCATTGAGATGTTCTAGGGCTTTATCTTTACTATAAATAAGATTTAACACTTTGAGTGCACCTTCAAAATCTCGTTTTTTTACGGCCAACCACCTCGGACTTTTTGGTACACTAAGTACCATAATTGAATAAGCCAATGCAGGAATTGCCTCTATACCAAGCATATATCTCCAATCGTTTTCACCTCCCATGCCTTTCAAAAGATAATTAGAAATGAAAGCAACAAAAATTCCAAATACTATATTAAATTGATATAGGGCCCCGAGTTTACCACGATTTTCTGATGAAGACACCTCTGAAATATAAATAGGTGCTGCAACCGATGAAGCGCCTACACCTACTCCGCCTATGAATCTAAAAATAGAAAATGTATAGGGATCTGGGGCAAACGCAGAGCCTAAAGCCGATACTAAATATAAAATACCTATCCAAAATAGCGTTTTTTTGCGACCAAATTTATCACATGGAATACCACCTAAAAGGGCCCCAAGTACTGTACCCCATAATGCCATAGACATTATAAAGGTTCCGTGAAACAAGGGTGAAGTATTCCATAGATCCTTGATAGGTTGATTGGCTCCTGATATCACTACAGTATCGAAACCAAATAAAAACCCTGCTAAAGCTACAGTAATGGCCCAAACACGTACTTTTTTTTCCATTTTATATTGATTTATTATCTGAATTAAAGTTCTCCTAGGTGCACTTTACAAAAAGATCTATATTATAATTAAAACCAAAATCCTTTAATTCTGTAAATTGTACGACAATATATGAATTTAAATCTCAATCCGTTCTTCAAAATCTATAAGTCTCGACTTTCGTCTATCCAAATTTATTTCTTTTTTTGAGGGATCTACCTGAAAAAAATACTTCATTTTTTACATTCTCAAATTCCAACTGAAAAGTTCCAGACAGTTTCATATTGAACTCGATTTCAGCTTGATTGAAGTTATTGATGGATCTCATTAAAAAATAGCAACTTATATTAATTATTTTAGGGTTTTGAAACTATGAGGAAAATTTGAGTAAGGCTTATTATAATTAAAAATAACAAAGTTGTATATTACACCGATTTTAGACAAAAAATTATCACATTATAAACATTATATACTTTTTTTATGTGTTTAGTCAAATTTATAATTTCCTAATATAATAATTAAAATGATCAACTATGAGTAATCTACCAAACAAAAAAATAAATATTTACTTTATTACAATTGTAATCACTTTAGGAGGATTACTTTTCGGATATGATACAGGAGTGATTAACGGAACCCAGTTTTATTTTTCTAAATATTTTGAATTAAATACAATTGATCCTTCAGGAGCATTACAAGGATTTATTGTTAGTAGTGCCCTTATCGGAGCATTTTTTGGTGCAATTGGATCAGGTATTATAAGCAAAATGATTGGTAGAAAAAAGTCATTAATTATTGCAGCAATATTATTTAGTATTTCTGCTTGGGGTTCTGGTTTACCGAGTATGCTCCCCGAATCAATTTCCTTAATGGTATTTTTTAGAATTTTAGGAGGTATTGCCATTGGTATGGCATCAATGAATGCTCCCATGTATATTGCTGAGATTGCTCCGGCGGCAAAACGCGGAAAATTGGTTACTTATTATCAGATGGCCGTAGTAATAGGGTTTTTTGTAGTGTTTCTTGCCACTTACTTTATTGGTAATGGATTAAGTGAAGCAGAAAATATATCGCACGGATGGAGACAAATGTTTTGGTCAGAATTGATTCCTGCCTTAGCGTTTTTAATATTGCTATTTTCAGTACCTAAAAGTCCGAGATGGTTAATGATCAAAGGAAAAGAAGAAGAAGCAAAAAATATTTTAACGAGAATCCACGGTGAAGAAATGGCCAATAAAGAGTTTGTTGAAATTAAAGAGTCTTTACAAAAAGAGGGAAAAGCNTTGAAAATATCAGTATTTGCNAAAACAATGTTACCAATTTTAATTATAGGAACTGTTCTTTCTATACTTCAACAATTTACAGGTATAAATGCAGTATTGTATTATGGAGCAGATATTTTTGAACAAGCACTTGGTTTTGGACAAGAGGATATTTTATTACAACAAATACTATTGGCAGCAGTTAATTTGATATTCACTTTTGTAGCTATGTTCACAATTGATAAATTGGGAAGAAAACCTTTATTGATCATTGGTGGTTTTGGAATGTTGATCGGGTTTTTAATGATGGGATTCACTTTGTATTCTAGTGATTATTCTCAACTAAACTCAGCTGGCTTACCAACCATATCTTCAACTGAAGGAATCATTAGCTTGATTGGGGTTTTAATATTTATTGGTTCATTTGCCATGTCTATGGGACCTGTTGTTTGGGTATTGTTATCAGAGATCTTCCCTAATAAAATTAGAAGCGCTGCAATGTCTATTGCGGTTGCCGCACAATGGCTGGCTAATTATTTTGTTTCTCAAACTTTCCCTATGATTGTTAAAAGTGATGCCAATAAATTACAAATTGATGGAGGGACATGGAATAATGCATTACCCTATTTTCTATTTTCGGGCTTTATTGTAATCATCATTCTCTTTGTTTGGAAATTTATTCCTGAAACTAAGGGTAAAACGTTGGAAGAAATGGAAACTTTGTTTGAAAAATAGTGAAATTTTAATTTTCAGTTTTATTAATGAAGAAAATAACATTAAAAGAGTTGGCAAGAATTTTAGACTTTTCAATCTCTACAGTTTCTAAAGCATTAAATGATAGTCATGAAATCAGTGATGCAACTAAATTAAAAATTCAGGAGGTTGCGAGACAATATAATTATAAGCCGAATAAATTAGCCGTTAACCTTAAATCTGGCAAAACGAGGACGATTGGAGTTATAATTCCGAGTATTCAGAATAATTTTTTTGCACGGGTTTTGTATGGAATTGAAAAAGTAGCTACGAAGGCAAATTACAATATCATTACCTGTATTTCTAATGAATCTTTTAAGAAAGAGGTTAGTAATATTGAAGTATTGGCGAATGGCAGTATTGACGGTTTTATAGTTGCCCTCGCAGAAGAAACTCAAATCAAGCAAGAGTTTAATCATTTTAAGGAGGCCATCCAACAGGGAAAACCTATTGTACTATTCGATAGAGTTACCTATTCAATTGATTGTGATACTGTAGCGATTGACGATTTTGATGCCACATACGAAGCAACAAAACATTTAATAAATTCCAGTTGCAAATGCGTTGCTATTATATCTACCATCAATTATTTAAGTGTAGGTAAATTGCGAATTGAAGGATACAAAAAAGCAATAAAAGAATCTTTTGGTAGTATTGATGATCAATTGATTGTCATAGCAAACACGTCAAATCTCGATAAAAAGATTACACACTTATTGGAAAATGATAAAATTGACGGTATTTTTGCAGTTGATGAAGATGCCGCCTTAGCGGCACTTCGAATAGCTAAATCTAAAGGGTATCATGTACCAAATGACATTTCCATTATAGGTTATGTAAATAAAAAAATTGCGGTGAATGTAACACCTAAATTAACAACCATAAATCAACATGGAATTAATATGGGAAAAAAAGCAGCCAAAATTTTAATTGATAAACTGGAAAACAATACAAAAGATTTTGAGCATAAAATAATAAAATCTACATTGGTAGAACGCGGTTCCACGAAAACCGTATTAGTATAATTCAAAAAATTTACTATTTCAAACGTAGGTTATTTACGGGGTGTAGCTTAGTCCGGTTAAAGCGCTGGTCTGGGGGACCAGAGATCGGAGGTTCAAATCCTCTCACCCCGACTGAGAGTAT
>JGI24023J19991_10003045_pt1 | contig 11932 bp, 10 predicted proteins | sample Cruoilmetagenom1_FD_19991 | JGI IMG/M metagenome (IMG submission 19991)
CGATGACCAGGGCAGAACGGTTAATCGGAAGAGACAAAGGCTTCAAAGGCTCAATCAGTCTTGCCTTTGCTACTGCCATTCTCACCAGATCCTTGGCCTTCCCAGTTGCCTTATCTGGCTCGTGCATATGTACCCAGGAGCATTGGTCTCGAATGTTCGCCATCTCGAAGAGATATTTGTTTAAGCCTGCTTCCCTGATGGTCTCCTGGAATAAAGGCTCGTGAGTCCTGGGAGTGCAGGAGGCTACCACGATCCGATTAAGCTGGTAATCCTCAATGGCCTTCTTTATTCTCTCCTGAGTATCCTGGGAACAAGTGAAGAGGTTTCTTTCAGCATAGGCTACATTGGGTAAAGTCTTGGCAAACTCCGTAACTTCAGGGACATTTACATACCCTCCAATGTTGATCCCGCAGTGGCAAATAAAAATCCCAATTCTGGGCTCCTCTAAACTTACATCTTTCTCTGGCGGGTACTCCTTTACTCTGGTCAAGGTTTTCCTTGCTGGAGCTAGTAAAGTTGAGACACTTCCCGCAGCTCCACTGGCCTGCATTACCGTCTCAGGAATATCCTTAGGTGCCGAGAAAGCTCCGCAGACAAATATCCCCGGCTTTGAGGTTTCCACCGGTAAAAACGGTCTCGTCTGGCAAAATCCGTAGGGATTAAGCTGGACCCCAAGCCTCTTAGCTAGCCTGACTAGTTCTGGTGAAGACTGGAAGCCTACGGAAAGAACGACCATATTAAATTTCTCAGTCCTCAATATCCCATTCTCGGTAACAAATTTCACCATCAGGTCCCCGGTACTATCCACTGCCTCAATGTTGTAAACTTTTGACCTGATAAACTCTACACCGCTCTCATTCCTGGCACGGTCATAATATCTATCAAAATCTTTACCGTAGGTCCTTAGATCCATGAAGAAGATAGTTATATCCAGGGGAACGGTACTATGTTCTTTAGCGATCATAGCTTCTTTGATAGCGTAAGTACAGCAGACGGAGGAGCAATAAGGCCTATCATGCTTTGTATCTCTAGATCCAACGCACTGGATGAAGGCTATTCTCTGCGGTGGAGTTCCATCGGAGAGACGTTGCAAAACACCCTGGAATGGACCAGAGGCGGAGAGTATCCGCTCAAATTGAAGGCTAGTCACCACATTGGGAAGCCTCCCGTAGCCGAGCTCATAAACCTCGCGAGGATCATAGCACTCATATCCTCCAGATAGGATAATTGCCCCTACCTTTATCTCCTCTACTGTGTCCTTCATGGAGTGGTCGATAGCCTTTGCCTCACATCTGTCAACACACTCCAGACACTGGATACACCCTTCAATCTGCCCGGCAAGACATCGTCCTGCTTCCTCCTGTGCTTCCTTCAGTGAGTAACCCAAGGCAACTTCCTCAAAGCCCTTCCGCTGCTCTAAGGGCATTTCCTCCATCTTGTGGCGGGGGTGCTTACCAAAACGAGCACTAATCTCTTCTATCTCCTCCACAGTAAGCTTTTGAGGTTCCTGTCTTTGCTCTTCAGTAGGTAGAGGCATACCGCACAGATAGGCATCTATAGAGCGAGCCGCCCGCCTGCCCGCTGCCATTGCATCCACCACGAAAGCAGGACCAGTTACCACATCCCCCCCCGCAAAAATACCTTCAATGTTAGTTGCACCGGTATCAGAGTCCACTTCTACGGTTCCGCGCCGGGAGAGCAAAACACCCAGCCCCTTCGCGAAATCCACCCTGGGCGTTTGCCCCAGGGCAGCTATTACAGTATCCATGGAAAGACGAAATTCGGAGCCCTCTATAGGAATCGGGCGAGGGCGTCCTGAGGCATCGGGCTCACCGAGCTTCATCTTTATAAGCTCAACCCCGGAGACCACTCCATCCCCCAGGAAACGAGCAGGAGCAACCAGAAATTCGATCTTTATGCCCTCCGCCTCCGCAGCGCTGATCTCCTCTTCAGATGCTGGCATCTCCGCTCTGGTGCGACGATAAAGAATAGTAACTTCCTCAGCTCCGAGGCGCTTGGATGTCCTGGCACAGTCAATTGCGGTATTCCCGCCCCCAATGACGGCAACTTTTTTGCCCACCTCTATCTTCTCACCCAGGTTAACCCGGCGCAGAAACTCGATCCCTTCTATAACGCCGGAGAGCTCTTCCCCAGGAACTCTTAGTGCCATTCCTTGATGAGCGCCAACAGCAATAAAGATAGCATCCGACTTTTTCTTCAGCTCGTCGAGGGAAACGTGTTTCCCTACCTCAACGCCAGCCTGTATCTCAACACCAAGTTTTCTTATATAATCAATCTCCTGGCGGACAACTTCTTTGGGCAGGCGATATTCTGGTATTCCCACCCTGGCCATTCCGCCTGGCTCAGGGAGGGCCTCAAGGATTACCACTTTATGACCCTTAAGGGCAAGGTCATGAGCAGCAACGAGTCCGGCTGGTCCTGATCCTACGATCGCCACGCTCTTCCCTGTCGGCTCAACCCTGGGCATTTCAAGCTTCTCCAGATCGACGTGATCGGCAACAAATCTCTTGAGGTCTCTTATGGCCAGAGAGTCGTCAATCTGACCACGGTTGCAAGCTTCTTCACAGGGAGCATAACAAACTCGCCCACAAATGCCCGGAAGGGGATTTGTGGCTCGAATTATTTTATAAGCTTCTTCAGCTTTCTCCTCAGAGATGAGTTTAAGGTAAGCAGGAACATTCATATGAAGAGGACAAGCATCGCGGCAAGCAGCATTGCAGGGACGATCTTCTTTTCTATCAATCACATATTTCTTAGGGACTGCTTGTGGGAAAGGAGTGTAGATTGCCTCACGAGTCCCAATTCCGACATTAAATTCACTTGGCATTACCACAGGGCACCATTCAGCACACACTCCGCAACCGGTACACTTATCCCAGTCAATATAGGTCGCCTTTCTCCGGACCTTCACCCTGAAATCTCCTGGCTCACCATCAACATCCTCCACCTCTGAATAGGTAAGGAGGGCGATATTCTGGTGCGAGGCAGCCTCCACCAACTTCGGAGAAAGAATGCACATAGAACAGTCATTAGTAGGGAAAGTCTTATCAAGCTGAGCCATCACTCCNCCAATAGAAGGNGACTTTTCTACAAGGTAGACATAGTAGCCCGACTCAGCAAGNTCTAAAGCTGCCTGAATCCCTCCTATACCACCGCCTACAACAAGAACTGCCCCTACTCTGCCGTCTACTTTTTCCATAATCACTCCCTAACCTTACAACCTCTGCAATGCCTTCGCCGCCAATCCCGAGGGCTCTACCTCTGTCCCTTGAGACCTTGAATCAAGGATCTCACTTACCATTTGATGGCGTAATTTTTGCGAGAAAGCATCGATTTCCTTTACCTTCTCCACAAAGGAAGAATGGACATATCCTTCTCTCACCGCCATGCTTCTCAATGCCTTCATAATATCGGAAAAATCAACATTCTGAGGACAGTGCGCCTGACAGGTATAACACTGAATACAGAACCAGATGAAGCCTGAAGANAGNACTTCCTTCCTCATCCCCAAAAGCACCATNCGNATTATCNTNCGNGGNTTANATTCNGGNTCAATATCGGNNACAGGGCANCTNGCNGTGCANAGNCCACAGGCNAAGCANNGCTTGATNTTCTCGCCTCCTGGCTCATTGGCAACATCGTATTTAAACCTGGCATCCAGTTCGTTCAACACTATAGCCATATCTGCCTCCTTGCCACAGTCCTTTCACGCCAATCCCGCTGCTTCCAAGATTTCGGGAACTCTCTCCTCACGCCCGATGAACATAATATGAACTCCGTCACAAATTCTTTCTTCCTTCATTTGCCTTATCATCCGGGCGGCTATTTCTATTCCCTTGGAAACTCCTTGACCTTTGGGCGTCTGGGCCAGTTCGTCGATGATATATTGAGGGACGAAAATACCGGGAACATTTTCATTCATGTACCCGGCCATCTTTGCTCCGATGACGGGCACTATCCCGGCGAGGACTTTAACCTTTCCGTCCACCTTACGGACAAATTCCATGAATCTCTTGAGCTCATCAAGCTCGTAAACTGCCTGTGTTTGAACGAAGCTCACCCCCGCTTCAAGCTTCTTTCCAACCTTAATGAGCTGGGGCTCTATGGGATCAGCAGAAGGAGTGGCAGATGCCCCGATACAAAAGTCAGTGTCTCCATCAAGATCATTCCCGGCCATATCCTTACCAGAGTTCAAGGTATGCACGAGGTGGATAAGCTGTACCGAGTCGAGATCAAACACCGGTTTTGCCTCCTTATGGTCACCAACATCTATGGAATCGCCAGTGAGACAGAGAATATTAGTTACCTCCCGAGACCAGGCAAAAAGGATGTCTGCCTGAATCGCCAACCGGTTTCGATCCCGGCACGTCACCTGAAATACTGGCTCCCCACCGCGTTCCCTGATTAAAAGGCAGGTCCCCAGGGAAGGATAGCGCATCACTGAGCTCTGATTATCGGTTACATTTAGAGCATCCACCTTATCTTTGAGGAGCCCGACGTGCTCAACCATTTTCGACACATTAGAGCCTTTCACCGGCCCCGCCTCAGCAGTTACAACGAAATCCTTTGTTTTAAGTGCTTCCCTAAAAGGTATTGCCATCCTTCACCCCCTAAGCTTTTACCGCCTGGATTCTGCCGGGGCTCTTCACTGCTCGGAAGTTCTTGGGCGGGTAATATTTCCGCATTAAGTCAAGCCTTCCCTGCTTTTCCAGCCTGCGGTAAATGAGGACCCAGGCACAATCCTTCTCCGGGTCTATTTCACACTTGCCTCCCCTTCTGGTGCCGCCGCAGGGACCATTGAGGAGACCTTTGGCACAGCGAACCATAGGACAGATTCCCCCCGTCCGGTCTAAAAAACAATCACCACACGCTCCACACATCTCCACCCACAGCCCCTCCTTTTCCGGCATCCCAATAAAGGCAGTGTTGAGCGCTGGGAAAATTGGCTTTTCCTCAAATAGCTCAGCCATCGTTTGCACTCCAGCCCCACAGGCCAGGGAGAGAACCGCTTCAACTTCGCCAACCTTATCCTTAAGTTCCGCCGCCATCTCCTTCTCGCATTGTCTCTCAACCGTAGCTTCAAGGATAGAAATTTCCTTCCCTTCAGCGCTTCGAGCGAGCCGAAGTTGCGAGGCGAGTATCCCCACCTCCTTCTCCCCGCCAGCCCAGCAAACAGTAACACAGGTCCCGCAACCCGCCAGAAGCAATTTATTATAGGGAGCTATCATCTGCTTAATCTCTTCCATAGGTTTTCTCTCAGCGATTATCATTTTGTCTCTCCTGATTCTTTTATTTTCTCGTTCATTTCATTCACTATTCTGACGAACTTATGGGTTTCATTAGGAGCGACATTAAACATCCCCACACGTCCGCCATCCAGCCCGACTTCTTTCAAGAGCATATCACAGTATCTTACCCTTTCCCTTGCTCTTATATTCCCGGTGATATGATGACAGGCACCATCTTCACACCCCAGCACCAGTACGGCGGCAGCGCCCTTCTCGAAAGCTTTCAGGATGTGGATGGCATCCACCCGCCCAGCACAGGGAATACGGATTACGCGTAGGTTATCCGGATAGCAAAGTTTTCCCTTCCCTGCCAGGTCGGCAGCAGGATAGGCAGAACGTTCGCAACAGAAGGCTACAATTTCCCCCCTCATGGCGCTCCTAGGGCCTCAATCTGAGCCAGGATTTGTTCATCGCTATAACCCTCAAACTTTATTGCTTTAGCCGGGCAAATGGCAGCACAAACACCACACGCATCACAGGCAAGGTCGGAAATTTCAGCCACCTCTTTCTCGCCCTCCGTTCGAGCGAGCTGGATAGCGCTGTGAGGGCAGACACGGATACAGGTAAGACATGCTACACACTTCTGGGGATCTACCTTAACCTTCTCCGCCTCCACCACAACCTTCCCTGAAGATAAAAGCCCATAGACATTCATGACTACGCTGGAGACATCTGCTAAAGCTCGCTGAAAGTCCAGATCACCGCGACACCCGCCGATAAAAAATATCCCCTTCCTCTCCGAGGCAACAGGGTAAAGGTGCACATTTTCATCCTGATAGAAACCCTGGGAGTCAGTCCTTATACTTAGCAAGAAGCTCAAATCTTTAGTGCCTGCAGGGGGCAAGATTCTCTCCTCGGCCACCACAAGGTCACAGATGAGGGTCATATCTTCTCCCAGAAAAACATCTTTAGCCTCGACCTTCACCCGACCGTCATCTGCCGAAATCCTGGGTTTCTCCTCAAACTTCGAGAACACCACTCCGTGCTCTCTTGCCTCCCGATAAAGCTGGTCTGCTCCTTCACTATCCACTTTGACATCCCGGCATAAGACATAAACTTCGCTACCCCACTTTTGTTTAATTGCCAAAGCATTACTTAAAGTGGCGAGCGTGGGGAAACGAGAATTCTCATCATAGAAGTCGAATATGAAACCTACGGTTTGGGGCCTTCCTTTCGGACTTGAAGCTTGAAGCATCTGGGCAAGCCTCTCCTGTGAAATGATGTTAACCCCGGGCTTAAGCTGGAAGTCCTGGTCGGTGACTTCAGTTTCATACCCGGTAGCGAAGACTATGGCTCCGAAACTTCGGGAGATTTCCTCTGCCCCTTTCCTTATCCTCACCATAAAATTCCCTATCTTTCCCTCCACCTCTAGCACTTCGGCAGAGGTTAGAATATCGATGTTTTTAGCTCCCTCTGCCGCCTCTATCATCGGGCCTGTCTTAAAGCCATACATATTCTCAAGCTCCCTAATTCTCCCCCCCAGGGTTGATTCTCTTTCCAATAAGGTTGTCGGCAGGCCGAGCTGAGAAAGCTGAATGGCCGAATTCAGGGCCGAGAATCCTCCCCCTACCACCAGCACCCCCTTATTCACCGATAACTCTTTTTCCTCCACCGGTTGAAGTAGCCGAGTTCTATTTACCGCCATCCTTATGAGTTCCAGGGCCTTCTCGGTAACATCTCCCTCATGAGCCCAGGCGCATTGCTCCCTGATATTTGCCACGGAAAGAAGATGACCATTCAGTCCGGCGTTTTCTAAGGCCTGCTGAAAAACATGTTCTTTGAACTCAGGAGAACAAGCAGCAACCACTACCCTGTCTATGTTCTTGTCCCTGATACAGGAAGTCATTTGCTCCTTCCCTTCCTCAAGGCAGAGGTTAGAGCTCAAGTTGACGCAGGTAACATGGGGAATTTTTGCCACCTTCTCTCTAACCCTAGAAAAGTCGATATTGTTCATGCTTCTGCCACAATCGCAGATAAAAACACCTGTGTTTGCTTCCATTTAACGTCCTCGCACAGTTAATGCTTGCATTGCCTTCGATGCTGCTGCCATCCCGTGGGCGATGGAGTCCGGAATATCCTTGGGACCTTGACAGGTTCCAGCCAGGAAAACACCCTCTACATTAGTTCCATTGGAATTGAGGATTTCCTTTGTATCAAAAAATCCGTGGTCGGCTAAGTTTATACCCAAAATCCGGGCTAAATCCCAGGAATCCTTCCTGGGGGAAATGCCCACGGAAAGTACCACCAGATCGAAAATCTCCCGGCAAACTCTCCCCTGGGAAATATCCTCAAACCTTACCTCAAGATCATCGGAAGAGGCAGGTGAAACTTCAACTGGCACTCCTCGGATAAATCGTATGCTTTCTCGATACTCCTGGTAAAATTGGGCAAAGCCCTTCCCAGCCGTCTGAAGATCGATGTAAAAGATGGTCACCTGAGTATCAGGGCTTTGGTATTTGATAAGATGAGCAAGTCTCATAGCATATTTACAGCATACCTGGGAGCAATAGCCATGACCTTCATCTCTGGAGCCGACACATTGAATGAAGGCAATGTTTTTGGGCTCCTTTCCATTTGTGGAAAGCTTAAGGTAGCCCTCATGATTGAACATCCTCTCCAGGTCGAGGCCGGTCAAGACATTGGGATATCTACCGTAACCTAAGGAACCTTTTTCCCTGGCATCAAAAATATCAAAACCAGTAGCGAGAATAATGGCACCAACATTCAACTCCTGCCCTCTAGGCTTACGCTCAAAATCGATAGCCTTTGTAGGACAACTTTCGCCACAGAGCTTACGACTTTCTCCTTTGAAACGAAGACATAGCCTCTCATCCAGAACATAGGAAAAGGGGATCGCTTCTGCAGAGGATAGATAGACTGCCTTGGGTTCAGCAGGACAGACTTCGGCACAAAGGCCACAAGCTACGCACCTTTCTGTGTCAATATATTGAGGCTTTTGAGTTATCTCAACACAGAAATTGCCCACCTCACCACCGACCCTCTGTACTGTGGAATTGGTTAAGAGTGAAATTTGAGGGTGGGTTACAGCTTGCTTAATTTTCTCCGGGACTACACAAACAGAACACCCAGAGCAAACATCTGTGGCCTTACAACAAAGAGAAGCAGCGTATCCTCCCACTGCTGCCTCCTTCTCTACTAGATATACCTTCAAGCCCGCATCAGCTAATCCTAATGCTGACGCTATCCCCGCTATGCCTGCCCCAATGACTAAAACATCCGTGTTCTTCAAAACCAACTGTGCATTTTATCCATTTTTCACTTTTTAAGCAAGTCTTCAACCCTACTCAGTAGTTCCTGAGGGTCAAATGGCTTCTGGATGTAGTCCTCTGCCTCCATCATCATCCCCTCCCGTACGGAGAGATGCATCTTCTCCCTGTCCTCAGGATAGACAGTTAGCATTAGCACAGGGATGCGGGAGAAAAAGTAGTATTTGGGGTCGTTCTTGAGCTCCTGGCAAACCTCAAACCCGTGCTTCCTCGGCATTATCACATCTAAGATAATCAAATCAGGTCTTTCCTCCACTACCTTTTGCAGACCCTCGTCACCATCGTATGCCGCGACCACCTGATAGGCCTTGCTTTCAAGCACCTTCTTCACCGCCGTCTGTAAATCGGGGTCATCATCAATGACCAGAATCTTAGCCTGTTTTTGCATCTTTCCCTCCTTTAGATAAAAGCCTCCCTACACGTTCGAGTAAAACAAAGGGTTCAATGGGTTTTTCGATATACTCATCAACATCAAGCTTATGGCCTACTTCTAGCTCATAGCGCCGGTGGCTGGCCTCCTCTCTTATCGAGCTTATAATCAGGATAGGTATGCGGGGGTATTCCCTCTCTTGAGCGTTCTTGAGTTCCTTGACCACAGCAAAACCATCCATCCTGGGCATCAGGAGATCCAAGAGCATTAAGTCTGGCTTCTCTTTCCTCAGCTTCGCTAAAGCCTCCCCCCCGTCACAGGCTTCAATCACCTCATAAGAGCGCGACCTTAGCACGCTGCTAATCGCTAGCCGCATATCAGGGTCATCATCTACTACCAAGATCTTCGCCATCTACCTTTCAGTTCTCTGACTCTTCCGCTTTCTTGGGCAAAACGAAGGTAAACTTACTCCCCTTACCACTTTCCGGACAGGGACTCACCGCCCATATTCTACCATAGTGAGCCTCAATTATCCTCTTGCTTATGGAAAGCCCCAGGCCAGCCCCCCTTCCAGCCATGTCAAGACCTCGGTACAGACCGTCAAATATCCTCGGTAACTCCTCGGCAGGAATACCAATTCCGGTATCCACTACCTCTACCCGTACGCCATCTATATCGTCCTCTACTTTAACCGTTATCATTCCTCCGGAGGGAGTAAACTTAATGGCATTGGATAACAGGTTTGTAACTACCTGTTTAAGCCGGTCTGGAGAGCCCGAGATGGCAGGAAGCTCCGGAGGCATTTCAGTAAGCAGTTCCAGCCCCTTTTCACTGGCCAAAGGATGCATAATGTCAATACAATCTTCTACCAATCTTACCACAGAAGTCCTTTCCATTCTTAAGTCCCCAAAGTCAACCCGGGAAAAATCAATCATGTTGCTTATTAAATTAAGAAGCTCAGAAAGTCTTTTACTGCTTCTCTGCACTATGTTCTGTTGCTCTTCATTCAGTTCCCCGGCAAATTCACCCAGCAAGATTCGATTATAGCTTTCTACTGCAGCCAGAGGAGCCTTCAAATCGTGGAAAATGACGGACAGAATATGCTCCATCATTTCTTTAGTGTGTTGGAACCTTGAAAAAACCACCCTGGCCACATTAGTCATCGCCTTACACCCTAACTCAGGGTTATGTTCAAACAAGCTCCCAAGCTCCGCCGCATCTAAAGCAATAACGTTAGTTCTCTCAAGAGTCCGGTTCGTTGTACTCAGAGTGTAAGGGTCTATGAGTCCTGAAGCACACAAGCAGCCACCTTGAGTCACCACATCGATTGTCGCATTTTCTGCCGTCCGACTAATATGAAGATTCATCTCTAGAGCCACCCTGCCCGACTCCACGATATACACCATACGGCATGTATCGCCTTCAGAGGAAATAAGCGCCCCAGTTTGATAAACTTCTTCCCGACAAAGCGGGAGCAACTTGTCCAGCTCTTCGTCGTTCAAGCCCTGGAACAGGTTTGAACGCTTTAATATCTCTTTAATTGGGCCCAACTCAGCTACTGCTTTCATCTCAAGGCCCTCACTGTAAATAATAAATACCTCCGAGAATTTTTGCAAATGTCCAGGGGTGTGCCGCCTACCAAAAAAATCAGCGATGATGCTTAATAATTTCAGCGAACTATGATAAAATTCTTCCTGGAGGGTTTAAAATGAAGACAAAAAGCAATTTGGAAAGGATACTTGAAGCAGGCCATTTTGCCGTGACCGCTGAAATTAGCCTTCCTCGGAATGCGGAATCTGAGACGATAAGGGAAAAGGCTAATCTCATCAAGGATTATGTTGATGCCTTTAGTGTCCCTGATGGACAGGCAGCAGTAGTGATGATGGCGAGCTGGGCAGCTTGTCTTGCCGGGATGGAGGAGGGCCTTGATCCCATAGCGCAAATGACCTGTCGGGATAGAAATCGAATCGCCCTCCAGATGGATATCCTGGGCATGGCTGCATTTGGCGTGAACAACATAGTTTGTCTTTCCGGAGATCCTGTTTCCTTCGGGGATCATCCCCGGGCAAAGCCTGTCTTTGACCTCAATTCCATCGAGCTTATCGGAATGGTCAAAGGACTCCGGGATGGAAAAAAGTTCGAGAATGGAGAGCCAATAGTTGGAACAGAGCCCCGACTCTTTATTGGGGCAGTAGCAAACCCCCTCACCGAACCCCCGGAACACGAACTGATTCGCCTCGGAGAGAAGGTTGCTGCGGGGGCAGATTTTATCCAGACCCAGCCTGTATATGACATCGAGAAATTTAAGAGATGGATGAAACTAGTTCGAGAAAAAGGACTACATGAAAAAGTAAAAATTCTGGTTGGGATTACTCCTATAATATCCGTGGCAGCAGCAAGGTATATGAAGGTGAAAGTCCCCAATATGGAAATTCCCGATGAAATTATTGAACGTCTTCGAAAGGTTCGTAGCAAGGAAGAGGTGGCAGAGGGAGGGATAAGAATCGCTGTTGAGGTGATAAATCAATTAAGGGAAATAGAAGGGGTAGCGGGTATCCATATCATGACCCTTCAGCGAGAGGAAATTATTCCCAAAATTTGTAGTGCGACCGGTATTTACCCACGCCCCTGATCTCAATCAGATACGTGGATGTTAGGCGACATTTCTAGGAAGTGAGATTAATATGCGATGTCCAAAATGTAAATACAAAGGTGGTGTCTTTAAAAAATTATTTGAGAAAACCAAGTCAGGAAACTATGTTTGTATTAAACTGATTTTTCGCACTTCTCAATTCCCAATCCTCTTAACCCTTCCCGAGCTAATTTTACTCAAGTCCGGTCACGTCCTTCTCTCGTTAGAATACCAAACTTTTTCTCTCCCAGCCTACTATCTAACGCTGAGAAGTAAACCTGTTATCACTTGCCGATAGTCATGTCACCCCTCCAAAACAAAGCTGATTGCCTCG
>JGI24023J19991_10003046_pt1 | contig 11929 bp, 10 predicted proteins | sample Cruoilmetagenom1_FD_19991 | JGI IMG/M metagenome (IMG submission 19991)
ATGTCATTGAAGGAACGGCTACAAGGTCTCCCGAACCGATGCCCACGGCTTCCAGGGCCAGGTGTAAACCTGAGGTAGCTGAATTCACACTCAGGGTTATTATCTTTTCCTTTCCCGGCGGATCGGAATTTTGTAGAAACCCGGCGAAGGCCTTCTCAAAAATCAGAGCTTCGGGCCCGGTTGTCAGCCATCCGCTTTTTATTACCCTCCGGGCGGCTTTCCATTCAGCTCTTCCCATTGAAGGCTTGAAAAATGGGATTGATTTAGTATTCCGGTTCATTTTCCGAGCCTGCCACAGCGGGGAAATACCGGTTGATGATTTTTCGCAATACGTGCCGGTTCCGGAAAAGTTCCGGTTGTTCAGAATCCAGTCTTACCACCGGTTCAAGTTCCCCGATTATATTACGTACCATTTCCTTTACTCCGGAAGGAAAAGTAACTTTGACAATTCGAGGGTGCTCGGTTTCAACAGGTTTTTCATCATCAGACCATAGGCGTTCAATTTTCTTTTCTCCCGGACGCATTCCAACGAAGGTGATGGGGATACTCTCTTCATCATAGCCGTAGAATTTTATCATTTGCCTTGCAAAATCCACGATTCTCACAGGATCGCCCATGTCCAGCATGTATAAACCGTTATCTGCAGAAAGACCTGCTGTTTTAATTACCAGGCTGACAGCTTCAGGAATCGTCATAAACCAGCGTTTCGCATCGGGATGGGTAACGGTAACCGGTCCCCCTGAGAATATCTGTTCCTTGAACAGGGGCATGATACTTCCTCTGGAACCCAGAACATTACCAAAACGAACCACCATAAAATCCTGACCCTTATCACGCTGGGAGAGTACCAGCATCTCAGCAATTCTTTTACTGGCCCCGTATACAGAACTGGGATTAACAGCTTTATCCGTAGAGATAAGCACAAAACGCTGTGTACCGGCGTTTACCGCGGCGTCAATCAGATTCCGGGTTCCCATCACGTTGTTCTTCATGGCTTCCACGGGGTTGAGTTCCATCATGGGGACGTGTTTATGAGCGGCACCATGGAAAATTACATCAGCTTTCAGCCGGCTGAGAAGAAAGTTTATATAGTCTTTATCCTGGAGCTCACCGATTACCGGAACAATTATAGCTTTTTCCCCGACACCGGCATCCTGCAGTTTCCTCAATTCCCGTTCTATTCCCCATATGCTGTTTTCACCATGTCCGAGAATATACAATCTCTCGGCTCCACCGTAGAGAAGTTGCCTTGATAATTCACTGCCGATACTTCCGCCGGCCCCTGTAATAAGTACACGCTTTCCCCTCACATATGAGAGACTCTCTTTTAAATCAATGAGAACCGGTTCTCTTCCCAGGAGGTCCTGGGGATCCATATCACGAGCCTGGACAAAGTGAGGGTCTGCCGTAACCAGCTGACTGACTGAAGGCAGAATGCGTATTCTGGTAAAATCAGCCCGGCGAAGAGCTTCATAAACCTGATTGAGCTGTTTTCTTGACACTGAAGGGAGTGCCAGCAAGGCTTCGGCATTATGTCCTCTATCCAGTATCCCGGCACAAGCACTTACCGGTCCCAAAACAGGAATCCCGTCTATCAGGGTTCCGATTTTATCCCGGTTATCATCCAGGAACGCCACGACATCACCGATAACGCCGTTGGCGTTAATCTCTCTGGCAATGGCCCGGCCGAAATCACCGGCTCCAACTATGTATATTCGCTTGCCTTTGGCCATGTTTGAAAATGTAGCATCGAATTGATGTGTGGGACACCCTAAACTTGCAATCGGTATCACCGAAACTTATTAATATGAACTTAATTATCAGAAAATCAGTAATCCTGATGCTTTTTCTCAGCAGTTCGCTTTCTGCTTCATCCTTAACACTGCTTATTGAAACAAAAGATTCGATGCCCAGGGAAGAAATGGATATTCAGGAGAAAACAAGGGTTGTTTCACTGGAATCAGGTGTAATGGATGTCCTGTTTGAAAAGGGACATATCTTTTTTAATATGTTTTCCTTAAAAGGCGATAAGTCGTCATTCGATTCGGAATTGGAGGTTTTAAACTACGCTGAAGAACTCGGCGCCGGTTTTCTGCTGGTGCTCGATCCTGATGAAAATGGTGCTGCATGGCATTTACTGAGTGTGAACCGAATTTCTGATGGAGGGGAAGGTTTTGTAAACTTGAGTGAAACGGATACTGATAAGAAACCTGCAGAGCGCTGGGCCATAATGGGTACAATGCTGGGAGAAGAGGTTGTTCCTTTCATCCACTAACTTTGCGCCGAAAAACAGCCGATGAGTATTCAGAGGAGAGATTTGCCGTGAAAAAATATTCAGCTGTCCTGGCACTGTTTTTTCTAACATTCGCCATTAACGCCCAGTCTGTATGGACCGGGAATGCTTCAGTTGGCGGATCTTCCGACTTTCCGGGGAAGTCTGATGTGTTCAGAGCGGCCTCAAACTCCTTTCCTGAGGGCACTGTTTTAAAAATAACCAATCCCCGGGGTGGTGCAGAGGTAGATGTGACTGTAACAGGCCGCCTGAAAACTCCGGGTATCTTCATCCTGATAGAAGAAGGAGCTGCATCTAATATCGCGATGCCGTTTGATCATGTGATCCCGGTGCGTGTTACTCCCATCTCTCAGGCTTTTGAAGTGGAACCGAAGGCTGAATTAGTGGAAACCGGAGAGCTCACTGAAGATACTGATTACAATCCTGCATCGGGTATTCCTGAAAATCCAGTGGTAAAATCGGCTGAGAGCGAAACCATCATTACCTACAATCTGGCCGATGAAAAACCGGAAGCGGAAAAAGAAAGCAGTTCTGAAAAAGAGACTTCTGAAGAAATTTCAATTGATACAGAGGGAAGTAAAATTTTTTTTCTCACACCTTCGGATCTGCGTCCACCGGAGTTACCTGATGAGGCTGAAACCTCAGAAGTAGCCGAAAGCTATTCAATACCAGAGTCGGTAAGTTCAGAAGTTTTACCTTTGCTTAAATATATACAGGTGGGTTCTTACCGAAGTCGAACAGTCCTGGATGATACTTTGAAGCAATTGAAAGTAATCGCTTCTGGTTACCCTTTGAGCGTCGATTCTGTTTCGAATATAGATGGTACTGTTTACAAGCTTCTCATCGGCCCGTTATCCCCGGCTGAAATCGGTATTGTACTCAAGACCGCACGATCAACTCTTTTTCCTGATGCCTTTCCCTATTCCCCATGAATGATGCTGATATAAGCATCGAAGATGCAGCCCGGAAACTCATCGCTGCCGGTTGGGGAGTACATTCGCCTCAGCAGTATCTTGTTGATATGGATTCAGGCTTTCTTTCGATATGGGAAAAAGTAAAACCGTATACCTTGATTTCTCCAGAACGCGGCTGGGCTCTGGCCGAAGCGGTAAGGTATGTCTGCCGTTCGGGAATCAGCGGTGATATTGCCGAGTGCGGTGTATGGAAGGGCGGAGCATGTCTTCTCGCCTCGCTGGTATTAAAAGAAGAGCAGGATGATTCAAAGCGCAGGATATGGCTCTATGATACTTTTACCGGCATGGTGGCACCCGGGGAAGAAGACCGTATTGCATCCAGCGGTGAAGCCCTGAGTGATAGAAATCCTGAAGGTTGGTGGAGCTCTTCTCTCAACGAGGTGAAACAAACATTAACCCAAAAGGATCCTGGGTCAGCAAACTACAAATTTGTAAAAGGACCGGTGGAAGAAACTCTCAATTCAGAAATACCCGAACAGCTGGCGATTCTCAGACTCGATACTGACTGGTACGAGTCAACTATGAAGGAACTTGAGGTTCTCTACCCGAGGCTTGTACCCGGCGGCATCCTGATTATTGATGATTATGGGCATTTCACTGGTGCCAGGAAGGCTGTGGACGAATACTTTAGGAATCTGGGAGAACCGGTGCTGTTACATCGGAGTGACTACACCGGTAGAGTTCTGATGAAGAAAAACCCTTCGGTGCCGATAGTCTGATACCCAATCCAGAAACCCGGGGCTGAACACTGGGTTTTGTGAGAAATTCATTTCGGATAGTTCCTCGGACATTGAGTTAAAGCATACGGACTCACCTCTTATTGTGAATGATTTATATAGTTTGTATTCCCCGGACAGTTTTCGGGGTAATTTCACTCTTCTGCGTTCGGCCCGGGAGAGTGCTTCATCATGATATTCATAACGGACAACAAAGGTTTTTTTTGAATTATCTGCGGATTGATGCTTCCAAATCCTCAGGATAACCCCCGAATCTCTGATAGCAAGATTAAGTGATGAAAAATCGACAGGAATTGATTCATTTATCACAGTCGACCAACCCTCTTTATCCGTTGATACACTCAAAACCTTTATACTGACACCTGATTCGACAGCATGGTTCAGGGCGAGGCAGAAAGAGGGATCTGTGTGGGGATTTGGTGAGAATACCTGTGCCGAAGGATTCATAACGGTAAAGAATACAGCGGAAGAATTACCTTTCCCGGGATTCGAGAGTTCTCCAAGGTGCTTAACAGCTCTGGTTGATGGAGCATCTGGGAAAAGGGCTCTCCCCTGTTCCACAAGAGTACAAGCCTTTACTTCGGCCCATATTTTTTTTGTTCCTTTCGTCAACAGCCAGTCCAGACGGGATTTCCCCAGGGTTTGTTCCCCTTCAGCCTGATAATCTGGAAAAATCTGCGGCAGTATCAGTTGGCCTACCAGACCATTGGATCGAGCGGATACCAGTGGGATAACCGTATCTCTGTATATGGCAGCAGCCAGGGTCCAGCGGGTTTTTCTTTCGGGATTATCCGCTTTTTCAAGTATGAGCTTCCTCCCCGGCAGGAGAATCTCTCTGAGGCGGCCGGGATTCGGACAGTGGGTTTTCACGATTCCTGCCTTTGTGCGGGCCAACACGATGAAGCGGTTGGGTCTTTGTAAGAACTCTGCAATTGTGCCGGGGATAAATGATCTGTAGCCTGAGGATCTGATGTCTGACAATACTATCGGGTCCAGTTCCGTAACATACTGATCATATCATCACTGTCCCATTCCAAAGCGCCTGTGGCTGCAGCAATCGCATTACCATCTCTGTTTATAAGAATTGAGGTTGGCAGGGCTGTTACGCCCACTGCTATGGCCGCTTCAGCATTGATATCCAGGTATACGGGAAAATTAATGCCGAACTCTGCAGTAAAAGTTTTAACCATATTTCCAGGTTCCTTAACATTTACCGGGATCATCACGAAATTGCCGTTGGCCAGCTTATCAGAAAGTTTACCCATAGAAGGCATCTCCGCCCGGCATGGAGGGCACCAGGTGGCCCAGAAATTAAGAAGCAGTACATTGCCTCTGTAGTCACTCAGCTTTTTACTTTCTCCGTTGATATCGGTAAAAGTGATATCCGGAAACTCATTTCCTTCGGGTATAATTCTGAAACCCAATGCGGTTAATTGACTGTTCTCCGGCCTATTACCTTTATTAGCGCAGCCTGAAAACAGGACGGATACGGTGATTAAGAGAATTAAAGCCGGTATGAATTTAGTTTTTTTTGTCATAACAATCTTTATTATCGGACAGACATGAAGATGAGCGCCAGAGCATTGTGAATTGCATGGGAGAAAACAAGGGGGAACAGTCTTCTCCTACGCATGAAATACAACGTGTACATAGAGCCGGATATTGCTGCAAAGAGTAATCCTTTCCAGCCCTGCCAGATATGAAGAGATGCAAAAAACAAAACAGGAATGCTGAAAATAAGCCAACCGGGCCACCCGGCATTTTTTAACCCGTTTATCAGCCAGGATCGAAAGAAAAGTTCTTCGCTGAGGGCGGTTACCAGGGCAAAAAAACAAATCAGCAATATCCCTTTTACGCCCTGTGTGCTGACGTTGTAAGAACTGTCGGCTGCTGGAAAGATGAAGCTCAGTGTGGTTGTGACGGCAAGAAACAGGATAATAAACGGGATATCTTCTGCAGAAAGGGGTTTCCACCCTCGATCTTTCCTGTTTTCATTTGTGCCATGGAGGGTAATGAACAGCAGAATAAGCAGAATCGGGAGGTTTTTTACAATTGATATTGAAACAGTCCGATTATCAAGTGATATTGTGTTTTCTGCGGGTTGCTGGAAAAATAAAGGAATTAGAAGGGCGGCTGTGATTAATAATGTTATGATATAGAAGCTATTACGCTCAATCATTCCTTTCATGAGGTGATTTTAACGGCCTGAAGCCGATAATGGAATAAAATATGTGGATAATATTACTTGTCTTATTGATAATTACTCTTTTTTTTGTACTCACCAAACCCGGGAGTTTGCATTCTCCGAAACTTCGAGGCCGGGGCAGGGTGGAGTTTTATTCAAAAGGAATGGATGCCGGTTTCTCATTACAGGAAATTAATCTTCTCTGGGCAGCCTCTCAAAGGGCTGATTTAATAAATCCTCCGGCTATATACGGATCCGTAGAGGAGCTTGATAAGGCCATTAATCAGATTGCCGGAGAAAAGAAATTTTCCGAAAGGAAAGGTGTTGAACCGGAAACAGTTATTCTCAAGAAGCTTTTTGAATACAGAAAAAAAGTTGAGATGGGTAAGCCGAAGTATCGTTCCGGTTTGAAAAGCACTCGAAATATTGCCGTCGGTCAACGATTAACAATTCGTGCAGACGGTGTGGGTGTGTATTCCTCCAAGGTTGTTGAAAATGAACAAAGCTACCTGACAATGACAATTCCTGTGGGAGATCCTCTTCCCGGAGGTTTCAGCTGGAGACAGGTAAAACTAAATATTTATTTCTGGAGAAAAGAAGACGCTGGTTATTTCTTTCAAACCCGGGTTATTGATAAATTTTACGACAGACATAATCTCCATTTCAGAATTTACCATAGTGATAACATCCTCCGGAGTCAGAAAAGACGGTCTGTTCGGGCACCTGCAAGAATCTCCGCACGTCTTTACCCCCTGAAAAGCCTGGAAGAGGCCAATCAGTGGATGGAGTCTTCCCCGGGACTCAGCTGTCTCATTGTAGACCTCTCAGAGGATGGAGCCGCATTGAAGATTGGAGGCCGGGGAAAAAAGAATCTGCCCTTTAAACTGCAATTCAAGATAAGGAATGAGATTGTTGTACTCCCCGGTGTCGTAAAACGGGTTCAGTACAAACCGAAGCCCGATGAATCTACTCTGCATGTTGAGTTTTTGCCTACCGGAGAAAATAATCAGATGATTCTGCTCTCTTATGTTTTTGATATCGATCGCAGCCGGTCCAAAAATGAAAATGCTGAAGAGAATGATACGCTCAATGTTATTTCCGGTATTTCATCGGAGAGAGGTGATGATCCGGGAAAATTGCAAAAACCGGAACAGTCAGAGAAAAAAGAAGAATCCCCGGAAGAAACTGTAGAAGACACAGCAGAAGAATTGCTAGAAGAAACGGTAGAAGAATTAGAAAGTGTTGATGAGGATTAAGCTTCTACTGTATTGATTTAGTTCGATAGTACGATTATTTTTCAAACATAGATTAAAAACTTGAGGTATTTCATGAAGACATTTTCTGCCGTCTCAGCGTTATCATTGCTGATTTTTATGTTGTTTTCCTGTGCAGGCGGGCCAAATGAGCCTGTACAGAGGGATGTTGTATCGGAAAATACTGCTGCTGAAGAGATCGACGTACAGATTGTTACAATCTGGAGACAGGATTCGGTTGTTTATAAATACATTGACGGTACTGTCGATAAAACCATCAAATACAGTTATGACGACATGGGAAATGAACTTCTTTCCGAAGAGTACGATGGAAATGGAGAGCTTCAGTCCAGCTACAAGACACATTATACCAAAGGGGTTCTTCTCAATAAAGAAACCTACGATGCCGCCGCTTTGACAGGAACCTTATTTTTTGAGCTTGATGAAAACGGTAATATTACCAGGATTGTAAAAAAAGATGCCAACGGTGATATCCAGTCTATTGTAACAAACAGTTATCAGGTGAAGACTCTTCTATCTTCCACCACGTACAATGCGAATGAAGTACCCAAACTCAAGACGATTTACAGCTACCAGGGGGATATCCTGGAGGGGATTGAATATCAGCTTCCCGATGGAAGGGTGGACGCCCGGATGGTAAGAACACTGGAAAACGGCTTCCCTGTAGAGGAAAAAGTACTTCTCTCGGATAACTCTGTTGAATCATCCCGAACTTTTGAGTATGAAAATGGTGTTCTCAGTGGTGAAATCCAATATGCCGGTATGATAAAAATTAAATCGGTCCAATATGATTATGATGAGAACGGTAACCGGATACGTGAAACATGGTCCGATCGAAACGGAAATAAATATGAAGTGATTGAGAAAAGCTGGATATCCTTTGAGATAAGTGAATGAGGTTGGGATTCATGAAAAAATTATTATTAGTTATCTGTTTCGGGTTTGTTCTTATTGCTTCAGCAGCTGCGGGTCAGGAAGGAGAATCCTGGGCCAGACTTTACCGGAGAATTCCGGATTTGAAGCAGAAATATTCGATTATGCAGAATATTACTGTCCTGGACGACCGCAGTCTGGAGCCGTTCCTTCTGACATCCTTAAATGAGCTTGTTTATGGTGAGCTCTCCCAATACCGCACCGATAAAAACACTTATTCCGATTGGGAACTGTTAACCCGTTCCATAGTGAAAGAATTGGGCGATATAAAAGCGCAAAGTGCTGTAGAAACTATATGGGATATTGTCGAAACAACTGATGTACCTCTATTGAAGGCTGAAAGTCTCATAGCATTGGGTAACATCAGAGCACTGAATTATGCTCCTGAAATTGCGGTGATGTTAAGAAATCTGAATTTCAATACAAGTGATGATCGGGATGCAGCAGAAATTGTCGCATATGCAGCGGTAACGGCTCTGGGGAAAATGAAGGATGATATCGGATTTGAGCCCGTTTTTGATGCATCAGTCGGCTGGTACAGTGATAGAGTCAGTGATTTGGCATATTTAGAGTTGAAAACTCTGTCCGAGAATCCCGTCGGGCAACTGGTTAAAATTATTGAAGGTAATCCGGATTACAAGTACAAGCGTTACGCTTTGCAAACGGCCCTTTCCCTTGATGTTTCTGATTCGGAAAAAACCTCTGCATCTGTAACCGCACTTTCTGAAGGTTTAAAATATTCTGAAAATGACTATGAGCTGAACCTCCAGCTGACGAAATTAAGAATCGATGCCATAACATCTTTAATTACACTGGGAGCCGCCACACCGGAATCACCCCGTCTTCTGGATAAAGCCATTAACGAAGGGGATATTGATGAGAAACTCATTTCGATACAGGCTTTAGGGGTAGATGGGAGTGATGAGGCCGCAACGATACTTGCCGCCCGGTTGTCAGATTTCAATGAAAGGCAGGCATCAGGTATTTCACTTGATAATGAGGAACTCCTTCTTGTAAAGCAGCTGATGTTCGCTTTGGGTGAGTCTGGCAACCAGATTGGAATACAGCCGCTTAAAGAAATGTCTTTTGTCGGCTTTACCCCTGCAATACTGCGTAAGGCGGATGAGGCAATGGCAAAAATCGGCGGTAATTAATCTTTTCAGCTAAAGCAGCCTGGGGAAAACTGCAGTTAAGTCTAACATGAGACGCAGTATTATCGAGATGACACCGCCGGCAGCAGCCGGGGGTGTCTTCTCTCTCGTCATCTGCAGCAATTATAATATTATTGGGAATATGAGGCTTTCCAGTCTGATACTTTCCGGTTCTGCATCGTTGCTTTTTACTGCCGCATCTATTTTGATTATTCTGTATTCCAATACCCGGCTAAGAATTACTTTCATTTTATTAATTTTTTCAGCGGGGTTTTTCGGACTTCTGACTGCTCAGGGCGGAGCCTCTTTCCGGGGTGCAATGAGCTATACCGGATTACCAATCACATCTGTACAATCTATTAATATATTGTTGGATTCCGATCCAAAGAGTTTGCCTCGAGGTGGGTGGGTTGCTGATGCAACCCTGATAAGTGTGGAATGCGAAAGTATTGAGAGCGATGCCCGGGGAAAAGTTGTGATATTCGGCAGGGATAACTTTGATGAACTTGGTGAAGGCCGGTATGTTCACCTTAACGGCTTACTTGAAAAATCAGAAAGTGGAGATACCGGAGCTCGGTTTGATACTTCTTCATATATCTTTTTAAGCGATGATTGTGAGTCTGGTGAATGGAAAAGGCCTTTTTACCGGCTTCGGCATCGAATAACAGCGGAACTTGAACGAAGATTGTTTTCCGGGAGCTATGACAGTGGCACCTTTCTGAGTGCTCTGCTGCTGGGGCGGAAAACAGATCCCGGATCTCCGCTAATCCGTTATTTTCGTAAATCAGGCTGCATTCATATTTTAGCACTCTCGGGTTTTCATGTCGGCCTGATCGCCCTGGCGTTGCAGGGAATACTTAAACCAATTACCGGGTTTACTGTGTCATTCCTCCTTTCTGCCGTCGGAGCTATTGCATTTCTGGTATTTATCGGTATTCGGCCGTCTTTGTTTCGAGCGGTATTAATGTATGTTCTGTACACCAGGGATTCCCTTCGGGGATATAAAACATCACTTTTCAACTATTTGTCTGCAGCTTTTATTCTGCAGGCGTTAATCTTTCCTCTAACGGTGTACAGTTTGTCTTTCCGCCTCAGTTATGCCGCTTTAGCCGGACTTTCCTTTGGTGGAACAGCTTTTACACGAATAATCTCCAGATATTTACCTCTGAAGATGTCAGCTGTGCTGGGAGCGGGGCTGGGAGCACAATTAACTACACTACCGTTGACAACTGCGGTTTTCGGTCTCTGGTACCCAATAGGAATAGCAGCATCTCCATTGCTCACAATACTCAGTGCCGGGGCAATGGCTCTTGGCAGCATACGATTGATTTTTTCCACAGGCAGTCGTTTTGGTCTTTTATTGAGTCATATACTTGATATTCTGGTTACAGTTATAAGCCGTACAGCTGAAATATTCGGATCGGTACCTGTGGTGAAACTATTACCGGGTTTCTCTTGGCTCATTGCAGCCGGGGGGACTATAATCCCACTAATTATTATCCGGAGTATTCACCGCGAACACCTATCCAATAATCAATCACGATTCCCCAGCCTCTATCCGGGCATTTCTGGACAGCCGGGAGCTGGCCCCCAGGAAAAGATGGGGACAGAACTTTCTCATCAATCCAGGGGCTCGCAAAAAAATTATTTCATTTCTGGAAATTACAGGGGACATGAACGTATGGGAAATCGGCCCGGGGTTAGGCGCCATGAGCACAGACATGTTAAAGGCCGGTGCTTACCTTACCGTATTCGAAATAGATCCGGCCTATTGCCTGTGGCTCAAAGAATCGTTGGATTCACCGAAAATGAATCTGGTGGAAGGCGATGTTATAAAAACCTGGAGGAAGGAGTGGGAAATCCTGAAACCAGACAGAGTTCTGGGGAATCTTCCCTATAATGCCGCTTCCGTCATCATTGCTGCATTCATAGAATCAGAGCGTCTTGCTGATATCTGTGTCTTCACAGTACAGGATGAAATGGGAAAAAGAATGACGGCAAAACCCGGGACAAAAGATTATTCATCCTTCTCCGTGCTTTGTCAGACCGGAGCCGGGATAAAGGACGGCGGCAGGCTTTCTCCAGGATCTTTTTATCCGGCACCTAGAGTTAACTCGAGGATAGTCGTTCTGCACCCGGCAGAAGAATTCGGTACAATAAATAATCCGCCGTTATTTCGGCTCATCGTTCGATCCATGTTCTCCTCCAGGAGAAAAACTCTTTCTAATAATATAATTTCAGCTTCCCGCAACAATGAGTTCCCGGAGCAGGGGAGACTCAAAGAGGCCTTTTCCGCTGAGGGTATTGAATTGTCAAGAAGGGCGGAAACCGTATCACCGGGGGAGTGGGTTGCTGTGGCTAACAGGGTAGGAAAGGGATAAA
>JGI24023J19991_10003049_pt1 | contig 11926 bp, 8 predicted proteins | sample Cruoilmetagenom1_FD_19991 | JGI IMG/M metagenome (IMG submission 19991)
CTTGCCTCAATCGGCAGGTTCGGGTCTGTAACGATATTGACCCTCACCCCGCCGGTATCCATGGGGGGCATCAGTTCCTGTCCCACCGTGGGCATTACCCCCCGTACACTTATTGCAAAGAGTAAGGCCAGGCAGATAAAATAGGCTACAGCCGCAATTTTACTACGCAATGCTAAACTGACAGCTACGGAAAAAAAGGAGCGTATCTGATCTATGACAAAGCCGGTTATGCTGTGGAAAAAATTTTCAAGCCGCATAACCCAGGGATGTTCCATGGTCAGTATCTTCAGTGACAGCAGAGGTACTGCTGTGATGGAAATAATATAGGAGGCGGTAAGAGCCAGAAGCAGGGTCCCCACAAGGGGACGGAAAATGGTTTGGGGATAGCCGCCGACAAAGAGGATGGGGGCCAGGGCAATCATTGTGGTGACGGTGCCGGAAAGATCGGCAAACATGATCTCTCTGGTGCCGGAGAGCACTGATTTCCTGATATCGTCGCCGCCCTCTTTATAGTGGCGTTCAATGTTTTCCATCACTACCACTGTGTCGTCAAGCAGCAAACCAAGAGCCAGGATAATGCCGGTCAGGGTCACCACATTAAACTCGATGCCCACGATCCACATCAGCGCAATGGTGGTTGCATAGACCACCGGAATGGTGGCAAGAACAATCAGGACCTGGCGAAAACTGGCAAGAAAGAAAAAGACAACAATTGTGGACATGATAATGGCGTCCTGCAGGGCCTCGAACATATTTTCCGTACTCTGGACAATGGTATCCTTCTGAGTGTCTGTTATTTCAAATCGTAGATTTGGATAATCAGTTTTAATTTTCGCCAGTTTTTCCTCAACCCGGGAAACAGTACCGAGCACATCGGCATTAAGTCCTCGCTGAACTGATAGAGCAATGGATTCCCGACCATTACCGTAATAGCCTGAGCTGTTTTCATAATGGCCGAAATAGATGTTACTCACATCACTCAGCCGTATATTCGGCGTCAACTGAAGGTCACGAATACCCTCTATTGTCTCCTCTTTACCGGGAGACTTTAACAGGTACCGGCCGTTATCATTGGAGATAAAACCAACGGCATAATCCTTATTATTGCTCTGCAACGTTGCCAGTACAGTGCTTAAGCTCAGGCCATATTGATCCAGTCTTGTCTTATCAATTATGATCTGCACCTCTTTTTTATAACTGCCGAAGATATCGACATTGGCCACGCCCTGGGTCTTGAGAAGCTCATGGCGCAACTGGTTTTCAGCAAGCTGGCGGATATCAGGCAGGGGTATCGAATCCGAACTGATGCCGATAACCACAACGGGAGCAGTTGCGGCGGAAATTTTATGGACCTGCGGCTCTTTGATATCAGGTGGCAGGGCCGAGCGAATCTTATTTAAAGAACCCGTGACATCGCTTGCTGCCATATCAAGATCTTTACTGTATTCAAATTCGGCCCGAATAACGGAAACTTCATCAATAGTGGTTGAAAAGACTCTTCGAATTTTATCCAGGCTGTAGAGTTCCTCTTCCACGACTACGGCAACGTTTGCTGCAAGAGTTTTGGCCGAACCACCGGGCTGGATGATAACCACGGCGATCTCAGGGTAGTTTGATTCCGGGAAAAGCTTCCGGTCAACCTTCTGGTAGCCTGCAATACCCAGGAATACAAAGAGAGCGAGAAAGGAATAGATAAAATAGGGCCGCTGGAGGAGATGCTCTATAAAACTGCTATTCATGCGTTTCACTCCTGTGAACCATTACACTGCCATAGCTGGGTAACTGACTCAGTTTGGCCCCGGCAGCTACTGCCACAGGAGAGTCGGGACATGGCTCAATGAGTGCCTGTGCTTTATTTTCGGCAATAATGTTTACTTTTAAGGATCTGAACACCTTGTTCTCATGAATCATCACCCGGGCACTCTCTTTTGTCCGCAGGAGAGCGTTAAGGGGAACAGTGCAGCCACTATCAGCAAAAACGAGCAGGTCGATGGTGAGATAACTGTTATTCGGCATATCCAGTGGGTTGTCAACGGCAGCTTCTGCAACTGAGAGGCCGTTTTCAGCGTCACTGTACAGCCTTATGACCTGACCAATCTTCGAGCCGTCCTGGAAAATCTTTTGTCCTGTCCTGATGGCAGGATCGTCCTGCACATAGCTGAAGGTGAGTTTCTGCCCATGAGAATTGATGGAGAGCAATGGTTTTCCAGGGCTTGCAAGATCACCCATCCGTGAAAAAATGGTGCCGATAACTCCATCAAAAGGGGCTTTGATATTGAGGTAACTGAGCTGAACTTCAAGACCAATGATCTTCTGTCGTGTTACTTCAAGGGCTGCTTGTTTGGCCCCATAGGCTACTTCTGAGCCCTCATATTTCTCCCTGGCCAGACCACCTACCTTATAAAGAGCCTTGTTTCGTTCATGGAGGCTCCTGGTATATTGGACATCCTTTTCCTGGGCTTTCAGGCTCACCTGTAACGATTTGATGTTTGACACAATTTCAAGATCATCAATCTGCAGCAGGAGGTCGCCTTCTTTTACAACCTGATTTTCTTTGACCGGCAGTTCTTTTATCAAACCGCTTAACTTTGAAGAAATTTCCGCAGTCTCCAGGGAGGTAAGACGGGCAAGAAAAGGACGGGTTTGTTTCAGCAACCCTGTCTTTGGTGAAACGATTTTTACCTGATAGGTGAGTGGCGTTGGGACAGGAGCATCTTTGATACTCTGGTTACGTTTTTTCAGGAGCTTCGCCCCACTGATACCCAGTGCAATGACCAGCAGTAATAGTATTAATTTTTTCATTTGCTTTCCCCATCTTCGAGCAGGTAATCCAGATAAAAACAACTGTTCATATAACTGTACCGGGCAGTAATAGAGCGGCTCAGGGCCAGCTGATTACGGGCTTTTGCATAGAGCAGATCATTCACATCCGTGGCTCCTTTGTCAAAGCGGGTCTGCTCTATAATTTCAGTTTCACGGGTTAAAGCCAGCTCGGTTTCAGCAGAATAAAAACTATCAATGGCCATCTCGATCCTGGTGATCGCTTCACTGAGCGATCTCTTCAATTCAAGCTCTGTTTTTATCTGCTCCCGCAGGCTTTGCTGTTTATGTATGGCTGCCATCTGGTGATCTGTCTTGCGGCCGCCAAAGTCGAAAACAGTCCATTTTAAATTCACAGTTGCCTGCCAAACCTCCTGGTTATTCCAGTCTCCTTCATATAGGTTGGAGTCATCATTTGGTCCGAAATTCTGGCCGTAAAAACCGTTAAAAATTATCTGAGGGTAATAGGCCGCACTGCTCTTCTCAACAAGGCTCGTGTTTTTTTCCACATCAAGAACGGCGGAGCGGTATCGATCGAGTTCCTGAACTTCCTTGCTGGGCATAGTTTTACCGACAGGGGACACTTCCATGGAGAAATTTACCAAACTGTTAATCGTGTCGCGACCCAGGATACTGGCCAGGGTACCCTCCAGTATCCTGATATTGCCGCTGGTTTGCCGCATTTGGACCCTGGCACTTTCAAGATCTGCTGCCGCTTTTAACTGCTCTACTTTCGCTTTTCTGCCAATCTCGACCTCCAAAGAAATGTCGTTATAAAGTCTCTGCAATGCCTTGTGGTATTCTCGTTGTGCCTCTTCCTGTGCTTGCAGGGAAAGGATATTTACATACAGCGTTTTTACATTATAGATAAGCTGCTCCCGGCTCAATTTGAATGCAGCTCCGACCATCTCTTTTTCGAGTGCTGCAATCTCTACTGAGCGTTGTTGGGCGAAGCCGGTGAAAAGGGGCAGTTCATACATTATACCTGTGGTAAAGAGATCTACTGTGGTGGGAACAGCTGTGGGATCCATAAAGATTGCCGCCGGAGTTAATGGGGCCAGAGTACGTGGTAGATTGTAATGTCCGTAGGAGGCAAGAACGTTAATTTTGCCAAATTTGTCTGATTTTTTTCCACTCAAGCCTTCTTCGCTTAAGTCACGATTCATCTGTTGTTTTTGCAGGTCAGGGTTGTTTTCGAGGGCTAGAGCCACAGCCTCTTCCAGGGTGAGTCCATTGCTCATCCCGGGAATGAATGCAAATATGGCCTGGCTCAAGATTGTTAAAAATATAAATTGTGTTAATAGAGTTCTTTTCATATCTTTCTCTCGCCACCCTTGTTATCAGCACCCGTAATTCCCTGCAGCAGTATGCCAACAAGCATCTTTGTATAATTTTCTGTACTAACAGCCCTAGAACTGCCTGCTTTAACCTCTTCCATGAGTGGCCCAAAGAGAAAACGGGAAGCCATAAGAGAGGTAAGCATGGGAGCGAGGCAGGTTGCAGGAATATTTTGTCCTGGCTTTTCGCCATGGGGCAGGCAGAGTTCCCGGTTTACGATTTCAACCATTTGTCCGGCCCAGGATGCTTTATGTTCGACAATCTCAGGGTCATCATGGGGAAGCTCACTGATGGTGATGATCAAAGAGTCTCGTTCTGCCTCAAAATAGTTCACAGCACTGACGATGAATCGTTCAAGCCTGGAATGCAGATCGCCTGTGCCAGCCAATTTTTCTCTTGCAATGGCCAGATATCCCGAAAGAAAATCGTCAAGAATTTCCTTCAACAAGCCCTTTTTGCTGCCGAAAAAATAATTAACCATGGAGAGGTTCACCTCCGCTTCAGCAGCGAGTTCACGCATCCCTGTCTCTGCAAATCCTTTGCGGGCAAAGAGAGATATGGCGGTTCGAAGAATTCTCTCTTTTGAATTCGGTTTTTGTTGTTTTTTGTCACTCATTTTTTCATCCCAGCTTGTTGTTCAAACGTTCGTTTAATTTTATGGACAATATCCATTTATTCTCTTTGTGTCAACTATGTAATGTCGAATCCGTGTCATTCCCGCGCAGGCGGGAATCTAGGCATCTTTGCTGGTAGTACTGGATTCCCGCCTGCGCGGGAATGACGGTTAGGAGATGTGTGATTTTTCCTAAATGCCTTCAGCCTAAAAGACTAACAGCCTGCTATTTAATGTTAAACCAACACTTCTGCACTTTGATTTTCATGACATGGTTTCGGCAGTAAGGCATTAATCAAGATTCACTTTTTTCAAGATCTCCTCGATTATCGCACGATGGGGAGGGTTAAATCGATGGAACGGCTGTTCCATAAAATCATCACATACACCCAGTAGTGAAAGGCAGCATTTTGTTGCCTTGATATATTTCGATGCATACTTGCCCACCGTATATATTTCCTGAAATTCGTCAATTTTTTGTGATAATTTCTCAACACGGGTGCTGTCACCTGCCACTTTTGCCTCATAGCAGTCGACAAATAACTTTGGATAAACGTTTGCCCCGCCTGAAACTCCACCGTCACCCCCGAGATCAAGTGATAAGGGCATCAAAGCTTCCGGGCCAATAAATATTGACCAGTCAGGCCGTAGCTTTTTCAATTTGCAGAGTTCCCGATAGTAACCAATATCTCCACTGGAGTCCTTGACACCAGCAATCCCCTCGATTTCAGCTAAATGTTTAAGGGTCTCTATCTCGAACCAGACCTTTGTCATCCCCGGGAAATTGTAGAGCATAAGTGGAAGCCGCAGGCGAGGTACCATATCCTCTATATAGCCGGTTAACTCACGCTGGCCTGCCGGGAAAAAATATGGTGTTGTCAATACCAGGGCGTTTGCACCTTCGGTATGTGCAACCTCAGCTAATTTAACCGACTCGACTGAGGATGTATCGGTAATGCCTACAAACACAGGTACACGTCCATTCGTGTGTTTGCAGGCGAGTCTGATTACCTCTCTTCGCAAACCATAACTCAGGCTCTGTGCCTCACCGGTTGTACCTAAAACGAAAAGACCGTGGACACCGCCATTAATTACCCGCTCAATCAGACGCTCAAACCCGTCCCTGTCCAGTTTATCCCTTCCCGCCAGCGGCGTCACCAATGGCGGAATAATTCCTTTATAACGACCCATGACAAACCTCCTTCAATAAAATTATTTCAGCGTATCCTTAACATCTCCGGCAACTCTGGTTGGCATACCAAGATGCATGCATGTGGCGATGAGTTCCTGGAGAATATCTCCATATCCAATGGTAATATGATTTGACATATGAGAAGACATACACTGGTCTCGGTCATAGCCGGGAATATGAACATTTGCGATTGGCCATTCGGCTGTTGTTTTGTTTAATCTTTCCTGCACCTCGCTTTCATCCAGGGGCAGCACTTCACCAATACCGCAGTCCATGCCGATCTCACCAAAGCTCTCGTAAAACCGTGCCCAGGTGATTACTCCCGGTTTAGAAATGCCGGAGCATGATCCGCCTCCTAACGGGAAATACATTGCTGGCTGACGATAGACCCTGGCATTTTTCCAGCCACCGTAATGGGCGGGAGGGGCACCCCCTGAAATCTCAAGAACCCAGACAAATTTCCCTTCATATTCACGTCCCCAGCGAATATCATGCAGCGTCGTTTCCGGAGCCATGTTTTTGCGCTGGTAAATATCATTCATCAATACCTGGGGTACACCAGAACCAATGTCTCCTTCATTGAAATGGATAATAGGTTTGTTCTGCTGAATCACTTTACCCGAGACAGGGTCGATAACATTCGGCCGTTCTGAGTTATTCAGCATACCTTCGGCAAGATCGGAGGCAGCGACACACCTGACAAGTCCAATCTGGTAGGGAATACCGATTGCTGCCAGGCCAAAACGCCGGCTGTATCGTGCGGCGGCAGAATACATTTTCATCTGTTCAAGCACCTGTGAATGAACGAGATCCTCAAATTGATCCACGCCCCAGTCGAACCAGGCGCCCTGCTCTACAAGCCAGTTCAGGTGATCCTGGGCTTCTCTGTCTGAAACGTCGGCCATCTCTGCAACCAGATCCGACTGGTTCAAAAGTTCAATCGGCATACCTATTGCACCGAGTTTGGCAGGGTTTATCAGTGCGTTGAGCATACCCATGCAGCCGGGATCAAGCTGGCCCAGGATACGTTTGTTTTTAATAATTTCTGCCGCCAGTTCTTTGCCGAATGAATCGGCATCCGGTGAAATTGTCAGGGTATCGGCTGAGGCTAAATGAGATGTCTCATAAATAATTTCTCCGGTCTCGCACCATGCTTTCAATCTGTCCATGAACACATGATCCTCTGTAAAGCTCTCGCTCCATAAACGCGTATGTTCCACACATAACCTGCTTAATGTTGCGGAATGGTTTAAAAGAGCCACAAGACCGGGCCAGGTTCCATCAAAATTTCCGAGCAGCAGGATTGGCCCTTTATGTGTTTGCAGCCCGCTTGCCACGTGATGCGCATACGACCAGCAGCTTAGCAGAATCACAACCGGTGAGGCCGGATCTATCTTAGAAAAGATCTCGGTTCCGTAGCACTGTCTGGTTACAAAACCATGTTTGAGTTTTTCATCATATTCAGGGAGGGCATTCACCTTATACCCAAGCAACTGGAAGGCTTTATCGACTATATCGATGGTTTCTTTTTGTCTGGGCCAGCACATCTCACATGCCGCATCCCGGTAGTCACCATTTGAAATCAGAAAGATTGTTTTTTCCTGGATTGTCATATTGTTCACCTTTTCGGATTGATGACGAACTCGTATAAACTATATATGCAATTTTTCCGTCATTCCCGCCTGCGCGGGAATGACGTGATAGCAACGAACCCAAGTTTTTATGAGCTCATAAGATTATTCATCTTTGCATGGATTTTTGTCTGAAATTCATACATTTCAAGGAATACTTCATATCTCATTTCATGGTATGAATGTGTGGATCGGTCAGGCTGGACAGTGGCGCCGGACCTGCACATACTCTTCATCCCATCATTCAAGCTGGAGTACTCCCCTGCAGCTGAAGCAGCAAGTATTGCCCCGCCGAGCAGCACGGCTTCAGGCTCTTCAGGTGTAATTACGCTACAACCGGTGATATCTGCCTGCTGCCGGATGAAAAAACTGTTTTTCAAATGGCCGCCGGACATATAGATTGTGTCAATAGCGTATCCCTGCTCATCCATTGCTTCAATAATATGTCTTGTACCATAGGATATTGCCTGTACCGTCGCTCCATACCAGAGTGCCAGCTCATTAATATTTTGATTCAGGCTAAGACCGCTCATCATTCCCCGGGCAGATGAATCGGCGCGTGGTGAGCGATTACCGTGAAAATAGGGAAGAATATGGTGGTTATTGAATATTTCCAGGCCGTTCTGAGCTATTTCTTTTTCAACGATACGGTTGAGACAGCTATATATATCTATCTTTTCTGATTGAGCAGTTTTGACCAGATCGTTATAAGAGCCATTATTTTGAATGATCATATCAATGAGCGACCCGGTGGCAGATTGTCCGCCTTCATTGAGCCACATACCGGGAAACATTACCCCGTAATATGGCCCCCATACGCCATCGATAAAACGCGGTGATTCGGAGGCAGCCATGTGGCAGGACGATGTCCCTCCAATAAGCGCAATAGCATGATTAAAAGGATCAACATCGCCACTATTAAGAGCGGCCCCCAACGACCCTAGGCCACCGGCATGGGCATCAATTATTCCGACACTGATTGCAATGCCAGCAGGTAGCCCGAGTTCTGCCGCAGCCTCTTTTGTCAACTCACCGGCACGTCCCCCGATTGGATGTGATTCCAGTGGTACACGGTCATTAACAAACAGTTCTTCCATATCGTTTTCTTTGAAAAAAGAGGGGTCATACCCGCCGCCGTCTTCTTTATGTCCCAGATAGGTCCACTTACAGACCGTTGTACATAGTGATCGAAAATCATTACCAGATGCCCGATAGACCAGGTAATCTGCAAGGTCTATAAACTTACGACCATGTTTCCAGGTATCTTTGAGATTATTCTTTAACCACATCAGCTTGGGCGGTTCCATTTCAAGTGATATTTTTCCTCCAACATACTGCAGCACCGAATGGTTGCGACTGTTAATCAGCTCTGTTTCCTCAGTAGCTCTATGATCCATCCAGACGATCACATTTTGCTCGTTGTTTCCGGTTGGTGAAATAGTAATCGGTTCAAATCCGCGCCCGAGGGCAACAAGTGAACAGGTAGCATCAAAAGCAATTCCTTTGATGGCTGCAGGATCAACAGTACCTTTAGACAGGCAACCTTGTATCGCTTTTCCTGTAGCCTGCCAGATATTTTCCGATGACTGTTCTACAAAGTCAGTGCGGGGCCGCCAGGTCTTGATTGAGCACTCTCCTTTACTTATCATTCGGCCATCCTGGGTGAATGCGCCAACCCGGACTCCGCCGGTTCCGACATCAATGCCTAGATATATGTTTTCCATGACTATAAAACCTTTCTGTTATCGTAATATAACGGCTTAACTGACCTGCTACATTCCCATCATCGACGGTAAAAAAGTAACCAGAGGTGGGAAATAGGTGACAAGGAAAAGAACAGCAAAAAGTACCACGAGCATCGGCATAATTTCTTTGATTACAGCCTTTAAAGGGGTTCCTGATATCCCGGAAACGACAAACAGCAGCATGCCGAATGGAGGGGTTGATAAGCCGATCATCATGTTAAGGGTGATCACGACCCCAAAATGAACCGGATCGATGCCAAGCTCTAAAACCAGGGGCAGGACAATGGGGATGAAAACGAGAATGATGCACATGGTGTCAACAAACATACCGAGAACAAGAAAAATGATGTTGATCAACAACAGCAGCAGGTATTTATTGCTGGTAACTCCAAGAAGATAGGCAGCAACGGTATCTGGAATATGCTCGATGGCAACGATGTAGGAAAACACATATGCTGATCCGACAAGCAGTGACAGGACTCCGGTTGTTTTTACTGTGGACAGGACAACATGGAGAAAATCGTTCCAACCCATCGCCCGATAGACAAATACGGATATAAGTATGGCATAGAGTGATGCCAGCGCTCCGGCTTCCGTCGGAGTGACAATTCCCGAATAGATCCCGCCAAGAAGAACCACAACAGAAAAAAGAGCCGGTGCCGCTTTAATTGTGATGAGCAGAAGATCTTTTAATATTACTGTCTTTCCCCGCGGATAGTTGCGCTTGTTAGCGATATAGGCGATATAAGTCATAAGAGCAAGGCCTACCAGGAGTCCGGGCACCATCCCTCCCATAAAGAGTGCCCCCACTGATGCCCCTGAGAGCATTGAGTAAAAAATCATTGGTATGCTGGGAGGAAAAACCGGACCTATTGTCGCAGAAGCTGCGGTAATTGCACAGCTGAACCCGTCGTCATAACCATGTTTTTTCATGGCTTTGATCTCCATCATTCCCAGTCCTGAGGCATCAGCCAGGGCAGACCCGGTCATACCGGAGAAGATGATAGATGCAACAACATTGACATGACCAAGCCCTCCTTTTCTTTTGCCGACAATAGTCGCGGCAAAATCAAAAATCATGTCGGTTACCTTGCCTGAATTCATGATTTCTGCCATAAAAACAAACAGAGGCACTGCGATAAGTACAAAGCTTGAATTAAGACTTGTCAGGAACTGGGTTGCCACCATGCTGACATCTGCGATGGGCCCCTGAGCAAGCGAGAAATAAAAAATGGAAGACATCAGCATACCGGCGGCAATGGGTATGCGCAGGATGAAAACCAGGATAAAACTTGTAATAAAGACGATCAGGGGAAGATTCATTTTACAGGTCTTTCCTGTAAAGCCCAACGATATCATCCACTAAATCCCTGCCCGTTCTTCCCAGCATGAACACGAGGAAAACAACAAAGGGAAAAAACGCAAAATCCATTGGAATTCTCAAAACATTTGACTTCTTGAATCCCATAAAAATGACGTAGTCATATGAAGGGTAGAGGGCAATACAAAAGGCTGCAAACAGCATACAGTTCCCGGTTAGCCGCATGAAGCGCTGCATCTTCGGGCCGACCGCATCGTAGACCATGGTGAAAGCCACATGGGAATTCGTTCTCTTTGCATAGAGTCCTCCGAGCAGGGCCACCCAAAGAAAACATATGAGTGTCAACTCAAGGGGCCAGGTAAGCGGTACTAAGAAATATCTGCAGAATATCTGGAGGATAAAGGTAAAAAAGAGGACAAGGAAAACCACCATGGGGATATATTTTTCAACTAAATCTAAGCTGAATAAGAAAATTATCTTAAATACGTTGGTGGTGCTACCCATATTTACTTCCTTTGGGCCTGTGTTATTAAAAAGCCCTATTCATAGACAGGCAATGCTCCGCTGTCTATGAATAGGGCTAGAACTTCAATGCTCATTTTGCAGCTTGTATTGCATCGTATATCTTGAGATCCCAGTCTTTTGAGATATTCTTGCTCTCGGTTAAATAGGAATTCTTGGCATATTTTTGAAAAGCTTCTTTATCAGGATTTTCAATAATCACCAGTCCTTTACTCTTAAAGAAATCCTTCAGTTTTCCCTCATTTTCAAGATTCTGGTCATCACAGGCTTTACGTGCCGCTTCAATGGCTTCCAGTACCCAGCCTTTCTGCTGATCTGTGAATGACTGCCATTTTTTCTCGTTAATTGTGGGCCATACTGAATCTGCAAGGTGGTCAGTAAGAACAATGTATTTTGTAACCTCATAGAATTTTGCGTTCTTATCTGTAGGCAGAGGATTATCCTGGCCTTCGATAGCACCTGTTTTTAAACCCATATAAACCTCGGAAAACGACATTGGAGTGGGGTTGCCGCCAAGAGCTTTACCAAGGGCGAGCCAGGTGGGGCTGCCGGGGGTTCGTAGCTTAACACCTTTCATGTCGTCCGGATGACGGACTTCGCCGACTTTTTCAACCAGGTTGAGTTGACGGGTACCGAGGTAAAAAGCACCAAGTGGCCTGGCACCGGTTGCCTTGGCAACATCGTTAAAAATTTTCTTACCGATTTCACCATTAAGGACTTTCGTCATATGATCATAACCACTGA
>JGI24023J19991_10003050_pt1 | contig 11926 bp, 12 predicted proteins | sample Cruoilmetagenom1_FD_19991 | JGI IMG/M metagenome (IMG submission 19991)
ACAGCAGCCCAGGAGCGTGGACATCACACCCAAAGTGGAGGTGCTTGTCATGAACAAGCGTAGTGGTGCGTGTGTGGACCAGTCTCGTTACAGGGCTCCCCAGTGGACACCTGAGAATGATGGAGACACCGAACAGCGGTTTCCGTTTTTTCCTGAGAGAGACCCGAAAAAGTACGAGATTCACGACACCAAGAAGTTCGGGTCTCCGGCGTTTCTCTTTCCCCATCGAAAAGAGAAACTGACTGATTTTTGCGGAACATGCCGGAACACCCCTTTCTCCTCTGATCTTTGGCACGTTGCCCGCTCGAATACAGCCCCTCGTTCTTCATCTTCGTCCTCGACAAGAAGCCGGAAAAACCAGGATCAACTTTCGAAATTCCAAACCTCGCGAAATCTCTCGCCTGCACTCCACCGGCAAATGTACTTGGTGCGAGATGACAGAGCAACAGTCAAAAGATTGCACTACCAAACAAGATACGTCCGAATAAATCGGGCATAGAACAAACAAGAACACCAGCAGAAACCGGAAAGACAACAAATACTGGCCAGGTAGGGGCTTGGCAAGGGAGGGGCTTCAGCACAATCCATATCGCGTTCGAGAAGGACTTCAAAGAACCAGCCCTCCCTTCTCGCACTCTCCCCCACTCTTCCCGAGTGCTCCCCACACCCCGCGAAACCCCAGCGACCTCCCCCTCACAAAAGCCTCCTCCTCACAACTCCCACAAAAAACCACCCACAACAAAAAACACTCCACCTGAAACCCCAAGAAATCCTCTGCAAAACTTCGCCGGCGAGTAGAGACCCCCAGCCCGCGCTCTTCCCCAATCCACGCGGGCACTTGCCTCTACTCACCTCCAGGGAAAACGCTCCTGACAGCCTCTTCGAGCCCCGTCAAGACTGTCAGGAGCGCCCCCCTTCTCCCTCCAAACCTCTCGGCTAACCACCACACCTCTCAACAAGGGTACGCGCGGGGCCCCACAATCTCCATGCCAGCCCGCTCCCCTCCAAACCTCTCGGCAACCACCACACCCTCCCCACACCTTCACTCGTGTCTTCACACACAACAAACAGACACAACAACAAAAGGAAGAAAACCATGCGCTGCGTCGTCACAGCAAGAGAAATCCCCCCAGGACAAACAATAAAAATATGGGGCAAATACAAGGCACACCACCCCACAAAACCACAAACAGAAACAATCCCCATACACGGCACAGCCTGGGACAACCCCCTCACCTGGGCCATCCTCACCACCCTACGAAACGCCACAAAAACCAAAGAACTCCTCTACACCAAATACCCCCCCCACAACCACCAAACCACCACAACTCCCAGGCCACCTCGCCCAACTCGAACCACACACCCTCTACAAAACCCAACCACCCCTCGACTCATCCACCGCCCTCATCCTCTGGACCACACAATACCCACCACACCAAGAACTCGAAATCCTCTACATCACCCCCCAAAGCACCACCTTCCAAAACCTCTACCACGGCCTCACCCTCCTCCTCACACCACACAACCCCCACCCCAAAACCACACCCAACACGACCAACACACCCAACAAAACCACATCAACAAAGCACACACCAACCAACACACGACCAACACACCCGACAAAACCACATCAACAAAGCACACACCAACTAACACACACCCGACAAAACCACATCAACAACACACACACCAACCAAAACACACCCGATAAAACCACATCAACCAACACACACCCAACCAAACCACATCAACAACACACACACCCGCCCTACCACTGAAAAAATCAATAACTCAAAAACACATCCTCAACATCCACTCAAGAAACCGACTCACTCCCAACCCATAAACCAGACCACTTCCACTGGAGCGGGTCCTCAAAAGCCAAGAAAACACCTACGGCCCCAACCACCCCCAAACCGCCAACAACCTCAACAACCTCGGCAACACCGAACACAAACCGGGGAACTACAAGCAAGCAAAAAACCTCTACGAACAGGTCCTCAAAAGCCAAGAAAACACCTACGGCCCCAACCACCCCCAAACCGCCAACAACCTCAACAACACCGAACACAGGCTGGGGAATAGTGCAGCAACAAGGGAGTTGTGGGAGCGAGTTCTCGCTATTTATGAGGAAGCTGACCACCCTGACGCGGAGCGAGTACGGGAGTTGTTATCAGATCTGTAAGAACACCGGATTGTCGAAAACCAAGCAAGCACTATCCAGAGTTTCTCAAGTCATGCGAATCCTTTTTGTGTGTGAGGGAAACTCCAACGAGAGTGGTTACTCCATCAGAAATGGCCATGCCCTCACGAGCAATACCTTGGAAATCGGTGTAGGGGAAAAGAGACAGTGCCATCAGTGATGAAGAAGGAAACCGCATCAGAAAATGCCCAGTAAACAGTTTCCTGACGGAGCGCATGAACTACCAGATCAAGTGCGAGATCCTAACACATCACACCAGAACCCAACCCACACAGTGACAGCAGCTTTATGCGTCGACTACTACCACTCCTGGAAACTACAACTAGCCGGGTCGTCGTTGAATTTGTCGAGGTGGTGAGCGAGGATGGTACTGGGAACTCGAACGTCCATTCTCCGGCAAGGGGGCGGGTTTTACCGAACACAATCAGGCAGGGGCAGGGGCAGAGTCGGGTAACGGAGCTACAGCAGAGGTTACCCAAACCGAGATGGGAGGGCTTCCCTGCTGTCAACAACTTACCTGTAAACGAGATCTGAGAATGAGATCTGGGAACGAGACCTAATAAGTGTGGAATGGAGCTATCTTGAATCCGCTATTCCGTGAAGCCAGGTCACGGCGTACTGCCGACAGGTTCCATTTTCTTTCTTCCTCATGGTAAAATCTGCAAACCATCGGTACGTGCACACGCGGTACGTGCACACGCAAGAAACGCAAAACCCAAGCTAAAAACGTAAGAAAAAAGCGTACTGCTACTTTTTTTTGCGTATTCTACCGAGTTTCCTTCTTGTTTCTGCATGCAAGGCTTCAAGATCGATCTCCCCAGGGAACAGGACAAAGCTTCCCTCAGGTTTCGGCGACTGAAAAGACGACACACGATCAAAGTTATATTTTTGTGTCCATTCAGGCGGACAAGCTGTCCAGTCCACACTCGCTCCGATTGGAAGGGCGTCATACATATCTCGACAAGCCAAGTGCGCATTTTTTAGGGCTTCTTGCACTTCGTTCACCTCATATGAAGGACGTTGACTCCTGGTTTTAGGTGGAGAAGGCTGTTCAGTGTCGTTCTTATTTTCATAACTTGCACTAGCACGACCCTTCTCTCTGGCAGCAGCTTGCCTTCCCTGCTGCCTTTTTTTCTTCACTGCATCTCCTCGGGAGCGGGCATAGATCTGGCCGAAATGCTTGCCAAAAACGCTCGGAGCGTGCAGTAAATTGCTCCAGTACTCATCATCGACTGCCCAATAAAGAGCCAGTTGAATTTCGTCAAGATCAACATCGTAATTGGCAAGAATTCCGTCGATCGTTTCTCTTGCTTTCGGATAATCACTATCCCTGTCTTTTCTCCTCATCAAAAAGTTGATAAAACCAGCAAGCTGGTCCGTCAGGATAGTTATTTGGTCGTCAGGAGGATGCTTCGGAACATACTTAGGAGCATGCTTGGGAACAGACCTAGGAGATGGAGTGTACTCTCGCGGCTCCACCTCCCGACTCACATCAAGAGACGAAACATACTCTCGCGGCTCCACCTCCCGACTCACATCAGAAGATGAGACATATTCTTGCGATTCCACCTCCCGACTCACACTCTGTGAATGCTCTGACCGTTTCTTGCGTTTTGCCTGTTTCTTGGGCGGGGTAACTTTGGCTCTTCTCGGTGCCTTTGCTTTTCCCGGCGCCAAGGACTTTTCGTCCTTCTTTTCGCCCTTTTCGGACCCAACAAAACTCTCCCAGTGCTCTACGGGAGAATGTTTTTCATTTTTTCGAGAGGTTGGCCAGACTGATGGAGGACGCGGAATATGGATACCGTTATCTTCGTGCGCTGTGTCTGTTGGCACACTAGATTGCTGGGATTTTGTTTCCTGCTCAGGCTCTACTTCAGTAGAATCTGGAGCAATATTCTGAGCAGAATCCCTAGTGGTCTTGCTAGTGCGGATAGTGGATTTCTCAGTAGGACACCTGAAGATTTTACTTAGAGCAGGATCCGCTCGGACCATATTTTGCAGCTTTTCCAATACCTCCGGTGGTGTCCCTAGAGGGAGAGAACCATTCGCCTTGACCATCTCGAATACCTGCAGAAGTTCGGGTGAACTCTGTGTCAATGAATCATGGTCATTGTTTTTTTCCTGAGGTATCAAATCCGCTTTCTGATCGACCTCCCGAGTATCAAGAACGGGAATAGTCGAACCTTTCGCATCCTCGCCAGGTACTTCACTCCCCTGACCTATCACACCCTCACCAGACGCAGTGTCCACACCCTCACCAGACGCAGTGTCCACACCCTCACCAGACGCAGTGTCCACACCCTCACCAGACGCAGTGTCCACACCCTCACCAGACGCAGTACTCACACTATTCCTCCCCAAACCCCCTGCATCCTGACTGGACATGCCACTCGGACTCTCACCAGACACCCCATTTACATCACTTAGACTCTCGCTGGACACACTTCCCACACCCTCAGTGGACACGCCGGTAAAAACATCTTCAAAGGCCTCCTTATTTATTTCACCGGTGTCAGCATCAATCATCTCACTAAAAAAATCACTGGACATCTCACCAACAACATCAGCAGGCGCATGTGTTCCATATTGTTTATTGTCTGCTTCTGTAGGATTTTCCTGGAGGGATACAGGGGGCAAAGTTGCAGGTAAAAAGCTTTTTGCAGTAACGGGAAAGAGGCCAAGATCCTCGTCTGGAAATGCAGTTCTTTTCATTTCTCTTCCCAAAGAACTACCAGGTGATGCAGACATGCGCTCTAAATCAGCAAGTACAAGACGCGTTGTTTCGGTTATTTGCTCAAGACTTTTTTGAATCTTTTCCTGTCTCTTTCCTTCTTTCTTGCCCTCTTCCGTACCACTAATTTGTGTTTGGCCGATATCGTTTTCCAGAGAGGTTTGTTCTGTGTATTCTTTTGCAGATGCAGCCTCTGCTGTGTCTCGAAAAACACCCTCCAGGAATGTCTCTGCACAAGAATTGTCAAAGGCCTTGGTCAGTCCAGGGCCCAGCCCAGATAATTCTCCTTGTTGCTGCACAGGAGAAAATAACTTGACTCCTTCATAATAAACGTCGTTGATACCACAATAGACGGTCATAGGGCGAGACGTTTCCAGCGCAATCGCATCAGCATTTTTCACATAATCAGCAAAAAAAGTGTCAGTTAAGCGTACATGGCAAACTTTTACCCCTCCTCGTTCGCGCACTTCTCGCGCGAGATATCCACCCTTCTGCATCTTGTTAAAAGATCGGATGACTGTGCGCCTATGCGCACCTATATAATTCGCCCACTCTCGATTGCTACGCGCAACCCAACACTCATTCTCTCCAAGGCCGTTTTTGTGCGACTGTTCTTTTGATGATGGGCAAGATATTGCAAGAATCCAGGACGCGAGAAGAGCTGGAACACCACGTCCCACAGTTCGGATAACAGCAAGGTCAACTTCGACAGAACGCGTATTTTTAACCCTGCACATCTGCTCCGAAGATCGCATCTCGCTTGAGACATCAACGGGCATGACCTCATCCTCCGTGTTCATGAGGTTACGGCCTTTCATTTCAATATCGTCTTCCTTAGATATCGCCTTCAAATCTGCCTAGATCTCTCTTTTTTTCAGGGAAATCCCCGGAGAATACAGACAAATCATCTGCTCATACAGGGAAAATCCCGAGAAAAAGCTGGCAGAAAAACGACAAAGAAGGTGGAACGAAAAACTCAGCCGTTTAATTATTTTCCTCATAGAGGGGAGTCTCTTTACAAGAAGAGATTCCCCTTGTCACACGTCTTCAACCGAGTTTTTCTTTTAACGGAGGTTTATTGCACTAGAGAAAAGGCGTGTTTCCATAATCACTATTGGGAAAAGCAAGGAAGAAGAGTAGCCAAATAAAACAATAATGTATTTTCCACGAATAGAACGCCTCGCAAAGTGCATACTTCAGAAAGTACTTCCGCACACGAAATACTTTTCGCAGTATTACAAGACACCATCACAAGAGCTAGTACACAGAAAAGGAAACATTCCCTTTTCTGACCAGCGAAAAAGCCCTTGCAATGTTTTCACAATGCCCTTGGAACGCTCTCACAACCTTCACCCTACACCGGGCCTTACAGCTCACTCCTCAAGATCTAGCTCCCTGCGAAATTTTGCCAGCTTCACAGCGTACTAGTGCATTCTCAGGCTCTCTGAAAAAATTCCTGGAGAGGAACTATGGCTCTGGTTTTCTCCATAGAATCACATGAAACCATAGAAAGCTCTATCGAGCTACAGAGAAAAAAGATAGCTAGGTGTGGAAAACACGTTGCCAGATTTAGTACTCCTTCTCAGTTCTTTTCCCGAGAAAATAAGCTATTTTCCTATCTCAAAAAGTAGCCTTCACAACCGATGTTCTATTATGTACATCAGTTTTTTCGACTTTCTTCTCATAGACAGAAAAAACGATAAAAGACAGTCTTTTATGTAAAAAAGAGCGCTGAAAAAAGAAAAGAATACAGAAATCTCTTACGTTCCTTCTCCTTTTCTACGGGATGTTCCAGCTGCTTACTTGTTTTCAATGTGGACTATCACCGACTCATTTTTGTGTGGCGTCAGCATATCGTAACCAGACAGAATTTTCACCTATCTTCTTTCGAAAATGAGGAAGAATAGGTTCTATTTAACCTTTTACTAGTTTTTTCAGAAGGGAAAATCTCAAAAATACCAACATTTATACCTGTAACAAAAAGCGCAAAAGACTACCCAAATCCCATGCCTAAACTCACAAGAATCGCAAAAACCAATTGGGTTTGGGAAACACGCTGCAGGGCAGGAAGCAGTGTTCGAGGATCATCCCCCTCATATTTCCACACTGTCCGCAAAGCATCGCGTCCTACGAATATTGCGAGCACTCCAATGGCGCCTCCCCATCCAATCCCGCCGGCTATCGATACTGCTACTGCCATCATCGACGCGACAAGGATCTCTAGAAGAATCAGATATTTCATGGGGGTTCTCCCCAATCGCACCGCAAGGGTCTTTTTACCTGCTTCTCGATCGGTCGCAAGATCTCGTAGGTTGTTTACTCCCAAGAGAGCTGCCGCGAAAAGTCCCATCGCGGTTCCCAGAGCAAAAGAAGCAAGGGTCACTTCATCTGTTTGGATGGAATACGTGGCCATCGTCGCAACAAGACCAAAAAAGAGGAAGGCCCAGATGTCCCCTAGCCCAATGTAGGCAAGTGGAAACGGGCCTGTCGTGTAGGCAACTCCTGAGACAACTGACAAAGCGCCCACAATCAGGTAAATCCACCCTGCTTGTAAAACAATCAACAGTCCGGCCAAAAGAGCAACGCACATCGCTACGATACCGGCATTTCGTACGGTATCTTCTGGCAAAAGACCTGCTTGTGTCACGCGGATCGGCCCAATACGCGCAGAAGTATCGGCGCCTTTCCGAAAATCTGCCCAGTCATTTATGAGATTCGTACCAATTTGCACGCTGATGGCGACAACCATCGCCATGCTGGAGAGGAAAAAATCGAACATGCCCGCTCGCGCGGCCAACGATGCTCCGAGAAGAACAGGGGCTCCGCCGGCCACCAGGGTGGGAGGTCGTACTGCAAGGCGCCAAGCCGTAAGGCTGCCTGCCTGCACCCCGGAATTCGAGTCAGAAGAACTCACGGGAGACGGGGAAATTGGTCAAAAGCCGGAGGACGCTTCTCAATATAAGCGTTCTTTCCCTCTTGTGCCTCCTCGGTCATGTAGAAGAGGAGAGTGGCATCACCGGCAAGCTGCTGTATACCAGCCAGACCATCAGTGTCAGCGTTGAATGAGGCTTTCAACATACGCAATGCCAGAGGACTCAGTTCGAGCATTTCCCGGCACCATCCCACTGTTTCCACTTCAAGATTCTCTATTGCGACAACTGTATTAACAAGCCCCATTTCCTCTGCAGCGTGCGCATCATATTGACGGCACAAATACCAGATCTCTCGCGCTTTTTTATGGCCGACAATACGGGCAAGATAGCCGGCACCATAGCCACCATCGAAGCTTCCAACGCGCGGCCCAGTCTGGCCAAACACGGCGTTCTCGGCAGCAATCGTGAGATCGCACACCACATGGAGCACATGGCCCCCGCCAACGGCATACCCCGCGACAGCCGCCACAACGGGCTTCGGAGTTCGTCGAATCTGCACTTGCAAATCGAGCACATTCAGACGGGGCACTCCATCATCTCCAACATATCCGGCATTACCCCGGATTCGCTGATCTCCCCCACTACAAAAAGCCAGGTCCCCTTGACCTGTCAAGATAATCGCGCCCACTTCCGCGTCATCACGGGCCAGATTAAACGCATCCGAAAGCTCAAAAAGGGTTTGTGGTCGAAAAGCATTCCGCACTTCAGGGCGGGCAATCGTAATTTTTGCGATCCCCTCAGCCTTCTCATAAAAGATATCGCCATATTCTTTTGCAGTTTTCCAGTCAGCAGCACGAGTTTGCACTGTAGCCGCAAGATCATCTGGTTTTTGCGTCATGTTCGATCCTCGTAGAATTAGGTTCTTCCAGCAGAAATCACTAGCAGAAACCACTCAGTGAAAGCATCTAGCCAGACCAGGCAGTTCCACATCGATTACGAAAAATGCCAGACTCACGGAGTGCAGAAACCCGCTGGATTCCTCGTTGAGTCTTCAAACCAGCCCATTTTCCCAATCCCGAGGAACAGCCCGAAAAAGCAAAGATCCCAAAGCCACACAGCCCAACCAATGCTGAAACAAGCAGCTGAACAACCAACAGATCATTGGCTTCTCGCAAGAGCACAAGCAAACCCCACCAATCCTGCTTTAATCGACGAGAATGACCGGTCCTACACCTGGAAAGAATTAGCAGATATTTCCACATCGATAGCAGAGAACCTCGCTTCTGCAGGACTCCCCCACAACGGTCGCGTTGCCTTTCTCGCAGAGAACACTGCACTCTCGGTCGCAGCAATTCATGGGATTTCCCTTGCTTCTGGGATTTTGATCCCTGTGAACGCCCGACTTTCCCCCAACGAAATCTGCACTTTGCTCGAAAAGGCCAAGCCTTCCCTTATTCTCGCGACCGAATCAACTGCCCGCGCCATCCACAAGATTCCGACAAAGCCCGAAATTACCGTCTTGGAAGACATTCGGTTCGCGCACACGCACGCCCGTCGTGGCCTTTCCCCCGCCCCTCCCCTTCGTCCTCTTCTCCCCAGTATGGACCAGCTCATCGTCCCTAGTTCAGGCACAACCGGAACACCGAAGGGAGTGCGTCTCACTTTCGCAGCCAATGCTGCGAGCGCTCGTGCTGTTGCTTCTCACTTCACCCTCACGACAAACGATCGCTGGGTAGCATGTCTACCGCTCGCACATGTGGGTGGACTCGCCATTCTCTGGCGCAGTCTTCTCACTGGGGCAGCAGTAATCCTCGCATCTCCACAAGACACAAAGGCAATAGACCGTGCCGCTGCCCAGCACAAGGGCACCCTCGCGAGCCTCGTCCCGACCCAATTGGAGCGGCTCACCGGTCTCTCCGAACGAAAAAGCGAATTTCGTGCTGTACTCATCGGCGGCGCGAGCGTAGACCCAGCGCTCCTTATCGCAGCTCATAAGGCAAAAATCCCAGCCTATGCGTCTTACGGCATGACCGAAATGGCATCAACAATCGCGATACAACCTCTCTCAGAAAAAACCGGGACACTCCCCCTTCCAACAGCACGCGTAGTCATAGTCGACGAAGAAAACCAACCATTGCCACCTGGAAAAGAAGGCAGAGTCTGCGTGGGTGGGCCCATGCTCTCTCCCGGTTACGCATGGTCCGGCCAACCATTCGACAGAACACCCGAAAACCTGTTCCGCACGAATGACCGAGCAGTCATCACTCCGCAAGGCATCCTTCACATACGCGGAAGAGCCGACCATATGCTCATTATCCGCGGAGAAAATGTGCATCCTGTGGAAATCGAACAAGTAGTCCGTTCTCACCCATCTATCAGAGATGTCATGGTCAAAGGGGAAAAAGACAGCCTTGGAGGTAGCCTGCCCGTGGCCCATGTCGTCCTTCATCCGGGGACTTCTTCTCTCCCTGCAGACATCCAGACCTACTGCCGGGCACGCCTCGCCGGTGTGAAAGTGCCCTGCCGTTGGGAAATAGTCGAGACGCTGCCCCGCAACCCGGCAGGAAAACTCGTACGACACACCCGGCACACATAACATCGTTCTCTATGTTGACTCGAGGTGTCCACTCGGGATGTTGACTCGGGAACCCAGGGACTCGTTTCCCAAGCCAAACAAACCCAGTCAAAAGCTGGGGTGCCCAAAGACAAATCTTTGCGACCGACCCCAACAAAACCCACTTATCAGAAAATCTGCCAACACGAGCTGAGATCGCACACGAAATAGCACGAGCCACGCCCAAACCTCGCTCTTCATACATGTGAGTACTATACTGGTTTTTGCGACTTCTTCGGCTTCAAAGGCTGCAAAAATAGCTATTCACCAGGGAAACGTCAGAGAAAAAAACCTACACAGTTCCCATATCCGCGATGAAATCACGAAGAGGACGGCACTCCATTGTCGATAAAGTGGCGAGAGCTGCCTCAAATGTCACTGATTGGAGCTGCAAATCCACCAAGGCCGAAGCAAGCATCTCATCTTCTTGCGAAAACAGAGCCCACTCCATGTCATCAAGCAAGGACCCAGAAACAGGAAGGTTTTCCGCAGTCCTCTCTCCCGCATCTTCAAGCACCCCACACTGTTCATCGCATAGAGAGAGGGCCTTCCATGCCCCCGTCCAGAGTGCAAGCTCATCGTCCATAAGTTGATCCCGCGCTGCTACCAAACACAAACGATTCTCCTCAGCTATACGGCACACAGAGGAGAGGGCAGCAGAGAGTTCATCTCCTATGCCTAGGAGAACTGCCTGTTCAAAAGGCAAAAATACATCTACGATTTCCCCGAAAAGAAAATTTCTCCCTGGTCCTAAATTCTGGTTTGTATCTTGTGCGGCGCTCGTATATATCACTGTTACGGTGACTGCCCTCAGCAGGCCCGCGGCACGTACACTATTCAGCGCGTCCTGCACGTCACGACCAGCCTCAGCAAGAAGATCCTGCCGTTCCCGGTCCAAAACGAGGCATTGCACCTCAAGCGCATAGGCCAAACGCCGCATGGCAGTGAGTTCCACTTGCAGTGTCTGACAAATCCGTTCAGCGTTTCCCATCTCCCCCATTGGCCGATCCTCGCAAAACTCTTCAGTACCCTTCTGCCATCACAATGCCCCCTCCGCGAATCGGCCCAGAACGAGAGAGTGTGAGAAACCTACGAGCCGAGAACACCGGAAATAATTCCACAGCTGTCAGAAACACTGCTTTTTCTCGCCTAAACCGATTCCACAGGCGCTTTCTCTCAGCAGTCTTTTCCTGAAAGCGCAGAGACTCACTTCTATTGCCGATACAAACAAAAGCCGAATGCTTCTCTCGGCAATGTGCCATATAGAACCAATACAGATCGATCTCGGGAACGCATCTAGTGACCACAACGTCCTTCCCCGCTCCCCCATCGCCACCTCCCCCTCTAGAACTAGAGAAGGAGACCGATAAGTCGTCTCCTTCCTCGTATCAAGTGCCAGTCCAGACACCAACCCAAACACCAACCCAAACACCAACCCAAACACCAACCCAAACACCAACCCAAACACCAACCCAAACACCAACCCAAACACCAACCCAAACACC
>JGI24023J19991_10003051_pt1 | contig 11924 bp, 7 predicted proteins | sample Cruoilmetagenom1_FD_19991 | JGI IMG/M metagenome (IMG submission 19991)
AAAAAAATATCAATTAGCGGTAGTGTAGACGCATATTTTAGAAATAATCTCAACGCCCCTAATGATGAAGACGCCGTAGCTCCAGGTTCATCTTTTGCAAACTTACCTGGTTTTGCTCTAGGGATGGCAAACTTAGTAATTGGTTACGAAGGTGAAAAAGTCGGCTTTGTAGCAGATCTAGTTTATGGTCCACGCGGTGAAGACGCTACTTTTTTATCTCCATTTTTAAGACCCGGGGGAAGTTCAACCATTGTGAATCAATTATATGCCTATTGGAATGTAAGCGAATCTGTTAAATTAACTCTTGGAAATTTCAACACCTTTTTAGGGTATGAAGTAATCTCCCCGACAGCAAACTTTAACTATAGCACATCTTACCTATTCTCATATGGCCCATTCAGTCATACAGGATTGAAAGCAGATTTCACTTTATCAGAAGACTTTAGCTTAATGCTAGCGGTTATGAATCCAACCGACGCAACAGAATTCAATCCTAATGGAAAATATGCATTTGGGGCTCAACTAGGATATGCTGATCAATTTTTAAATTTCTTATTAGATGACGGAGCCTATGAAATAGATTATACCGGAGGTGTAAATTTATCTGAGAAATTCTTTTTAGGTGTTAATGCCGCGCTTTATGACAATGGTGAAAGCGGTGATGCAAAATTAGGGTTTGCAGGTGTAGCATTATATCCTCAACTTTCTACCTCTGACAATTTTACTATCGGGTTAAGAGGTGAATATTTTGTTGAAACCGGAGATTTTGGTGCTATAGGAACAGGACTTGAAGATTCGAGTGTTTTTGCCACAACACTTTCAGCAAATATTAAAGTTGGCGAACTAACAATTATACCAGAATTACGTCTAGACTCAAGTTCAGACGAATTCTTTTTAGATAAAGATTTAGATGCTCAAAAAAGCTTGAGTTCATTTGTTTTAGCAGCAGTCTATAAGTTTTAACCAATCAATAAATTTTATCATGAAAAAAATTGAAGCAATTATCAGAAAATCAAAATACCGCGATGTAAAACAGGCGTTATATGATGCCGGAATCTCATTCTTTTCATACTGGGATGTAACCGGTAAAGGCAACGAAAAAGAAGGCCACGTGTATAGAGGTGTAACTTACAGCACAAGTGATATTCAACGACGAATCTTATCAATAGTTGTGAACGATGAATTTGAAGAAGCTACTATCCAGGCCATTTTGAATTCAGCTGCTACAGGAGAAGTAGGTGATGGAAAGATCTTTGTATCTGACATACAAGAATGTTACAGAATAAGAACAGGCGAAAAAGGTGGCGAAACCTTAAAATAACAATTAACTAAATTAAAATCTATTATGGAATTACTTACTATAAATAACGTATGGATGATGATCTGTACAGCACTTGTATTTTTTATGCATCTGGGATTTGGGTTTTTAGAAGCTGGATTAACAAGACAAAAAAATACCTTAAACATATTATTCAAAAATATTTTTATCATAACAGTTGGACTACTTTTATATTGTTTAATTGGTTTCAATTTAATGTATCCCGGAGAATTTAACGGATTTCTTGGATTCGCAGGGTTCGGTTTAGACGCCCCCTTAAATGCAGAAGGCTCCTTAGATCTGGCATATAATGAAGGCTATACCTATTGGACGGATTTCCTTTTTCAAGGAATGTTTGCCGCTACAGCTGCAACTATTGTATCTGGAGCCGTAGCTGAACGTATCAAAATAACTTCTTTTATGATTTTTGTGGTCATTTATGTAGGCCTGATATACCCAATAGCTGGCTCATGGAAATGGGGTGGCGGATTTTTACAAACCTTAGATACCCCATTTTATGATTTTGCCGGTTCAACGTTGGTACATTCTGTTGGTGGATGGGCGGCGCTAGTAGCAGTATGGTTACTAGGATCTAGAATTGGTAAATTTAAAGAGGGGAAAGCACAAGCGATTCCCGGACACAATATTCCATTAGCGACCGGCGGTGTTTTGATCTTATGGCTGGGATGGTTCGGATTTAATGGTGGATCTGTACTTTCTGCTGATCCGACCTTGACCTCTTTAACTTTAGTTACTACTTGTTTAGCTGCAGCAGCGGGAGGAGTAGGTGCTTTTATCTTATCAACTATTTTATATAAAAACCTTGATCTTACCATGTTTTTAAACGGTATACTTGGCGGATTAGTTGGTATTACCGCAGGAGCCGATCAAATGAGCCCAACAGATGCAATTCTCATCGGAGGTATTGCAGGAATCCTCATAGTTTTAGCAGTGAGCTTTATCGATAGAATTAAATTAGATGATCCTGTTGGAGCCATTGCCGTTCATCTAATTTGTGGTATTTGGGGAACATTAGCGGTGGGAATCTTTGGTGCTTTAGCTAGTGGTGCACAATTCTTAAGTCAATTAATAGGTGTAGTGTCATATGCTTCCATTTGTATTATTTCAACATTTGTGATTCTTTTCACTTTAAAGAAAACAATTGGAATAAGAGTTTCCGAAAGAGAAGAACTCGAAGGATTAGATGGATACGAACATGGTATGGACGCATATCCCGATTTTAGAATGAACGAACATTAAAAATATTTAACTCTTATGAATTTAGTCATAAATTCATAATTTTAATTGGTTATTTTTATCGTATTTAGAAAAAATGCATTGATATTTTATTTTCAATGCATTTTTTTTATAATATTTTTATTTCTGATATATTAAATATAATTTTACCTTCAATTCGATGCATTTTACGCAATCAAAATTAATGTATATAACCATTTATTAGTGGTAATAAAATTATCCCATAATCTTGGGATCAATAAATATAATGACTGTCGAGTTGTTGTATTCGCTCTTAAATTTGAATAATTTAATTCCAACTAATTACAAAATTTATACCCGTGAAAAATCAAGGATTATATTTAAACGAATTTGAACATGACAATTGTGGAGCTGGGTTTATATGTAACCTAAAAGGAGAGAAATCTCATCAAATAATTCACGATGCGTTAAAAATTTTAGTGAAATTAGAACATCGTGGTGCTGTGAGTTCCGATGGTCGTACTGGTGACGGTGCCGGAATTTTAATCGATATTCCACATAAATTCTTTTCTAGAGTATGTAATTTTGAAATACCTGAGCCTAAGGAATATGGTGTGGGTATGATCTTTTTACCCAAAAGTTATAATCAATCTAGATACTGCATTCAAATATTTGAAAAACAAATTGTAAAGCAAGGTTTATCTGTATTAGGATGGAGAGATGTTCCTGTAGATAATTCTTATATGGGTAAAATTGCTTCTAAAATTGAACCCAAAATTAAACAAGTATTTGTAGGTAAGAACAATTTAAAACTAAATGAACTTCAATTCAATGCAAAATTATTTACTGCAAGAAAAATAACCGAACATCTAATACGAAAATCAAGAATTGCAGAATTTAACTACTTTTATTTACCAAGCTTTTCTACAACAACAATTATATACAAAGGATTATTAATTCCCGAAGATATTGGAAGATATTATACCGATCTAAAAGAGAAAGATGTTGTAACAAGATTAGCGCTAGTACATCAACGATTTTCTACCAATACTTTCCCATCTTGGGATCTTGCCCAACCTTTTCGTTATATGTGTCACAATGGTGAGATAAATACATTAAGAGGTAATGTAAGCAGAATGAGAGCAAGAGAAGAATTGATGCAAAGTGATCTGTTTGGAGATGACATAAAAAAACTATTCCCTATAGTTAACGAAGGAAAATCAGATTCAGCTTCTATGGATATGGTGGTTGAATTATTATTAATGACTGGCAGATCTTTACCCGAAGTAATGATGATGATGGTACCTGAAGCTTGGGAAAAACACCAAACCATGAATGCCGACAAAAAGGCATTTTATGAATATAATTCCTGCATTATGGAACCCTGGGATGGACCTGCATCTGTTCCTTTTACTGATGGCAATTATATCGGTGCATTGCTAGATAGAAATGGATTGCGACCCTCAAGATATACCGTTACGAAAAACGGGAATGTAATTATGTCATCTGAAATTGGCGTCCTTAATATCAAACCAGAAAATGTTGTAAAACATGGTCGTTTAGAACCAGGGAAGATGTTTTTAGTCGATATGAATGAAGGAAGAATTATTGAAGATGATGAAATTAAAACCAAAATTGTCTCTAAACATCCATATAAGAAATGGGTATCTGAACATATTTTACCTTTAGCAAAGGTGCCATACACAGATTTTAAGCGACCTGTGGAAACCACAAATTATAAAACAAGGTTAAGGTTATTTGGATACACTACCGAAGATATATCTACAATTATCTCACCAATGGCAATCAATGCTAAAGAAGCATTAGGCTCAATGGGAACTGATACCCCTTTGGCTGTTTTATCAGATAAACCACAGTTATTATATAATTATTTTAAGCAACTTTTTGCACAAGTTACCAATCCTCCTCTTGACGGAATTAGAGAAGAAATTATAACAGACATTAGTTTAGCAATTGGTGGTGATAGAAATGTTTTTGATGTGATACCTGAACAGGCCAAAAAATTACAAATTCAGAATCCGGTAATCTCGAGCAAAGATCTAGATAAAATTAAAAATATTGATCACCCTGATTTTAAAGCGGCGTCTATTCCAATACTTTATCCTATTGAAAAAGGAGTAAACGGACTTGAAAAAGCATTGGATCACATACTAATACAAACAGAAAACGCTGTAAATAATGGTGCTAACATCATTATCTTATCAGACAGAGGTGTAACAAAAGAAAATGCTCCTATATCTGCACTGTTAGCCTGTTCGTATGTTCATCATTCTTTAAATAAATTGGGTAAACGATCAAAGTTTGGGATTGTTTTAGAAACTGCCGAGCCTAGAGAGCCCCATCATTTTGCCACTCTATTTGGTTATGGTGCAAGTGCTATAAATCCATATTTAGTGAACGAAATAATCAGAACTCAGGTTCAGGAAAATGTAATTACTGGCATTGATGCAAATGAGGCTGTTCAAAATTTTAATAAAGCAATTGGTAAGGGTATTCTAAAAATTATGAATAAAATTGGAATCTCTACTTTACATTCTTATAGAGCTTCCCAAATTTTTGAAATTCTAGGTTTAAAAAAATCCTTCACAGATAAATATTTTCCATTTACTCCTTCAAGAATTGATGGTATCGGTTTATATGTCTTAGAAAAAGATATTATAAAAAGACATCATGGTGCTTTTGCCAAAGAACACATGAAAGAAGTTCTTGATCTAGACATAGGCGGTGAATACAGATGGCGTAGAACTGGTGAAAAACATATGTTTAACCCAACTACTGTTTCTAAATTACAACAAGCCGTTAGATCAAAAAGCAAAGAAAGTTACCAGGTTTATGCTGATGAGATTAACCTACAAAGTAAGAGTTTGATGACCTTACGCGGATTGTTTGAATTTAATAATTTAGACCCTATTCCTATTGAAGAAGTTGAACCATGGACAGAGATTGTAAAACGTTTTAAAACAGGAGCTATGTCTTATGGCTCAATTAGCCAGGAAGCACATGAAAATTTAGCGATTGCTATGAATAGGATTGGTGGTAAAAGCAATTCAGGTGAAGGTGGTGAAAATAAAAACCGATTTAAAAAATTACCGAATGGCGATTGGAAAAATAGTGCCATTAAACAAGTAGCTTCAGGAAGATTTGGCGTGACGAGTAATTATTTGACCAATGCCAAAGAGATACAAATTAAAATGGCACAGGGTGCCAAACCGGGAGAGGGTGGTCAATTACCTGGTGAAAAAGTTTTACCATGGATTGCAGAGGTTAGAAATTCTACGCCGTACGTTGGTTTGATCTCACCACCACCACATCATGATATTTACTCTATTGAAGATTTAGCTCAACTTATTTTCGATCTAAAAAATGCCAATAGAGAAGCAAGAATTAATGTGAAATTGGTATCTAAAGTTGGAGTTGGAACAATCGCAGCGGGAGTTGCAAAAGCAAAAGCAGATGTTATACTCATTTCAGGATTTGATGGTGGTACTGGAGCCTCTCCATTAACCTCATTAAAACATGCTGGATTGCCATGGGAATTAGGTATTGCAGAAGCCCAACAAACTTTAGTGCTTAATAATTTGAGAAGCAGAGTTGTTTTAGAGTGTGATGGTCAATTAAAAACAGGAAGAGATGTTGCAATAGCATGTCTATTAGGTGCAGAAGAATTTGGTTTTGCTACAGCACCTTTAGTGGCATCAGGTTGTATAATGATGCGAGCTTGCCATTTAAATACTTGCCCAGTTGGAATTGCAACTCAAGACCCAGTGTTACGCAAAAATTTCAAAGGAACGCCTGAACACGTTATCAATTTCATGTACTTTGTAGCTGAAGAATTACGCCAAATTATGGCACAATTAGGTTTTAGAAGTATAAAAGAAATGGTAGGGCAAAGCAAAAAATTAGATACTAGATCTGCAATTGATCACTATAAAGCCAAGGGACTAGACCTTTCCACAATTTTATACAGACCTAAATCTGAAGAAGATATAGCATTGTCAAATACAGAAAAACAAGATCATAATTTAGAAAATGTTTTAGATATTCAAATCATTACCGATGCACGAGCAGCAATTATAAATAAAATACCTACATCTTTAAATTATCAAATTCAAAATACTGACAGATCTGTAGGAGCAATTGCGAGTAATGAAATTTCAAAAATTCACGGGGCAAATGGCTTACCAAAAGATACTCTAAATTTAAATTTTAAAGGATCGGCAGGTCAAAGTTTTGCTGCTTTTTCTACTTATGGCATTACTATGAGTGTTGAAGGAGAAACCAATGATTATTTAGGAAAAGGATTATCTGGTGCTAAAATTATTGTTAAAAAGCCTAGTGAAGCCGACTTTATTGCTGAAGATAATATAATTGTTGGCAATGTTTGTTTTTATGGCGCCATTGCCGGAGAGGCTTATATTAATGGTATCGCTGGTGAACGATTTTGTGTTAGAAATTCTGGTATAACCGCAGTTGTTGAAGGTATTGGAGATCATGGATGTGAATATATGACAGGGGGAAAAGTTGTTATTTTAGGGAAAGTAGGAAGAAACTTTGCAGCTGGCATGAGCGGTGGAATTGCCTATGTTTATGACGACAATAACGCATTTAAGGATGGGTTATGTAATATGGAAATGGTAGATCTCGAAACATTGACAAAAGTAGATCAGGACGAACTAAAAAGCTTGATTGAAAATCATAAAAGATATACTGAAAGTACTTTAGCCCAAAAAATGCTTGAAGATTGGGACCATACTGTAAAACATTTTATCAAAGTATTTCCGAAAGATTATAAGAAAGCTTTAGCGCGTATCGCAAAAGAAAATCAAATTGAACAAGAACAGTTAATAGCATAATCATGGGGAAAATTGGTGGTTTTAAAGAATTTAAAAGGAAAGACGAAAATAACATTGCTGTTAAAAAACGCGTGAGTAATTATAAAGAATTCACTATTCCCTTAAAAGAAGATGCATTAAAAAAGCAGGGTTCACGTTGTATGGATTGTGGTATACCTTTTTGTCATAGTGGTTGTCCGCTAGGTAATTTAATTCCCGATTTTAATGATATGGTTCATAAAGGTGAATGGCAAAAAGCTTCAAAAATTTTACATGCTACGAATAATTTTCCTGAATTTACAGGTAGATTATGCCCGGCACCATGTGAAAAAGCTTGTGTATTAGGTATAATTAATGAGCCGGTTTCTATTGAAAATATTGAAAAAAACATTGTTGAACGTGCTTTTGCGGAAGGTTGGATTAAACCTGAACCACCCGAATTTAGAACTAATAAAACGGTGGCTGTAATCGGTTCTGGTCCAGCAGGATTAGCTGCTGCTCAACAATTAAATCGTGCTGGCCATGCTGTTACAGTTTTTGAAAGAGACGATGCTATAGGAGGATTATTGCGCTACGGAATTCCAAATTTTAAACTTGAAAAAGAGATTATAGATAGACGAATTTCTATTCTTATTGAAGAAGGAATTACATTTAAAACCGAGGTAAATGTTGGAACTAATTACAATGTTAAAAAATTAGCAAATTATGATGCGATCGTTTTATGTGGAGGAGCCACGGTACGCAGAAGTCTTCCTGTTAAAGGTATTGAAAACAAAGGCGTTGTTCAAGCCATGGACTTTCTAACCCAACAAACCAAACAATTATTCGGTAGTGAGGTAACAGGTGAAATAATTAGTGCAAAAGATAAACATGTAATTGTTATTGGTGGTGGTGATACCGGGTCAGATTGTGCAGGCACATCAAATCGTCATGGTGCAAAATCAGTAACCAACTTTGAAATCATGCCTAAACCTCCTATTGCCAGAAGCGAATCAACACCTTGGCCGTTTTGGCCTTTACAATTAAAAACAAGTTCTTCTCATGAAGAAGGTTGTGATAGAAATTGGTTAATAAATACCAAAGAATTTATCGCTAATGAACAAGGAGAAATTATGGCATTAAAGACTGTTGAAGTTGAATGGTTAGTTGAACCTGGTAAAAGACCTCAATTGATTGAAAAACCTAATTCTGAAAAAACATGGCCCTGTGATCTAGCTTTGTTGGCTTTAGGGTTTACCGGACCTGAAACAATTTTAAGCGAACAATTAGGTTTAGAATTAGATGCTCGTAGTAACTATAAAGCAACAAATTATCAGACTAATATTCCTCATATATTTACTGCAGGAGATATGCGAAGAGGGCAATCATTGATTGTATGGGCGATTTCTGAAGGAAGGGAAGCCGCAAGAGTAGTTGATCTTTTTTTAATGGGTGAATCAAATTTACCTACAAAAGGTAATGGTGATCTTTTAACTGCTTAATTCTAAATTTTAAGTGAAAATGAATTGAATTAAAAGAATCAAAAGAATTCCAGTAAGACCTTGTAAGAATGTAGCTACAGTATGACTTTTTAATGCATCATTGACATTTAAATTGGAAAATTGACTAACTACCCAAAAATAACTGTCATTTATATGAGAAACGGTCATCGCTCCTGCCCCAACTGCTAAAACGGTTAATGCTTTATCTAATTCAGTCTCTAAACCAAAACTTCCCAACAAAGGGGTAATGATAGCAGCTGTAGTAATGATGGCTACAGTCGAAGATCCCTGAGTAGTTTTTAGTATAGCAGCTAATAAAAAAGCAATCAATAAACCATTAATTAATAGATCTCCAGTGTATATCATAGTTGACAAATCTGATGTTCTTAATACATTTCCAAATGCACCTCCTGCCCCGGTTACCAAAATGATACTACCAGATTCTTTTAAAGCTTTTAAAACCCATTTATTTTTTGTTGATATTTCAATTTTTAAGGATGATAGAAATACTAAAAAAACACCCAATAATAAAGCTATAATAGGTTCACCTATGAATACAATTATTTTAAATAATAATTTTTCACCAAAAGGATGCGTGGGATATTCTGCTACCGATTTTAAGGCTATCAAAATGATGGGCAATAATAATGGCATTAAAACAATTAAAAAATTTGAACTTACAACAGGCTTTGCTTCTATAACATTTTGACCTTCATCTATAATATCAATCGGAATTCTATCAGTAGTTACTTTCCTACCTATATAAGAAGCCCAAAGATACCCAACAAATGAAACTGGTATTGCTACTCCAAAACCCAATATCATTACTAATCCAAGATCAGCTTCAATTACTGCTGCTGCAGCCAATGGGCCTGGAGTAGGCGGTATAAATACATGTGCAGCATATAATCCTGTCGATAAAGCTACCGCAAAAACTGCCAAAGGGATTCTTGTCTTTTTAGTTAGTGCCTTATTTAAAGATGATAAAATCACAAACCCTGAATCACAAAAAACAGGAATAGAAATTATAAATCCTATAATATTCATTGCCAAAGGAGATCTCCTTACGGGAACACTATTCAATATTTTTTCGGCAATAACTTTTGTCCCTCCATTGTTCTCTAAAAATATTCCAATTGTAGTGCCAAAAGCTATAATTAAACCAATACTAGATAATGTTTTACCAAATCCTTCTGAAATAGATTTTATAATTAGATTTGAGTCAAAACCAAACATAAAACCAACTATGATAGAAGCTACTATCAATGAAAATACCGGATGCACTTTAAACTTGACAGTCGCTACAATGATTAAAATCAAGGCAAAAAACAAAATCAAAATAGTCTCCATTCTATATAGAATATATGCTTATAAATATTATTAATTATAAATAGTTTTGACAAAATGCTTTTCCAATATATAGAATAATATTAAATAATTAGTATTTCCCTATATAAATTAATATACATAAAATACTTTTAACAAATAACAAGCCTCTTTTAAAAGTGCAACTGCAATAAAACATCATCTTCATTTACTTTTCGGGTGTCGGAATATTGTGATACCATAGTCATCATCAAAAATATTCATTTAATGATTTTAATCATGGTTTAAAAAAAATAACACTTATAATTTAGTAGTTACTTAAAAAAATACCGTAAACCTCATTAATATATATGTGATGAAAAAAATAATATTCATTTTAGCAATGGCCATTTTAGTTTTTGCTTGTAAAACTGAAACAAAAAAAGCAGAAGATAAGCAACAGCAAGTTGAATCTAAAACTGAAACTCCTTTATTAGCCCTAGGAGAATTTGAAACAAAAGCAGGAGATTTTGTAAATAAAGAAGTAAAAATACAAGGTATTGTAGATCATGTTTGTAAACACAGTGGCAAAAAATTATTAGTTGTAACTGATGATGGTAAAGTTCATATTACTTCTGACACAAGATTTAATGATGAACTACAAGGCAGTGAAGTTTCCTTAACAGGTATTGTTTTAGAGGAAAGAATTGATGAAGCGTATTGCTTAAAAATGGAAGAAGACAATATTAAAAGTCATTCTGAAGGAAAATCAAATAAGGATCAATTCGATCAAAAAAAAGAGCATATACAACAATATAGAGATCAAATGAAAGCTGAAAGCATTGATTATATTTCGTCGTATTCATTACAATATGTTTCGCACACTGAGATAAAATAATTTCGTTCAACATAACATGAAAAAGTTACGTAAATGGAGTAGAATACTTCATAGAGACATTGGTTACTTTTTTATTGGAACCACTATAATTTACGGATTATCCGGTATTGCATTAAATCATTTGAGTGATTGGAATCCAAACTATTCTATTTTAGTTAAACATTCATCTACTTCAATTAACCTAGAGAATACTGCAACCATAAAAGACAATGTGTTAATATTATTGGATGATATTGATTCTAGAAAAAATTATAAAAAGCATTATTATCCAAATCGCAAAACCATAAAAATATTTTTAAAAGGTGGTTCGTCAGTATTAGTAAATTTAAAAAGTGGAGATGTTAGAGCTGAATATTTAAAAAAGAGGCCTGTCTTTTATGAAGTTAATTTTTTACACTACAATCCAAACAGAATTTGGACATGGTTTTCTGATCTATTTTCAGCTTCTTTAATTCTTTTCGCAATAACATCAATTTTTATGGTAAAAGGTAAAAAAGGAATTAACGGTCGTGGTGGTATTTATACATTACTTGGAATACTCATTCCTTTACTGTTTTTAATTATTTATTTATAATGAAGTAAAGGTTACAGATCATTTTTAATAATATTTTGGGTTAAAAGAAAAGCCTTCGAGGGGTTTCACTATGTCTGGTAGACTTATTCTCCAAGAGGCGAGCCGTTGCATGGACCAAGGAGTTGTCTTTCTTTTAAACCTTTGTAAATTATAAACATAAAAAAACCCCAAGATTACTCTTGAGGATTTTAAAAAGAAAGGCAACGACTTACTCTCCCACCTATAGGCAGTACCATCAGCGCTGATAGGCTTAACTTCTCTGTTCGGAATGGGAAGA
>JGI24023J19991_10003053_pt1 | contig 11918 bp, 12 predicted proteins | sample Cruoilmetagenom1_FD_19991 | JGI IMG/M metagenome (IMG submission 19991)
TTTATCATAGAATGATTGCATGAACAATTTTTCATGCCCATAGGAAGATACTGGAAGGCAAATGACGGACAAAACGCGCATAATACCAAATGTTTGCAGAAATGCGATCAAAGGCCTTTACAGAATCTATCCAATTTCGGTTATGATCTAAACTATTGCCGCACTGCAGCAAAACCCCTAACATTACGACCAACACGGGGGTTCGAGGCCTTTCTGCCCTCTTGATCATTCACAAAGAGGATTTCCAAAATGACCGACATCGTAATCGCATCCGCCGCCCGCACTGCCGTTGGGAGTTTCCTTGGGTCCTTTGCCAATACGCCCGCTCATGACTTAGGCACCAGCGTGCTAGAGGCCATCGTGGCACGTGCCGGCATTGAAAAATCAGCCGTTAGCGAAACCATTCTTGGGCAGGTCCTCACCGCGGGCCAAGGCCAAAACCCAGCCCGCCAAGCGCATATTAACGCAGGACTGCCTGTTGAATCTGCGGCATGGTCGATCAATCAGGTTTGCGGCTCAGGTTTGCGCGCCGTTGCGCTAGCAGCCCAACACATCCAGTTGGGCGACGCCGATATCGTGGCGGCAGGGGGTCAGGAAAACATGTCGCTTTCCCCGCATGTCGCACATCTGCGCGCGGGCCACAAAATGGGCGATGTGAAATACATCGACAGCATGATCCGTGACGGTTTGTGGGATGCCTTCAACGGCTATCACATGGGTCAAACCGCCGAAAACGTCGCCAACCAATGGCAAATCAGCCGCGATGTGCAGGATGAATTCGCGGTCGCCAGCCAGAACAAGGCCGAAGCAGCGCAAAAAGCGGGCCGATTCACCGATGAAATCACCCCTTTCACCGTGAAAACCCGCAAAGGCGAGACCATTGTCGATGCGGATGAGTACATCCGCCACGGGGCCACGATGGAAGCGATGCAAAAACTGCGCCCCGCTTTTGTGCGCGAAAACGGCTCTGTCACCGCCGCCAATGCCAGCGGCATCAATGACGGTGCGGCGGCTGTCCTTTTGATGTCCGCCGACAACGCCGAGAAACGCGGCATCACCCCGATGGCCCGCATCGCATCCTACGCCACCGTTGGCCTTGATCCCTCGATCATGGGTGTTGGCCCGATCAGTGCCAGCCGCAAGGCGCTGGAAAAAGCTGGCTGGAAAGCCCAAGACCTCGATCTGGTTGAGGCCAACGAGGCCTTCGCCGCCCAGGCCTGCGCCGTGAACAAGGACATGGGCTGGGATCCCGCCGTGGTAAACGTTAACGGCGGCGCGATCGCCATTGGCCACCCGATCGGGGCCTCGGGGTGTCGCATCCTTAATACCCTGCTGTTTGAAATGGTCCGGCGCGACGCCAAAAAAGGTCTGGCAACTTTGTGCATTGGCGGCGGAATGGGTGTTGCGCTCTGCGTTGAACGCAGGTAACAAAATCATGTGCGTAATAATATTACGCACATGACCGTATTAACGTAATTTCATTACGCAGCCAATTGGAGCCAAACATGACCAGAGTTGCCCTTGTCACCGGAGGTACGCGCGGAATTGGCGCGGCGATCTCGACTGCGCTAAAAGCAAAAGGCTACACCGTCGCCGCCACCTATGCAGGCAATGATGATGCCGCCGCCCAGTTCACCAAAGACAGCGGAATCGCCACCTACAAATGGTCGGTGGCTGATTACGACGCCTGCGTTGCTGGCATCGCACAGGTCGAAGCTGATCTGGGGCCGGTCGAAATTCTGGTCAACAACGCCGGTATCACCCGCGATTGCATGTTCCACAAAATGACCCGCGATCAATGGCAACAGGTGATGGACACCAATCTGAACGGCGTCTTTAACATGACCCATCCTATCTGGAACGGCATGCGGGATCGTGGTTTTGGCCGCGTGATTAACATCTCGTCGATCAACGGCCAAAAGGGCCAGATGGGGCAGGCGAATTATTCCGCCGCCAAGGCAGGTGACATCGGTTTTACCAAAGCACTGGCACAAGAAGGCGCCTTCAAGGGCATCACCGTGAACACCATTTGCCCGGGCTATATCGGCACCGAAATGGTCATGGCGGTGCCGGAAAAAGTGCGCGACAGCATCATCGCCCAAATCCCGGTGGGTCGCTTGGGGCAAGCCGACGAAATCGCCCGCTGCGTCACATTCCTTGCCTCGGATGATTCCGGCTTCATCACCGGATCAACCCTCACCGCAAATGGCGGGCAGTATCTGCCGTGATCTTATAGGGCCGTCCAGCCGCCATCGACGGATAACGTGGTGCCAGTGATCTGGTCTGCTGCGGGCGAGCACAGGAAGGTCGTGCAGCCGCCGATTTGCTGGGTGGTGGCAAACTGTTTTGAGGGTTGGCGTTGCAACAGAACATCGCGCACAACGGTATCGCGGTCCATTCCGTATTGCGCCATTGTATCTGGTATCTGGGCCTCGACCAACGGGGTCAACACATAACCAGGGCAAATCGCATTGCAGGTGATCGGATCTTCGGCCGTTTCCAACGCTACGGTTTTGGTCAATCCGACAACGCCGTGTTTGGCGGTTACATAGGCCGATTTATACGGCGAGGCTGTCAATCCGTGGGCCGAAGCAATATTGACAATCCGCCCCCAGCCCCGCGCCCGCATCCCGCCAACAGCCGCGGCCGTGGTGTGGAAAACCGATGACATATTGATAGCGATGATCCGGTCCCACATATCGGTCGGGAATTCCTCGATCGGGGCGACATGTTGAATGCCGGCGTTGTTGACCAGAATGTCAACGGCACCCGCATCGGCAATAAGCTGGCGGCATTGATTGGCATCTGACATGTCGGCTGCAATATAGCGTGCCTTTATCCCGAATTCGGATGCGATCTCGCTGGCCAGCGCATGGTCCTCGGGCCGGTCGGTGAACGAGTTGATGACAACATCCGCACCCTGTTTGGCCAATTCTTTCGCAACGCCCAAACCGATGCCGGAATTTGATCCGGTAACCACAGCTAGTGTACCTGAAAGCATTTTACGCTCCTACTTTTTTGGGATAAATCATTGTGATTTGATAAATAAATCCCGTGGACTCATTTATCATTGGTCATTTTGGACAGTTTGGATTGCAGTTCCGCAAGCTGCGCCTTGATGTCATCAAGGTCACTTGGCTGTTCCGCCGGTTCTGCGGGATCGGGTGTAGGCTCGCGCCCCCAGCTGCCCGTCATGGCCTTCATAAACGCATGTTGCTGGGCCTGCATCGCCTCGAACCCAGGCATTGATGCCAGCGGATTTCCCATCCCGCCCAATGTTTCTGTCGCTTTGGTTTGTCCATCGCGCAGAATTTCAAACGACATCGCCAGAAAATCGGGCACCACGGATTGCGCCTGTGTTGTGTAACTGCGCACCAAATCGGTTAATACATTCAACGGCAGCACATTTTCGCCACGGCTTTCGTGCTCCGCGATGATCTGAAGCAAGTATTGGCGTGTCAGATCATCGCCGCTCTTCAAATCAATAATCTGCACCTCGCGTCCTTCGCTGATGAACCCGGCGATGTCATCCAGCGTCACGTAATCGCTGGTCTCGGTGTTATACAAGCGGCGGCTTGCATAGCGTTTTATCAGTAGAGGTGCTGTGTTCTCGGTCACGGTATTCCTGCCTTTCTCTGCAGTGCAGAATATACTAGGCTGGGGCCGGACAAAAAGAAAGGGCAGACTGAAAAGCCTGCCCTCAAGTGTCGCACCAACTCTGGGAGGAGAAAAAGTGTGCGATATTCGGATGTGTTGTTAGGCTGATTTCTTGGCAGCTTTGGTCACTTCGTCAGTTGCTTTTTTAACAGCGGCAGTGGCTTCTTCGCCCATGTCTTTGCCGGCAGCCATCAGCAGCTCAACAGTTTCCATTTGCAGCTTTTTCGCGATTTCAGCGAAAGCGGCCATGTTTTCAGATGCCATTTCAGCGGAAGCCGAAGCAAATGTCTTTACGGATTCTGAATAATCAGCGGCTTCTGGTTTGGCTTTGGAAACGTCGCCCATTTTAGCAAGCGTTTCGTTGGTCCATTTTGAAGAAACGTCTGCTGATTTTTCAGCTGCGTCAAGCGCGGCTTTGGACATTTTTTCGCCCAGTGCTGCAGTCGATTTGAATGCCTCTTGCGCGCCCTTCATGTCGATAGGGAATGCGGACATCATGTCTTGGATCATTGTGTTGAAATCTTGTGCTTTAGCCATTGTCTTGCTCCTATGCGGGGATGTCCCCAATAAATTCTGCGTCTGCACAAGATATAGATGCTGCGACGCAGCATTGCAAGTTAATTATGCTGCGACGCAGCAATTATTTTGAAAGACCTTATAATTCAACCGCTTGGAGTAGCAGCCACATAGGTTCCCGGCGCATCGCAAAGCACAGGATGTTCCGCATTGCCCATTTTTGCGGGCGGAACTTGCTTACCAGAACGGCCAGCAAGCCATTTCCCCCAGCGCGGCCACCATGATCCTTCATGGAATTCAGCGCCGGCATACCACGCATCTGCATCTTTCTTTGCGCCGGCATTGGTATAATGGCCATATTTCTTCTTGGAAGGCGGGTTAACAATCCCCGCAATATGGCCGCTTTCGGACAAGATAAAAGTTTTACTGCGGCTGCCAAATTGACGAACACCATTCAGGCTCGCCTTCCAGTTCACAATGTGATCGGTCTCGCAAGCAATGGCGCAGACCGGCACTTTCACATCTTTGATCGACAAGGTCTCGCCACAAATTTCAAGCGTGCCTTGGGCGAACCTGTCCTCCTGACATAACCAGCGCAGATATTCGACGGCCATTCGTGCAGGCAAATTGGTGGAATCACCGTTCCAGTACAACAGATCAAAAGCAGGCGGCGCCTGACCCATCATATAACTGCGGATCGCGGGCCCATAGATCAGATCATTAGAGCGCAAATATGAAAACGAGCGCGACAGGATCGTGCTGGCCATGATGCCCTTGTCCGTCACCTCACGCTCGATCCCGTCGACGAAATCGTCACTTAGAAACACCCCGATTTCACCGCTGTCGGAAAAATCGGTCAGGGTGGTGAAAAACGTCGCTGATCTCACCGATTTATCGCCACGCTTTTCCATCAATGCCAAAGTCATCGCCAAAGTGGCACCCGCGATGCAATAGCCAACCGCATTCACCTGCGACACCCCGGTTATTTGTTTCACTTCATCAATGGCACGCAGAAACCCATCTTTGACATATGTATCCAACCCGACATCCCGATATGAGGCATCAGGATTGACCCAGCTGACCACAAACAATGTGAAGCCTTGTTCTACGATCCATTTAATCAGGCTATTGGCCGGCTTCAGATCAAGGATATAAAACTTATTGATCCAGGGTGGGAACAAAACAATCGGGGTCCGGTGCACCGTGTCGCCTTTGGGGGCGTATTGGATCAGTTCGAACAACCGGTTGCGAAACACAACCGAGCCTTGGGATGTAGCAAGGTTTTCACCGACATTGAACGCATCCTTGTCCACCAGATTAACCAGCAGCTCGCCGTCATTCGCCTCGATATCACGCACCAGATTTTCCAGCCCGTCCACCAATGACTGGCCTTCGGTTTCAACCGCGCGGGCCAAGGCATCCGGGTTGGTACCTAAAAAATTGGCAGGCGAATACATATCAACAATCTGCTGGCTGAAGTATTCGGCGCGCTTTTGTTCTTCGGAATCCAGACCCTCCAGCCCTTTAACTGCATCTGAAATTGTTTTTGCAGTGGTCAGATACTGCTGTTTGACAAAGTTGAAATAGGGGTTTGTTTGCCACAGCGGGTTTTGGAATCTACGGTCCGGCGGGCTGTCATCACAGGGCGCTTTTAGACTGCCCGCCAGCATTTCTTGCTGCATCGCAGCATAATGCCGCATGGTTTTACCCCAATACTCCACTTGTTGTTCTATGATTTTGGCAGGGCTATTGATCATTTCGGTCGCAAATGCCGCCCCGGCCTTGGAAAAAAGGTCTGCTCCAGGGGCTTGCAGGGCAGAATCCGAGGGCTTTTTTTTTGAAAATGCCGCGACCAGCCGTTTAGAAAGCGCCTCAACACGCTCTAGATTCTTACTCAATTGCGCCAGTTCATGGTTTTTATTCGGCTCGTTAGTTGTCATAACTGATGAATTACCCTAAGTTCGCTGCAGTTGCAGCATAACACCGCAGTTGCAGCATAGCGCCAATATGCCTTTTGGGCAAATCGGCAATATTCGGCCCCGGCAATTTCGGGCGTCCCATGTCGAGGAGCAAAATATGCGATTTATGGCCACTTATGATTTGATGGAAACCATGCGCAATACCAATCAATGGCTGGGCGCTACTGCACAGGCCGCAGCATCTTATCCTGCTATGGGCCTGTTTCCAAACCCGATGGGTGAATGGATGGCGGCCTGGGGGCAAGTGGCCGAGCGCAGCTTTGCGCGCATGGTTACAAAACCGGACTGGAATATTCCAAACGTCACCGGTGAAGATGTGCGCGACCATATCGTAGAAGTGGAAACCTGCGTTGAACGCCCCTTTGGCGATTTAATACATTTTCAGGTTACAGACCGCCCCGCGAAACCGCGCCGCGTGCTATTGGTTGCCCCGATGTCCGGCCACTATGCGACATTGCTGCGCTCAACCGTGATCAGCCTGCTGCCCGATTGCGAAGTCTACATCACCGACTGGCACAATGCCCGCGATATTCCGGTATCGGAAGGCAAGTTCGATGTTGAGGATTACACCCTTTATCTGGTCGACTTCATGCGCCACCTTGGGCCTGACACCCATGTCATTGCGATCTGCCAACCTGCCCCGCTGGCTCTTGCCGCCACTGCTTATCTGGCGGAACAGGACGCCTCGGCACAGCCTCGCACTCTTACCCTGATCGGGGGGCCGGTCGATCCTGATGCAGCCCCGACCGAAGTCACCGATTTCGGCGCCCGCGTCACCATGGGGCAACTGGAAGAGATGGCCATTCAACGGGTTGGTTTCAAATACCCCGGTGTCGGGCGCATGGTTTACCCCGGACTTTTGCAATTAGCCTCTTTTATGGGTATGAACAGCGAGCGCCACAAAGATGCGTTCACCAATCAAATCCAGCGTGTTGTCAACGGCGAGGCCTCGGATCACGATTCGCACAACCGTTTTTACGATGAATATCTGTCAGTGATGGATATGACCGCCGAATTCTACCTGTCCACAGTTGAACGCCTGTTCAAGGATAGTGAAGTCGCCAAGAATGAATTTGTCGTGGACGGTCACAAGATTGATATCGGGGCGATCACCACGGTTGCCGTTAAAACAGTCGAAGGTGGCCATGATGATATTAGCGCACCGGGGCAGTGTGTTGCTGCTCTTGATCTTCTGACCGGCCTGCCCGACAGTAAAAAAGCCAGCTATCTGGAGCCAGAAGCGGGCCACTACGGGATTTTTGCAGGTAAAAGCTGGCGCAACAACATTCGCCCGCTGGTGCTGGAATTTATCGATGCAAACAGTAAACCGGCCAAAAAATCTTAACGGCTTGCGCGTTTATTGCGCAAAGAACGCTTCCAATACCGATATTGCCTGAGGGGTGGTAAATGTTGGGGCATGGCCACAATTATTAAAGACCTGACATTGCGGCACTGGCCCGTGCTTGCTCATAGTACGCACCAATGCGTCCGGAAGCACATCCGAGTGCTCCCCACGGGTCAGCAATGTTAATGCGGTAATGGCATCATAGGCTGACCACAATGGCAACTCATTGGCGCTGTGGTTGAATTGCATGATAATATCGGGGTCATAATGCGTGGTTATTTGCCCATCCGGCAAGCGCCGCGCCGAAGTGTCGGCCATTACACGCCAAAAGCGGTCATCGTTCTGGCCAAACGGCGCGTAAGCCACCCGCAGCCAGCTTTCAAAGGCGGGTACGCTTGCAAAAACCGGGGGGTTGCCAACATATTCGACGATGCGTTCTGCAGCATTCAGGGGAACTTCGGGACCGACATCATTCAAAACCAGATGTGAAATACGCCCTTTTAGCACACCACCCGCAAGAAAAATGCCAACTAGCCCCCCCATCGAGGTTCCAAACCATCGTAAGCTGTCGATGTTGTAATAGGCCAACACCGAAAGGGCCTGATCAGCATAACTGTGAAGGCTGTATTCCTCGGCTGGTTTTTGCGCCCAACTTGATAGTCCGCGCCCAATGGTGTCTGGGCAGATCACAAAATAGGTTTGTGAAAGCTGGCGCGCGGCCGCATCAAAATCCCGACCGGTTCTAGCCAAACCATGCCACATCAATAATGCGGGATTAACGGGATCACCCCATGTTGAAACATGCGTATAGCCCGCGTTGAATAGGATGTATTCGGATTTCCGGTTCATGATATTGTAACTGCCCTAACAAGTTTTCCCAAGGCTCTGACGGGAAGTATATACGACTGAGATAATGGAAATCCTTAGCCAGAGAAGCAAGTGCCCAACATCCAACATGACAACAATAGTTTGAACTCCCCAGAATGATGGACAGTTTTCAATCATCAAGTGTAGATTTACCCATGCTTCAAACAATGAGCCGTCACCTGAAGGCTTTCAGGGCGTAAACAAGAAAGGAGGGTTTGATTGGTGACATGAATCTGAAATCCAAAACCGTCACAAAAATCATTCGGTTGCAGATGCAGCATAACCCCGAGTTTGCGCAAACGATGCTACTTAGACAGTTAACATGACAATAATGGCTAGCTGTGTCATTGATTTTCCTAGTATCTTCCATATGCTTGCCTGACTTCACTTTGGCCTGAAAAGGAGTTTGAACATGTGCAGACTATTTATTGGCGCTAAACCTGAACTTTGGGAAAGCCAAACCCGTTCCATGAGAATGGATGGAATGGTCACCAGCATCCGGCTGGAAAATCGGTTCTGGGCTGTTTTGGAAGATATTGCAGCACGCGAAGATTTGAATGTTCCTCAGCTTTTGCATCAGCTTTACAATGAATCGATAGACGAGGGTCACGATCTGGGGAATTTCACATCTTTTCTACGGGTTTGCTGTTTGCGGTTTCTAGACCTTCAATTGCTTGACCTGATCCCATCGGCGCACAACACTAAATTTGAAGCATTGCCGACCGAGGATATTTTAAGAATAGAAGCTGATATGTCGAACAAGCGGCGAACCGGCAATATCCTGACGTCAAAGCGGCACTAAAAAGCGCAATATAATCAGTTATTAACCACCAAGGGCGCCCGATATATTAGCGAGCGCCCTTTAGTCTTCGTTTACAGATTGCCTTTGTTCATCTGATCCGCGATCCGGTCTGCCTGCCGGATTGCCAGTGCAACAATGGTCAATGTCGGGTTTTCCGCAGCACCGGTTGTGAACTGGCTGCCGTCTGAAACAAACAGGTTCTCAATATCATGTGCTTGCCCCCAACGGTTAACCACACCATCACCAGCATTTTCCGACATCCTGTTGGTGCCCAGATTGTGGGTCGAGGGATATGGCGGGGTTGGAAATGTCCGTGTTGCCCCTACGGCATCGTATATTGCCATACCTTGCTGATAGGCATGGTTGCGCATAGCGATGTCATTCGGGTGATTGTCTGAATGCACATTGGCAACCGGCAGGCCATGCTGGTCCGTCACGTCATGGTTTAGGGTCACGCGGTTGGATTCCTGTGGCATGTCCTCGCCAACGATCCACATGCCAGCCATGTTTTCATATCCGTCAAGGGCACTGGTAAATTCACGCCCCCAAGCACCCGGGTCAAGAAACGCCGCCATGAACGGCAGGCCCAGCGACAGGGTTTCCAGCTCATACCCGCCGACAAATCCGCGCGATGGGTCGTGGCGGGATTCATCTTGCACGATGCCTGCCATCGTGGTGCCGCGCCACATTTTCACAGGTTTATCAAACACAGCATAAACCGATCCAGTCATGTGACGCATATAATTGCGCCCGACCTGCCCCGAGGAATTGGCCAAGCCATCGGGATACATGGATGAGGCCGAGTTTAACAACAAACGCGGGCTTTCGATCGAATTACCGGCGACACAGACGATGCGGGCCTTTTGCATCTGCTCGTTACCGTCTTTGTCTTTGTAGACGACGCCTGTCACCTTGCCGCTATCGTCATGTTCAATCCGCATCACATGGGCATGTTCGCGCACCTCAAGGTTTCCCGTGGCCTCGCCGCGCGGGATGTCGGTGTAGGCGGATGACCATTTGGCCCCCCATTTGCAGCCCTGAAAGCAAAACCCGGTTTGCTGGCAGGCCGAACGGCCATCATTTTCGGCACTGTTAATCGCCATGCGGCCGGTATGGACCTCTTTATACCCCAGCGCTGTGGCACCTTTTTCAAACACCTTGTAGTTGTTGCAACCCGGCAAACCTTCGCGTCCACCAGTGCGGGTCACGCCCAGCTTGTTTTCAGCCTTTTCGTAATAAGGTGCCATTTCGGCCCCGTCGATTGGCCAATCCAGCAGGTTTGCGCCCTCAACCGGCCCGTAATTTGTCTTGGCTTTCCACTCGTGATCCTGAAACCGCAAGGATGCGCCAGCCCAGTGGGTGGTTGTGCCGCCAACAGCTTTTACGATCCACGCAGGCAGCCCCGAAAAATCATTGGCCACCCGCCAGTCACCCGAGGTGGTGCGCGCATCAACCCAGGCCAGTTGGCCAAAACTATCCCATTCGTCATTGGTATAGTCATCAGGCAGATACCGCCCGCCAGCCTCTAGCGCGACAACGCTGATGCCTTTTTGGGCCAGTTCATTGGATAGCACACCGCCACCAGCGCCCGTGCCAATTACGACGACAACGCTGTCATCACTCATATCAAATGGTGCAGTCATTTTAGCGCCCTCCCCTTAAATCCAGTTAATGTCGTCAAAGCCGCGGTCGATATAACCGCCCTTGGAATAGCTTTCGCCCTCAAAACCAAACGCCGGCCAAACCGCCTTTTGGTTATAAAGACCAGTCACCAGCCCACCCCGGATTGTCTGGAAAAAAGCGCTGTCTTCTATGCCCCGCAAGATGTCTACGCGGTCACGTTCCCATTTGGTATCAGTGTAATTGGCAAATCCATTACCCTGCGCCGCGGCATCCAACGCCGCGATTCCAGTCTCGATCATTTCGGCGCTGGCTTCACTGTCATAGCCCTTCACGGCTGCGACATAGAATTCGTCGGCCACATGGTCATGCGGGTAAATATCCCGCGCCATTTGGATAAGCGTCACCATTGTGGTGGGTTGGAGATACTCGACCTCCATTGCCCAAGCGGCATTTGGCGCGGCAACAAAGCCGGACCCCACCACCGCGATTGCACCTGCTGCCGTTGCCTGCTTTAGCAACGCCCTTCGGGTGATTTGTCGTTTCTCTGTTGAATTATTCATTGTTTCCTCCCTGTTTATTGTTGGTTGGTATGTTTGGATATTTCAGTGATAACGGCCATGCCGTTGCATCACCTCGATCTCGTATCCATCCGGATCCTGCACAAAGAAGAACCGTGCAAGAAGCGTTCCTTCGCGGTTGAAATCCACAATTTTTCTCGGACTCCATCCAGATTCTGAAAACTGTTGGTGCGTGTCTTCCAGATCATCAACAACAAATGCAAGATGTCCGTATCCGTTGCCCAGATCATAGGCTTCGGTCTGGTCCTTGTTGATTGTAAGTTCCAATTCAAAACTGTTTTCCTCATTGCTGAGATAAACCAATGTGAAACTTTCAAAATCCAACCGCTCGGCGATTTCCAGCGCAAATCCGTCTTTGTAAAAACTAACCGAACGCTCCTCGTCAAGCACGCGCAGCATTGTATGTACCAGCTTTGCCAATTCCCTGCCCCTTTTTCATTAGTAACTGCAAGGCTATCAATGCTGTGTGATGAGTGGGTATTATGTGAATACTACAGTTTCGTTTTTATCGGAGATCGCCCAGTCAGCTTGTGCAAGGTTGCTTATGAAGG
>JGI24023J19991_10003055_pt1 | contig 11915 bp, 10 predicted proteins | sample Cruoilmetagenom1_FD_19991 | JGI IMG/M metagenome (IMG submission 19991)
CAAATAGAAACTTTTGCACCGTCTAATACTTTGTTTGATAGTTATGATTTAAAAGAATTATTAGATGATTTAGTCGATAAAGGATATTTACGATTTGAACATCCTAAAAAATTAATAAAAGAAGATACAGGTAATGGTATTATTACTTCTCGTATATATGACGAAACGAAACCTAAGGGTTATAACATTGTAACTGGAAAATTAAGTTTTGAAGTAAATAAAATATTAAATCCTAATGATATTGCTCCAACCCTTGTGGCAACTGATATGAGTAAGATTGTTGTTCCAGAAGATAATGGGGTTAGAAAATTAACAATAAGAGAAGGATTGAGGATTTTTGGTTATCCCGAAAATTATGAAATACCTGTTAAGGAATGTTTTGCTTATGATTTACTGGGAAACACTGTTGTTGTTCCTGTTTTAAAGGCAATAACAGAAAGGATTTTAGATGTTATAGATGCCGAAATGTCAGAGAAAATTGAATATAAAAACATGGAAGTTAAAGCTTAATTCCAGTATTTTCTAAGTATTTCGTTTTTACAATTTTCAACCAATTTTTCTTGTATTGATCACATTGAGGATATTTTTTATGAGTATTTGAAATAGCTTTTAAAAATTCTTTTTTATTGTTGAAAGGTTGGTATTTTAGTCTATTGGAATACCATGTACAAGGACGAATATTGTAAATTTGATTTCTTTTTACTTGTAATTTTATCGGGTCTTTTCCAGATGAGCTTGCCATTTCCCATACTTTTTTTAACCAAACATTATCAATTGAAAGTTCAGTATTTTCCATTTTATAACTAAAAATCAAATAGTCAGCTTCAATTCTCTCTGGAATTGACAAAAGGGAAGTACAATATGAATCAAAATTTGCTATATCAAATGCTGGACTTGCATCTGCGTTAAAAGTTTTCAGTTCTAAAAAATCCTTCGTGTCACTTTCAGAGAGTAAAAAGTCTGGAAATTCTTGTGTGTTTTGTTTTGTTCTAAAATAATAATTCTTACTTTTCATCCATTCTGCAAGCCATTCTTGAAGTAAATCACCAATAGCATCTTTTCCATTGTATTTTGCAGTAATGCTGCCTAATTTGATTTCAACACTTCCTATTTTCTCCTTTATTCTAAAATTTTTCACAAGCTCATTGTAGATATCTGAAGCGATAACTTTTCTTTTATTCTGCATCTTGAAATATTCAGTTTATTTTTAAAGTACAAATATACATTTCTTTCTTGATTTTTTAGATTATAATTTTAAATTCAGTTGGTTTTTGGTTTTAATATTGGATAACTTAAAAATATGTTTTGCCAAAATCAATATTAAACGAAAAAAGCCTAATTCAAAAAAACTTCGTATTTTTAGCTTTCTAAAAAATACTTATGAGCAATACTTTTGGAAAAATATTTCGCTTAACTTCATTTGGTGCTTCTCACGGAGCCGCGATTGGCGGTGTAATCGATGGAATTCCTTCAAACATTTCATTGAACTTACAAAATATTCAACAAGAATTAAATCGACGAAAACCAGGACAATCCAAACTTACCACACAAAGAAAAGAAGCTGATAAAGTAAAATTTCTTTCAGGCATATTCGAAGGAAAAACCACCGGAGATCCAATTGGGTTTATTATTGAAAACACCGATGAAAAATCAAAAGATTACGCACATATAAAAAATGCTTTTCGTCCATCGCATGCAGATTTTACCTATCAAAAAAAATACGGTATTAGAGACTATCGCGGTGGTGGTAGATCCTCAGCACGTACAACGGCAAGTATTGTTGTTGCCGGTGCTATTGCCAAACAAATCTTAGATGACATAAGTATTTCTGCTTATGTAAATGCAGTAGGCGACCTAAAATTAAAAAAAAATTATCAAGATTTAGATTTTTGTCAAATAGAAACAAGCCCCGTTCGTTGTCCCGACGCCAAAATGGCACAGAAATTCATCGAAAAAATCGAAAACACAAAAAAAATAGGCGATACCATCGGTGGTCAAGTTACTTGTGTTGTTAAAAATGTTCCTATTGGATTGGGCGAACCTGTTTTTGACAAACTACAAGCAAGATTGGCTTATGCCATGCTCAACATTCCTGCTGTTAAAGGATTTGAATATGGCAGTGGATTTTTTGGAAGTAAAATGCTTGGCAGTCAACACAATGATATATTCTTACCAAACGAAAAAACAAAAACCAATTATTCAGGGGGTATTCAAGGAGGTATCAGCAATGGAATGGACATTTATTTCACACTCGCTTTTAAACCAGTCGCGACCATTATGCAAGACCAAGAAAGTATCGATATAAATGGTGAAATCATCAAAATTTCGGGTAAAGGACGACATGACCCTTGCGTAGTACCACGAGCCGTACCTATTGTAGAAGCTTTAGCCGCCATAACATTGCTTGATTTTATGTTGCTTGATAAATCCTTAAATTCTAAAAAATAAAATATTAAATATATGAAATTACATTGGAGAATATTAATAGGAATGGGATTAGGCTTAATCTTCGGCTTTATCTTTTTACAATTTCCCTATGGAAAACAATTGGTTTATGACTGGATTGCCCCTATTGGTAAAATCTTTGTAAACCTATTAAAAATGATAGCCATTCCTTTAATATTAGCCTCACTTATCAAAGGTGTTTCTGACCTAAAAGATATTGCCAAATTTAAAACAATTGGACTAAGAACCATCGGGCTTTATATCATGACGACTGTTTTTGCCATTAGTATTGGTCTGGCAACTGTAAATATATTAAAACCCGGAGAAGGCATCTCACATGAAACAATAGCAAAACTAGAAAAAGCTTTTGCTGGAAATAAAAAAATTGCAAAAAAAATTGAAACCGCTCAATTNCAAAAAAACCAACCAAAATTACAATTTATAGTGGATATGGTNCCTAGCAATATTTTTAAAGCGATGAGTCACAACACCAATATGTTACAAGTTATTTTCTTTGCAATCTTTTTGGGCATTACCCTAATTTTAATTCCCGAACACAAGGCTGCACCCTTAAAAAGTATTTTTGATTCGCTCAACGATGCCATTCTTAAAATGGTAGATTTGATTATGTTATTTGCTCCTTATGCCGTTTTTGCGCTGATTGCAAATGTTGTTGTAGGCACCTCAGGAGACTGGGAATTATTATCCAGTTTACTTCAATATGGCAAAGCCGTCGTAATTGGATTAATCATAATGTTGGGCATTTATATGCTACTGCTTTGGATTTTTACTAAAAAAAATCCTTTTTGGTTTTTTAAACAAATATCACCAGCGCAATTACTGGCATTCTCCAGTAGTTCGAGTGCCGCTACTTTACCCGTTACCATGGAACGCGTAGAAGAACATGTAGGTGTTGATAAAGAAGTTTCAAGCTTTGTTTTACCAGTAGGCGCTACCGTAAATATGGATGGCACCAGTTTATATCAAGCTGTTGCTGCTGTGTTTATACTACAGGTTTTATGGCCGGAAGGCTTGGGCTTTGCCAATCAAATGACCATTATTTTAACAGCTCTTTTGGCATCAATTGGTGCCGCAGCTGTGCCCGGCGCCGGTATGATTATGCTTGTAATTGTACTAGAAGCACTAGGGTTTCCGGGAGACAAAATGCCCATAGCTTTGGCACTTATTTTTGCCATTGATAGACCTTTGGATATGATGCGTACCGTTATCAATGTTACCGGCGATGCTACCGTTTCAACTATTGTGGCAAAATCTGTAGGCAAACTACACGATCCCAAACCAAAAGAATGGGATGATCAACTCAAATCATAAATAATTATTTTCTAATAATTTGCTCTTGTTTATCGATACTTTCTTGATGAATGGCTTTGAAAATATTTTGCACAAAAGTTTCACTTAAATCGAGTTTTTCTGCTTTTTCCATTGCTTTTTGCATGATTTCTTTCCATCTATTGGTTTGTAAAACCGCCACGCTTTTTTGTTGTTTTATATTTCCAATTTCTTGCGACAACTGCATTCTTTCAGACAAAAGTGAAAGCAATTCATGATCCAACTGATCTATTCTATTACGAAAAAAATCTATTTTATCAATTATTATTTGATCTTCAAAAACTTTTTTTCGCAGACATAATTTATCGATTATCTCTACCAAAACTTTAGGCGTAACTTGCTGTTTGGCATCGCTCCAAGCATCATCAGGGTTTATATGAGATTCTATCATAAATCCTTGATATTGAAGATCTAAAGCCATTTGCGACATATCATAAATACAATCTCTTCTTCCACAAATATGAGAAGGATCAATTATCATAGGAATATTGGGATACGCATTTTTAAAATCCAATGCCAACTGCCAATTGGGGTCGTTTCGATAATTACCACTTCTATAAGTAGCGAAACCACGATGGATGACACCAATATTTTTTATGCCTGCTTGGTAAAACCGCTCAACAGCACCAATCCAAAGAGACAAATCCGGATTGATTGGGTTTTTTATTAAAATAATTTTATCAGTTCCCTTAATCGCATCGGCAATTTCTTGAACGGCAAATGGATTAACCGAAGTGCGTGCACCTATCCATAAAATATCTATATCGTATTCTAACGCCAGGGCAGCATGTTCGGCATTGGCAATTTCAATAGCCACTTTTAATCCGGTTTCTTCTTTAACACGCTTGAGCCAAGGAAGCGCTTTTTTGCCATGTCCTTCAAAATTTCCAGGTCTTGTGCGTGGTTTCCACACGCCGGCTCTATAAACCTGTACGCGACGATCTGATAATCCACGCGCTGTTTCCATTACTTGTTCCTCCGATTCAGCGCTACAAGGACCTGCAATCATCAAAGGATATTTTGGCGCCAATTCTGTTAACCAATTATTTAATTCTTTTGCTGTTTTCATTCCATATATTTTTTTAAATTCACACGGCTACTTTTGTGCTTCAATTTTATTAATAATTTCACCAATATGATTGGTTTTTTCAAGTACATTTTCTAATTTTTGTTTATTTTCTCGATATAATATCTTTTTAAAATCATTCAAATTATCGATATATTCTTCCAAAGCAATTAAAATATTTTGTTTGTTTTCAATAAAAATTGGTGTCCAAGTTTGGGGTGAACTTTTAGCCAATCGAACTGTAGAAGCAAAACCACTACCTGCCATTTGAAAAATATTTTTTTCGTTTTCTTCTAAGTCCAAAACTGTTTTTCCCAACATAAAAGAACTGATATGCGACAAATGCGATACATAAGCAATATGCTTATCATGCGCCAAACTATTCATCTCTATTGTCTTCATTTTCAATTTATTAAATATATTTTTTGCTTTTTTCATTTGCATTTCACTTGTATCTTGCGCATCGCAAATAATATTGATTTTACCTTCAAACAAATTAGAAAAAGCAGCTTGTGGACCGGAATATTCCGTTCCTGCAATGGGATGCGCCAATACATAATTCATTCTTTTTGGATGATTTTTAATGGCTTTTGCAATTTTATGCTTGGTAGAACCAACATCAAAAACCAAAGCACTTAGTTTCATAGCATCTAAAACCTGCAATGCAATTTTTGGAATACTATCGACCGGTGTCGCAATAATAATCACATCCATTTCTGATATATTTTTTTCATCTAACACAGCATCCATCAAACCGATTTGCAAAGCTTCTTTTTGATTAAATTTATCCGAACCAAAGATTGGACTTCCCAAAGATTTTTTTAAGGCTAATGCCATTGATCCACCTATTAAACCTAAACCATAAATACCTATTTTATACATCTCTAATTATTTTTTAATCGGTTTAATACTTCTTTTAATCTCGTTTCGTTTGTGGTCAAAGAAATGCGCATATAATTATCGCTTTGCTTCCCAAAAATATATCCCGGCGTGATAAAAACACGGTGTTTTTGCAGAATTTTATCGCTAAAATCTTTTGAATTTTGACTTGTGGGCAATTTTGCCCAAACAAATAAACCACTTTGTGTGTTGCTTGCCTTCAAGGATAATTTTTCTAATATTTGCATCACTATTCGCTTGCGTTTTTGATATATTTTATTCTGTTTTTTATACCAAGAATCATCGATTTGAAGCGCTTTGACAGCTGCCATTTGCATCGCNTAAAACATACCGCTATCCATATTTGACTTAAACTTCATAACTGCATTGATATAAGAAGCTTTACCCAATAGCATTCCAATACGCCATCCAGCCATATTGTGCGATTTACTCAACGAATTTAACTCTATAGCAACATCTTTTGCCCCTTTTACTTGAAGAATACTCAATAAATCATCATTCAAAATAANGCTATAAGGATTGTCATTGACCAACAAAATATTGTGTTTTTTGGCAAAAGCAATCAAGTCTTCAAAAGCATTTTTTGTCGCACGTGCACCTGTAGGCATATGGGGGTAATTAAGCCACATAATCCTGCAATTTGTCAAATCCATTTTTTCCAAATCAGCAATATTTGGCAAGTAATTTTCTGCTTCTTTTAATTCATAATAAACTGGCTTTGCACCTGTCAAAAGCGTAGCAGAAGTATATGTCATATAACCAGGGTTAGGCACTAAAGCAATATCGCCTTCATTTAAAAAAGCCATCGAAATGTGCATAATTCCTTCCTTTGAACCCATTAAAGCTAGTATTTCATCATCTGCCTGCATAGTAACATTATAATGTTTTTGATAAAAAAATTGAATTGCCACGCGCAAAGCTTCAATACCTCTATAACTTTGATAGGTATGACTATCCGGCAACTGACTCACCCTAACCAACTCATCAACAACACTCTTGGGCGGTGGCAAATCCGGACTACCAATTCCTATATTTATAATATCAGCACCCTGCTTGTTCAAATCATATATTTCTTTGAGTTTACCAGAGAAATAATACTCCTGAATATTTACAAGTCGTTTGGCTTCTTTCATCGTTTAAATATTTTTATTGTTCTTATACTCGCCTAAAATTTTCAGTTCCGTTACAAGTTCTGCTATCTCTTGCAAAGCTTGTTTATAAAGGTTTACATCACCGACTAAAACATCTACAAAAAACGCATATTCCCAAGGTTTATCTATTACCGGAAGTGATTGTATCTTGCTCATATTCAATTTATAAGATTTTAATATTTGCAATACATCAACCAAACTTCCTGCCTTGTGATGAAGCGTAAATCTAATAGATGATTTTGTAAAAGAATCTAGATTTTGATTATGATTGGCATCTAAAACTACAAAACGCGTCGCATTGATTTTATTGGTTTGAATGCTTTCTGCCATAATTTTTAAGCCGTATATTTTTGCTGCTTCATAACCGGCAATAGCGGCTATTCCTTTTAATTTTTTTTGTTGAATAATTTTAGCCATTTCGGCTGTGTCTTTTTCTTCAACCAATTTGATGTGCGCTTGTGTCCTAAAATATTTACGACATTGAAGCAATGCCATTGGATGGCTCCAAACTTCCTTGATATCTACCACATCTTGCTTAGGCAACGCCATTAAATGATGTTCAATGGGCAAATAATATTCTCCTAAAATATGCAAATTATATTCATCTATCAATGCATAATTGGGCAGAATAGCACCTGCAATAGTGTTTTCGATAGCCATAATACCTATATCTATTTTATTTTGTTGTAACAAAATCGGAATTTCATTAAAATCCATACATTCTACAAACTGATGATTTTTACCGTATAAATTTTTAGCCACTTCATAGTGAAAAGAACCTATTGTTCCTTGTATTGCAATCTTCATTTCTATTTGTTTTTAAAAAATAAAAAAGTCCCGAAAATTCGAGACTTTTATATTTATAATTTATTAAAATTACACACTAAAAGCCTCATCTTTTACGTAAAAATAAAAGTAAAAAAAGAAACTAAAAAATGTGTTGTTATTCATATTATCGCATTAAAGCCATCAAGACTCGTATTATTATTGGGGCAAATATATTAATATTTTCAGATTAAATTACAATATTTTAAAAAAACTTATTGATTGACAAAATCTACAATACCTTGCACGACATCCTTATCTTTTAAAATTCTATTATGCCCAAGTGACTTTGTGTGAATTAATGTACCTTTTTTTAGGTTTTTATAATTGTTAAGTGCATCTTTTATAGATACTTCCACATCGTCATCGTCGTGAATAACCAAAACCGGCACATCAATTTTTTTGGCATTTGATGACCCATGAAAATTGTCAATTGATTCACCTGTAAATTTTTCAAAAGTTTGAATTAAACGCTCTGCAATTTTAGGTTTAACGGAGAGCCTGTTCGCAAAACCATGAAAAATATCTTTGATTGAATCGGGTGTTCCTATTACGACTAGTTTTTTAAACAATCTAAAACGTCCTTGTGCATTCAAAGTAGAAATTCCACCCAACGAATGACCAATTGCTACCTCAAAGGGACCATATTTATTAGAAATTTTTTCTACACTTATAATAAATTCAGGCATCATCGTTACTTTTCCAGAAGACTTGCCATGTGCTGGACCATCAAAGCTATATACTTGAAAACCTTGTGCCAAAAGTGCATCTATAATTCTATACATCTGTGTAGCACGCCCCGACCATCCGTGAACCATCAAAGCTTTTTTATCACCTGTACCCCAATGATAAACAGCAATCTTCTTTTTTATTTCAGAAATATAAATATATTCAATTTGTGCGGAATTAAGTAATTTTTCTTCTGGTTTTGGATGCTTAAAATTCATGGGTTTTTGAAACAAAAAACGCACAAACCTAGCTGTCAAACGGCTTGAAAAGATCTGTAAAAATTTTGTAAAATGTATTATAAAGCTAGGAATTACGAAACCTCCTTGTTGCTTTCTTTTTTTTGCCATAATAAAATTTTTAAAAAGCTAATTTACAAAATATATATGACCAGTATCGTGCTTTATGATATTTATTACAGGCGGATTATGGTATAAATAAATATCGCCATACCCAAATAAATCACCAGTTATTTTTTGCAAAGGTTTAAGCCACATATCTGCATTGCTTCTTTGAAAAACCGAAATATGATCAACTGTTAGATTATTTGCTTCTAAACGGGGATTTCCACCGTAAAAACCCACAAATAAATCATGACAGCTACCCGTAATTTTTATATTACTGTTGCCATTGGCAATAATATTAAGTTGTTGTATATCAAGCTTTATATCAATATTTGCAATATTATTTGTTCCCTCGTTATAATTTTCAGACAACAAATCAAGATGGTTAAATTGCCACGTATTTGCAGCAGAAATTTTTAAATCGGTATTGGCTATAATCTTTTGAATATCATCCACTTCCAAAATAATTTTTGCAACAGCATCTTTGTTTTGAATCAGGCAACTTGTATGATTGGTTAAAACCAATTTCCGATTGATAATTTCATAAGAAATATTTTGGATGATATCTTTGTCAGCTGTAATATTTATAGAATTTTCATCAACATCAACAATTTGTAAATCGATTCCTACATTTACTTCTACCGTGTCAAAATCAGGCAATGCTTTAATTACCGTAGTTTTATCACCCGAAAAATCACATTCTAGGGGTGATTTACAAGAAAAAACAATACCAACGATAAAAAATACAAAAAAATACTTCTTCATTTAATTCAATTTATACATAAGACTAAATTCCATTGCCTCCGCTTTATTAAGCCCATAAGTTTTTATGGTGTAAGACAATCTAAAATTTTTATTATAATAATATTTAACACCCAAACGATTGTAATACCGACTCTCAAAATGATAAGGATAGTAAACATAGTAGCCCATACCAATATCAATTCCCAGTTTCTGATAAAAAAATTCATGTTCCAAAAAAACACCCAAACGCTTAAAATCATCTATTTTTTGAATATGGTATTCGGGCATGGTACGATATTCATGACGAATTAATTCCTTTAAGAAATATGACATAAAAAACTCCGTTCCTATAATCAATTTATGGCGATAATTCAAATGCTTCTCAACTTGAAAACCAGGAATATAAAATGGGAAAACGCCACTGTCTGTATAATCAGACTCGTTTACACCAGCACGCAAAAAAACAACATATTGCCAATTTTTAGAATAGGGCAATTTACGTTTTTGCAAAACAACACTATCTTTTTTTAAATCATAAATCAGACCAAATGAAGCACTTGGAATATTTGCGCCATAGTTTGGCGACTGAATATTTCCATTGGAATAATGAAAAATTGAAAAACCGGTTTGCAAACGCCAACGCCTTAAAATTTTGGGACTTTTGAGCCAAATACCAATATCAATTGGGAAAAGCCAATGCGATCCAAAAAGCATATTTTTTTGATTATAAGTCTTATTATATGGATTTGTGTTATAAGCAACTCCTAAAGAAATCCTAGTAGATAAATGCCATTTTTTATTGGGTCGCCATAAATAATATTCCATAAAAGCGTAAAACCCAAAATTTTTTCCCAGTGTCTGATCTTTAAAGTCGTGGTATAAAAAAGTCAACCCAAAATCAGCATAGCCATACTTGCTTAAAGAATTGACATCTAAATAATTAGACTTCTGCCAACTCAATTGAAATGAAGTTGGCATAGATTCTTCAAAATAATAATTAGTATTAACTCTAGATAAATTATAACCAAAATTGGCATCAACAGAAAACATACTTTTTTGCAAAATACTATTAGACTGCCCAAACACAGGTGCGAGTATAAAAAATAAAAAAGGAATATATATATATTTCATCAAAAACAAGTATTGAAAAACAAAGATAAAAAGTTTAACAATATCAAAAGAATATATTTGTAACTTTGTTGGAATTTCTAAAATAATTAAAGAAAAACATTAACTTTGTAATAAATATTACACAATTTTTTTTATTAAAATATTATTCCTTTATTAGATTAAAATATACCTATGAAAATCATCACCGAAATATTCAAATATATAGTCGCTTTTACTTTTATTATTTCAGGCTTTGTAAAACTGGTTGATCCAGTGGGCACCAAAATAAAATTACTGGATTATTTTAGCGAAGAAGTACTCAATATTACTTTTCTTAACGATTATGCTATTTACATTAGCCTTATGCTAATTGCTTTTGAATTCGGCTTGGGAATTTGGTTATTATTTGGTCTTAAAACCAAACAAACCACATTTTTGCTACTCCTAACAATCTCCTTATTTTTATTTCTTACTTGGTATTCAGCATACTTCGATAAAGTAACAGATTGCGGATGTTTTGGGGATGCTATAAAACTCACGCCTTGGGAAACTTTTTATAAAAATATTTTATTAATTATTATGATTGGTTGGTTGGTAAAATTTCATCGATTTATTCAGCCATTGTTCAAACAAAAAGCAAATATTGCCGCTATAATTTTATTTGTTATCGGACTTATATTAATGATTTACAGTTATATATATCTTCCTATAATCGATTTTAGAGCTTATGCAATCGGCAAAAATATTACACAAGGCATGCGCATTCCGCCCAACGCACCACAAGCCAAATTTAAAGACATTTGGTATTATAAAGTAAATGGAAAAATACAAAAATTCAGCAATGAAGACGAGCCTTGGAATATAAAGGACGCCACTTTTATCGATAGGGAAACAACTACGTTAAACGAAGGATACACCCCGCCAATTCACGATTTTAGTATTGAAAATGAAGAAGGTGACATCACGGATGAAGTACTTGAATCAGACGAAATATATTTGATTATTTCTTCAAACCCTTCAGAAATGAAATCACAAGCCATTGCCCAAGCAAATATACTTGCCGAAAAATTAAAAAATAAAAATAAAAAAATAATTGGTTTATTTTCAACTATTGATACACAAATAGAAAAACAATTTACTTTTCCGCTCTATCTCACCGACGAAACCACTTTAAAAACAATAATTAGAAGCAATCCTGGAATGATTTTATTACATAAAGGAACTGTTGTTGACAAAAAATCATGGCGAAAATTT
>JGI24023J19991_10003057_pt1 | contig 11911 bp, 11 predicted proteins | sample Cruoilmetagenom1_FD_19991 | JGI IMG/M metagenome (IMG submission 19991)
AGTCGGCCAGCGTCGTCCTACCGGCGTCGAAGGTGATGGGGTATACGTACCTAACGACGGCGTTCGTCGTGCTGCTGGAAGTGGTGCTCGGGCATGGCTTGCCGACGCTCTCGATCATCGCCGGATTGCTGCTCTCCCTCAGCGCCACGGTTCTTTTGCAGCGGACGTAGCGAAGGACACCCTGTCCACGCATCAAGAAAAGACCGTCATGCGCGGGCTTGACCCGCGCATCCATGGATCNCCGGGTCAAGCCCGGCGATGACAGGAGGAGAGCGTGGCTGCCGTCGAAAACAGGTTATGTCGTGANCGGCGCTGCGTATCGACCTATTTGCCCGTCGGCAAGATGCCACGTAGCAAGATGTGATCNATCGCCGCCTCGGTCTCGCGGAANAATTTNCGGTCGCTTAGGCGGCCACCCACCACCGCCTCAATTTGCGAGGCGAAGTCGGCATAGTGTTGGGTTACCGCCCAAATGACGAAAATGAGGTGGTAGGGATCCACATCGGCGATCTTGCCGGCCTTGGTCCAGCCGTGGATGACAGCGGCTTTCTCGTCGACGATTTCGCGCAGGCCACCTTGCAGGATGGTCTTTAGCAACGGCGCACCTTGGATCATCTCGTTGGCGAACATGCGCGAGGCGGTGGGGCGCAGCTTGGAAAATTCCAGCTTGCGGTTGATGTAAGCCCGAATCTCGTCCGCCGGGTCGCCGTCGGCACGGATGGCGCTCAACGGCTCAAGCCACATATCCAGGGTTCGCTCGAGAACCGCTAAATAGAGATCGCGCTTGCGTCGGAAGTAGTAGAGCAGGTTCGGCTTCGACATGCCGGCGCGAGCGGCGATCTGGTCGATGGTCGCGCCCTTGAAGCCACAGTCGGCAAAGACTTCCAAGGCGGCATCGAGAATTCTATCCTCGTTGCGCGCCCGGATGCGCGTGCGATTACCATTCGTCGGCGGGCCGAGCTCACTCTTGGGGCGGCGTTTCCTGGCCTTTGCTGCCGCCGTCACTTGATCGCTCCGATACCACGCAGGATGATCTGGGTGACCGTATCCTTCGCCTTGGCGAATTGCGCCTCGCTCAAGTCGCGATCGCTATTGAGGGTGGAAATCTGGTGGCCGAAGTCGGCGTAATGCTGGGTTGTTGCCCAAATCATGTACAGTAGATAGCGCGGTTCGATGGGGGCGAGGCGTCCCTCGGCAATCCATTTCTCGATAACCGCGATGCGCGACGCCGTCCATTCCCGCAGCGTTGTTTCGAGATAGTCCTGGATCATCGGTGCCCGCTGGATGATTTCATTCGCCCACACCTTCGAGCCTTTGGGGTGGGTGCGGGAGATATCCATCTTGATATGGATGTATTGAGTCAACGCCTCGACGGGATCGTCACAGTCGTCGAACGAGGCGGCGGCGGCGAGCCAGATATTGAAGATGTTTTCGATGACTTGCCGATAGAGCGCTTCTTTTGTCGGGAAATAGTAGTGCAGGTTTGCTTTCGGGATGCCGGCCACTTCCGCAATCTTGCTGGTGGTCGCGCCGGTGAAACCATAGTCGGCGAACACCTCTTCCGCCGCCGCGAGGATGGCTTTTTCGTTCTCCTCGCGGATGGCGGCCTTTGCGCCGTTGCGCCGTGCCTGGCGGGGCCAAGCCATTCAAATCCCCAAAAAAATCTTGACCGATCGGTCAGGTTCGTTATAGAAATATATCCTGACCAATTGGTCAGGATCAAGTGTCATCGGTCTGCAANANGACCGCGCCGGCCGATGAGGCCGAAGCCGACTCGCGATAAGCGAGCAATCGAGAAAGCGGCAAGGCGCGCGACAGACGAGAGGCGCTATGNGAGGTTGCAGCGGCGTACGGCGATTCGGCTGGCGCAGCTGACTTTGAACTGAATTCAATCATCGCGGACGACATCCGTCCGGGCGGAGCCCCTCGGTCGCTCCCAACTCGCACGGTGTCGTATCCGCCAAACAGGAGCGTATCGTGGTGAGATCGGCGGCGGCAAGCGTACCCAACAATCTCGAAGCCTTTTGGATGCCGTTCACGGCGAACCGGCAGTTCAAGAAGAACCCGCGCATGTTCGTGGGTGCCGAGGGCATGTATTACACCACCGCCGACGGGCGGAAGGTGATGGACGGCACGGCAGGCCTATGGTGCGTCAATGCCGGCCACAAAAGCCCGCGCATTGTCGAGGCCATTCAGCTCCAGGTCGAGGAGCTGGACTACGCCCCAGCCTTCCAGATGGGCCACCCAAAGGCTTTCGAGTTGGCCGCGCGCCTGGTCAACATGGCGCCGGAGGGCCTGGACCATGTCATGTTTACCAACTCAGGCTCGGAGTCGGTCGAGACCGCGCTGAAGGTGGCCATTGCCTATCACCGGGCGCGGGGCGAGGGTAGCCGCTTCCGTCTGATCGGTCGCGAGCGCGGTTATCACGGCGTCAATTTCGGCGGCATCTCGGTTGGTGGCATCGTTCCCAACCGCAAGATGTTCGGCACCTTGCTGACCGGTGTCGATCATATCCGGCATACGCACGATCTGGCGCGCAACGCCTTTACTCGCGGTCAGCCGGAACACGGGGTCGAGTTCGCGGATGATCTGGAGCGGCTGGTCCAACTTCATGACGCGTCGACCATTGCCGCGGTCATCGTTGAGCCGATGGCCGGGTCCACCGGCGTCCTGATGCCGCCGAAGGGTTATCTGGAGCGTTTGCGGCAGATCACCGAAAAGCACGGCATCCTGTTGATCTTCGACGAGGTGATCACCGGCTTCGGCCGACTGGGGGCAAGCTTCGGCGCTGAGTATTACGGCGTTACGCCCGATATCATCAACACCGCCAAGGGTCTGACAAACGGTATCATTCCCATGGGGGCGGTCCTGGTGAAGAGAGAGATCCACGACGCCTTTATGACCGGCCCGGAACATCTTATCGAGTTCTTCCACGGCTATACCTATTCCGGGAATCCGATCGCCTGCGCCGCCGGTTTGGCGACCTTCGATACCTACCGGGAGGAGGGCCTGTTCGAGCGCGCGGCCGAGCTGTCGTCCTATTGGGAGGATGCTCTGCACAGCCTCAAGGGCCTGCCGCACGTCATCGACATCCGCAACACCGGCTTGGTCGGGGCGATCGAGCTGGAACCCATCCCCGGCGAACCGACCAAGCGGGCCTTCGCCGCTTTCCTCGATGCCTATGAGAAGGGGTGTCTGATCCGCACGACGGGCGATATCATCGCCTTGTCTCCGCCGCTGATCATCGAAAAATCAGAAATCGATCAGCTTTTCGAAACCTTGAAGACGGTTTTGAAGAACTTGAATTAAGCGACCTGGTAAGCTGAAACGAAGGAGGCGCGGCATGGCGAAGCTGAAAGGCGGCCTGATCCAGATGGGGCTAAAGGCCGATACCGGAAGCAGCCCGCAACTCATCAAGGAGGCCATGATCGAGGCCCACCTGCCCTTGATCGAGAAGGCGGGCCAACAGGGCGTGCAGGTGCTCTGTTTCCAGGAGGTCTTCACCCAGCCGTATTTCTGCCCCAGCCAGGATTCTAAATGGTACGCCGCGGCCGAGCCGATTCCCGACGGGCCGACCACGCGCCTGATGCAGGATTTGGCCAAGAAGCACCGCATGGTCATCGTGGTGCCGATCTACGAGGAGGAGATGACCGGCGTCTACTACAACACCGCCGCGGTCATCGACGCCGATGGCACCTACCTGGGCAAATACCGCAAGACCCACATCCCGCATGTGGCCGGCTTCTGGGAGAAATTCTTCTTCAAGCCTGGCGCCTCCGATTGGCCGGTCTTCCAGACCGCTTATTGCAAGCTGGGCGTCTATATCTGTTACGACCGGCATTTCCCGGAAGGCTGGCGGGCGCTGGCCCTGAAGGGCGCGGAGTACATCGTCAACCCGTCGGCTACGGTGGCGGGGGTCTCGGAATATTTGTGGAAGCTTGAGCAACCGGCCTCGGCCGTTGCGAACGGTGTGTTTATCGGCGCTACCAACCGCATCGGCACGGAAGCCCCCTGGAATGTGGGCGAGTTCTATGGGCAGAGCTACTTCGTCAATCCGCGCGGTGAGATCGAGGCGATCGCCAGCCGCGACAAGGACGAGCTGCTGGTGCACGAAATGGATTTCGACATGATCCGTGAGATCCGCGACAAATGGCAGTTCTTCCGGGACCGGCGCCCGGATACCTATGAGTCGCTCACGGCGCTAAACTAGACACGAAGAAAAATCGGGGAGGAGTGCATGGCGGACCTACGCAACCTATCGATCGACGGGCAGCGCCTGTGGGACAGCCTGATGGAGATGGCCAAGATCGGGGCCACCAAGAAAGGTGGCTGCTGCCGCCTGGCGCTGACCGATCTCGACAGGCAGGGCCGCGATCTGTTCTCCAAATGGTGCGAGGCTGCCGGCTGCACCCTCAAGGTGGACAAGATGGGCAACATCTTTGCCCGCCGGGCCGGCCGCAACAACGACTTGGCGCCGGTGATCACCGGCAGTCACCTGGATACGCAGCCCACCGGCGGCCGTTTCGACGGCGTCTTCGGTGTGCTTGCCGGGCTTGAAGCGGTGCGCACCCTCAATGATCTGGGCTACGAGACCGAGCGGCCCATCGAAGTGGCGGTGTGGACCAACGAGGAAGGCTCGCGCTTTGCCCCGGCCATGGTCGCCTCGGGCGTCTTCGGCGGCGTGTTCTCTCTCGACTACGGCCTCAACCGAGCCGACGAGGACGGCAAGACCATGGGCGAGGAGTTGCAGCGTATCGGCTATGCCGGGTCGGAGGAGGTTGGCGGCCGCGACGTGCACGCCTATTTCGAGGCACACATCGAGCAGGGCCCGATCCTGGAAGCCGAGGACAAGACCATCGGCATCGTCACCGACGCGCAGGGGCAGCGCTGGTACGAGCTGACCCTGACCGGGGTCGAATCCCATGCCGGCCCGACGCCCATGAACCGTCGCAAGGATGCTCTGCTGGGCGCCGCGCGGGTGGTCGATCTGGTGAACAAGGTCGGCCTCGACAACGCGCCGTCGGCCTGCGCCACCGTGGGCATGATGAAAGTGCATCCCAACTCGCGCAACGTCATTCCCGGGCAGGTCTTTCTCACCATCGACTTCCGCCACCCGGATGACGCGGTCCTGACCGGCATGGACAAGGCCATGCGCGCCGGAGTCGAGCAAATTGCTAAGAAGATCGGCTTACAGGTTGAAATGGAACAGATTTTCTACTACGCCCCGATCCACTTCGATGAGAGTTGTGTGTCCGCCGTGCGCGAGGCGGCGAAGGATTGCGGCTATTCCATGCGCGAGATCGTCTCCGGCGCCGGGCACGATGCGTGCTACGTGGCCAACGTGGCGCCGACCTCGATGATCTTCGTGCCCTGCATCGATGGCATCAGCCACAACGAGATCGAGGATGCCAAGCCGGAATGGATCACCGCGGGGGGCAACGTCTTGCTGCGTGCGTTGCTGGAGAAAGCCGGACATGTGGCCTGAGCACAGGGTAGGGCGGTGACCGCGGTGCCGGTTCCTAAAGCGCCGACACCGGCGCCTGAATCGCGCCGGCGGGTCGTCGATACGCGCGGTCTGTCGCTTACCTTTCAGACGGCGGACGGGCCGGTCTATGCGTTGTCCGACGTGGATATTGCCATCGAGCAGGGTGACTTTGTCTCCTTCATCGGACCATCCGGGTGCGGCAAGACAACGCTGCTGCGCGTGATCGCCGATCTGGAACAGCCAACCGGTGGCGAGATCGAGGTCAATGGCGTCTCCCCGCGCGAAGCGCGCTTGGGCCGCGCATATGGCTACGTATTTCAGGCCGCCGGCCTCTATCCCTGGCGGACTATCGAGCGCAATGTCGCGTTGCCGCTGGAGATCATGGGCGTATCCGCGGCCGAACGGCGCGAGCGTGTCCGTCAGCACCTGGATCTGGTGGGTCTGGGTGGTTTCGAGAAAAAATTCCCCTGGCAGCTTTCCGGCGGTATGCAACAGCGCGCCTCCATCGCCCGCGCGCTATGCTTCGACCCGGAACTGCTGCTCATGGACGAACCGTTCGGGGCGCTGGACGAGATTGTCCGCGACCACCTGAACGAGCAGCTTCTGCGTCTGTGGGACAAGACCGGCAAGACCGTGGTTTTCGTCACCCACTCGATCCCCGAGGCGGTGTTCCTGTCCACCAAGATCGTGGTCATGTCGCCGCGTCCCGGCAAGATCATAGACGTGATTCCGACCGATTTCGATCGCGACCGTACCCTCGATATCCGCGAGACGCCGGGCTTTCTTGAGGTGGCGCACCGGGTGCGTCAGGGTTTGCGCGCCGGGCACAGCTATGACGACTGAGGCCTTGCCAGCCATTGCCGCGCGCCGCCGCCCATTCGGCCGCCTGATGGCGGGCCAGACGGGGCCGGTACTGGTGGTGGTCGCCGCGATCATTGCTCTTTGGTACGCCGGCGCGGTCTGGCTCAACACGCCATGGCAGATCGACTTGTTCGAACGTGGGGGCGTGGAGTGGTCAAACACCGATCTGGTCCGCGCCACCCTGGCCCAGGACCGGCCACTCCTGCCGGCACCGCACCAGATCGTGGCCGAGATGCGCAAGACCATTATCGATACGCGCATCACCTCCAAGCGCAGCTTGGTCTTTCATTCCTGGGTCACCCTATCGTCAAGCATACTCGGCTTCGCTATCGGCGCCGCGCTTGGCATCTTGCTGGCTGTCGGCATCGTTCATGTGCGCTCCCTGGACAAGAGTCTGATGCCCTGGGTCATCTCGTCGCAGACCATTCCCATCCTGGCCATCGCGCCGATGATCATCGTGGTGCTCGCCGCCATCGGGGTGCGGGGACTGGTGCCCAAGGCGATCATTTCCACCTATCTTTGCTTCTTTCCGGTGACCATTGGCATGGTGAAGGGCCTACGCTCCCCCGATCCGTTGCAGATGGATTTGATGCGCACCTATAACGCCAGCCGTTGGCAGACCTTCTGGAAGCTGCGTTGGCCGTCCTCGATGCCATTCCTGTTTACCAGCTTAAAGATCGCGGTCGCGATCAGCCTGGTAGGCGCGATCGTTGGCGAACTGCCCACGGGCGCGTCGGCGGGGCTGGGGGCGCGCCTTTTGGCCGGCTCGTACTACGGGCAGACGATTCAAATCTGGTCGGCGCTGATCACCGCGGCCATCCTGGCGGCGCTGTTGGTGACCCTGATCGCGGCGATCGAGCGGGTTACCCTGCGGCGCATGGGGATGGGCCTATGAACCGGACCTGGGATATGTGGTGCGCGGTGGCCGCTGCATTGTCGCTCCTCGCCCTGGCATTCCCAGTGGCCGGCGGCGAAGCGCCGCTGCTGTGGTGGGATGCGCCCCTCGCGACGCTGGGTCTGGCGATCTTTCTGCTAACCACGCTGCGCTTTGCTTGGCGCCGGCCGGCGGGCGCGGCTCACAATATTGTTCTGCTGGCCGCTGTCGCTCTGGGATGTGCGTCGGCCCTCAGCCTAGTGCACGGTGGTGGCGCCGGCGGCCACACGGCATTCGGCTTTTGGCTGTTTGTCTTCGGCTTGTGGGCGGCGGCGTGGCGCGGCCTCGATGGGATCGCCGGCGTGCGCAGCTTCGATACGGGCCGGCAGCGGCTGCTCGATCTGTCGGTGCCGGTCTTCTTTGGCCTGTGGCTCGTGTTCCTGTTGGAGGTGGGCACGGTCGGCTTTGGCGTGCCGCAGGTGCTGTTGCCGGCGCCCAGCGTGATCGGCGCCCGCTTGGCCGGGTCGCTGGCCATATTGGCGGCCGATTTCCAACAGACCTTCCTGAAGGCTGTGCTTATCGGGTACGCTGTTGGTTGCGCCGCCGGGTTCGTGGTGGCGGTGCTGGTGGACCGGGTGCCGTTCCTGCAGCGCGGCCTGTTGCCCCTGGGCAACATGGTCAGTGCCCTGCCCATCGTCGGCATCGCGCCGATCATGGTGATGTGGTTCGGCTTCGATTGGCCGTCCAAGGCGGCTGTGGTCGTCATCATGACCTTCTTTCCTATGCTGGTGAACACGGTAACCGGCCTGACCGCCGCCGGCGCCATGGAGCGGGAGCTGATGCGCTCCTACGCCGCAGGCTACTGGCAGACCCTGTTCAAGCTGCGCCTGCCGGCGGCGCTGCCTTTCGTATTCAATGCCCTTAAGATCAACTCGACGCTGGCCTTGATCGGCGCCATTGTAGCCGAGTTCTTCGGCACGCCGATCGTCGGCATGGGTTTCCGCATCTCCACCGAGGTGGGACGGATGAACGTGGACATGGTTTGGGCGGAGATCGTTATGGCCGCCGTGGCGGGGTCCGCGTTTTATGGCGTGATGGCGCTCACCGAGCGCGCATTCACATTCTGGCACCCTTCGTATCGCGAGAGACGCTGAGGCGCCGTTAAAAAGGGAAGCAAGCAAGGAGGATTCTTATGAGACGTATGACACTTATGATGGCGGCTCTGGTGTTGGGCCTGACCGCCACGGCCGCGCACGCGGCCGAGAAGGTGACCCTACAACTGAAATGGGTCACACAGGCGCAGTTCGCCGGCTATTACGTGGCCCAGGAGAAGGGCTTTTACGACGAGGCCGGTCTGGATGTGACCATCAACGCGGGTGGCCCGGATATCGCTCCGCCGCAAGTGATCGCCGGTGGCGGCGCCGATGTCATCATCGACTGGATGCCCTCGGCCCTGGCCTCGCGCGAGAAGGGCGTGGCCTTGGTCAACATCGCCCAACCGTTCAAGCGCTCGGGCATGATGCTCACTTGCCGCAAGGAAACGGGCATCAAGTCGCCGGCCGACTTCAAGGGTAAGACCCTGGGCGTCTGGTTTTTCGGCAACGAGTATCCGTTCCTGAGCTGGATGTCGCAGCTGAAGATCCCGACCACCGGTGGTGCCGATGGCGTTACGGTCCTTAAGCAGGGCTTCAACGTCGATCCGCTGCTACAGAAGCAGGCCGACTGCGTTTCGACCATGACCTACAACGAATATTGGCAGGTCATCGACGCAGGCATTCCCGCCGACCAGCTGGTCGTCTTCAAGTACGAGGACGAAGGCGTCGCGACTCTCGAGGACGGCCTGTACGTGCTCGAGGACAACCTAAAGGATGCGGCCTTTGCCGACCGTATGGCGAAGTTCGTCAAGGCCAGCATGAAGGGCTGGGCCTGGGCCCGTGCCAACCAGAAAGCCGCCGCCATGATCGTGCTCGACAACGATGCGACCGGCGCGCAGACGGAAAAGCATCAGGTCCGCATGATGGGTGAGATCAACAAGCTGACGGAAGGGTCCGACGGCACGCTTGATCCGGCAGACTATGAGCGGACGGTGAAGACGCTGCTCTCCGGCGGCTCCGATCCGGTGATCACCAAGGCGCCAAGTGGTGCCTGGACGCATGCCATCACCGACAAAGCGAAGGCGATGTANTCGTTAGGTTTGTAGGTCCGGGGCGGTACCGCCGCCTCGGACCAACGGCCGCAGCGGGTGAGATCCACAGGGAGGTTCCAAATGGTTTTACATATCAAGGGCGGCACCGTCGTTAACGCCGACATTTCGCAGCGCGCCGATGTGCTGGTCGACGGCGGCAAGATCGTCGCCGTGGGCAGCAAGCTCGATGTGCCGGCTGGGGCCGAGGTCGTGGACGCCGGTGGCTGCTATGTCGTGCCCGGTGGAATCGATCCGCATACGCACATGGAGCTGCCGTTCATGGGCACCGTGGCGTCCGAAGATTTCTTCTCCGGCACCACCGCCGGGATCGTTGGCGGGACGACGATGATCATCGACTTTGTCATCCCCAGCCCACAGCAAGATGTCATGGAGGCCTACGAAACTTGGCGTGGCTGGGCGAAAAAGGCAGCCTCGGATTACAGCTTCCATGTGGCCATCACCTGGTGGGACGACAGCGTCCACGAGGCCATGGGCAANCTCACGCGGGAGCATGGCGTCAATAGCTTCAAGCACTTCATGGCCTACAAGGGCGCCATCATGGCCGACGANGAGATACTCGTGAAGTCGTTCAGCCGNGCNCGNGACCTGGGCGCGCTGTGCACNGTGCANGCCGAGAATGGCGAGNTGGTCTATCACCTGCAGCAGGAAATTTTGAACAAGGGCATCACCGGNCCCGAAGGGCATCCNATGTCCCGCCCGTCGTCTGTAGAAGGCGAGGCGGCAAACCGCGCCATTCGTATCGCCCAGGTTCTCGGCGTGCCTCTCTATATCGTGCACAACTCCTGTATCGAATCGTTGCAGGCGATCACCCGGGCGCGCAATGACGGCCAACGGGTCTTCGGCGAGGTTCTGGCCGGGCATCTGTTGGTGGACGATTCGGTCTACCGTGATCCCGATTGGGACAAGGCGGCCGCGCACGTGATGAGCCCGCCGTTCCGCCCGAAGGAGAATCAGGAAGCCCTATGGCGCGGCCTCCAGGCCGGCATGCTGCAGACCACGGCGACCGATCACTGCTGCTTCTGCGCGCCACAAAAGCGCATGGGGCACAACAACTTCACCCAGATCCCCAACGGCACCGGCGGGGTCGAGGACCGTATGCACGTGCTTTGGCACCACGGCGTCAACAGCGGCCGCCTGACGGTCAACGAGTTCGTCGGGATCACCTCGGCGAATGCGGCACGGATCTTCAACATCTATCCGCGCAAGGGGTCGATCTCGGTCGGTGCCGACGCGGATATCGCCATCTGGGACCCGGAGCGGGAACGCACCATCTCGAAGGAAACCCACCACCAGAACGTGGACACCAACATCTTCGAGGGCATGACCGTGAAAGGCATCAACACGGTTACTATCAGCCAGGGCAATATCGTCTACCAGGACGGTGACATCCGCACCGTCAAAGGCGCCGGCCGCTACGTCGACCGGCCGACATTCGCGCCGTACTACGACGCCATGCAAAAAACGGCAGCGCACAGCGCTCCCGAGGCGGTCGATCGCATGTAGCGATCCGCCGGCATGGCGACACGCGAAATGCGAGGGGGCAGTGCCCCCTCGTTTTTTTTCGCCCCTTGACCCGATATTTCGTTGACCGCGTTGCCGCCAATCGACCGAGGCCTCGCCTCAACTTCCGCCGACAGCCTTCTTACCCGTCTCCGCAGGGATGGAACTTGCCGCTGGCTTGAGCGAGGCGATGCTCGCCGCCGTCTCGGCCGGCTTTTTTGCCTCCAGGCGGCGGCAATTGCCTTCCATTTGGGCACCGGCTTCGATCGACAGGGTCTGGTGAATAATGTCTCCGCTGACCTTGGCGGTCTTTGCCACGGTGACTGTAGGTGCCTCGACCTGGCCGTTGATGGCACCGGAGATGTGCACCGAATCGGCGCTGATGGCTCCCTTCACCTTGGCGCCTTCGCCGACGGTGACGGTGCGGCTTTTAACGTCGCCCTGGACGACGCCTTTGATCTGAATATCGCCGCCGCTCACCAGGTTGCCGATGACCTTGAGATCGGCACTGATGACGGAGGTCTCTCCGCCGCTACGCGGCGTGGTACGGGTGTCTCGGACTGGTTGAATTGGGGCTTCGGACCCTTTGCCGCCTTGTGAAAACATCGAGTTCTCCCTTGTTGACTTTTTTTCGGTACTCATTCGTTGTGCAAGTTGCGATCGATATGGGGCCGCCAGGGACGGCGACCTTCTAGGTGGGCCCCTGGCTCGATTGTCAGCACGTTGTGGAAGACACTGCCGACGATCCGGGCGGTGGTTCCGGCGGTAACGGTGTTCGCGCGGACCGGGCCGATCACATGGCCGCGGATGACGGCAGTCTCGGCGATCACCGCGCCCTCGACGACACCCGTTTTTAGAATCTCGACCGAACGGCTGTTGATCGTTCCTTTGACGGTGCCTTTGACCTCGATATGGCCGTTGCCGGTCAGATCGCCGATCACCGTGAGATCGCCGTTGATCACCGTATAGGCCTCGTCGGCAGCCA